>ERZ836877.271-NODE-271-length-91688-cov-19.390045_pt1 | contig 91688 bp, 76 predicted proteins | sample MGYA00519469_ERZ836877 | MGnify/ENA primary metagenome ERZ836877 (study PRJEB31850, sample SAMEA3708809) | human gut metagenome | biome: human gut; feature: human-associated habitat; material: faeces | place: China | collected 2014 ...
GTTCAGAACGTCGTGAGACAGTTCGGTCTCTATCTGTTGTGGGCGTTGAGATTTGCGGAGATCCGGCACTAGTACGAGAGGACCGTGCTGGACAGACCTCCTGTGTACCGGTTGTCCCGCCGAGGGGCACCGCCGGGTAGCAGCGTCTGGACTGGATAAGTGCTGAAAGCATCTAAGCACGAAGCCGACTCCAAGATTAGATCTCGCCAAGGGCCGTCGCAGACTACGACGTCGATAGGCCGCAGGTGCAAGCGTGGCGACACGTTCAGCCGAGCGGTACTAATTGCCCGAACATTCCGGTAAAAGAGAATTCAGTCCTTCGGATATGTTGGATTGAGACAGAAAGCCGGCCTTTCGAGTTGTGGACGAGAGAGTTTCCGACAGAGTCTTCCGCGCTTCCGTCGTGCGATTTCCAATCCCACCACATGGAGCGACACTCCGTGACAGATGTCCCGGGAGCGGGACACGAGCAAAGACATTCAGGTGATGACAGCATAAGGGCTCCACCTCTTCCCATTCCGAACAGAGAAGTTAAACCTTATCACGCCGATGGTACTGCGAAAGCGGAAGAGTAGGTAATCGCCGCCTTAGAGGGCTGGAAGGATTTTTCCTTCCAGCCCTTTTTTAATTTTGAATGGGGAATGTTGAATTTTGAATGGGGGAGTGAAATTGGGAATCGGTTTGCGGATTGAGGATATGATATAAAAAATCTCCGGGGCTTAGACTGCGCCAGAGATTTTTCAGAAATATTATTGGCTATAAATTATATCTATTCATTTGATATTATTTCGTAGTTGAATGAGCTTAGAGCTGCATGTCTCGACAGGATCTTTTTTATGAGTTCGATTGTTTCATTCGCCGGCATATCTTCTTCGTATATATTCACCAACATTAGGAGATGCTGTGTCTCCGGGGTCAGTTTTGTGCGTTCTTCATCGCTTGTAGGAGTGCCTATGCCACCTGATGAGTCACGATAGAGTGGTAGTCCTTCGATATTGAGAGCACCTCTGCCTATTGCTGTAAATTTCTCCTCGTGTCTGCCTACTCCAAGTGTGATTGTCTCTCCAGAAACTTTCTTAAGATCGAATCCTCCGATACTGTATCCTGTAATGATTGATATTAGGTTAATGGCATCTATAAGTGTTGTGAGCCGATATATGCCTTTCCCGTTGATTATTCTTCGGCAGAGGGCTTCAGCCGACGGGCGATATCTGTTAGGATCTTTCCCCAGCGCTTTATAGGCTCTGCGAGTGCCTGCGATCCCTGGACGCTTGTTTATGTCCTGGAGCCGGTATCTGTTTTTGATCAGTGCGCATGCTTCTTCAATCTCCTTCCACATAGCATCAGATGTGGGACTATTTTTGACATCCGCTTCAATATGGAGCACTTTCAGGTGTGGTGCCCCGGCCTTTATTTCCTCTGACAGTATTATTTTTTTCATATCGATTACTTTTGAAATGCGAATTTAAACATTATTATTGGAAAATAGGAGAGTGAGATAGGGAAATCGAAAAAAGTTTTGTAATTTCGCGTATTGAAGCATTTCCGGTTTGATATATCCATGTCTCTCATGATGGCATGTTGTATTAGATCGCGCGGTTATGCTTAAACGTATATAATCATATTCCTTCTATATAAAATGGCACAGAAACCTTCCATACCTAAAGGTACACGCGATTTCTCTCCTAATGAAATGGCACGACGGAACTATATCTTCGACACGATAAAGAGCGTGTTTAAGTTATACGGTTTCCGGCAGATAGAGACCCCCGCAATGGAAAATCTCTCTACCCTCATGGGTAAGTATGGAGAGGAGGGTGATAAACTTCTGTTCAAGATATTAAATTCCGGCGATTTCATGAAAGATGTCAGGGATGAAGATATTGCATCCCGCAATCTGGCACGTCTCACTAATGAGATGTGTGAGAAGGGTCTTCGCTATGATCTTACAGTGCCTTTCGCTCGTTTTGTGGTGCAATACAGAGGCCAGCTCCAGATGCCTTTTAAGCGCTACCAGATACAGCCGGTGTGGCGTGCGGATCGCCCTCAGAAAGGACGTTACCGTGAATTCTATCAATGTGACGCGGATGTCGTGGGTAGCGATTCCCTATGGAATGAGATAGAACTTCTCTCGATGATCGACATGGTCTTCTCCAGGCTTAAAGTCAGGGTTGCCATAAAGATTAACAACAGAAAGATTTTGTCGGGAATTGCAGAACTTATTGGAGCCGCCGACAAGATCGTTGACATCACGGTCGCTATCGACAAGATTGACAAGATAGGCATAGAGAATGTCAATGCTGAGCTCCGTGAGAAGGGGCTGCCTGATGAGGCCATAGAGCGTCTGCGTCCTCTGCTCGAGATGAGCGGCAGCAATGCTGAGAAGATCCAGGCTCTTTCCACTATGCTTGCCGGTTCTGAGACCGGTATGAAGGGAGTAGAGGAGCTTCGCACGGTTATAGAGGGTTTCGACGCGCTCGGACACAACTGCATAGCTGATGTAGACGTGTCGCTCGCACGAGGCCTCAATTATTACACCGGCACCATAATTGAGGTTAAGGCGCTTGACGTTGAGATCGGAAGCATTACGGGTGGCGGCCGCTATGATAATCTTACCGGTGTGTTCGGAATGCCTGGCCTTTCCGGTGTGGGTATCTCTTTCGGCGCCGACCGTATATATGATGTGCTTAATCAGCTCAATCTGTATCCGGAGGGTGTCAGTCAGAGCGTGAAAGTACTGTTTGTCAATTTCGGAGAGAAGGAGGCGGCAGCGGCAGCCCGGATTGTGAAGAGTCTGCGAGAGGAAGGAGTGGCCGCCGAACTCTATCCCGACGCATCGAAGATGAAGAAGCAGATGGCTTATGCCGATTCCTCATCTATTCCATACGTTGCCATAATAGGTGAGAGCGAACTTGAGGCTGGCGTTGTCAATCTCAAGGATATGGCCTCAGGCGAGCAGTCGCAACTCACTCCAGAGAAATTGGTGGAAAAACTCAGTGAGATTCACTGAGGAATATATATAACGGCAGAATTATGATAAGCATGCAGCAGTTTCTTCTCCGGCAACCCGCGGCGCCTGAGGAGACATCTACCGACAGATATTACTTTGATCTTGCCAACCGTCTTGCACGTGAGGCTGTCGCCCGGAAGATGTTTCGGTCATATCCGGAGAAAGTAGTGGAGCGTGCAGCTATGGCGTTGGTGGGCTATTATCAGGATGTGATATGCGATTCCGGAGTGTGGCGTTCCTTCATAACGGAGTGCCGTAGACTTTACGGAAGGACTGTACCGTTTTATGAGGAGGGTGATGATTACACTGATTTCGAGCTTAACAGAGCGGATGTGAGATTCATGGTATGGTATTCCCTCAGCATGAATTTTGAGGGGAGACGTGTGTGCGATCCTTATGATATTGAGATTATATCAGGTGCCGATGCCTGGTGGGAAATTCTGGAGAGTGTCTATGATGAAGCGCCCCTTCCCGTAGACTACCGTATCGCCCATGAGCTTGAGATGCATGCCCGCGAGGATTCGGAATCTATATATAAGCTTGGCAACTGGCTTTTCATGCACTGTTATCTTATGACTCCGGCATATGCCTTGACCTTGTCGGAGATTGCCTCCGGAATTGATCTCGGCAAGGAGGAGGGAATAAGCGAGCTTCAGGCAAGGATGGAACAGAGCATGTCGGAAGATCCTACCGGGCCGCTGGCCCTTTACCTGCGTGAATGGCTTTATCTGATAGTGGAGGGTAAATTGCCCCGCCATCGACAGAATGAAGTGCCAGAGCATAAATACTACACTGCCTTTACCCGTGCCACAGGAGGTAAGACTGTGATGTATTTCGGCTCATATGAGGAGATGAATGCGTTCTTTGTCTCAGCTCTCGGCTGGGCAGATAACGAAGAGCACCTGCCGCAGATGAAAAACTGCCGGGATTTCATACTTATGGTCAACCGTGAGAAGGGAATGCTGGTGGCTCATGACATAGCGCGATGCATAGCCGCTCCCGACAATCCTCTTTACGACCGCGACTATGCCCGCACACACGCCATTGAATTGCTGACAGAAAGAGGATGTTGTCCGGGCGATCTTCTCGCCTATGTTTGCTCCAATGGCTGGCTCCCCGATGCTGTCTTCCCGGGTTCGGACGATACGGAACTTGTGGCGAGCAACTGGGACTTCATCGCAAGATGCTATCTTCAACAGTATTATCGCGGTGACTGAGACAAGCCTTAAGTGCATGTATGAAGCGATACGTATCGATAAATAATAGATGTATGATAAAGCAGAAGGCTTTCCTCCGGATTGGAAAGCCTTCTGCTTTATCTGTGAATTAGAATTTCCGCTTGGAATACTATATTGTTAGGAACGAGATTTCCGGAATATGCTGTCGAATTTTAGTTTGAGCACTCCAAAGACTGCTTCTCCAAATATCGAGCTGTTCATTTTCGAGGTGCCCAGGCGCCGGTTGATGAATATAATCGGAATCTCCTCTACGCGGAACCCTTTTATGTGGGCCTTGAATTTCATCTCAATCTGGAAGGCATAGCCCTTGAACTCGATATTCTCAAGGTTGATAGCCTCGAGCACACGCCGACGGTAGCATACGAATCCGGCGGTGGCATCGCGCAGCTTCATGCGGGTGACGAATCTTACATATGCCGAGGCGAAATATGACATGAGTACCCGCCCCATAGGCCAGTTCACGACATTTACTCCGGATATGTAGCGTGATCCGATTGTCACGTCGGCGCTCTTGTCCTTGCAGTTGTGGTAGAGTCGGGTCAGGTCGTCGGGATTGTGAGAGAAATCGGCATCCATTTCGATCACATAGCCATAATCGCGTGCGAGTGCCCATTTGAATCCATGGATATAGGCTGTGCCCAGACCCTGTTTGCCTGCTCTTTTCTCAAGGTATATTCTGCCGGGATAAGCCTGCATTAGATTTTCTACCGCGGCTGCCGTGCCGTCAGGTGAATTGTCGTCGATAACGAGAACATCGAAGTTATCGGGATACTTCATGACAGCCTCGAGAATGTTCGAGATGTTTTCGATTTCGTTATATGTCGGTATAATGACCAGGACGTCGCTCATGATTTTCTATTTTGATGCAAAGTTAATCATTATCCCCAACACGGCAATTGCTTCCGCTGTTTTTTTGCACGGCACGACAACTCCACACCGATTATTCCTTAGTATTGCCGAAAAAAGTGACATTGTATTTCCTAAGGATTTCAAGAGGGTGGTATGATTCCTTTGCCATACGCAGGCCGATGTCGCCGGCATCATCCTCCCGGTTCACATACTTGATCTCGGGATATTTATCGCACATAGCTTTGGCGAACTGCTGGTTGATGATCTCATAGCTTCCATTATACTCCCGGAGAGCTTTCTCTATATGGATGAAAAGGGTGTCTCCTTTCACATCTCCGATGGTGAAGGCGCATGCTTTTCCTTCTGCGAATATTATCATCCCCTCCAGTATTTGGTCCCCTTCAACTATACGCTTTATCATATTTCTCGACAGTTCCCTCTCGCTTCTTGCCATATCAGAGTCGGAACCTTCAGTCTCCATTGCGTCCATTATTTCCATGGCGGCTGATGCGTTGGAGGCATCGAGTCGCACGGCTTTCCAATCAGGATAGCGTGTTGAGAACTGATTGACATGATTGCGTTTCTTGCTCATTTTCTTTCCTTTGAGAGTGGCGAGCGATTCCGCGTCGTAGAGATAGTCTCCCCAATGCGTCAGCTCCTCAGTCATGTCTGCCCCGGAGTCGACCATATCCTGCAGTGCGTATTCCGGCACAGCTGAAAATTCCAGCCTGGTATGTCCGGCCTTACAATGGTCTCGGAGCAGTGATATTGATTCCTTAAGCGGAAGGGCGCCTACAGGCAGCGAGAACGCAGGCCTTGACAGATCGCTCTCCACCACCCCTTTTATGAAAAGTGTGTCTTTATATATGGCATATTCGTAGTTGAAATAGTCTACCCACATGAGCACTCCACCATAGGAGAAATCGGTAGTGCGCCCCGGCTCATTACGCAGTATGGGCCATATCTCCTTCATTGCCTCCGGTGTGACTTTCCTGAAATCGAGCGGAGGTGTTGAGAAGGAGTTGTCTTTTCTAAGCGAGGATACATTCTGCGCCATCCTGCATATATAGTCAGTAGCATTCTCGGATTGTGTGAGTGGAGAGAAATTCCAGGTGCTTTCCATTTTTTTTCTTGCTTTATGATTTACGCATATATATAACGTCTTCAGGGCTTATAAGTATTAAACAAGATAAAAAAATCCCATATATGTATAAAGCACGCAACATTCGCGATGGTATCGCGTATTATAGTTTTAGACTTGACAATTAACCGATGGCATGGGGCACGCGCACGTTGTGACACAAGTGAATGAGTCTGGTTTTAGAATGCCATATATACCATATATTAATGCGACTTATCAATAAAGACAATATCGAGATAGTTGATGTGTTTATCCGCCTTTACGGCGAGCTCATAGAGGATATCGCCCCCCATTATAAAGGCGATATAGTTTTCAAGAACCTTCCTGCGGATGAGAATGAATACCATGACATAATGGGTAGGGTAGGGAATGTAATATACCATTCGGAAGTGGAGGTCGGGAAAATTGGACTCTCTGACACTGAGGTGCTTGCCGCGCTGGCGCATGAGATCGGTCATATCGTATATAATACCAGAGGTTGGCAACAGGATCAGGAGGAACGTGCCGATTCGTTTGCCGCGGAGCTTGGCCTTGGATCGCAGATGATTTCCGCTATAGAGAAGATAATTTCAAGCCGCCGTTATCATAAGCTCACATCGCTTCTTGTGGGACGAATACATTTTCTGCAGAATATGATCCGGGTATGAGAGAGATGTCGCTGCGAGAATTTTTTATGTAAAAATTTCGCATATGAAATATTGCCGGTCAGAATTATATTACTAAATTTGCGGTGCCGTATTATTTTTCGGCTAAGACGGTTACTTCCACAGGAGGCGCAGTGCTTTATTTCCGGCGACGGATTTATTCGGATCTGTCCTGAACGTGTAGCATTGTTGGCCCGCGTTTCCTATGTCTGACCTATTTTCCTTGGGGCCAAAAGGAAATAAGCATGCTTATGAAAAAGATAATTATCCCCGTGGCTTTGACCATGTTGGCGGCAATGCCGGTGTTCGCGCAGGACAGGGTTGTTGACAATCCTGACAACAGGGCATATTTCGGCCTACGCGTAGGTGGCGAGATCACTTGTCCCGGTAATATATCCATGTCCAATGTCGGGGTAGGCGTTTTCAAGAATGGTGGTGGTGTGGAACTGGGTGGCATCTATAACATACCTGTCGTGGCCAATTTCTATATCGAGCCCGGGCTCAAGTTCTACTACAACACATATTCTTTGAAAGATGAGTATCTGGATGCTTTTGAAGGGGATGTCTCGCTCGACGGAATGACTCTGAAGAAATACGGCATGCGCGTGCCGGTGATGGCAGGCTACCATTTCGATTTCACCGACGATGTAAAGGTATCGTTATTCACCGGCCCTGAACTTGAGATCGGTTTTTCTGCAAAAGGCTCAATCAAGAGCGGCGGCGTAGAAATGACGGAGAGCGTGTATGGCGACGATGGCGGTATGAAGCGTGTCGACATTCTATGGGGCGCCGGTGCCGGCATCACATACAGGCAGTTCTATTTTGGAGTCGGTGGTAGTTTCGGCATGCTTAATATGCTCAGCGATTCAGATGTCACATTTCATGAGAACCGGGTGACATTTAGCTTGGGATATAATTTCTAAGAAACACGGCACAGGAAGGTATCTTGCAAAAATGTATTTAGATCTGCAGGATTACAATGATTCGGCAGCGGCGACAGTCAACTAATTCCTGTTTTCAATGTTTATAAAAAGGAGGGGCATTGTCTCCTCCTTTTTTACAATCGAACAATAAAACTTTAATAAAACAATGGAAACAGTGCTTTTTAAAGGAGAGCCGATGCATACCTGCGGCGAATTGCCTGCGGTCGGAACTGTGGCTCCTTATTTCGTCCTTGTAGGTCAGGATCTGTCGGACATCAATCTCCATGATTTCAAAGGTCAGAGGGTGGTGCTCAATATATTCCCGAGCCTCGACACGGATGTGTGTGCCGCTTCTGTCAGGCGCTTCAACAAAGAGGCGGCTTCGCTCGCAAATACGAAAGTGATCTGTGTCTCGGAAGATCTTCCTTTCGCAGCTTCAAGATTCTGTGTGGCCAACGGCATTGCGAACGTGATGACCGGCTCAGGATTCCGTAGTGATTTCGGCAAGAACTATGGCGTCACACTCGATGACGGACCTCTTCGCGGGTTATATGCCAGGGCATTGGTGGTGATAGACGAGAATGGCAGGATCATGGGCACGAGCCTCTGCCGCGAGATAACTGAGGAACCCGACTACGACCTCGTCAAGAAGTTGCTCTCATGATAGGTAAGCCGTAGAGAACAGATAGACATAGAGAATTGATAAATTAAAGGCGGGAATCATTGTAAGATGATTCCCGCCTTTCGTGACTCCTGCAGGATTCAAACCTGCAACCTTCTGATCCGTAGTCAGATGCTCTATTCAGTTGAGCTAAGGAGCCATTTTTGTTATTGCTATCGGTTGTTCCCGTTTTGCGAGTGCAAAGTTACTGCCTTTTTCTGAAATCACCAAATAAATCGATGAAAATTTTTATAAAATATGGAAAGTATACAGATAAAACAAGTCATGGTGTTTCATTTGTTCCTTTCCGTATCTTTGCGAAAGATGAAACTATGACAGGGGCGGAATCTATTTAAGATTCCGCCCCTGTCAAGTGACTCCTGCAGGATTCAAACCTGCAACCTTCTGATCCGTAGTCAGATGCTCTATTCAGTTGAGCTAAGGAGCCGTTCCGTTGTTGCACCCGGTTGTTCCCGTTTTGCGAGTGCAAAGTTACTGCCAAAAACTCAATTATGCAAGTTTTTTAAAGAAAATTTTTTAAAAAACTATAGTCACTTCTGCTTTTCCTGTAATGCCTGCTATGGGAGGGGTTGACTTGCAGATTCTTACATTCCCGCCAAGACATCCGGGCCACAGCTCCTTTATTCTCCCGGCGATTGAGGCTGCAACCGCTTCAAGCAGTTTTCTGGGTCTTGACATCTCTTCTGCGACGATGGAATGGAGAATGGCGTAGTTGACAGTGGCATCGAGGTTGTCGGCGGCAATGTCATCGGTATAAGGTATCCTTACTGTGACGAAGACATGAAATTCATTGCCGACCTTTGTTTCCTGAGCCATCACTCCATGGTGGCTGTGAAAAGAAAGGTCGGTCAGTGATATTTCGAAATATGCTTTTTCCACGCCGGAAGTCAGAGTTTCTCAACCGGAATTTTCTCCACGCGTCGCTGATGGCGTCCACCCTCGAATGTGGCGTCAAGATATGCGTCGACGGTTTCTTTCGCGAGGTGTTCCGAGATGAAACGGCCGGGGAGCACCAGGAAATTCGCGTCGTTATGCTGCTTGGCAAGCGCGCCAAGCTCGGGGAGCCAACATAGTGCTGCGCGTATGCCCTGATGTTTGTTGAGGGTGATCTGGATGCCGTTGCCCGAACCGCACATCGCGATCCCGAAATCACATTCACCGGTTTCCACGGCTCTGGCGGCGGGATGTCCGAAGTCGGCGTAGTCGCAAGAATCGGTGCTGTCTGTGCCGAAGTCTTTTACTTCGTAGCCTTTGGCGATCAGATAAGGTTTGATAATCTCTTTGAGTTCATAGGCGGCGTGGTCAGACGCCATAGCGATCTTTTTCATTATGCGGGTAGTTTAAATTACATGCAGACGGTAAAATTCAAGCCTTGCGCTTTTCGTTGCCGCTTGTGAATAGCCGGCTTGTGAAGGCAAACCTTACCAGAAGATAATTCACAGGTATGCAGATGGCCATGGCCGGAAGAAGGGCCAAGGTCGGACCCACTATTCCTTTGAATATCGCCACCAGGCCGGTCTGGAGTCCCATATTGAATAGGTGACTGAGTGTGAAGCCGACCCCTTTCTTGGCATTCGGGCGCGAGTGGAATGTGAAATAGCTTGAAAGGAAGAAATTGACGATAAAGCTCAAGGCATAGCTTATCATCGACGAGGGGACAGCCCTTACATGGACGACATTGACGAATATCACATAAAACGCATATTGGAGGACTGTGGCGAGACCTCCGACAAGCGCGAATCTGACAATCTCAGAAAGCCTGCTGTCGCCGTTTATGAGTTTTTTAAGATTCATTACTTTGTGTATGATTCTCCGCCTGCTCCTTTTGATGAAGGAGCACTTCTTTGTTGATGCTTTCAATATAGTCGAGCAGTTGGTCGCGGCCTGTGCCTTTTTCGGAAGAAGTGACGAATACAGGCGGAAGTTCTTCCCAGTCTTTCAGAAGTATCTTCTTGTATTCCTCCACTTTCGCCATGCCTGCGTTCGGACCCAGTTTGTCGGCTTTAGTGAAGACAATGGCGAAAGGGACACCGTTTTCGCCAAGCCAATTGAGAAACTGGAGATCTATCTTCTGGGGCTCGTGGCGAATGTCGATCAGCACAAACAGCAACGTCATCTGTTCTCTCCCCAGGATATACTGCTCTATGATTCTCCGGAAATCTTCCCTTTGCTCTTTCCCTCGGGCGGCGTAGCCATAGCCCGGCAGGTCGACGATGTAGAATTCACCGTTGTTGATGCGGAAATGGTTGATGAGCAAGGTCTTACCCGGCTTCTGTGAGGTCTTGGCAAGATTCCTGTTGTGAGTAAGCATGTTGATAAGCGAGGATTTGCCCACATTTGAGCGGCCTATAAAGGCATATTCCGGCACGTTTGTGTCGGGACAGCTCTCAACCCGGGCATTGCTTATCTCATATCTGGCATTTTTGATTTCCATATCTGCAAAGTTAATAAAAATTAGTGTTTTGAGAGAATTATTCACATCTTTTTTATTGCCTCCGGCAGAAAAACAATAGTCATCGTGAGTGGAAAATGCCGGAGACGAAAAATGAATGATTCTCACACTACAAGCGCATGGATGATCTTCAACGATCGGCCAAGTGATGGAAGCGGCACTACAAAAGTAAGCGTTGTGTCACTGTTGCCGTTGGAAGATGCAACGACATGTATGCTGTCGCGGAGCAAGGAGTTTCTTATTCTCGGACCGAGTCGGGCGTCTTCCCTGATTCCCTCTCCGACCACAGCGATGGTAGCGAGGTTCTCCTCTATTAAGATACCGGAGATCCCTCCGGTAGAGAGTTCCGGGGCGAATTCCGTTTCCAAAGCTTTTTTTGCCGGTGCCGTGTCTGTTTCCGCCACGGCAAATGAGAATTCTCCTGAATTGTCTGGCCCTGACACAATGAATACCGTGACCCCGCGTCGCGCGAGAGCATTGAATGTCCGGGTATTGATTTCCGGAAGATTACATACGGCTTCTCCGCGGATCGAGAACATGGCTGTCCCTTTGATGGCGGATATGCCTTTCACCTTCATGTCGTCGGCAAGGGGCGTGTCGGTTATCAGCGTGCCAGGTGCCTGAGGATTGAAAGTATTGAGTATCCGGATAGGGATATTCTTGTGGAATACCGGATAGATAGTGGGTGGATAGATCACCTTGGCTCCGAATGAGCATAGCTCCATACTCTCCACGAATGTCATGTGGGGCACTACCACGGCATCTGATATGACGCGAGGGTCGGCAGTCATGAAGCCGTCGACGTCTGTCCAGATCTCAAGCGACTCTGCGTCGAGCGCGGCTGCTATAAGCGCCGCAGTGTAATCGCTGCCTCCACGCCCGAGATTGGTTATTTCGCCGGTGTCACGGTCAGTGGAGATAAATCCCGGCACAACTGCTCTGTCGGATATCCCTTCGAACTCAGTGCATATGGCCTCGGAGGTGATTTTCTGATCGGCGATGTTTTTTGCAAACCACTTCTCAGTCTTGATGAAATTCAAAGAGTCATGGAGCGATGCGCCGTCGATCATGGCGCTGACGATCACCGACGACATCCTTTCGCCGAAACTCACTATCGAATCGAGCGTCCTGGCCGACAGTTCCCTGAGGAGGAATACTCCGTCGTATCTTCGTTTGAGCTCTGAGAGCAGCTCGCTGATCCTGTCGGTCACTCCGGGGCGCAACTCTTCACCGACAACCGCCGATATGATGTCGAAATGCCGGGATGCGATCGCATCCATTTCATCCACATACGATCTGTCGCCGTCCTTGGCCAGACCGGCCGTGGCTATGAGTTTGTCGGTAAGGCCACCGAGAGCCGACACCACAACTATGACAGGAGCCGGTATCGCCTCCACTATCGCCTTCACATTGAGAAGGCTCGCTATGGAGCCAACAGAGGTGCCTCCGAATTTTAAAACTTTCATAGAAAGAATATTGGGTTAATACAGCGCTTGGCACGCTATGGTAATAGCCGGGCCTGTCAACTCCGCGGCGGCTTAGAGGATGCAAATATACATAAAAATTGCGGAATGTATGATAAAAAGATATTGGAAATTGTTAACATATAAAGGCACTACATCGCGACGTTTCACTCTGATTTCCCGTATTCAGGACATCGGACGGACGTCACGATAAAAACTAAGATGAGTATGAATATCGGTAACCTGCTATATGACTATAATCCGGAGATTGTCCCAGAGCGCGGCAGTCTTCTGGTTTCTGAGCCTATGATGGAAGAGGCGTTTTTCAGTCGTTCTGTGGTTATGATTCTTGATATAGACCGCGGACGCGGACATCTTGGCCTTGTGATGAACAAGGCCACTCATCTCACACTGCGGAGTCTTCTTCCCGATTGGGTAGGTGGCGCCGATGTGCCTGTCTTCTGCGGCGGCCCGGTCGACACGCAGCGTCTTTTCATGCTCCACACTCTGGGTGGGATCTTTCAGGGTGCTTCGGAAGTGATCCCGGGCATATACGTAGGCGGAAAGATCGAGGATATCGTTGACTATATTGATTCCGGAGGGATTATTGAAGGTAAGATCCGTTTTTTTCTCGGTTATAGTGGCTGGAGCAAAGACCAGCTTGAACATGAGAGAAAGTCTCATTCCTGGGCTATAGACCTTCATCCTGATACGTCAGATCTCCTAAGTGATGAGGGCAATTCTTACTGGCGCCGGGAAGTGAAATGTCTCGGGGAGAACTACCGTAGCTGGCTGATGGTGCCTCAGGATCCATCATATAACTGATAGCCTTACTGAATTATTTCTCCGGCTTCCGGAATCTATTTATTCTTTATTGTCAGTCTCTATTTCATCTGTTTTTATCCAGAATGCTATGAGGCTGACTTTTACGTCGTAGGGTGTGGCCACTTTCCGGGGGGAGTTTCCGAGATGATAGTAATATGTTTTCTGCCTGTCCCATGTGGGATAGTCAAACATTCGCGTCTCTCCGGGTGGTACGTCGCATTTTTTTGTGATTTTCCTGGAATGGAGCATCCTCCCTGACATATCCAGATATGTCACTGTCATCTCTATTCCTGAAATATATAATCCCGAATGGTTGGAGATAAGCATCGTTTCCCTGGCTGCGCCTGCTTCTTTCTCATATCCCGAGAATGAAACCTTGGCAGGGTCGAACGTTACGGTGTCGCCGTCGGCCAGTGGGATACGGCATGATTCCGAGGCTACCATCCGGATGCCGTCTATGCGTAAGCCTACGTGCGTTTCCTTTTTCCCGGCCTTGACGGTATGCTCTTTAGTGCCGTTTGTCTTTAATGAGAGTTTGATTTTTCGTGCCTGGGCATCAGATGAGTGCAAGCTTAGCGCGCACACTGACAGCAGTGATATAAAGCGTATTGATGCGGGGATGGCTTTCATGCGATTGCGTTTTTTGACATTGAAAGTCTATTCTATAAGGAAAGTGAGGCTGAATCTCTGTCAAAGATATCTTATGTCTCTTTTGGAAGATCCGTTGCCATCGTATGATGGATATATTTTCACCAGCCCTACGGGAGCCTGTTCATTATCTGTGCCGTTGCCGGAAGAGATTCCGAATCTTACTATTCTCCACATCTTAGGCAAAAGACTTGCCGGATTCAGAGAGTAACGTATCCTAAGCTTTGATTTTTTCTTTTTGGGTAGCATCAGGGTCTCGCTGTCGTTGCCGAGAGTCACGATGCATGATTCAGGTTTTGAGAGCACGCCCTTGCGACGGTCGGTGAAAAGACGCATTGTGAACTTGCGAGGGTCGGCTGTGGAGTGCAGGGAGCCTATTCTTTCTCCAGGACGCAGGGAGACATCGGTGGTCTCTATCACCGAGAGTTCGAATTCCGGCAACGCAGACGGTGAGGAAATATCTTTTCTCAGAACGAGTACTGTCACATTGTCGTCGGGATATAGCCATATCCCTTCCGGAGCTGACAAAGCCGCTGAATCACATATTTCCTTTGCCCTTTCCATATCATATGCCACGGGCGAGGGAGGTGCTGCGCCCAACAGGCATGGTAAGAACAGAAGAAGGGCACAGACCATTCTTCCCCGATGAGGGAAAGACCGGCTGTGCCCTTGTATTTTCAGTGAAGCGCCCATCAGGGTTTGGTGGAGAACGTGTACGATAGGCCGAAACTCAACACTTCCCTGAGCATGAATTTTTTCCAAGATGTGTTGGATGGCACTGAAGTGTCATACCGCATATGGGCATAAATCTGTGTCGAAAGGAATTTATTTATGTTGAACGATACGGTATGCTCCCAGTCTGAAAGGAAATACTTATAGTCGGTGAAAAGGAAGAGCCGGCTCTTGTATTCGATGTTCCAGGCGAGTTTCCAGGTCATGCTGACTTCACCGTTGCTACCAATCTCGCTGTGGGCTTTGCGGTCGGGAGCGATATTGAACCGACCATGGTCAACCTTGTCGGATATGCAGGTCTTGAGGTTGTAAGATATGGGAGAAACAGTAGCCGTGAGCTGGAAGGTTTTTTTCTTATTGGTGGTGGAATACGACATACCGAGACCGATGTTGAGGTCGCCGGGAGAGAGGAATGATGCCTTTCTGACCATCGAGTTCTTCTCGTAGTTCCTCAGGAGCTGGGTCTTGAACATCAGGTTGAACGAATAGAACCATTTCTTGAATGCTTTCAGACCGGCGTTGAGGTTGTACTGCAGAAGATCTTCTGAGATTGAATAGTCGTGCACCTCATCCTGCGGAGTGGAGTTCATTCCGAGTTTGTAGCCGAAGCTGCTTTGGAAAAGGAAGTTGGGATAATATACCTGGTTGAGCTGCACGTCCCAGTTGAAGTTGAAGAGCAGCGCGAGATGGTTGTTGCCACCCTGATACCAGTTTTGCGACACAAACGCCTGGGAGAACTGGAGTCCGGTGTTTACCCTGTGGAGCCAATATATTCTGCGCAGGTCCTCATCAGGCAGTTCCACTTTTTCCGGATCTATTTCCGGAAGGTCGAGTTTCCTTATATATGCCGAGAAACTGACCTCATCTTCCGGCAGACGCGGCCTTTCAGGCAGGTTCCAGTATGCGTAGTCGATGTTGTATGGGTTCAGGATCATAGCCTCATACATCATATCGTCTTGTAGCCGATTGATCGTTAGTGCGTCGCGGAGCCATTTCGGAGTGTATTGCATATTGTTGATGTCCATGCTTTCTGTTGTTGTCATGACATCGGTGGTGAGTTGTTCGCTGACAATCGCGATGGTGTCGTTGCCGTCGATCAGCTGTCCTTCATCAAGCAGCAGCGAGTCGGCTGCCGCCACGTCTCCGTTGATCACCTTCAGTCCGCGGAGTTGGAATATCTCTTCCGGATCAAGGCGTTTCTTTGCGATTTTCTTATATCCGGAGAAAACCCAGGGTGCGAAATGCCGGTTCTTGATCAGAGGCTTGATGGTGGGCTCGCCGATCGATGCGATTATTTCATCCAGGTCTCTGACGATAAAAGCGGTTGAGTCGATCTGTGGCAGCTGGATCGTGTCTACTTTGATTTCATTCAGGTTTATCCTCGCCTCTATCTCTTCCGACGATGGGATGTGACGAAATGAGACCTCGCTCTGCGCGTTGGCCCGGAATCCGGAAAACGTTGAAACCGCGAGGAATGGGATGAGGAAGATCACACTTGAAGCTCGTTTCATGCGTTGAAGGGTTAAGAAGTTGTCAATATAGCGGAAAGTGGCGGCTCCTCATGGGAGCCTGAAGAGAGAGAAGAGGAAGAAAGGGGAGGAGAGAGGAGGATGGTGAATTACTTCAGGAGGTCGTCATATTCCGGAGAATTGACAAGCCTCAATGCTTCCAGGAATATGGGATCGTGAAGATTATAGACTTTGAAATAGGTGGCATTGTCATAGATGTCTCTTCCGATAAGAGCCTTGATAATCATAGAGAAGAGGGGTGCGCTGGTCTTGGCCTGGGCTGCATCGAATTCAATGTCTTCTTTTTTCGCCATCTCATACAGACCATCGAGAATCTCCTGGTTCACCTGGAAGCCCTTTACGAAGTCATCATCAGTGCGGTAACGCTTCTTTATCTCGTTGCGGTGCTGATCCACATAGTTTATCACATATCTGTTGATAAGGCCTTTGGCCATCACATTACGATAGTATTTTGTGAATTCCATCGTGTCGAGCGGCACGAATCTATCCGGCGAGATTCCTCCTCCACCATATATAGGCCTGTGTAGTTTTAGGGTGGAGACTTTCAGCGAGTCGACATATTTTATGGAGTCGGCATGCATAAGCTCCCCGCTGTTGAAACGGTCGAGGATATCCTCGGCATATGCTTCCTGATCTCCTTTCTTGTATGGCTTCTGTATGTCGCGTCCGGAGGGTGTATAGTAGTGAGCTACGGTAAGGCGGATCATGGAGCCGTCGGGGAAGGGTATCGGACGTTGCACGAGTCCTTTACCGAATGTCCGTCTCCCGACCACCAGCCCGCGGTCCCAGTCCTGAATGGCACCTGATGTGATTTCGGAGGCTGATGCCGAATATTGGTTGGTCATGACCACGAGGCGCCCGTCGGCGAAGAGTGGCTTGCCGTCGGAAGGTTTGGTGGTCAGTTCCTGGCGCGATGAATTAGTGCCCTGGGTGTAGACGGCGAGTTTCCCCGGCTCAAGAAATTCCCCGAGCAGGTCGACGGCAGCGTTGAGGTATCCTCCGCCGTTATCCACAAGATCGAGTATCAGGCGGTCCATACCCTGTTTTTTCAAGTCTTTGAGTGCTGTGGCGACCTCTTTTGCCGTCTCGGCGGCAAAACGGTTGACACGGATGTAACCTGTCTTAGGATCTACCATATATGCGGCATCGACACTATAGATTGGTATGTCGGCGCGTGTTATGGTGAAGTCTATGGGCTCCTGACGGCCCCCCTGCATCCTGAGCACCTTGACATTGACATCAGACCCTTTGGGACCTCTGAGTTTCTTCATTATCTGAGTGTTCTTCATGCCTACACCGGCGATGACAGTGTCGTTGACTGCGATGATACGGTCGCCGGCAAGAATGCCTACACGTTCCGACGGCCCTCCGCTGATGGTCTGGATCACATAGAGGGTGTCCTGATTCATGTTGAATGATATGCCGATGCCGCTGAAGTTGCCGGCAAGAGGTTCGTTGAGCTCACGGGTTTCCTCCGGGTTTGAATACTGGGAATGAGGATCAAGACCCTCCAGCATACCCCTGATTGCGTCTTCCACAAGTTTGTTTTCATTGACTGTGTCGACATAGAACTGCGAGATGGCGGCTTCCGCCATCCTCAGTTTCTGATTCTGATTGATGCGCTGTGCGTTGGAGATGCCTGATGCTCCGAGAAGCGCAAGCGCGCCGAGGAATATTAGTGTTTTTTTCATTTCTTACTTTGCAAAGCCTTTTATAAGGCCACGGCCTGTCAGTGCCGGGTTATAGATTATATGACACCGCTGGTTGGAAAAAGTTTATGGCGCATGTCTACTTTATCAAGAAATACCTCGCGGGTGAATCTGTCATGTAGGTGTGACGGTTTCATTCTCCTTCCGATAAGCGTGGAGGTAAAGGAAAGTCGCCGGCAATAAACCGCGAGGCGTCATAGCCGTTGTGGATCAGTTCCCTCACCATTGAGCTCGATACGAACGCCGTCGCCGGACTGCTGACGAGAAAAACTGTCTCTACTCCCGCTATGGCTGAGTTTGTATCGGCAAGATTTTTCTCGAACTCGAAATCCGCCAGATTTCTCACGCCTCTGAGTATGGCATCGGCTCCTTTTTCTTTTACGAACCTTGCCGTCAGTCCGTCGTAGGCGCACACTTCAATGCCGTCATCGTCACGATAGAGCGAGGCTATGGCTTTCAGCCGCTGATCCACAGTCCATTCTCCGGGCTTATGCTCGTTGTGGCCTATGGCTATGACCACTTCTCCAAAGAGTCTTCTCGCCCTGTCGACAATATCTTTGTGGCCTATGGTGAAGGGGTCGAAGCTCCCTGCGAATACCGCTTTCATATCTCTGAATCGTCTTCTATCACAAGATTATCGATAATAAAGTTCTGGCGCTCCATAGTGTTTTTACCCATGTAGAATTCCAGAAGCTTGTCGGGAGTGTCGTCTTTCTTGAGAGTGACGGGATCAAGACGCATCTGCGGACCGATGAATTCCGCAAACTCCACATCATTAATCTCTCCCAGACCTTTGAACCGGGTTATCTCGGCGTTGTTGCCGAAACGTGCGATAGCTGCCTCTCGCTCTTCGTCGGTATAGCAGTAATACGTGTCGCGTTCATTGGGGTCATCGCTCTTTGCCTTTCGCGAACGTTTCCCCTTGTTGCGGCGTGTGGAGCTTTTGTCTCGCACGCGGAAAAGCGGTGTCTGAAGTATGTAGACGTGTCCTTTCTTTATCAGATCGGGGAAGAACATGAGGAAGAACGTGATTACCAGCAAGCGGATATGCATGCCGTCGACATCGGCATCGGTGGCGATGATCACTTTGTTGTAGCGCAGGCCGTCGATACCCTCTTCGATATTGAGCGCAGCCTGCAGGAGGTTGAACTCGTCGTTCTTATAGACGACCTCCTGCGTCATGCCGAAAGAGTTGAGAGGTTTTCCCCGGAGGGAGAACACCGCCTGCGTCTGGGCGTCGCGAACTTTCGTGATGGTGCCGGAGGCAGAGTCGCCCTCGGTAATGAATATGGATGAAAGTTCCCTCATGTCCTCGGATTTGGCGTTCTGTTTAAGACTGTCGTTGTAGTGTATGCGGCAGTCGCGCAGTTTCCTGTTGTGAAGGCTCACTTTCTTTGCCTTTTCCCGCGCGAGTTTCGCCACTCCCGCCATCGCCTTGCGCTCTTTCTCGCTTGAGGCGATTTTGCGGAGCATGGTGTCGGCAATGTCCGGATTCTTGTGGAGATAGTCGTCGAGCTCTTTCTTTATAAAATCTCCGACAAATTTGTTGACGGTGATATTGCTGTCGGGAGCTATCTCTTTACTTCCCAGTTTTGTCTTGGTCTGGCTCTCGAAAACAGGTTCCTGGATCCTGACACTCACTGCGGCCACAATTCCGTTGCGGATATCGGAAAATTCATATCCTTTGCCGGAAAACTCCTTTATAGTCCGGCTCACATGTTCCCTGAAGGCCGTAAGGTGAGTGCCCCCCTGCGTGGTGTGCTGTCCGTTGACAAATGAATAGTATTCCTCTCCGTATTGGTCTGTGTGTGTGAGTACTATCTCTATGTCATCGCCCTGAAGGTGGATTATGGGATACAGTGGTTCCGAGGTCATGTTCTCGCGTAGCAGGTCGAGCAGTCCGTGGCGCGAGAGATATCTCTTGCCATTGAAAAAGATCTGCAGTCCGGCGTTGAGATACGTATAATTGTTGACCATTGTTTCCACAAACTCCTGACGGAAGCTGTAGTCGCGGAAAAGGGTGTTGTCGGGGAGAAATTTCACAAGTGTGCCGTTTGGCTCGCGAGTGTCGGTAGGTGATGACTGGCTTACGACATTCCCTTTTTCGAAATCGACGATCACGGTTTTCCCATCGCGCACACTCTGCACTCTGCAATAGGTCGACAAGGCATTTACCGCCTTGAGGCCGACGCCGTTCAGGCCGACGGATTTCTTGAAATTCTTATCGTCGAACTTTCCTCCCGTGTTGATTTCCGAGGCCACTTCCCTTACTTTCCCGAGAGGTATGCCTCGTCCGTAATCGCGGATCGTCACTTCCCCCTCTTCGGTAAGGGTTATATCGATGCGTTTCCCGGCGCCCATGTTGAATTCATCGATAGAGTTGTCGACCACTTCCTTGATGAGCACATAGATGCCGTCTTCCGCGTGAGATCCGTCGCCGAGCTTGCCTATATACATTCCCGGGCGGCGGCGAATATGTTCGTTCCAGTCGAGATGCTGTATGGCGGAGTCGTCATACGATCCAGGGTCGGATGTCTCCCCCGGAGGTATGATCCGTTCAGCTTCTATCTCGACAGTCTGCTCCTCCTGTTGAGCTTCGTTATCGCTGCCGTTGTCATTGTCGTTGCCATAGTTCCCGGACATGTCTCCGGAAACCGGCTCCTCATTGTCTGTGCCTGAAAAGTCGTCGAATTGAAAAAGGTCGTTTTCTGCCATCATGATGCCGGGCTTAGTGCCCACGCAAAGTTAATAAAAAATATCGGAATCAGAAGAAAAACGGATTGTATTTTTACGCCATTGTAATGGCTGTCAATTCGTGGCATGGTTCCTTATTATCGCGATATTGCGACGGTAAATCCATTTGTTTTTATTACTTTTGCACATCCGGACGCCTTCAGAGGTTGACCGGAGATTCCGGGAAAAAGATAATATAAAACTAAACAGACAGATATGGGAAATATCATGAAACGATGCCTTGTCGTGGCCGCGGGCGCTCTCGCGTGTGCCTCAGTCTCTGCCCAGGGCACTCTTGAGGATTTCAACAGGGCTTTTGCCGCTCCGCGCAAATATGGCATGTCGAATGTGTATTATGCTAATGTGCGTCCGTCATGGATGACTGGCAAAGATGCCTTCTGGTATGTGCGTGAGACGCCACAGGGACGACGTTATGTGGCTTTTGATGTGAAGACAAAGAAACGTGCGGACCTTTTCGATCATAAAAAATTCGCGGCCGCACTTTCTGCCGCGGCTGACAGAAAGGTCGACCCCGATAATATCAACGTGCAGTGGATGCGTGTGTCTGCTTTAGGCGACACACTGAAATTCAATTATTCCGGCAGGCAATGGGAGTATGCTGTGAAGAGCGGGCGCCTCGCCGACAAGGGTGATATCCCTGTTCCCCCGGAGGAACCGCACTGGATGGTTGTCAATGATGAGAAAGGAAGCGGCCCGGTAATGTCTCCTGACGGTAAGAGGGAAGCTTTCATAAAAAACGACAATGTGTACGTGCGCGACGTGAAAACCGGAAAGGAGAAAGCTCTGAGCATCGACGGCACGAAAGGAAACTATTATTCGTCGTGGATATCCTGGAGTCCTGACAGTCGGAAAGTGGCCGTAAACAGGATACGTCCTGTCTCTGATAAACGTTACGTCTACTATGTTGAGTCATCGCCATCCGACCAGGCTCAGCCCAAACTTCACAAGCAGGAGTATGCCAAGCCCGGAGATGAACTGCGATTCAAGGTGCCATGTATTTATGATGTGGAGACAGGCGCCGCCGTGATTCCGTCGACCGAACTTTTCGATTCCCAGTATGATCTCTATGGCCCGGAATGGAATGCTGACAGCAAAGCCATCACATTCGACTACAATGAGAGGGGACACAAGGTGTATCGTGTGCTTGAACTTTCGGCCGAGACCGGTGAGGTGCGTCCGCTCGTGGAGGAGACCCATGACAAATACGTGAATTATCCGCGTGTTTTCAAGCATTTCCTCTCAGATGACAAGAGGATGATCTGGGCGAGCGAGCGCGACAACTACAACCATCTCTATATGTATGACCGTGCCACTGCGCGGCCAATCTGTCAGATCACCAAAGGGGAGTGGTATGTGCGCGAGGTGCTTGAGGTGGATGAAGAAAAAGGAAAGATCTATTTCACTGCCAATGGCGTCGACAAAGACGATGACCCATACAACATCCATTATTATGTGATTGGCCTTGATGGAAGCGGCATGACCGATCTTACTCCCGGAAAAGGCACGCACACGGCCACATTCTCCCCCGGTCGCCGATATCTCGTGGATGTCGTGTCGTCGCCTACGGAGGCACCTGTGGCCACACTTCGAAGCGGAGTCGACGGACGTGAGATCATGAATGTGGAAAAAGCTGACATATCTAAACTTCTTGCCAACGGATGGAGAGCTCCTGAAGTGTTCACTGCTCCCGGTCGCGATGGGAAGACGCCTATCTGGGGTCTTATACAGCGTCCTTCGAATTTCGATCCCTCCAAGAAATATCCTGTCATCGAGTATATATATCAGGGTCCCGGCGACCAGTATGTGCCTAAGGCGTTCACTCCGTCGAATTATTGGATGGTGCCTATGTCGGAACTCGGGTTCATCGTAGTTATGTGCGACGGCATGAGCACGTCTTTCCGTAGCCGAGATTTTGAGAATGTATGCTATAAGAACCTGAAGGATGCGGGACTTCCCGACCATATGGCATGGCTTAAGGCAGCAGCGGAGAAGTATCCGGAGATTGACATAGACAATGTGGGTATATACGGCTGTTCAGCCGGTGGTCAGGAATCGACCAATGCTGTTCTCCTTCATCCGGAATTTTACAAAGCAGCCTATTCCGCATGCGGATGTCATGACAACCGCATGGACAAGATATGGTGGAATGAGCTCTGGATGGGATATCCTGTCGACAAGAGCTATGAGGAGTGCTCGAACGTGGCCAACGCCCATCTTCTCCAGCGTCCGCTTATGCTTGTTGTCGGAGAGATCGACGACAACGTCGATCCGGCATCGACAATGCAGGTGGCCGATGCCCTGATCAAGGCCAACCGTCCCTTTGAGCTTGTGGTCATACCCGGCGCCCACCACACCATGGGAGAGGCTTATGGCGATCATAAGCGCTATGATTTCTTCGTGAAGCATCTTATGGGCGTGGAGCCTCCCGCCTGGGATGAAATAACTTATTGATAGAGACAATCGTATTGATAAGTCTCAAGAGATTTTTGAAAACCAACGTAATATCAGACATATGAACCGATATAGGATTATTGCTGCGGGCATACCGTTATTAATGGTTGTCACAGCGCATGGAGAGAATCTGTTCCACACGCTTCTCGGCAAGAGCGAGGAGGAGACCAGGGAAAAGGTGGAAAGGGTATGGAAGCATTTCTTCACTCCCGGCGATCTCTCGCTTTACGAGCAGCCGGAGCAGAAATCAGTGTATTATCTTGACGGCCCCGACAAGGCTTTCGTTATGGACACGGGTAGCAACGATGTCCGCACTGAAGGGATGTCTTATGGTATGATGATAAGCGTGCAGCTTGATCATCGGGAAGAGTTCGATAGGCTCTGGCGATGGAGCAAAGACAACATGGCCTATCCGGCTGATTCTCCATGGGACGGCTATTTCTGCTGGCAGTGTGGCACAGACGGGAGGAAGATAGGAAGCAGCAACGCCTCCGACGGAGAGATGTATTATGTCATGGCTCTTTTCCTGGCATCACAACGTTGGAATGAGCCGGCGTATGCGGCGGAAGCCAACACGATACTCCGAAAGGTGATGTCGAAAGACGGCACGGGTGGTGTCTACAATCTCTTTAATAAAAGCAGTGGCCTGATAACGTTCGTTCCCGATGAAGGTGGCAAAGGGTTTACCGATCCGTCGTATCAGCTTCCCGCTTTTCTTGACAGATGGGGAGAGATTGCAGAAGAGGGACGCGATTTCTGGAAAGAGGCGGCGCAAGCTGCCCGCGACCATCTTATTGTGAGTGCTCATCCTGCCACGGGGTTGTATCCCGACTATAGTAATTATGACGGCTCAGCCTACAGATGGCCTCATGCAGGCTATGACACCTCGATTTATATGTATGATGCGATAAGATGTGCCATGAATATCGGTATGGATTCTTATCTTTATGGAAAAGACAAGGAACGTCAGGCAGAGGTCATGAGGAGATTGCTCCGCTTTTTCCGGACAGATGGTTTTGAGCATGGCCATTTCAGTCTTGACGGTCAGAATGCCGAGGGGGGATATTCCAAGGGTATGGAGGGAGCCAACGCAGCCGGTGCCATTGCGCTTGCATCAGGCGGAGATCCCGCTGACCGTGAGCTGGCCCGGGAATTTGTGGAACGTTTGTGGAATGCCGAGCCGCCGCAAGGTAAATATCGCTACTATGAGGGATTGGTCTATTTTCTTTCCCTGCTGCACGTGTCGGGAAATTTTACCCTTGATTTCGGTTCTCCGTCCCGTTGATCGGTCATATAAAATTATATAATTATATAATAAAGCATTTACGCTCCATCCCGGGCAAAACCGGGATGGAGCGTAAATGCTTTATTATGACCGGAAGATGGTCAGATGGATCGTGTCACGGGCCAGACGAAAGCCCGCAGGCCGAGTTTCGGTTTTGATTCGTCGAGTGCCTTGAGTTTCTCAAGCACGGTGTCGAGGCGCTGGTCTTCCACCATAGTCAGTATGGCGCCTCCGAGTGAAGGCCAGGCATGCGAACCATAATGAGGCTCTCCTTTTACGCTTCCGCGTCCCTGCACCTCTCCGAAAGATGTGAATCCGCGGCAGGAACTGCGTTCGAGAAGTTCTATGATCGCTTCGTGGTGAGCCTGGTCGTAGGCTATGAATATCGCTTGCATTTTATTTTCAGTTTTCAGGTTTTCAGTTTTCTACCGGATGAGCCTTGGCGGCGATCTCCTTGCGCAGCTTGCGGCGTGTGTTCTTCACGCCGTTGCCGGCGAAGACGCAGTAAAGCACCGGTACGAAGAGCAGTGTCAGTATGGTGGAGAAAGTCAGGCCTCCGATCACGGCGGTTCCCATCGGGCGCCACATCTCAGCACCCTGCCCGCTGCCTACGGCCATCGGCACCATGCCGAGAATGGTAGTGAGAGTCGTCATGACCACGGGTCGCAGACGTGATTTGCCACCGAGCACCACCGCGTTGCGGATCGACATGCCACGTTCGCGGTTGAGGGTGATATAGTCGATAAGCACGATGCCGTTTTTCACAACGATGCCTATAAGCATGATCGCTCCGATCATACTCATCACATTGAGGGTATGGCCTGTCATCCAGAGGATGAGGAAGACGCCTGAGAAGGCGAAGAGCAATGAGGTCATGATGATGCCGGGATATGTCAGGCTTTCGAACTGTGCGGCCATGACGATGTAGACGAGCAGGATAATGAGCACTCCGAGCATGAGGAGGTCGGAGAAAGAGTCCTGCTGGTCTTCATATGAACCTGAAAGACCTATATTTATGCCCGACGGTATGTTCATTTCATCGATCTTCATCTCTGCTTCTGTCACAACCTCACTCATCGGGACTCCGTCGACTACCGCTGAGACTGTGATGAGTCGCTCGCGGTCTTTACGCTCGATTGTAGGTGGAGTGAAACGCTCCACTACCTTACCGAGCTCCTTTATTCTCACTCCGGCGCCCGACGGGGTGTAGACCATGATGTTCTCGATGTCGGAGAGCGACGTGCGATGCTCCTTGTCATACATCACCTTGATGTCATATTCCTCGCCGTCCTCGCGGAAACGTGAGGCTATGGATCCGTTGATTCGGTTGCGCAGGTAGTATGCTGCGGTCTGGAGGTTAAGCCCGTAGAGCGCGAGTTTCTCGCGGTCGAAATCCACCTGGTATTCCGGCTGGTAGTCCGAACGTGAGATTGTTATGTCGGCGGTTCCGTTAATGCCCTGGAGTATGCGTTTTAATTGCTGGGCTACGGAGTCGGTCTCTTCGAAATCATATCCATAGATCTCGAAATCGACAGTCGACTGTCCTCCCATTCCTTGTCCGCGTCCTCCACCGACATTCACCTGGGCTTTCTTGAACTCGGGAAATTCGTTGTCGATGTCCTTACGCATGAGGTCTGCGATCTCTTTGATCCCTCTTTTGCGGTCGCCGGGATCCGACAGGCGGATGTTCATGCTGATGATATGCGACCCGTTGTCTGAGAGTGATGCGAACGTGTTGTCGGAGCTTGCAGGACCGACAGTGTAGCTCGACACAATGATCTCAGGATATTTGGCTCTCCAGAGGGAATCGAGGCGTCTTGTTGCGTCTTGCGATATCTCCACACGCGTGCCGATAGGAGTCTCGAGGTTGACCCCGATGCGGGCGTTGTCCTGGGTGGGGAAGAACTCAGTGCCAACCTGCTTGAGCAGGAAGATGGAAGCCACGAATGTGGCGAGACACGCGCATATGGTAATAGTCCTGTGGGTCACCACCCATTGCAGCAGACGTGCATAGCCGTTGTCGAAGCTGTCAAGACCTTTTTCTATCGGGGTGAAGAAGAGGGTATAAAGCTTAGAATGGCGGTTGTTGAGGCGCAGCCATTGCGAGCAAAGCATCGGGGTGAGGGAGAGGGCGCAGGTGGTGGAGATGATCATCATGATGGTCACCATCCATCCGAGCTGGCGGAAAAGCACGCCTGTCATGCCTGTCACGAGCGTGAGCGGGAAGAATACCGCTATGAGGGTGAGGGTGGAGGCGATTACGGATATTGCCACCTCATTGGTGCCATGGACGGCAGCCTGTTTCGGATCAGCTCCACGCTCTATGTGGGTCGTCACGTTCTCAAGCACCACAATGGCGTCGTCGACCACCATGCCGATAGATATTGACAGCGCGGAGAGCGACACTATATTCAGGGTGTTGCCTGTGGCGAACAAATATATGAACGAGGCTATCAGTGATACCGGGATCGTGATTATGATAATCATGGTCGCACGCCAGCGTCCCAGGAACACGAACACCACTATCATCACGAACAGGAGGGCGTAGAGCACCGTCTCCTCAAGCGAGGCAATGGTGTTGCGGATATTGTCTGATGTGTCGACGATCACGCCGAGCTTCACGTCGGAAGGGAGATTCTTCTGCAGTCGCGGCAGCATCTCCATCACCTTCTCGGAGATCTGCACGGAGTTGGCGCCGCTCTGTTTCTGGATAATGATCATCGCGCCCTCCTTGCCGCCGATATATGTCTGTTGCGTGCGTTCCTCAAGAGAGTCGTCTACACGGGCAACGTCGCGCAGATAGATCACTTTGCCGTTGTAGTTGCCGACAGGGATGTTCTCCATCTGGCTCGCCTCGTCAAACTCACCCTGCACACGTAGCGCATATGTGTTTGATCCGATGTCGAAAGCTCCTCCGGGCACATTGCGGTTTTCCGCGCCTATCACATTCGCTATCGACTCTACGGAAAGATTATATGATTCCAGACGGTTAGGGTCGCAGTATATGTGTATCTCCCTTTTGGGTGCGCCGGAGATTGACACGGAACCTACTCCGTCCACACGGGCAAGAGGGTTTGCGACCTGATCGTCGAGTATCTTGTAGAGGCCGGCCATACTCTCTTTCGCCTCCACGGAAAGGAGGCATATAGGAATCATGTCGGTCGAGAATTTGAAGATTATCGGGTTTTCGCTGTCGTCAGGCAGCGATGACTCCACCATGTCGAGTTTGTCGCGCACATCATTGGTCAGCACATCGATGTCATAGCCGTATTCGAACTCGAGGGTTATCACGGAAGTATTCTCCCGGGAGTCGGATGTGATATGCTTGAGATGCTCCACGGAGTTGAGTGTATTCTCCAGCGGTTTGGTAACGTTCTGCTCGATATCTTCGGCAGAGGCTCCGGGATACATCGTGATCACCATCAGAGTGTTGGTGTCGATGTCCGGATAGAGGTCGATCGGGAGTTTGGCCAGGGAGAAGAGACCGAGGATTATGACCGTCACGAAGCAGAGTGTGGTCATGATCGGGCGCTTCACGGCCGCGCCATATAGTGACATATTACGTTGGTTTGAGGATTGTTATTTCGATACTTTAACTGAGGCTCCGTCTGCGAGTTTGGCCTGGCCTGAGACTACAACCTGCGCCCCGGGTTCCACACCGCTCAGCAGCTCATAGGCGTCGCCGAGACGCTGTCCGAGCTCTACCTTGTTGTAGCTGACCTTGCCGTCTTTATAAACATAGACGTAATGGTTGCCTGATCCGGGCTGCTTCACCACAGCGAGATCGGGCACGACGACATGCTCGGCTGTGCCGAGGTTGAGCTTCACGCGTCCGAACATGCCCGGGAGTATGCGGGAGTCGGGATTCTGCACTGTCACCTCTGCTCCGAATGTACGGCTGTTGACATCGACTGTCGGAGCTACCATGGTTATCGTCCCGCTGAATTCCTCCCCCGGATATGTGTCGAATGTCACTTGGGCCGGCATCCCTTTGCTGACCTTGGAGAGCTCGCTTTCCGAGATGTTGATCACTATCTTGACAGGTTGCACGCGTGCCACGGTAAGCACCGGGAGAGTGCCGGTCATGTCGCCTGGATCATAGTTGCGGGCGGTCACGACCCCGCTTATGGGGGATATCAGCACGGTGTTCTCCCTGACGTTGCGGAGCGTGCGCTCTGCGTTGGCCAGTGTGTTACGTGCGTTGGTAAGCTGAAGCTGCATCTGGTCTACGTTCTGTTGGGTGCCACCGCCTATCTTGAGAAGCTCGACGGCGCGGTCGTAGTTTAGCTGTACGTTCTCGAGATTGGCCTTGGCATTAGCCACCTGCGTCTCGTAAGACGATGTGTTGACATCGTCGAGCACCACGAGTTTCTGTCCTTTTGACACCCTCATCCCCTCGTCGACGAAAATCTCCTTTATCCTGTTGGGGGATGAAGCGGAGATATTGTTGATGAGATCCGGCTCGACGGTGGCTGTGTAGTTCCCTTCCTGCACGACCTCGCGCTGGTTGACTGTCTCGATTTTGACAATGGGGGTATTGTCTTCCTTCTCCGAGGTCTGATTATTGTCGCTTCCCGAACAGGCCGGAAGCGTGGCGATGGAGAGCAACGCCGTGGCTGCGTAAAGATATTTTTTCATTGTATAGGTTTGTTCTTTAGTCAATATTCTTGCCGAGCAGGGTGTCGAGCTCGGATGTGGATACGAGATAATTGTAGATGGCTTGCAGATATGCCAGCTGGGCCTGCGTGTCGGCGAGCTCGCTGTCGCGCAGGTCGAGATAAGATGCGGCTCCGATCTCGAAACTCTTCTGCATGATGTCATGGGCTTTCTTGGCTTGACGCACACCCTCCTCCGAGGTGGCTATCTGGCGCGCCTCGCGGTTGATGTTGTCAATGGCCAGGTCAACCTGCATGTTGAGCGAGTTGACAAGATCCTCTCTCTGCAGTTCAAGTTCCTTGCGCTGCACCTGCGCCTGTTTCAACCCGTAGTATCTCGCGCCACCCGAGAATACGGGCACAGACAATGATATGCCGATATTGCAGTAGGGATTGAATTCCTGATTCTTAAGCGGAGAACCATTGCTCAGGGAGAGCCATGACAGATTGAACGATGCTCCCAGCGTAGGTAGCCAGGCGAATTTCTTAAGGTCGACATTTTTGTCGAGGATCTTTTTTTGAATGTCGAGCGAGCGGAGTGAGGTGTTGCCGGCTATCGATGTATCGGCACCTGCCGGATAGGTATACATATCCTTCTGATAGTCTGTGAGGGTGGAGGATGGTCTGATGTCGGTATCGGTCGAAATTCCCATAAGCACTTTCAGCTGTAGCTGGCATTGCTTTATGGCAATATCGGCCTGAAGCAGCTCAGGCTCGATGTTCTTGACCTGTACTGACGAGCGTAGCACATCATATTCCGATGCAGTCCCGGCCTTGAACTGCTTTTCGTAGATGCCGGCGTTCATGACTGCGATATCGTAGTTTTCCTTCACAACCTTATGGGAGTCGATGGCAAGAAGGAGCGCGTAATATGCTTTATTTACGTTGTTGACCAGGTCAAGACGCGAGGCGCGTGCACTCTCCATGTTGGCCAGGATCTGGTCTTTGGATATGGATATCGATTTCCAAAGCGTGGGGGCTATCAGTGGCACGCTTGCGGCGAATCCCATGTTCCAGGTGTTGTCGGAACCCATTTTCAGTTTCTGGCTCTCGCCCCCCATGTTCATGCGGATGGTCTGCAGTTCGATTGACCTCTGATAATTTGCAGAGAAGTCGACCGATGGAAACAGACCGGCTATCACCTCTTTTTTCGAATAGTCGACTTTCTTGATTTCCATGTCGGCCACCCTCACAGTGGGGTTGTCGCGCAGCGCTATCTCAAGACACTGTTCCCTTGAGAGCACGAGTTCCTCTGCTGCGGCCGGTGTGCATGCCATGGCGGTTAGGAGCACGGCGCCCAATACTCTTTTATAGATATTCATGCGTTATATGTTGGTATTGTTGTTGTTTCATTCATGTTTTGTCGTGATGGCGCGGACTTTAACCTTTCCATCAGTGAATCAAGCATCTTCATCCCTTTGGGAGTCGCGATTCCTCTGAGGAAACCGATGTTGATCGAGTCGTAGACCTCGAGCAGCGTTATGTCGGGAGGGAAAAGCTCCTCCATCCGTTTGAGCGATTCCATCTGGATAGCCATCATGCGGCATTGCACCATGTAGTTTATGTCGTTGCGGAAGACACCCTGGGTCACGCCTTTCTTGAGAAGATTGACGAACTCCTCGTAATAGCATGCTTTCTTAGCTTCTGATTTTCTTTTCGCCTCGGCGAAGTGGCGGTCCATGTCACGGAAGAAATTGACGTTAGTCATCCTCATGAAGTCTCTTTGGTTGAGAAAGGCGTTGAACATGGCTTCCATGATATTTTCGGAGGTCATGAAGATCTTTCTGTTTGCATCGATCATCCTGCCATGGATGGCATTCATTGTCTGTTCCACCATGTCTGATTTGCTTGGGAAGATCTCGTAGAGCGTTTTCTTCGACATTTTCAGGGCCTTAGCCACCGACCCCATTGTCATGGCCTTGGGGCCACTCCCCAACAGGATACGTGCGATCGCGGTGATCAGCGTCTCATAGGCTTCCTCTGTCATTTCGTCTCGTCTCATAGTCTTACAAAATTAAGGCAAAAAACCGGAAACCCAAAATTGGTTTCCGGTTTTTTGCCTTAATTTTGTAAGAAAGGAGATATCGACCAAATAATAAGTCTAATTAGCCATATATCCTATTGTCAGGTGATTCTCAGGCATTGAATTTCAGTTTGAGGTTTGCGAGCATGTCTTTGGTCATTCCGTCGAGATCGAATTCCGGTTTCCAGTCCCATTCCTCACGTGCGCAGCTGTCGTCGAGGCTGTCGGGCCAAGAGTCGGCTATGGCCTGACGAAGCGGATCAGGTTCGTATTCCATTTTGAAGTCGGGCACGTATTCCTTGATCTTTGCATAGATTATTTCCGGATCGAAACTCATGGATGCTATGTTGAACGAGTTGCGGTGTACGAGTCTTGCGGGATCCGCCTCCATGATCTCTATAGCGGCGCGGAGCGCATCAGGCATATACATCATATCCATGAATGTACCGGGCTTAAGCGGACACTTGAAAGTCTCTCCTTTTACAGCCGAATAATAGATGTCGACGGCATAGTCTGTCGTACCTCCTCCGGGAGGAGTAACGTAGGATATGAGGCCGGGAAAACGCACCGATCTCGTGTCGACACCGAAACGGCGTGCGTAATAGTCGGAGAGGAGTTCTCCGGTCACTTTTGTCACTCCATAGATTGTCTCCGGACGCTGGATGGTGTCCTGAGGGGTTTTCACGTGTGGAGTAGTGGGGCCGAAAGAACCGATGGAACTGGGGGTGAAGACTGCACATCCTTTCTCCCTGGCTACTTCAAGAGTATTGTAGAGGCCGCCAACACCGATCTTCCATGCGAGTTGCGGACGGGCTTCGGCCACGGCGCTGAGAAGGGCTGCGAGATTATAGATCGTATCGACTTTATATTTGTCTACTGCATCCGCTATCTGTGAAGGATCGGTTATGTCTACCAGATGAGACGGCCCGCTTTCGAGCAATACGCCTTTCGGCTCGGCTCCTTTGATATAACCTGCCACTACATTTCCGCCTGGATAAAGGCCTCTCAGCTTCATTGTCAGTTCGGAGCCTATCTGTCCGGTGGCTCCGATGATGAGGATATTCTTCATTGCTCTATCGTCATGTTTGGGTCGGGGCGCCGTCGGTTAAGCCAAAGGCGGAACAAATCGCCAGCAGCCTTCGCGCAGACCGGTAAAACCGACCGGGGGTTAGTAATTCTTTGCAAAATTAACATGAATTTTGAAAAAAAAGAATTAACTTTGACTAATTTTTTTTAAGGAGCATCTCTTCCAGTAGGAGCTGTCTGCTTTACAAATGTCAGATTTTAACTTTCTCAACATAACATTTGAATCATGTATAAGAATTTCAGAACACATCTTGAAAAGGAATTGCAGGATATTAAAGATGCAGGACTTTACAAGAACGAAAGAATTATCGTCACTCCCCAGGGAGCAGACATCGAGGTGGAGAACACCAAAGGCGACGTGCTTAATTTCTGCGCGAACAATTATCTCGGCCTCGCCGACAACAGCCGTCTGATAGAGGCTGCCAAGAAAGCCATGGATAAAAGAGGCTATGGAATGTCGTCTGTTCGTTTCATCTGCGGAACCCAGGACCTCCATAAGGAGCTCGAAAAGGCCATCAGCGACTATTTCAAGACCGAGGACACTATCCTTTATGCCGCGTGCTTCGATGCCAACGGCGGTCTGTTCGAACCTCTCTTCACTGAGGAGGACGCCATCATCAGCGATTCGCTCAACCATGCCTCGATCATCGACGGCGTGCGCCTCTGCAAGGCGAAACGATTCCGCTATAAGAATGCCGACATGGAGGATCTGGAGCGTTGCCTGAAAGAAGCACAGGACTGCCGCTATCGGATCATCGCAACAGATGGTGTGTTCTCTATGGACGGCAATGTTGCGCCGATGGACAAGATCTGTGATCTTGCCGAGAAATATGACGCCCTTGTAATGGTCGACGAGAGCCATTCCGCGGGAGTAGTAGGCCCCACAGGCCATGGCGTGGCAGAGCAGTTCAACTGCTATGGAAGGATTGACATTTTCACCGGCACTCTCGGCAAGGCGTTCGGCGGAGCCATGGGCGGCTTCACTACCGGACCCAAGGAGATCATCGACATGCTTCGCCAGCGTTCCCGTCCTTATCTCTTCTCCAACTCCGTGGCTCCTTCGATCGTGGGCGCGAGCATAGAGATGATGAAGATGCTCAAGGAGAGCGACGCCCTTCACGACAAGCTTGTGGAGAACGTCAATTATTTCCGCGACAAGATGATCGAGGCAGGCTTCGATATCAAACCCACGCAGAGCGCGATCTGCGCCGTTATGCTCTATGATGCGAAACTTTCACAGGATTTCGCCGCAGAGATGCAAAAGGAGGGTATATTCGTCACCGGGTTCTACTACCCTGTTGTGCCGAAGGGACAGGCCCGTATCCGTGTGCAGCTTTCCGCCGCTCATGAGCGTGAGCATCTCGACCGCGCTATCGCCGCTTTCATCAAAGTCGGCAAGAAACTTGGCGTGCTGAAATGAATACGTTTCAGTCATAGGAAAGATAAAAAGATTGGGCAGCCTCCAAAGCTGCCCAATCTTTTTATCTTTCCTGTCTGTATCACAGACTGTTGTCTTCGGTGATGGCCTTGGCGGTGGGGAAGCACTTGTCGATTATGGTGGCGATGAAGCCGTCGCCGGTTACGTTGCATGCGGTCCCGAAGCTATCCATGGCGATATAGAGAGCTATCATGAGAGCTTGGTCGGCTTCCGTGAATCCGAGCATGCTCGCAAGAAGACCAAGCGAGGCCATGATCGCACCTCCCGGCACTCCGGGGGCTGCTATGATGGAGATGCCGAGCATACATATGAATCCGATGAACATACCGGGATCGTAGGGATGGCTTTCCATGATCATGAGCGCGACAGCACACGCCACAATCTTCATGGCACTCCCCGACATGTGGATGGTGGCGCAAAGCGGTATGACGAATCCGGCCACATCCTCGCTGACCCCCATCTTTATGGCCTGACGGAGTGTCACGGGAATAGTGGCGGCCGACGACTGTGTGCCCAGAGCCGTGAAATAAGCCGGAAGCATGGTATAGAGTAACTTGAATGGATTTCTTTTTGCCACAAGACCTGCGATGGCATACTGGAAGACAAGCAGGAAAATATGCATGGCGAAGATCACCAGTATGATCTTGGCAAAAGCGGCGAGTACGGTTGCTACCTGTCCGCTTACCGTCATATTGAGGAATATGCCGAAGATATAGAGTGGAAGAAGAGGAATAATGACTCCAGATATTGTCTTGGCAACAATCTCCTTGAACTCTGAAAGGAGATTTTTCATTGTATTCCCTGTCATGTATGCCAGGCAAATGCCAAGGGTGAAGGCAAGCACAAGAGCTGTCATCACTGTCATTAGCGGTGGCATTTCAACGGTGAAGAAGGGGGAAAGGTCATGTGCTTCGCCGATTTCTCCGAGAGGAGAGGGGGTGATGAGTCGGGGAAAGAATGTGTCGCCCACCCAGAAGCTCATAAGTCCCGACGCCGTAGTGGCGGCATATGCGAGGGCGGCCGTGGCGACAAGCATCCTCCCGGCCTTGTGGCCGATGTCGGCTATGGCCGGGGCAACGAATCCAAGGATGATGAGTGGGATGAGGAACCCGAGAAACTGGCTGAAGATAGCGTTGAAGGTCGCGAAAATGCGTCCGAGCCAGACGGGGAAGAATTGCCCGGCGAGAATACCGAGCGCTATCGCGATAAGGATTTTTACAAGAAGATTGATCTTGGGTAGTTTCATGGCGTGAAAAATTATTTATGTTCCGGCATATCTCCGATGTTATGGATCGGCTATGCCGAGGGGGAATGTTTGGGTTCTAATACCGGCGTATGAGTTCTTTATATGCAGGTGTCGACTGATAGTCGTCCAGCCATCTGTCGACACTTGTCCGCAGGGCTGTGTCGCCACGTGCGAAGAGCCATACCTGGAATTGCGTGAAACTTACGGGACTGTCGAATGACAGACGCGGATATTCCTTCTGCATTGATCTTGCCGTCTTCTCATTGACGACGGCGAGGGGAATCTTGCCGGAGCCGACCATCATGCACAGGTATTCTTCCGAGAGATCATCACGCTGTGCTGTGGGAATCTGTGTGCCGATCTCGTTGGAAAGGTTCGCAAGACGAGCGGCGGCAGGCGATTCCTTAGGAATGTAGACCGTGTCGTTGCCTAAGTCGAGGGCAGACTTCACTTTCTTCTCTCCATTGCTGTCGGCGAGCTGTATGAGCACGAGCCGGTCGAGGAACACGCTCCGCGATGTGAGGAAACGCTGCTTTATGGAATTGTCGGAAGGGAGGGAGGCAAGCATGTCGAAATTGCCTTTCTCGAGTCTACGTAGGGCATCGTGAAGACTCACAACAGGCCATAGCCTTACGGGACGTCCTAACCCATTCTTCATCGCGTTGAGCATGTCGAGGTTAAGGCCGCCGAGAGTATCGTTGTAGATATAGTAGCTCATCGGCCCGTAGACGATGCCCACATCGATGGTATCGCCCCGGGAGTCGCCTTGGGTAATGGCCGGCAAAGTCATGCCACGGTCACAGCGCCTTGTGCCGGCCATGATTATTATCACGGCGCCCAGTAGCAGGATGTAGATGACGGTCTGTCCGTATTTCTGTCTGAGAGGTGTCATGTGGCAGCGGTCGCGTCAATTTGAGAAATCCACGGCGAGCCCCATTTCGAGACGGCGCGGATTATACGGATAATGTGGGAGTATGAAGCTGTCTTTTGAGAACATTCCCTGGTTGACGTGGCTCCAGAGCACGTAGAACCTTGTCTGATACAGCCTTGCAGTGACATAGAGGTTGCAGAACGGGTAGTTGCCGACTTTCACCGGATTTTCCCCCTGCACATGGAACGACATGGTGGCGGGCTGATAGTCGAGCCCGTTGTATTTCGTATAGTAGTCGCAGTCTACGCCGATCTGGAGTTTCAACACCTTGAAAGCGGTGAACTGCATGAAGAGGTTGCTGTATATGGCGAGCTGAGGGAGAGGAAGCACGCTCTCGTTGGAGCTTTTCTGATAGTATACGGTATTGTTCCAGTTGAGTATGCCGAATTTCAGGAGCTGCTCGAGGCGTGCGGAGAAAACCTGCACGTTGCCTCCATGCTGCTGGGGAAGCGACTCGCTGTTGAAGTAAACGAGGTTTTGCATGTTCTGCACCCCGGCACCGATGGTGGTACGTGTCCATGGAATATGAAGCTCGCCTCCGATCTTATATGTGCGAGTCTTCCCGAAGTCGTTGTCCCAGGCGAAATGATTGGAGATGTAGTGTTGGAGAAGATAAGGCTGGGCGAGGTTGTGGAAATAGGCGTCGGCGGCAATCCTCACTGTATCGCCGAAAAGCTTGAACTTTGTGGTGATCTTTCCGTCAAGCTCCATGTCGCCGACCACATCGCCGATCATGCCGAATTTAGCGCTTGCGGCATATTTCAGAATCTGCCCGCGGTCTTTCTGCAGACGCCCTCCGATCCAAAGGAAATTGCGTGAGGCAGTGGGGGAGATGTTGAAGTTGTCGGGCAAAGGTGTTAGCTTTTCGCTATCTCCTTCGGAGAGATCGGGCTGTCGGAAGTCTGTCGGCATCCTGTATTTCTGAGTCTGATATGAAATATATGCCGACAAACCGAATTTTGCCCAGTTGCGGAATCCTTCGATAAGCTCAATGCCGAAGGAGTTGGTCATCTGGGTAAGATAAGTCTCCTCACGCGATCCTGTCGGGTCAAGATAGGTGTTTTTCCAGAACTCCGCGGCTTGCGCGGTGTTGGTGTTCATGAAATTGTGATGGCGGTGCTGGAGATCGAAAGAATAGATGAATCTTGTCAGCGGCACATATACTTCCCTCGTCAGGGTGTCATTTACCTGTTCTGAGCGCCAGTATCCCAGCTTGAATGCGTGGGTCATGAAGAGCTCGTCGCCGTTAAGGCGTGTGTGTGCCGCATTCAGACGCGTCGGAATGCTCTTGGGTTCGATCTTGCTCACACCTCCCTGTAGCTGAGCGGGGTCGGTGATGTAAAGGTCGTCGGTGATACCTCCGTTCTCCTTGTTGAGGGAGTTGAAATGGTTGTAGAACGCCTGCAGTTCGTAACGGTCGCCCATGTAATATGTCGAAAGGCCGAAGGTGAAATTCTTCATCGCCTGGCTTTCGTAGGCGCCTTTCGAGTATATGTAGTCGAGGTTGCCGCCGATGCCGACCCTGCGGTTGACGTTGCCTGCGAAATCGGTCTTTAGCCTGTCCTGATGATTGAGTTTGTTGCCTCCCCACATATACGACATTATCGTGGTGGGAACGTAGACGTTATAGAATTTCTGCTTATTGAATGTCGGTATCCAGGCATCGAGCGCGTCCTGGAAGAAGAATGTGGCCCGACGCGGACGGTTATAGTATATGAGGTCGATCCCTTCGGTGCCGTAGTTGCCGGTAGTGGCGTAGGCATCGGTGACCATGGTTGGAATCGTGCGGCGCTGGAAGTTATATGTCAGCGTGTCGAGTGTCGACTCGACATGGTTTCCGAGGGGGAATGTGAGAGTCCAGGCACTCCCCGGACGGACAGTGTCGTTCTGGTTTTTCCCGGTCTCCATGTCACGGCCGCTTTGTTGACCGCCCTGGTTTCTCCTCAGTTGCTGGTTCTGGGAAATTGCAGGGATTGCCGTCAGGAGTGCCGCGCAGATTATGGACAGTCGTAATGCAATCATGTCGCGAAGTTAGCAAATTATTGGGTAAGTATATCAAAAAAGGGTAAAAAAAAGAAGAGCGGGGTTTCACAATCACGCTCTCTGATAGCATTAAATTCTAATACCATGAATAAAACACAGTGCAAATACAATAATCGTATCTTTAGAACGATATATTTCGGAGATTGTTGTATCAAAAGGGAAAATATTTTATTGGATAACGATGCCGGATTCTTTTCTCTTCATCTTATGGGCTTGTGAATTGGTCTGATATACTATTCCCCATTTATCTTGGTCTGAGCCCTTATCTCCTCAGTCTTTGTAATTTAAGTTTATATCCGGACTGTGACTCACGTCTGATAGTAAAAATTTTTTATGAGGTTTACACAACAAAAGGGGTCGCCTACATGTTTATATGTTGTAAAACATAATTTAAGAACATGATTTCTCCGGTTTGTTTCCGGGATGTGTCAGGAGTGATTGCCCGGGAGTATGCTTTCCCACAAGGAGGAATCAAAAATTAATGAATTATGAAACATATGATTACTAAATTTATGAGATGGTATTTCGAGGCTGCCTCGATGGTTTACCAGCACGAGAACCTCTGATCCCATCTTATTTGTCGTCGGAAACGGGATGTTTCCCCCGACTTTTTGCTTGAATCTTTTTTACCTTATTGATAGAGGATATATCGCCCGATATATCCTCTTTCCCTTTATTATAAGGTTTTGCTTTTCCGACGAAGTCTGGGGTGTCACAAGTGTCCCGGCTAATGCTATCTGATGCGGAAATGCAATCCGGCGGTCTATGCCATTTCTTGGTAAAGCATAGGCCGCCGGGGGAGATGGTGGTGATAAGGAATTACTGATGAACAGGACGGAGAAGGTCGTTGACGGTCTTCACGGGGTTGAAGGTGCTGACGGGTACCTCCACGAGGACTGTGTTCCAGTCGCTCATCGCACCGTTCCAGAGACCGGGAAGCTCCAGGGCCTTGATCTCCACGCCTTCGCGGCTCTTCTGCGAGATGAACCCTGTGGCTTTGTCGACGTATTCGGGGAGGTTGAATTTCTTGCCTTCCCAGTCGCGGGTGCAGACCACAAGGTCAACCGGGTTGAAGTGAGTGGCCTCCTTGAGCATTTTCTGAGCCTCTTTGTTCTTGGGGTCGATCTGTGTCGATTCGAGAATCTGGGGAGATACTGTGCCGTCGGGATTGTAGGCCAGGAACGGGCCGCCCCCGGGTTCTCCTTCGTTCTTGACCATGCCGCAGACACGATATGGACGATTGAGTTTGGAGTAGATATATGCAGCTTTTTCCTCGGAGTTCATGCCATTGGCGGAATCGTGGGTGATGCAGAGCACCTTGTGGAGGAAATCCATCATCTCATCGAGTTCGGCTTCGGAAGGAGTTCCCTTCTTCAGCAAGCGGCAATAGTTGTCGGCTTTCTGCTTGATGCCGACGAGGACACCGCCGATCACCTTCTTATATCTGATAGTATCGAGACGACGCGCGTCAGGAACCACATTGTCTATATTCTTGATGAATATGACGTCTGCGTCGAGGTCGTTGAGGTTCTCGATGAGCGCTCCGTGGCCGCCGGGCCGGAAGAAAAGACCACCCTTCTCACGATAGGGAGTTCCATCGAGATTTGCTGCGACAGTATCTGTGGAGGGTTTCTGTACGCTTGTGGAGAGCTCATATTCCACGTCATATTCATGCTCGAGTTTCCCTTTCATTTCCTCAAACTTGAGGTTGACCAGAGGGAGATGATCCTCGCTCACGGTGAAATGCACACGCACTTTCCCGTCTTTGCCGGAAGCATACTGCGCACCCTCGGCGAGATGTTCTTCGATGGCCGTGCGGCTTGTGCCGGGAACACGGTGGAAACGCAGGAGGGCTTTGGGAAGCTGGCCGTAGTTAAGACCCTCTTTCTCGATGAGCGCCTTCACAACGTCCTTATATCTTTTCTCCTTGACAAGAGAATCTATGCTGAGGTCATATAGCTCGATACATTTGGCGTTGAGCACTGCGAAGAATGCGAATTCCTCGATATGTTCGAAGAATTTCTTCATGAAATCATTGTCAGGTTTATCCTTTTTGCCATTGACGAAAGCGAAAAGGTCTTTGAACATGCGTGAGGCGGCTCCGCTGGCCGGTACCATTTTCAGTACCTTCCCTCCTTTGTCGAGATACTGGTTCCAGAGGTCGGAAGACTGGTCTTCGAGTTCTTGGGTGAGTACGAAAATGCCGTTGCCGGGAGTGGCGGGGGCTTCGATGCGGAGATAGGGGAAACCATTCTTGAGCATCTCAAGCTCTTCGGCAAGTTTCTCTTCGGAGATTCCTTTGGCATTCAGAATCTCAAGGTCTTTTTCATTAAATTCCATTGTGATATATGGGTTTGGGGTTGTTGGTTTTATGGTTTATGGTTTATGGTTTATGGTTTATGGTTGAGGGTTTATGGTTTAGGAGGGTTGAGGTTGAGGGATTAGTCGGAGACGGAGTCGACGGTCTCGAGTATGCGTCTGCAGGCGGCGATCTTGCCGGAAAGGCGCGGCAGCTCCTTTTCATAAGAGTGCACGGTACGCTGGCTGTCGTATAGGCGCCAGGTGGCGGCTATCATGGCTTTCTCGCTCTCCGGCAGTGTAAGAGATCCGGTTTTGGGGCCGTTGAGATATGTCACCGTTATTTTCGATGCCTCGTGGGCCGATATCAAAGCCCCGATGGAGTCAGCCCGCGAACCTGTGAAACATACCGTATTGAGATTCCCGGCACGATAGTTGAGAGCCTGATCGTGAGGCACGACCTCTGTCTGGAGTGTCTCGCCATCGGCTGTGACTCCCACTTCGTTGAAGTGGGCTCCTGTAAGAGTGGCGATGAGTTCAAAGCGCTCGTCTTCAGTGACGCGTGCCACGAGGCCGGTCTCCCGGAGCGGATAGCGCCCCTTCCATCCGTTGAGGATATAATATCCCTCCACTTCACGGGGATGGCTCACATAATCGAAACTGCCTATAAGCTCGCCCACGCGCTTGCGTGCGTCGTCGAGGCGTGAGTTTATTTCTTCCGTCTGCTTCTGGTAGGCGGCGATTGAATCGTTTAGGCTCTCGAGCCATTTCTCACGTTGTTCGGCGGCTTCCGGTTTTTTCGGAGAGCATCCTGAACCTGCAGCTATCGCGATGGAGAGAATGGGGATGATATATGATCTGATGTTCATAATCTCTGTATGTCTTTTACACCTTTCACAGTCTTGAGTTTCCTGAGCAGCGTCGTGAGCTGTCGCTGTTCGTTGACGGCCACGACGAGCATTCCCTGAAACATGCCGTCATGGCTGTCGACAGAGATGCTCCGGAGAATTACGTTGGCTTCCTTTGAAATTATGGAGGTTATGTTGGCAAGGATGCCAATGTCGTCGTTGCCTATTATCTTCAACGATACGGGGAGCATGTCTCCCTGGCGGCCGCTCCAGTCGGCCCGTATGATGCGGTAGGGATATCGTTCGCGTATGTTGGCGGCGTTAGGGCAGTCGCAGCGATGTATCTTCACCAATCCGTCGGAGCTGATGAATCCGAAGACATCGTCGCCATAGATAGGGGAGCAGCATTTGGCGAATTTATATTTCAGCCCGTCGATCGACTTGTCGCCGATCACCATGACATCGCTTTTCGTCTGCGTTTCCTCATCGGGGCGCCGCATCTGATATTCCTCAGCCGATATCCTCTGCCCCTCGCTCTTCTCCGAGGTCTCTTCAATATATGTGGCCAGGAACTTGCCGGGATCGATCTTTTCATCAGCCATATCGGCGAAAAACTCGTTGGCATATTTATATCCGGCTTTGTTGATGAGCTTCATCAACACTGACTCTTCGATCTCGATTTTCCGGTTTTTCGCCCTTCTCTCGAGTATCTCTTTCCCGAGATCGGCCATTCGCTGAAGCTCCTCGTTAAGGCTCTGCTTGATCTTGTTGCGCGCTTTCGTGCTCACCACGATATTGAGCCAGTCGGCCTTGGGAGTCTGGTTGGAAGCGGTGAGGATCTCAACGGTGTCGCCGGAATTTATCTTATACGTAATCTTGCGGTGCTGTCCGTTGACAACGGCTCCGGTGCAGTGTGCCCCGACATTCGTATGTATCTGGAATGCGAAATCGAGCACTGTGGCGCCGGCCGCGAGCCTGAAAAGATCGCCTTTGGGCGTGAATGCGAACACTTCTTTACCATAGACGTCCATGCGCATGTCTTTCATAAGCTGCATGGGGCCGGAGTCGGCAGTCTCGAGAATGTCGCGGATATTGTTCATCCATTGGTCTGTGCTGTCGCTTTTCACACCTTTGTAGCGCCAGTGTGCCGCGAGGCCTTTCTCAGCCACGAGGTCCATCCTGCGGGTGCGGAACTGAACCTCCACCCATTTCGAGCCAGGGCCCATCACTGTGGCGTGCAGACTCTCATATCCATTGCTTTTCGGAATGGAGATCCAGTCTTTCATGCGCGCAGGATTGGCGGTGTACATATCGGCCACTATCGAGTAGGCGAGCCAGCAGTCGCTTTTTTCCTTTTCCCGTGGAGTGTCGATGATGACGCGGATTGCGAAAAGATCGTAGATGCCCTGGAGATCCACTTTCTGTTTCTTCATCTTGTTCCAGATGGAGGATATGGATTTCGTGCGCCCTTTTATGTCGAATTTAAGTCCGGCAGCCTCAAGTTTGGCCTTCACGGGATCGATAAACGACTTTATATATGCCTCGCGGCTGCGTTTTGTCTCGTTGAGCTTATGCGCGATCTGGGTGTAGATCTCGCGGTTGGTGTATTTCAGGGCAAGATCCTCAAGTTCCCCCTTTATCTTGTATAGCCCCATGCGGTGGGCGAGCTGGGCATAGAGGCAGCTTGCCTCGAAAGCCACGTTGCGCACCCATTCGTCGTCGGGATGGTGGTTGATGGAGCGCATGAGCACGAGATTGCGGACAATCATTATGATTATCACGCGGATATCATCGGCAAGAGAGAGCATCAGCCCGCGGAAATTATCCTGATTGACCACATTGTTCTTGTTGGAGAACCGATCGACACACTGCAGGCCTTTTATCAGTCCGGCTACGTCGTCGCCCCAGTTGCGTCCCACGTACGCCAGGTCGAATTTCCTGTCGGTGACCATAGGATAAAGACCTATGGCGAGCAGTATATTATGATCAGGCTCTATTGCCTCCGCAAAGAGGAGCGCCGATTTGAGGGCTATTATGGCTTTAGGCAGCCCTTTGCTGTCGTGTGCGCCGGTCTCACGGAGCGCTCCGCGAATGAGGCGGCGGAAAGATGCCGTCTCGTCAGCCGAGAATCTTGTCGCGGTGTATTTTCTTATCTCAGTGAAGAGAGAGACCATCTCTCTCTTTTCCTTAAAGTCAAGACTGTCTGTTACGATGGCTTCCATAAGCGGATGGATTGCGTCGGTTTGCTTTGCGACGTGCCAAGCCGAGAGAGACGGGAAAGAGAGCCGGCACGATCGTTTATCACTTGCAAAAATATGAAAAATGACTCATTCCGGCAAACATTCGGATGAAAGAATCGTGACATTGCTGATTAATGTCGTCTTATGAACGAGAAAATAGTGTCGTATGCCGCGTTTCGCGCTTTTTCATTACTCAAAATGAGATCATGGAGGCCTGAATCTATTGCGCATACCTCACGCACATGCCCCAGCTTTTCTCCGCGCTTCTGCAGCATGGCCGGATCGAGCACGGCATCCCCTGTCTGGAATTCAGGTGTATAGTTGCATCCCTCTATCTTACGGCTGCTATGCATCACCAGAATCGGCACGGCTATATTTTCCGCTTTTTTCATGAGCCTGCTCTGGGCTGAGTTGATGGCTCCTACCCATGAAAACGTCACAGGAGGGGAATAGATCATTTTCCAGTCGGTGTTGTAGGTCCATTCCCCATAATATTCTTTCAGAAGGGAATATGCGTATCCATCGCAGTGCCCTTGCTTGATCTTCGAGTTCTTGAAAATTTTCCCGAGGAAGGCCACTGTCGGGGCTCCTACGTTGCGCATGAAGGAATTATAGTTCCATTCGAGAAAAGGGCTGTCGGTCACTATGCGGTCGACGCCTATGTTTTTGCCTTTCATCGCTCCCATGAATGCCACTGTCAGTCCTCCTGTGGAGTGGCCGCCGAGAGTGATGTCTGTGTTGCCGTCTTTCCTTATCTGAAGGAGGGCCGAGTCGATATCTGCGAAATATTCTTCCTGATTGCGGACGTTGAAAGGATATTGCCATGGTTCCTTACTACGGCCGTATCTGCGGAGATCTACCGCATAGAAGTTGAATCCGGAATCGACGAAACGCTCTCCCATCTCTTTCTGGAAGAAATAGTCGTTGAAACCGTGGATATAAAGGAATGCTTTTCTCGAGCCTTTACCGCAAAGTTTCCTTACAATCGTCGACCGACATGGGCCATCGAAGGCCTCACCTTGGTTCACGTATCTCGCTTCGTATCCCGGCAGGATGTCAGGATGCCAGGCGGTGTTGGTCTCCGGGGTTTTCGGCCCGTCATATTTTTTGTCGATGTCCCAGGCAGCAGCGGCGCATGCGTATCCTATGATGATGATGAGTATCAGGGGTAATTTTCTCATGTTTCCTGTTTTAATACGTCTGATGGGATTATGGGGTAATAAAATAAGGAGGGCCGGACAGGAACAGATCCATCCGGCCCTCCAAGGCTTTAACAATATCGTTTGTCGTTTTGTTCCATCTTTCATGCCACCGGCTTGTCAGAACCTGCGGCCGGGGCCCCCGGGTCCGCCGGGGCCTCTGCCGTGGCGTCCTCCCGGAGGAGGTCCCGGCATGAACATATCCTCTCCGTTGGGCCCTTTGTTCTTCTTCTTGAGTGTATTGAAATTCCATGTGACTCCAAACATGACGTAGCGTGTGAGGTCGTTGAACTCGGAGTCGACAATGGCATTGGCGCTCACCGAACGGCTGATGTTCTGTTTCTGTCCGAGTAGGTCATAGGCCCTTACCGAGAATGTGAGTGATTTGTCGGAGAGCACCGAGTAAGATAGCTCTGCGTTCCAGAGCCATTGCTTTGAATCAAATCCCTGAGAGTAGCCGGTAGAGTTGGAGAAATGAAGGTCGGTGTTTAACTGAAGACCGAACGGAAGATAGAGAGATGCGTCCGAGAAGAATCCATAAGAGTGGGTGATGCGGTTTTTCTGTTGAGGCAGTGTGTTGTCGACCCGGCCGTAAGAATAGTTGGGGTTCACGCTCATCTGGAAGACATCGCAGGAGAATGTAAGTCCGGCGGAAGGAGACAGACCAAGATTGCCGGTGCGGTTGTATTCGCCGTTGATGTAGCCCGGAGTAGAGCTGTATCGGCCGTTCATGCGGGCGTTGAATCTCCACTTGCGGTTGCGGAAGGGCCGGTTTATCATTGCCATTCCGAAGAGGTTGAGATTGCCGTTGACATTGCCGTAGGTTGTCACTCGACCGCCGGTCTGAGGATTTGTCTCAGTCTTCGACACTATGGAATTGATCGCGTAAGATGCATTCAGCATCAGGAATGTGGCCTGCTGTGATTCCGGACGGTAATCGTTGAAATGTATGCCTATGTTTTGAGTGAACGTAGGCTTGAGCGAAGGATTTCCCTTCACTATGTTGAGTGGGTCTGACACGTCTTCCACCGGCTGCAGCTGACTCATCGACGGCTGCGATGTGCGAGCGCGGTAATTGGCTCGTATTGAACTGTGCTGGCTGAACCGATAGCGGAAACGCGCGTAAGGCGACACATTGAACACCCATCGTTCGGGTATGTTGCGGGCGTCGTTGATCAGATCTTCGCTTTTCGACATTGAGGGGGAGAAGAGCACGCCTGCGTCGAGGTTGTATTTCTTGTTTACTTTTTTATAGCCGAGCTGGAGTTCCTGGGTGAAGAATTTGTTGCGGAAACTGTTGCTCAGTGTCTCTGAGAAGATGGCGTCAGCAGGGACTCTGTCAAATTCCTCCGGTACGAAATTATCAGTGTTGGGTGGTTCCGGAAGGTCGTAGGTCATCTTGTCGGCATTGTTCCAGTTGTATCTGATTCTGTAGGCGATATTGAAGAAGTTGCCGTTCTTGACGTCGCCTATCGGTTCAGTCCAGGTGAGGCGCCCCTCGGTGGAGTTAGACCAGCTTCTGTTGTCAAGGAAACGGTAGAGGAGTTCGCTGTCGTCCTGACGCAGGAAATACTCGATATCGCTCCATGTCGTCCCTTTCTCGCGGGTGTCGGAGAAATTATAGTTGACCTGCACGCTGAAAGATCTGCCGGGATGAGAGGCGAATTTATGGTTGTAGATGAAATTACCTCCCGTGCGAACGCTATGCCCTTTGTTTGTGCGGCTGTTGCGGTTGGAGTTGACCAAAGTCAGGGAGGGATCGCCGGCACGAAGCAGTGAGGAGTCGTTGGATAGGGAGTTGCGGAAGTTGATGCTGAAGTTTGGCCTGAATTCGATTGTGTTGTTAGGATCGATGTTCCACTGAATCCTGAAATCTGAGCTTATGTTGTGTCCCTTGTCGCGTGAGCGGGAACCTGCATCCTGATAGCTTACGGAATCGGGGAAAAGGTATTGCGTGGACGTGCGGCTTTTGGATGTCCTGTCGCTATGCGAATAGAGAATGTTGCCGCCGATGCGGAATATCTCCTCCTTGCCGACATTGAAGTTGAGACCTAATCGCTGGGAGCGGTTGATGCCGCCGTTGCCTCCGAAGGAACGGAAACGTCCGGCACCGAAGTCGGAGAATCCCCGCTCATTGATATTGTTAGCTCCTCCGAGAAGGGTGATCTGATTGCCGTTGCGGAAGTTGTTGACCACGAAACTTCCCTGATAACGGTCGTCCGTGCCATATCCTCCACCGACATTACCGAACCATCCGTTGTTCATGTCTTTCTTGACCGTGAGATTGATCACTGTCTCCTCCTCTCCGTCGTCGACACCCGTAAGGCGCGCCAGGTCACTCTTGCGATCTACGACCTGCACACGGTCTACCATATTTGAAGGAAGGTTCTTGGTGGCCATCTGCGGGTCATCGCCGAAGAATTCCTTTCCGTCGACAAGGATTTTCTTGATAGACTTTCCGTTGGATGTGATCGATCCGTCAGACCCGACTTCCACTCCTGGAAGTTTCTTGAGAAGGTCGTTGACGGTTGCGTTGGGGGCTGTGTGGTAGGATCCGGCATTAAACTCGATAGTGTCCTGTTTCGCCACTACGGCAGCCTTGACGGCCGTCACAACCGCTTCCTGCAGCATGTGGGCGTTTTCTGTGAGTGTTATCTTGCCGAGGTCGATGGTCTGGTCGGGTTCTTTGATCTCGATATCCTTGATAATCCGGTCCATTCCGGTCATGTCGACCAATACCCTATAGTTGCCGGTCTTGATTTTGTCGAAGGAGAAAGTGCCTTTCCCTTCCGTGAGGATGTAGCCTGCGCGGGTCGAGTCTGGCATGGCCACTATCTGAACAGAGGCTCCCGGCATGGGCGCGCCATCGGCGTCAATGATCGACCCCTTCACAATCGCTGCCATCGCGGAGGCGGCTGTAAGGGACGTGCAGATCATCAGAAGTGGTAATCTTTTTGTCTTCATTGGGAATTTGTTAATCGGATTATATTGGTTTATAGTAGGATATGTGCCCCGTATCAGAATGCTCCATCGTTACCGGACACGTACTTCTGACTTCCGTAAAGTGGAAAGGTTTAAGGATGAATGGCGATATCATAACTATTTTATCAATGACGCGTTTCCCCCGAAAACCTTTCTTTGGAGCATGTTCAGGCAATTTTTCAGGGTAAAAAGGGAGATTTTAAATGTTAATGGATTCTTAAAAATGATTTTTTAACTCAAAAAACAGATTTCCCGAGAACAAAAAGGGGTGTGGATTTGTCTTACATATAGAAAATCGTTTCATGATGTTAGGTTAGTTTGAAAAAGTATTATGGAAAATCAAGAGGCGGCTGGTTGTGAAACCGGCCGCCTTCGCTTTGTCATGCATTGCTTTGCCTCCGTTATTGGGCTCAGGAGTAGAGCGGAAGGGAATGGGTTGCCTTTACCTCTCCGAGTACAAAGCTGCTGCTAAGCGATCCGATGCAGTCGAGGTCACCGAGTATACGGAGAATGAAGCGCTGATATTCCTTCATGTCTTTAGAATATATCTTAAGTAGAAAATCGTAGTCGCCAGATATGTTGTAGCATTCGGCTATTTCTGGAATTGTCTGTACCGCTTCCATTATCTTGACTCCGTTTTCATATGAATGCTGTTTCATCTTCAGGAAGCAGAAGGCGATGAAGCCGCAGTTCAGCTTGTCAGCGTCGAGCACAGCCTGGTATTTCCGGATATAGCCCTCCCGCTCAAGGCGCCGCACCCTCTCGAACGTAGGGGTGGGAGAGAGGTGGATTGCTGCCGCGAGTTCTTTGTTTGTAAGGTTTGAATTCTCCTGGAGTGTCTGCAGGATTCTTATGTCGGTCTGGTCGAGTGTGGATGTCATGGGGGAATTTGTGAGATTTATTGACGGTAAATATTCTCTGGAATCTACTGTTGATTTAGTTTGTCAGATCATTTATTCTGTCTGGTGGTGCAAATGTAGTGAAAAAATCTAAAATATCATGTATTCTTGGAATGAAAAGATGGTGGAATTAACTTTGCGGCAGAAAAAACAATAATCCAAAAATTAAAGACTATGGCAGGTAAGAAACTTCATTTCGAGACACTTCAGCTTCATGTAGGACAGGAAACTCCCGATACAGCGACGGGCGCGCGCGCAGTGCCTATCTATCAGACCACCTCGTATGTGTTCAGAAACTCCGAGCATGCTTCCGACCGATTCGGATTGCGTGATGCCGGAAATATCTATGGGCGCCTGACCAATTCCACACAGGGAGTGCTTGAGGATCGTGTTGCGGCCCTTGAGGGGGGAGTGGCGGCTCTGGCGGTTGCAAGCGGAGCGGCCGCCATCGACTATGCTCTTGAGAATATCCTCCGGAATGGCGACCATGTGGTGGCGGCCGACAATCTGTATGGAGGAAGCTACAACCTCATTGCGCATACTCTTGCGCCAAGAGGCGTTGCATCTATTTTCGTTGACGTACACGACCTAAAGGCGGTGGAGGATGCTATACGTCCGACTACAAAAGTTCTTTTCATCGAGACATTCGGAAATCCTAATTCCGACGTTTCTGACATCGACAGGCTTTCGGAGATTGCCCACCGTCACAACATACCTCTTATCGTCGACAATACCTTCGGAACGCCCTACCTTATCCGACCTATAGAGCATGGAGCCGATGTGGTAGTGCATTCCGCCACTAAATTCCTCGGAGGCCACGGCACAAGCCTTGGTGGCATAATCGTCGACGCCGGCACATTCGACTGGAAGGGTAATGCCGAAAAGTTTCCGTCACTCGGTAAGCCCGATCCGAGCTACCATGGTGCGATCTTCGCTGATGTGGCAGGGGCAGCCGCTTTCGTGACCCGTATACGCGCGGTGCTTCTCAGGGATACCGGCGCTACTATATCTCCATTCAACGCCTTTCTGTTGCTCCAGGGCGTTGAGACGCTCTCTCTGCGTATAGAGCGGCATGTGGAGAATGCCCTTAATGTGGTGGAGTATCTGAGCCGCCATCCAAAGGTCAGGAGGGTGAATCATCCTTCGCTCCCCTCACATCCCGACCATGACCTTTATTCGAGGCTATTTCCGCATGGGGCCGGAAGCATCTTCACTTTTGAGATTGAGGGTGGGCAGAATGAGGCGTGGCGTTTTATCGATTCACTCGAGATATTTTCGCTTCTGGCCAATGTGGCGGATGTGAAGAGCCTTGTGATACATCCCTATACCACCACACATTCCCAGCTTTCGTCAGAGGAGCTTGAGAGGCAGCATATCACACCATCAACCGTGCGTCTGAGCATAGGCACGGAGCATATCGACGATCTTCTTGCAGATATAAAGCAGGCTCTGGAGAAAGTGTGAGCCAAGGAAATCATTATTTTTCGGGGTCGCATCCCGCTGTGAGGGTGTCGAGGAGATTGGAGCACCCGTCTTCGAGAAGATTGAGGACGGTCTCGAATCCCTCGGCACCGTCGTAATATGGATCCGGCACACAGTCGTATTGCGGAAATCCTTTGACAAAATCAATCATCCTAACCACCTTCTCACGGTCTTCGAGGGTCGGGGCGAAAGCGCGCAGCCGGTCGTAGTTGGAGTCATCCATGCCAATTATTAGGTCAAAGTCTTCGAAATCGGAGATTCTGACCGGGCGGCTTCTGTGGATGAGACTGTAGCCGCGTTGAAACGCATGGACACGCATTCGGCGGTCAGGGAGATCGCCGGCATGACCTCCATACAAGCCGGCGGAGTCAATTACGAATCTGTCGGTGAGGTCTCTTTTTTCCACGAGATCCCGGAATATGCCTTCCGCGGCCGGAGATCGGCATATGTTGCCGAGGCATACGAAAAGCACTTTCACCGGACTGAGGCATCTCAACCGGTCGATGATTCGTGGAATCTCGTGTCCGGCTGGTTCGATATGAGTATGTCGCATATTTTTCATCAGGATTGTAAAAATACAGTTTAAGGGGATAGGGATAAATAAAAAAGCCGGGCATTATGCTCGGCTTAAGAGGGTGAAAGATGGGTCTCGAACCCACGACCTACGGAACCACAATCCGTCGCTCTAACCAACTGAGCTACATTCACCATTTGCTTCTCCTGGAGATTCCACTAAAGGCTTCGCAAGGTCTCTCCCGAAAAGCGATGCAAAGTTACGCACTTTTTTTGATTCCGCCAAATTTTAAGCTTAAATTTTTTTGAAAAATTTAGATGTCTGCCGACATGGCGTTGAATCACAGGCGATTTAAAAAATCAAATTTTGATTCCTGAAAAACCCATGAATGCCATGGCGAGAATGCCGGCGCATATCAGGGCAATGGGCACTCCCTTCATGGCGCGCGGTATCGCTGTCAGCGACAGTTGTTCGCGTATGCCCGCGAATATCCAGAGGGCGAGGGTGAAGCCGAGCGATGTCGAGACTCCGTAGGTGATCGATTCCATAAGATTGAATTCTTTCTGAATCACGAGGATCGCGACTCCAAGCACCGCACAGTTGGTTGTGATCAAGGGGAGGAACACGCCTAAGGCCTGATAGAGTGCCGGTACGGTCTTCTTCATCACGATCTCAAGCAGCTGCACAAGAAAGGCGATGACAAGGATGAACACAATAGTCTGGAGGAACTGTAGCCCGAGGGGATTGAGCACATAGGTCTGCAAAAGCCATGCCACTGTGGTTGCGAGTGTGATTACGAATGTCACGGCCGCGCCCATTCCGAGGGCAGAGCTAATCTTTTTTGATACTCCCAGGAAAGGGCATATACCCAGGAATTGGGAAAAAACGATATTATTGATAAATATCGCCGTGATGATTATAGATATATATGTGAGCATGAGGATCAGACTGTTTTACGGATTTTATTCACGATGGCTATAAGGTAGCCCAGGGCTATGAATGCTCCCGGGGCGAGCACGAACAACAGCATGCCGTAATCCTCGGGGAAAATCGTGGCGCCGAAGATCTTTCCTGTGCCCAGAATCTCACGGGTCCCTCCGAGAAGTATGAGAGCGAAAGTGAACCCGAGTCCGGTACCGAGTCCGTCGAGCAGGGATGGGATCACTCCGTTCTTGCTTGCGAAGGCCTCTGCGCGTCCCAGCAGGATGCAGTTGACCACGATGAGAGGGATGAATATGCCCAGCGATGCATTGAGCGCGGGGAGCCATGCGTTGACCGCGAGCTGGAGCACCGTGACAAATGATGCGATCACCACAATGAAAGCAGGGATACGCACTTTGTCGGGCACGAGGTTCTTGATAAGGGAGATTGCCACGTTGGAGCATACAAGCACTGCCGCAGTGGCGATACCCATCATCATGCCGTTGTAGGCCGAGGATGTGGTGCCGAGCGTGGCACACATTCCAAGCAGAAGCACAAAGACCGGATTCCCGGGCACTATGCCGTTATAGAGTATTTTCCAGTAATCTTTCATTTTGCCTCCTTTTGAGTGTCGATCTTATTCTGATATTCCTTATATGCGTCGAACGCCCTGCGCATGACTTTCAGGAACGCCCGGGATGAGATCGTGGCGGCTGTTATGCCGTCGATCGCTCCGCCATCCTTCGAGACATGGAAGTCGGTTGTGGCCGGGTTCTTCTCCAGAACCGAGCGGGCTGCGGTCGGATCGCGAAACCAGGTCTCCATCTTTGTGCCGAGTCCGGGAGTCTCGGCTTGCTGGAGCACCCGATAGTCTTTCACTGTGCCGTCGGCGGTGAAACCGCACATCAAAGTAATCTCCCCTGCGAATCCCTCCATGGTGCTTCCTTTTACAGCTGCGCCGACAAGGATCCCGTTTTTACGGGCCGGATATACGGTAAAGGTACTTCCCTTTATCTCTGTGGTCCATTTCTCCGCCTCAGGATTGTTGTCGAACGCCGGAGTTACGTCGGAGATCGCTTTCTCCTGCTGTTCCTGCATCTGGCGTGCTATCGGCTCTTTTGTCAGGGTATACATCCATCCCAGAAGAGCTCCGGCAAGGATCGTGACGGTGCCCAGAGATATGAGCATGTTGGGCAGTGTGGATGTCAGTTTTTTCATGCCATGGCCCTCCTTTCTTTCTCTCCGAACACCGCGGGACGGAAATATCTGTTAATGAGGGGCACGAAACTGTTCATAAGGAGAATCGCGAACGAAACGCCCTCAGGATATGCCCCGTATCGGCGGATTATTATTGTTATGAATCCTATCATGAAGCCATAGAGGAGCTGCCCCTTCCGGGTCATGGGTGAGGTGACATAGTCTGTGGCCATGAATACGGCTCCCAGAAGCAAACCTCCTGCGAACAGATCGAGAAGCGGATTCCCTCCTAATGCCCAGGAGAAGAGGGCGGCGGATCCGAGCATTGACACGGGTATGTGCCATGTCACGGTCTTTGTGAGCAGAAGATATGCCAGTCCTATGAGTATGGCGATGCCTCCCACCTCTCCGAGCGAGCCGTTCATATGTCCGATGGCCATGTCGAGAAGGTCATAGTCTGCCAGGGATGGAACTGCTTCGGAGGAATTAAGATGTGTGAGGAGGGTGGCTCCTGTCGAGGCATGTGTGGATGCTCCGGTAGTCCCGCCGAATGCCGAAGGCACACCATCGGGCCATGTGGTCATCGCGGCGGGGAAGGAGATGAGCAGGAACACGCGTCCGACGAGAGCCGGATTCCAGATGTTGCATCCGAGGCCGCCGAAACTCATCTTCCCTATGCCGATGGCCACCACCGCACCGATAATGACCATCCACCATGGCAGGATGCTTGGAAGATTGAAGGCAAGCAGGATTCCTGTGATCAGGGCTGAGCCGTTGGCGAGTGTGCATGGCCTGTGGAGCATAAACCGCGTCACGGCCCATTCTGTCAGCAGGCAGGCGGCTACGCTGATGGCGGTGACCATGAGCGCAGGCATCCCGAAAGTCCATATGGCCACAGCCAATGCAGGGAGCATCGCGATCACTACATTCCACATACATCTGTCGATCGTAGTTGAAGTGTGGATGTGGGGGGAGATCGATATTGTGAGTCTGTTCATAACTATTTCTTTTTTCTCAGTTCTTGTTTGCCGAGTTTGATATAGTCGAGAAGCGGGCGCGACGCCGGGCATATGTAGCTACAGCATCCGCATTCAAGACAGTTCATCACGCCATGTGCCGACATGTCGTCCCATACACGGTTTTCCGCCTGAAGCATCAGCAGATATGGCTCAAGACCCATGGGGCATGCCGATACGCAGCGCGCACACCTTATGCATGGACCCGAAGGTTTCCTTTCCGCCATATCGGCCGGTACGACCACAAGTCCTGACAGCCCTTTCGTGGCGGTAGAGTCGAGCGTTGATACGGCACGTCCCATCATCGGACCTCCGGCTATGATCTTTCCCGCCTCTTCGGGCAACCCTCCGGCAAAGTCTATCAACGCAGAGAGAGGGGTGCCGTTTTTGACCAGGAAATTTCCCGGATTGGAGAGACCGGGCCCGGTGACCGTCACTATTCTTTCAGTCAGCGGGCGACGGTTGCGCACGGCATCGTATACGGCAAATGCCGTAGCTACGTTGTCGACGATGCATCCCGTCTCGATCGGAAGTGTTCCTGCAGGAACAATCCTGCCTGTCAGGGCGTATATGAGCTGTTTCTCTCCCCCTTGCGGATATTTTTTCTTGAGTTTGCACACGGAGATTGCCGGGACAGTCTTTGCTGCCGCCTCCATCGCCGCGATAGCCTCCGGTTTGTTCTCCTCGATTCCGATTATCCCCTCGGGAGCACCGGTGGCTTTCATAATTAGGAAGGCTCCTTTTACAATCGCTTGCGCCTCTGTACGCATCAAAGCATCGTCGCATGTAAGGCATGGCTCACATTCGGCTCCGTTGATTATGACTGTCCGAGCCTTCTTCCCTTTAGGCACCGAGAGCTTCACTCTGGTTGGGAAAGTTGCTCCTCCTAATCCTACGATTCCGGCCTCACCTACGATTGCCATGATCTCCTCGGGTGAGAGAGCCATTATCTCGTCTTCATCGCGGGGAGTAGCCTGAATAGCGTCCTCCTGTGTTTCATCGGGCACGATCACTATTGAGTCTTGCCATATGCCCTGTGGTGTGCGGGTTGGCTCAAGTTTCTTTACAGTTCCGCAAACAGGGGAGTGGAGGGGAGCGCCGACAAACCCGCCGGCTTCCGCTATCATCTGCCCGGCCACGACATGATCTCCGGCCTTGACGACAGGCCGGGAGGGTGCGCCAATGCATTGCGAGAGCATTATCCGGATCTCCGAAGGTACGGGGACTCCAACGATCGGTCTGCCGGCGGTCAGTTTGTATTCAGGCGGATGGATGCCGCCTTTTCTGAAAGTCTTCATAACTGCGATGAGGATGTTACTATGGAATGTCGGGGACAGGCTTTGACGCATTCCCCGCACGATGTGCATTTGCTCTGGTCAATATGGGCCAGGAAAGAGGATATCTCAGGGGCCTCGACGGGGCATACCTTGCGGCATTTCGTGCAGCCTATGCACGCTACTCCGCATTCTTTCATGGCTACGGGTCCGCGGTCGCGGTTTGCGCAAGCCACCCACACCATCGGTCGGTCGGCATGCAACGGCACGAGCTCGCAAAGACCGCGCGGACACGTCTCCACGCATTTGCCGCATCCGGTGCATTTCTCGAGATCAATGCGCGGCAAGGAGTCTCCCGAAGAGATCGTCATGGCGCCGAAGGGACATGCTGCGACACAATCCCCGCATGCGAGACAGCCGTAGATGCAATCGGATTCACCTTGATAGAGCGCGGCCTCAATAGCGCATGACCGAACGCCGTCATAATGGTTGCGCAAGTCGCGGTTTTCACAGGAGGCGGAGCATCTCAGCACGGCTACTTTCCTTTCGGCTGCTACCGGAGTAAGCCCTACGATATCGGCGATTTTCTTCATTCCTTCCGCGGTAAGACCGGTGCAGTTAAGGCCGTCCATAGAGGAGGCTCCCGCGCATTCCACGGCGAAAGCGTGGCAACCGGAGAAACCGCATCCTCCGCAGTTGGCGCCCGGAAGAATCTCCTCTATCTCCCCGATTCTGGGATCTTCGCTCACGTGAAACTTCTTGGCCGCCAGATACAGCAAGACAGCCGCGAGCACTCCGATCACTCCCAGGACAATTATCGATACAGTTATTTCCATGAGATAAATGACGCTTATTGATTTCTAAGAAAATTTGTTTCCATGATGTATTCCGCCTTCAGTAGGAAAGATTTCATTTCCCTTCCCCCGCTCTTTCCGGTTGGCCTACGATTTCAAATGTGAACTCATGTTCCACCCGGTTGCGCGCAACCCATAGAATTAGGAAAAACAGGATCATAGTCCCCAATCCACATAAGGCCGCTGCGAGCTGTGAATGCGAGATAATGTATACTCCCACCATTACCGCCACAAGGATAATGCATGGTAGCACTGTGGCATACATGATCGCCCTGTGATGCATCCTTTCGGTGCCTCTGACAGTGACGATGTCATCTTTGCGGTAGCGACCCGCATGCGGAGTTATTATTTTTACCAGATTGGCAGGATCGGTATGGCCGGAACATAAAGCTGCCGCGGGGCATGATCCGCATTCCCCTTCGTCGTCGACTCTGACCATTACTGTGTTGTGGGCAGCGTCAATGGAAGTCACCACTCCCGTATGGTCGATATGATCTAAAAATTCAGTTTTTTTCATTGCAGAAGTATAAGGCTTTTAGTGAAGATGTTTAAATTTTTTGTTCGGAATCTGTTTTCCCGGTGTCGCTCCGGCCCGGACTCCCGGCATTGTCAGGATCCAAAAACTGTATTGAGAATCTGACGGAATCATGAAAAATTTAAACAATGACTTCAAAATCTCCAAATATTCCACAAAATTAATAAAAAAGATATAACGTTGCCTATTTTCGATTAAAAATTAAAGAAAAATTTCTTTATTAGTCAAAGTGTGTGAAAATACCGAGTGGAAGTATAAATTTTAGATGAAATCTTATATATGTTAAAATATTGCATATGTTTTGTGCATAAAATTGGTTCTTATGATGCATAAAATAGGCGTCTGAGCTTAAAAATTCCTAATATTTTGGTCAAAAAGTTACTTTGGTTAATTTTTTTTAAAATAAATTTGGATATCAGAAATTGATTTGCTATCTTTGGGCCGTACTTATAAATGGACAGGTTAAAAAATCTATCTCATGTTAGATCGGTTCCTTACCTCACCACGCCTGATGGCTGTATATAAGCCGCGAGGACGATACAGCTGATACAGATGATCCGCAAGATCTTCGTGCGGTTTGTCTTACTCGGGTGAGTGTAAAAGTAGTCCGGCTTTCCGTCAGAAGGGAGGCCGGACTTTTTGCATTAAAGCCGGACTTTTGCAGTAAAGAGTGTGGACACTGTAACAATGGAGGCGAGAAACTTGGAGTTATACAAATTCTTAATCCACAGAATGAGCATGAAAGCTTGCAGATAATATATTTTATGGCTAAATTCGCAGACGTGATGTACATGGATGCCTCGCAAACATTATTTAAATAAGATATATTTAGCTATAATCGTGAAACAGAAGACATTATTAATTTTATCTTCGGCGCTGACGTTCTTGACATGTGGCGCTGCGGAGATTACGAGTCCTGATGGAAAGCTTGTGGTCAGCACCTCGGTCAACGCACAGGGCACGCCCGTTTATTCCATAACCCTCAACGGACTTCCCGTGGTGGAGAAATCGCCTTTGGGCATCGTGACGGATTTCATCGATCTCTCCCGAGGATTGAGGGAGAAGGATGTCAAGACGTCGGTGGTAGAAAGAAGCTATGATCAAGACAAGATCAAGAAGAGTCATGTGGATGTGAAGGCCACCAACGCGATGGTGGAATATGAGGGAGCTGACGGCAAGAAACTCAATGTGGAATGGCATGTGGCCGACAACGGTGTGGCTTTCAGATATCATGTGCCGAGAATCAACGGCCGCGGTTCCATGGTTGTGAAGGAAGAGCTTAGCTCGTTTGCTTTCCCTGAGGGCACCACCACTTATCTCACAGCCCAGTCGGATGCGATGATAGGATGGAAGAGAACCAAACCAAGCTATGAGGAATATTATGTTGTCGACGCCCCGATGGAACAGAAGTCGCAATATGGCCACGGTTATACATTCCCCGCTCTTTTCAAGACGGGTGCGGAAGGGAACTGGGTGCTTCTGACCGAGACTGGTGTAGACGGTTATTACTGCGGCTCGCATCTCAGCGACTATAAGGATGGCCGCTATACCATAGCTTTCCCGATGCCGGAGGAGAACAATGGCAACGGCCTCTCCACCCCCGGAGTCGCTTTGCCGGGCTCTACTCCTTGGCGTGTGATGGCAATCGGAGAGACGCTTGCCCCGATCGTGGAGACCACACTTCCGTGGGATCTCGTGGAACCCCGCTATGAGGCGAGGAAAGCACGCGCTGCCAAGGGAACATGGAGCTGGATTCTCTGGCAGGACGGGAGCATCAACTATGACGACCAGGTGAAATTCATAGACTTCGCCGCCGACATGGGATATGACAATGTGCTTATCGACAATTGGTGGGACACCAATATCGGGGAGAAGAAGATGGAAGAGCTTATAAAATATGCCCATTCCAAAGGTGTTAATCCCATTCTGTGGCATTCTTCATCAGGCTACTGGAACGACATCGAGCAAGGTCCCATAAACCGCATGGATCGCCCTATCGTTCGAAAGAAATGGATGAAATGGATGAAAGAGAACGGTGTTGATGGCGTTAAGATAGACTTTTTCGGGGGCGACAAGCAAGAGACCATGCGCCTTTACGAGGATATACTCAGCGATGCCGCCGACTACGGTATAGATGTCGTGTTCCACGGGTGTACTTTGCCGAGGGGCTGGGAGAGGATGTATCCCAACTTTGTAGGTGCGGAGGCGGTTCTTGCTTCAGAGAACCTGATTTTCGACCAGGGTTTCTGCGACAAGGAAGCCCTTCATGCCACATTGCATCCTTTCATACGTAACGCCGCCGCTATCATGGAATACGGCGGATCGCCGCTTAACAAACGTTTCAACAGGGGTAATGACGGGGGAAACATCCGTCGTACAAGCGATGCGTTCGAGCTGGCGACATCTGTCATATTCCAGAATCCGGTGCAGTATTTCGCGCTGGCCCCGAACAACCTGACGGATGCTCCTGCAGTTGCCATAGAGCATCTTAAGGAGGTGCCGACAACCTGGGATGACACGAAGTATATAGCGGGCACCCCCGGAAAGTATGTCGTGATTGCGCGGCGCCATGCCGACACATGGTATGTGGCCGGAGTGAGCAATCTCAGTAAATCCATTAAGCTTGAGCTCGATCTTCCGATGTTCGCAAAAGGTGACACGCTTCAGATGATCAACGACGACAAGAAAGGAGAGCCGGTCAAGAGTGAGCTGAAAGTCAAGAATCCGTCGAAAGTGACGGTGATGCTCAATCCCGCGTCGGGCTTCGTGCTGAAAGGCATTGTTTCAGCCAAATGACTTACAGGATATTAATACTTTACCGTTATCCGGCCATGAAAGGTCCGGAGTGGCAATAACTGAAAAAGCAAGGGGCGCCCGGAAGAGGCGCCCCTTGTCATGAGAGGATTTCAGTTTCTCCTGATGTCATTTGGCCATGAACTGGTCGAGCTTGGTGAAGAACTCAGGATCGTGGCCGGTTGTGATATTGACGATTATTCCCTCGGGGTTGATGATGGCTTTCGTGGGGAAGCCCTGCACTCCGTATTCCTCGGTGAGCTTGCTTCCTTCGGGATTGTAGACGTTCACCCAGGGGAGCTCGTATTTCTTGACGCCTGCGAGCCATGCCTCCTTGGTCTCCTGGCAGTCGACGCCTACGACTTCGAGGCGGTCTTTGTATTTAGTATATGCTTCCTTAAGTTCCGGGAAACCCTTGATGCACCAACCGCACCAGCTTCCCCAGAAATCAAGTATCACCCATTTCCCCTTGAACTGGGAGAGGCTCACCTGCTTTCCGTCAATGTCTTCAAGAGTGAAGTCGGGAGCTGGTGTCGTGCCGTTGGCCATGGCCTGCTGCTTGCGTTCTTTCTCAAGACTTGCCTGTACGTAATGATACTGACGTTCAGCCAATGGATACATACGCGATGTCTTGGCTCTTTCCGAAAGTTTGTCGAATGCCTTCACAAAGTCCTCACCGTCAAGATTCATGAGTGCTATCACGGCCTTGGGCGATGTGAGGTTCTCCTCGATGAAATCCTTTACGGAATCCATGTATTCGTTGTACAGGGCCATCATAGCCTCGCGGTCAGGCTGCGCGCCATCGGCCATGAGTGCTTTCTGTTTCTCCTCAAGAGGCTTTGACAGAGCTGCCACTTCGTTCATGTCGTTGATGAATTCTGTGCCGCTTAGATTGTAGTCAAACGGGTCGAGTGATTTCACATCGATATTGACTTCTTCTCCGGGAAGCACATAGAGGTCGATGAAATTGCGCTGTGAGAATGTGATGCCATAGCGGGAGCCCCCCTCAGCTGAACTGATAGCTATTGTCGCTTTATTGTCTTTCACGCGAGCTTTGTCTTCCACGATGCCGCGCTCGGCGCGGGTCTTTGCCGTGGCGAGTTTGGCTATGGGTGCATGGTAGTAGGCCACGGAATCGAGGCCTGAACCTGCGGGAAGGTTGACCGTGATGTCGGCCGATGCCGCGAGCGGCATAGCGAGAGCCGCACAAAGGGCGGCGAATGCTGTTTTCCTCATAAGTGTCTGTATAATGTTTTTTGTTTTATGGTCGCTTATAGAATTAAACGGGTGCGCGATGCAATCATTTTATAGAGGGGAGGTTTTTGTCTTTAATTCCGACATTCTTTGCGCAAGAAGATTGGCGAACTGATAGTTTTTAAGGCCCCATCGAGGTGCTTCTACAAGTTGCGGCGGACTTTGGGCAAGAAAGCGCTCGATGACTACCCGCGAAGGGACTCTCCGCACAATCTCCACGCAAAGGTCGAGATAATCATCGAGTGTGAAGGGATTTACTGCGACATCCCCACATTTCCAGCGTGCACAGAGGGGAGTTCCTTTGAGAATCTGGAGCTGGTGTATCTTGAGGGTGTCGATAGGAAGCCGGCAGGCATCGTCGACGCTGCGGAGTATCCGATCACGATCCTCTCCGGGCAATCCGGCGATGAGATGTAGGCCGCAATGGAGTCCGTGTGCTGACGCTCGTCTCACGGCATCCTCCACATCGTGCCATGTATGATGGCGGTTGACGGCGCGGAGTGTGTCGTCGCACGACGTCTCAGCTCCGATCTCAAGAAATACGCGGGTGTGCGTCCCTATATCTCCGAGCAGGCGGAGCACAGGATCGGGAAGGGTGTCGGGACGGGTGCCTATCACAAGTCCTACAACACCTTCCTGAGCAATTGCCTCCATATAGAGTTTACGCAACTCATCGAGATTTCTCCCGTGGGTGTTTGTATACGACTGGAAATAGGCGAGATACTTCATGGAAGGGTATTTCCTTGAGAAGAAGGCTATCCCTTTCCTGACCTGCGAGGCTACCGATCCCCCTTCTGCGCAATAGGCGGGGGTGAAGGAGTCGTTGCGGCAGTAGGCGCAACCACCTACGCCGATAGTCCCGTCGCGGTTGGGACAAGAAAACCCGGCGTCGACAGAGATTTTCTGAACCTTGACGCCGGGGAAGAATGTGTTGAGATAATCGGAGTATGTTCTCATAGGGCGCTGCCGGCCATTGCGTCGGCGATGACGAGGGCGGCCATGGCCTTTACGACATGCACGGCCCTTACAGCCACACACGGATCATGACGTCCGGCAGGATTGAGCACCGTGGCATTGCCTTCTGTGTCGACGGTGGGCTGCGGCTTCATGAGCGTCGGGGTGGGCTTGAACGCCACGGAGAAGAATATCGGCATGCCGTTGGAGATGCCTCCCTGTATGCCGCCGCTGTAGTCTGTGGATGTGGTGAGAGGAGCTCCGGGATATTGCGCGGCAAGGAAGGTGTCGGCTGTATCGCTTCCTTTTGCATTGGCAGCACGGAATCCGAGACCGTATTCGAATCCTTTGGCGGCATTTATGCTCATCATTGCCGCGGCGAGATTCGCATGGAGTTTCTCGGCAACGGGAGAACCGATCCCCGCAGGCACACCTGTTATGAGGCAGCCTACTCGGCCGCCTACGCTGTCGCCGGCCCTTTTTGTCTCTTTCACCATCTCTTCCATGGCCAGATGCAGTTGAGGATCCATCTCAAGAGTGAATGGTTTCGCAGGATCGGTCATGAGCCGGTCGAAGATATCGCCGGCAGTTATCGGTCCGACCTGGGTCAAGGCGGTCTGCACTTCTATCCCTTTGGAAGCAAGCCATTGGGAGGCAAGCGCTCCGGCCACGACCCAGTTGACAGTCTCACGTGCGCTGGAGCGGCCGCCGCCGCGGTGGTCGCGGATGCCGTAACGCTTAATATATGTGTAGTCGGCGTGGTTGGGACGGTAGACGCGGGCCATCTCGTCATAGTCCGATGAATGATGGTCGGCATTCCTGACAATGAATCCGATGGGGGTGCCGAGGGTGACTCCGTCAGGGGAGAACCCGGAGAGGAATTCCGGCATGTCTTTCTCATTGCGGGCCGTGACAAGAACTGACGCCCCGGGCCTTCTCTTGGCAACCTCTGCGTTGAGCAGGTCGAAATCTACCTTGAACCCGGCAGGAAACCCGTCGATGACGCCTCCCATGGCCGGCCCGTGGCTCTCTCCGAAAGTTGTGAGGGTTATATGTTTTCCGAATGTGTTCATATGTCGGTCGCTATGTCGGCTGCCGAGGCGCCGGCAGCTTTGATAAGGTCGGCGGGAGCCAGTTTCAGTTGAAGACCTCTTTTTCCGGCACTCACGTATATGAAAGGGAATGAAAGCGCCTCCTCGCTGATGAATGTGGGATATTGTTTCTTCATCCCGATCGACGTGCATCCTCCGCGGATATAGCCTGTGAGAGGAAGCAGCTCCTTCATGGCAATCATCTCGGCCTTCTTATTGCCGGAGACTTTCGCGGCCTTTTTAAGGTCGACCTCACGGTTGCCGGCCACGACGCAGACGAAAATCCCATTGCGGTCGCCGCGGAGCACGAGTGTCTTGAATACCTGTTCGATCGGCTCGCCGAGTTCGGCGGCTACATGGTCGGCCGCGAGATTCTCGGGGTCGACCATGTATTCCACCAGCTCGTATTTTATCTTCATGCGGTCGAGTATGCGGGCCGCGTTGGTCTTGTCGCTCATTTATTTGTCCATGGTCACGAGGAGCTCCTCGTTGTTTCTGGTCATCTCCATGCGTTTCTTGATAAACTCCATCGCCTCGAGAGAGTTCATATCGGCGAGGTAGTTACGGAGAATCCACATGCGGTTGAGAGTTTCCTGCGGGAGAAGGAGGTCGTCGCGGCGAGTAGAGGAGGCAATGATGTCGACAGCGGGGAATATCCTCTTGTTGGAGAGCTTGCGGTCAAGCTGAAGTTCCATGTTGCCTGTTCCTTTGAACTCCTCGAATATCACCTCGTCCATTTTCGACGATGTCTCGGTCAGGGCTGTGGCGATAATCGTCAGCGATCCCCCGTTCTCGATGTTGCGGGCGGCTCCGAAGAAGCGTTTGGGGCGCTGCAGGGCGTTGGCGTCTACACCGCCGGAAAGTATCTTCCCTGAAGCCGGAGAGACAGTGTTGAATGCGCGGGCGAGACGCGTGATTGAGTCAAGCATGATCACAACGTCGTGGCCGCACTCCACGAGACGCTTCGCTTTCTCGAGCACAATGTTGGCGATTTTCACATGGCGCTCGGCAGGTTCGTCGAAAGTGGATGCGATCACCTCCGCGTTTACGCTGCGGGCCATGTCGGTGACCTCCTCAGGACGTTCGTCGATGAGGAGCATGATGATATATGTGTCGGGATGGTTCTCAGAGATAGCATTGGCTATATCTTTGAGGAGTATTGTCTTACCGGTCTTGGGGGGAGCGACGATCAGCGCGCGCTGTCCTTTGCCGATGGGGGCGAACATGTCGACCACACGTGTGGAGATATTGGAGTTGCGTCCTTTGGTAATGTCGAATTTCTCATCGGGGAACAATGGCACGAGATGCTCGAAAGGCACCCTGTCGCGCACGAGTTCCGGTGAGAGGCCGTTGACAGAAAGAGCCTTCACCATAGGATAGAATTTATCGCCCTCGCGCGGCGGACGTATTGAGGCCTCCACCACGTCGCCTGTCTTCAGACCATATTCTTTTATCTGATTCTGCGACACATAAATGTCGTCGGGGCTTCCGAGATAGTTATAGTCGCTTGAACGCAGGAAGCCATAGCCTTCGGGCATGATCTCAAGCACTCCGTATGCTGTCAGGATCCCCTTGAAATCGTAAGGAGATTCCGGCAAGAGTGAAGCGGGCACGGGTTGTCCTTGCTGACGCATCATGCGCTGCTGCTTCTTGAGCATGTTCTTCTGCTGTTTGGTCATGGGCTGCTGTGATGTGGCGCCCGGATCACGGAGCTGAATCGGTTCGGCCTGAGGCACGGGGAGTCCGGCCGTCTCGTCGTTTTCGGCAGCAGGTGCCGTCATGGCGTTGTCGCGGTTAGGGGTGTTATTGTCGCGTTGCCCCCTGGGCATGAATGTCTTCCCTTTTGAAGGGGTGAAGAAAGAGGTGAGAGAGAGGTTGTCGGATGCGTTTTTCTGGTTGCGGGGAGTGAATATTTTGAGTTTGGGTCTTTCCGGCTCTTCGGCAGAGGGTTGTTGTGAGTCCGTGTGTTGTGACGGTGTCACGTCGGTGAGGTCGGTGGCTGTCTCATCGGCATGACTTTCGACTATGTCAGTCATTGTCTCGGCTACGGCATTGTCTTGTGCCTGTTCTGTCGCAATTCCGGTATTGGCGTGGAGTGACTCCTGATTGTCTGAGGGTTGATTGCCCTCGTTGTTTTCCAGTTCTTTTCTCTGGCGGTTTTTCTTTCCCGGCCCTTTTGTCTCAGGCATATTGGCGGGATTCTGATCCATAAGAACGGGGCTTGTCTGTTCGTTTTTAGGTTTTCTGCCTCTTCTTTTAGGAAGCGGCAGGGGTGTGTCGAACAGAGAGCTTGATTCGGGTATGTCGGCAGCCGCGGGCTGAGCCTCCGGAGCTTGCTGCTGACTGTCGGCCATTTCTGTGTCGGCCGGTTTTTTCGTTTTTTTTGTTTTCTGTGTTTTCTCTTTGGCGTTTTTTTTCTTGTCGCCGTTTTTTGAGACGAAATCTTTAGCCGAAACCTCAGCCTGCAGATCGAGGATCTTGTTCATGATCTCGTCGCGAGAAAGAGCGGATGTTTTTTTTATGCCCATGGATTCGGCGGTCTCTCTTATCTTGGCCTCGTCCATGTCGTTAAGATCATTGATGTGGAACATAAACAGATTATGTTATAGATTTTTCCAAAGCGCTGTGCTGAGCCTGTGTCCAGGAGTTCGGGTCGTTGTCCTTGATCCGGTCACGCATGCGGCCGAAGGCCTCCGAAGCTTTTGTGTGGATATGCGTGCACTATGAGGTTCTGGCTGGATTTCAACAGGGCGTGTGTTGTCTCACAGGATAGGCAGACCTGCCGGGGCTGGGTCAACACATATGCGCGGATTATGATTTTTGTCTGTGTGGATGTGTGGAGAGTGTGATGCCCCGATCTTAATTTTTGGCTTTCTGATCAGAAAACCTACTGATAGGTTTTTTAGATTGGGGCTTGAAAAGAATATTGGTATGGCGTCGCGAGCCACACACTTTGATGCAAAATTAGATAAAAAATCTGACATGCACAAAACAATAACGCAAAATATGTCGGTTTTGTTTGGCTAAAAACTCAAGTAATCGGATAAACGGGTTAATTTTCTATCCTTTTCCGCAGTATGCGTAAGGTATGGTTGCGGAGTTCTATGTTGCCCAGGGGGAGTGCCCAGCGTCTGGCATGGGGCTTATCGGCCTTTATGGCTTCGATGATTTCTCCTGCGGTGGTGGTGAACGGCCTTAGTGGCTCAATGAATCTCCTGATCAACAAGACCGGGCTTGGAAATTCCATAATGGTCTCTGTGCCCAGTTCGGTAGTAGCCTCTGATAGCACAGAATTAAGTGTGGAAGATACCACCTTGTTGTCTTCCCGTAAGAGGAGGATGCTTCTGTCGAGCGATCTTTTCAGTCCCGGCCAGCGGGTCTGGAGCAGAGGTATCACCTCATTGCGGATGAAATTGCGTCGGTAGTCAGACGTCAGGTTGGAGGAATCAGTGATGAAAGTCAGACCTTTCCCGGCAAGATATTCCGTTATCTCAGTGCGGTGCACAGATAGAAGCGGACGCCAGATCTCTCCGTTGTCGGGCGACATGCCTCGCAGTCCGGAAGTGCCTGACCCCCTGAAGAGATTAAGGAGCATGGTCTCGATGTTGTCATCGGCGTTGTGGCCTGTGGCTATCCTGTCGGCGCCTATCTCGGCGGCGGTTTCCCTGAACCATGCGTAGCGCAGTTCACGGCATGCCATCTCCAGTGATGTCCCTTTATTGTCCCGTATATATTCAAAGGTGTCGAAATCTTTCACGGTGAGGTCTACTTCGAGCCGACGGCACAACTCTTCCACGAAATGCTGGTCGCGCATGCTTTCCTCTCCTCTGAGATGGAAATTGCAGTGTAGGGCCGTCACCTCGAAAATCCCGCATTCTGTCAGCGCCGAGAGGAGAGCCACGCTGTCTGCACCTCCGCTGACTGTAGCGACCACTTTCCTTATTCCTGCGGCCTGAGCTGCGGGAATTAAAATATTCTTAAACCCGTTATAACGTTTTTTAATATTTTTCATGTTTGCGAAGATAAGAAAATATATTAACTTTGTAGTCGGAAAGATTGAATTTTTTCAACGAATAACTTTAAAACCCTAAATTTATGGCAAAAGAATGGATCTGCACAGTATGCGGATATGTGGCCGAGGGTGAGAATCCCCCTGCAAAATGCCCTCAGTGTGGCGCTCCTGCCTCGAAGTTCAAAGAGCTCGATCAGAAAGAACTCCTTAATTTCGTGACCGAGCACGAGATAGGTGTGGCTAAAGACACCAGCGACGAGATGAAGAAAGACCTCAACAATCACTTCATGGGTGAGTGCACAGAGGTCGGCATGTATCTGGCTATGTCGCGTCAGGCTGACCGCGAGGGTTATCCCGAAGTGGCCGAGGCCTTCAAGCGCTATGCCTGGGAAGAGGCTGAGCACGCAGCCAAGTTTGCCGAGCTTCTCGGCGAGATGGTTTGGGACACCAAGACCAATCTTGAGAAGCGTATGCACGCTGAGGCTGGAGCCAATGAAGACAAGATGCGTATTGCACGCAATGCAAAAGCCGCTAACCTTGACGCTATCCACGACACCGTTCATGAGATGGCTAAGGACGAGGCTCGCCACGGCCGTGGTTTCGCCGGTCTTTACAACCGCTATTTCGCAAACAAGTAATTGCGAACCACTACATATGAAAACACTCCCGGCGGATCCATCCGCCGGGAGTGTTTTCATATGTAGTGGTTCCGATTAAGTCATCTTCCGAGTCTTGAGAGAAATTCATCTCTTTTGCTGTCGGAGATGGGGATATATGTCTTGCCAAACACTATGCGTCCTCTCTCCACGATCTCCACATGCCGCAGGTTGACTATGAAAGAGCGGTGCACCCTCATGAAAATCTCTGTCGGTAGCATGTCCTCGATCTCTTTCATGCTCATGAGCGATGTGACGTTTTCCCCGTCTGTGCGGTTGAAGATCAGTCGGTCTTTCTGCACCTCCACATACTTTATGCTGTCAACGCGCATCTGCACGAGGCGGTAGTCCGCTTTGACGGTGAGCATGCCTGAGTCGCTTCTTGCCGGAGACTGTCTCATGTTTCCGCGCATGGCGAACCATTCAACAGCTTTGCCGACAGCTTTAAGGAATTCGGGATAGCTCACGGGTTTCAGCAGATAGTCGAGGGCGTTGACCCGGAAACCCTGGAGGGCGTATTTCTCATAAGCTGTCACGTATATTATCCTGCTTGTCTTCGGTATTATGCTCGCGAACTCAATACCGTTGAGCACGGGCATGTCTATGTCGAGGAAGACCACATCAATCTCTTTCTCTATGACGCATTTCACGGCGTCCGCGGCCGACTCATAACATCCTTCAAGTTGAAGGACCGGCGTCTTGGCCACATAGCTGCGGAGCAACTCGCGTGCCAGAGGCTCGTCGTCGATTATAATGCATCTGAGGGTTTCTGCCATATGTGTTGGTATGTATTGTGTTTTGAAAATTTCCTATCATCAGTATTCCCTTTCGCCGCAGTTTGCTGACTGAGCACCGAGGTCCTGACTGCTATCACGGCAGTGAATACGCCATCTTTTTTCTCTATCGTGAATGAGTGAGCGTCGGGGTAGAGGAGCCCGAGCTGACGTCTGATGTTGACGAGTCCGACACCTGATTCTTCTGAAGGAAGACTTTTCCCCTCCTCTTCTTTGGGCGACATTGAATTGCTGACCTTTCCTGTAAGCATTCCGTCGGCCAGGGTGATGTTGATAGAGATGAAGTTGTCGCTGTCGTTGGGCCCAGAGTGCTTGAAGGCGTTCTCCACGATTGTCAGGAATAGGAGGGGGGCTATCTGTAGCCCGTTGTTTTCCGGGATGTCGGTCTTGAATGTCAGCCTCACGCTGCTGTTGAGTCTCAACTTCATAAGCTCGGAGTAATCGCTGATGAACTGTATCTCTTTAGAGAGTGGCACAGTCGGGGATGTGGAGTCGTAAATCATGAAACGCAACATATTGCTCAGGTCGTGTAGCGATTGCTGGGCGCGATCTGGAGCGAACCCGATCAAGGCATAGATGTTGTTGAGGGAATTAAACAGGAAATGGGGGTTGAGCTGGGCTTTGAGACTCTTGAGCTCTATCTGTCGTCGTTCCACATCGAGCTCCAGCTCCTGCCGGTGTACGTTCTCCCTTTCTCTGGAGAGGCGCATGGCGTAGGCGAGTGCGGCGGAGAGCACCATCATCACACCGTCACGTAGCACGAATCTGAGATATCCTATAAGTATGTGTGCCATTCCGGCAGATTCGTGGGCACGGGCGCGCTTTGGCCACGGCACTTCGCCGACCATCCTGAAGATTAGAGGTACAAGCACGCATAGCGAGAGTATCACCGCCAGATTTATGAGGAAGTAAAGCGTCTTGCGGTCTGAGCGTATGAGCATTGCCGGTACGAGCCAGAAATAGTTGAGGCAGAACACGGCTGTATAGAGCGTGGCCATACACACGCTCATCGCTATCCATCCGGCAGGCTCGTGGCTGCGTGAGAAGATGGCGAGCACTGATGGAAGATAAAAGAGGAGGAACGCCAGCAGCATCACTGTCGTCGTTCCTCCCAACCTACCTGACCTTGTATCATTCATAACGTATTGCTTCTATAGGATCGAGATTTGAAGCCTTGGCTGCCGGATAGAATCCGAAGATGATTCCTATCACGGTGCAGACTGCGAATGAGAGTATCACCGACGATGCTTCGATCTGTACCGGCCAGTGGGCGAACAGTGAGATCATCCAGGTGGCTATGCCGCCTGTGAATATTCCGAGAAGCCCTCCTGTCACTGAAATGATTATAGCCTCTATCAGGAACTGCATCATGATATCGCGTCCTCTTGCCCCTATGCTCATGCGCAGACCGATTTCGCGTGTACGTTCCGTGACACTGACAATCATTATGTTCATGATCCCTATGCCGCCCACGAGCAATGATATGCCGGCCACTGCCGCCAGGAGCACAGTCATCATCGACGACGTGCTCGAAATCATCTCGGCGAGTTCCTGCATCGAGCGGATTGTGAAGTTGTCCTCCTCTCCCTCGCGTAGTTTGTGACTCGTGCGCAATATCTCTGTCACTTCCTCGATTGTGCGGTCGGTTTCGTTCTCATCTATTGCCGAGGCCTGGATGCCTTGGAGATAGTCTGTGGCAAGCACCCGTTTCATCACCGTCGTATATGGCACCAGCGCGAGGTCGTCCTGATCCTGTCCCATTGTATTGTAGCCTTTCTCCTCGAGCACTCCGATCACCGTCATCGGAATCTTGCCGAACCTCACTACTTTCCCGATCGGATCTGAGCCATCTGGGAAAAGGTTGTCGACAAGTGTCTTGCCGAGCACGCATACTTTCGCGGCGCTTTTCACGTCTGCTTCCGTGAACATCTCTCCACGAGCCATTCTCCTCTGTCTGATTTCCAGATATTGGGTGTTGACCCCCTGCGCCTGGGAAGGATAGTTGTTGTTGCCGTTGATCCATTGCCCGGAACCGTTGACGGTGGGAGTCATGGCTGCTATGGTCGTGGCCTGGCGTTCGAGCGCCTCATAGTCGGAGGGCTTGAGCGTCTGCATGTCGTCGCTGCTCTGGCGCACGCCTCCGCGGCGTTCTGCTCCGGGGAAGATCATGATCATATTGCTTCCCATCTCGGAGATCTGTGCCTTGATAGAGTTTTTCGACCCCTGTCCGATGGCGAGCATCGCTATGACGGCTCCTACGCCGATGATCACGCCCAGCATGGTCAGAAAACAACGCATCTTGTTGTTGTTGAGTGCTTTCAGAGCTATCTTGAGTAGATTCTTTATATTCATCTGTTTCCGAATGATGTTGCGTGATGTTGTCAGTCGGTCTCTTCGGGGAGATTCCTGTAAACCTCCTCGGCCGATTTGATGTCGGGGTTATATTCGTCGCTTACTATATGGCCGTCGCGAAGCGTGATGTTGCGCGAGGAATATAGAGCGATCTCGGGGTTGTGGGTCACGAAGATGATTGTGCGACCTTCCTTATAGAGCCTCTGGAAGAGGGTGAGGATTGAGAAGGATGTGCGTGTGTCAAGGTTTCCCGTAGCCTCATCGGCGAGGATAATCACCGGGTCGTTGACCAGAGCGCGGGCAATCGCCACCCGTTGCTGCTGCCCGCCCGACATCTGGTTGCTCTTGTGGAGCAATCTCTCTCCGAGTCCGACATCCCTGAGACATCTCTCCGCTCTTTCAGCCCTTTCCCTGGCATTGACTGCCGAATTGTAGAGCAGGGGAAGCTCCACGTTTTCCAAAGCCGTCGTCTTAGGCAGAAGATTATAGTTCTGGAAGATGAAGCCTATCTTGCGGTTGCGTATGCGCGCCCGTTCGTTCTTCCCCATCCCTTTGACAGATATGCCGTCGAGCAGATATTCGCCGGAAGTGGGGGTGTCGAGACATCCCAACGTGTTGAGGAGGGTGGATTTGCCGGAGCCGGATGTGCCCATTATCGTTACGAACTCACCTTCATAGATGGAGAACGACACTCCACGCAAGGCCTTGACGGTCTCGTTGCCTACTTTGAAATAACGTTTAAGATTCTCAATTCTTATGATTTCCTTGGCCATGGTCATCTTTTTTTACGCTCGGAACCCGGGGGCTTCGGCATGAATGGATTCTGTTCGGCGTTGCCTTCGTTGGGTTTATTGTCAGGCATCTTGTACTGCAGGGCGATCTTATCCCCTTTTGTTATGCCTGAGGTGATCTGTTGATAGATGCCGTTGTTTAGGCCGAGTTCCACTTCCGTCTGCACGAGGCGGCCATCTTTCTCAACCCATACGGAGGCTTTCAATGGTTTGTCGGCCTTTACCGGCACTGGGAGTTTGCTGTCGTCTCCTTCCGGCTGCGCAGGCTCGAATTTCAGCGCTTTGAGGGGTACGGCAAGCACGTTGTCGAGCTCCATGGTGTAAATTGTCAGATTGGCCGTCATGCCCGGTATGAGTTTCAGTTCCGGATTGGGAGCGGCGACGATCACTTCATAGGTCACTACATTTGATTCTGTAGTGGGATTGAGGCGCACCTGGGTCACAGTGCCCGAAAAGAGGTCGTCAGGATATGAATCTACGGTGAAAGTGACGTGCTGTCCTGTTTTCACCTGGCCTATGTCGGCCTCGTCGACATTTCCGACCACCTGCATGTTTTCCAGATCGGCTATCACATACAGGTTGGCCACGTTCATACTCGATACTACAGTCTGTCCGACCTCAACCTCCCGCGATATCACTATGCCATCGATGGGGGAATAAATCTCCGCGTAATTCAGGTTTTTGGCCGCCCTCACACGATCGGCCTGGCTCTTTTCATAATTTAGACGGGCCACATCATAGTCTTTCTTCGAAGTCTGGAATTCATAGTCGGATATGAGTTTCTCATCGTGGAGTGCCTTGTCGCGCTGGTAGTTTGTCCGCGCGTATTCGTAGCTGGTTTTGGCTGAGGCCATGTTGGCATCTGCGCTTTTGAGCTCGCTGTCGAGCAAGGTTTTCTCAAGTTCGGCGAGGAGCTGACCTTTTGTGACGTGGTCGTTGTAGTCGGCATAAAGTTTGTCGATGATGCCAGTGACCTGCGTGCCGACATCGACCTGTGTCACTGATTCCATAGTGCCGGTGGCCGTCACAGTTTCCGACATGGATGTCGGTTCGACGGTGTAGGTCTCCAGCTGCATTTCCTGTTTTTTTGAACAAGATGCGAGGAGAATTGCGGCTGCCGGGAGTAAGATGCTGTATTTCATTGGAGTTCCACGTTTTGAGTTGCGTAAAAGTTTATAGTCTTGTTGGAAAGTATTGCCATGAATTTGCTCTGGAGCAGTTCGAGGCGGGCGTTCAGGAGATTGTTGTGGGCCGTCAGCAGTTCCAGAGGATTGACCAGACCGAGCTCAAACTGACGGTCTACGAGGGTGGAGGTGAGCTGTGTCGCTTCAAGCTGTTTTTGTCCCGACACGTATTTTGCCTTTGCATTGGCCGCCTCAATGTATAGATTCTCAAGAGTCTGTGAGAGATCGTCGAGCAGATCTGAGCGATTGATGTCGTATTCCAGGGCGTTCAGCCGGGCCTTGGCCACGGCGCGGCGTGTGGCGTTGCCGTCGTATATCGGCACTGACAACGATAGCCCTATGTTCTCGTTAAGTCCGTGTTTCATCTGGCTGCCCCAGGAGGTGCCACCGGATACATATCCGCTTCCTATCCCTCCCTGGAGTGCTATTGTTGGGAGATTTCCGGCTTTGGCAATCTTCACGTCGTTGGCGTAGATATCCTTGTTTATCTCGTTGCTCCTGATGGAGGGAAGCCATTCTGCGGCGAGAGAGTAGGTGCGGGTTATCTCCGGAAGAGGAGCGTTGACGTCGCCATCGGAAAAGTTCACGTCGGCAACCTCCATGTCGCTGTCGAATCCGAGGCTCAGGATCTCTTTCATCCTTCTTTTCGCAGAGGCATAGTTGCTTTCAGCCTGGACGAGGTTGTATTGGTCTTGTGCCATCTGGCTTTCTATCTGAGCGAGATCTACTTTCGACGATCTTCCGGCCTCGGTTAGTTTCCTTGCTCTCTCAGTCTGAGTGGTGCTCACTTCAAGAGTCTGTCTGGCTATGGTCACCGCTTCTCTGGCATACATAATGTCGAGATATGCCTGGAGCACCCCGAGCTTGAGATTCATGAGTGTCTCGTCGCCGGCGATGCGTGCCTGTCTTTGGGCGAGTCTGGCCGATTCGAGGCGGTATTTACGGATATTGCCCTCCCATACAGTCCAGGAGGCATTGACGCTGTAGGCACTGTTGTAGATGTTGCCGTCAGAGCCGTCGCGCGGGGATGGATAGTTGGTAAAATTGTGGCTGGTGGAGAATCCAACGCTCGGGAGCCATGCGTCTTTAGCTGCCCCGGTGTCTTCGTCGGCTTTCAGGATGGCGAGGAGGTTACGGCGCACTTCCGTGCTGTTGGCTATCGCCCAGTCGAGGCAGTCATTGAATGTCCATGTGGAAGGGGTCGGCCGTGTGGTTTCCGAAGTGACTGTTTCCGGTGTTATGTCGGTAAAGATGTCTGTGGTCTGTGCCTTGGCGCCAAAAGTAGCCAGAATCGCCATGCAGGAGTATGTGAGTCTCTGTATTTCCATATTGGTCTCTTTTCTCGGATGCAAAATTATATGGTTGAATTGTGCTTTCCAAGCAATATCGGCAGACTCGGCAGTATGCGGTGCGGAAAGGCTTTTGTGGCGAATAAGGGTATTCCCTTGTTAATAAGTGTTAAGCAAAGAGCGCGGAAGTGGGAAAATGGCTAAATTTGCAGCATGGGTAGAATAATGGCGATAGATTATGGAAGGAAGCGCTGCGGAGTGGCGGTGACCGATGTGCTGCAGATATGCGCCAATGGCCAGCCTACAGTCAGGACATGCGATCTGCTTCCTTATATACTTGATTATTGCTCGCGTGAGCCTGTGGAGCGTATTGTGGTGGGATATCCGCGAGACATGCATGGCAACGACAGCGAGAGCATGACCTATATCCGTCCTTTTCTCGGCAGATTACGCAAGGAGCTTCCCGACATGCCCGTGGAGATGCATGACGAACGTTTCACCTCTACGATAGCTCACCGGGAGATGATAGCCGGAGGTTTCGGCAGGAAGCAGCGGCAGGAGAAGGGGAGGGCTGATGAGATGGCGGCCGTTATTATTCTCACTTCCTGGCTCGAGTCGAGGCGCTGAGTTTTGTCGTGATGCATGTCCGCCAGGGATGATCTACCCTAAACCAATCCTTAACATGGTGTGTTATATGATTGATTAATCCAATTTACTAAGAAAAACACGCTATGAAAAGAACAAGTATGCTGGAGCGTCTGCTCCCCCACATTATCCATGCGGCCATGACGGCCACAGTGATCGTACTTTCAGTCGACACTCTCCGTAAGGTGAACCATCTGCACAAGGATATCAAGGTGTTGGGAGAGAAGCACGGTCTTCTGAAACTCATGCATGAGAAGCATGAGGAGCATAAGAAAGGGAAATGATTCCGAGATCTGCTTCGGCATAAAGACAAAAACATCCGGTCATCGTCATGGCCGGATGTTTTTGTTTCAGCTGATGGCTTACGTTTATTTCTTCGTACGGTTGCCGTAACGGCTGCGGAATTTGTCGACACGTCCTGCGGTGTCGACGAGTTTCTGTTTGCCGGTGAAGAAGGGGTGTGAGGCGGAGGTGATCTCGAGTTTCACAAGGGGATACTCTTTGCCGTCGATCTCGATTGTCTCACGTGTAGCCACAGTCGAACGGGTGATGAATGTCTCGTCGTTCGACATATCTTTGAAAACAACCTCACGGTAGTTCTCGGGATGGATTTTAGCTTTCATTTTAATTTTCTGCAGTTAATTGTTTTAATTGGCTTGACAGGTCGCGATCCCGTCAATTGGCCTGCAAAATTACAAAATATTTTCCGTTCCCGCAACTAAAAAATTTTAAACAGTCTTAGATGAAGCCTGTTGGGTGCGGGTGGTGTGTTCAAAGAAGGCGTTCGAATATCGACCCGGTGACCCGGGCCTGTTCCCAGGGAGTAGGATCGCGGAGATAGCTTCGTTCGAGCACGCTCTGGCGATGTCCTATCATTTTCTGGATTATGTGGCGCGGAAGTTCAAGGCTGTCCGCGAGGTTGCAGAAGGCGTGGCGGGCGAAGTAATAGGTTACGCGTCGGCTCTCACCAAGACCATTGAGCCGGTAATAGTCGGACAAAGAACGGTTGAGCGCCACGGAGAGCTTATGGAAATAATTGGCCAGACGTGACTGGCGCTGTTCCGGCGTATAGTCTTTCCGTCGGTCGAAACACGGTATCAGGTAATCATCCCCCTCCTTCCCTTTGCAAAGAGTTTGGAACGCCTCCTTTATGGGTGTCAGGGCAGCCACTATCCTTACGGGAATCCCTGTCTTTTTCCTGAATGTGTCGACGAATATAGCGTCGATACACTGGCCCGGAGAGTCGACTGTGCGGCGATAGTCCTCGTCGTGGGCATATCTGAGAGGATTCTTCTCTTCTTGATATGCCTGCATGATCCTGAGGTCGCATATTCTTAGCGATGCGAGATCTACGGGGGCGAGGCCTTGGAAAGCTATATCTATTATAAACACGGCTGCCGCCATTGTTTCAGTCTCTCGCATTTCCGGGTCGGTCATGATCAGTCGGCGATAGATGTCGTAGATTATCGCGGTTTCACCCTCCGTAAGATTGTGGTCGGCCCGCATGCAGGGGTATCTGGGAAACGAAAGCTGCTCCTTCGAAGTCAGGAGTCCGATAGCCCTGGCTTTACTGACAATGGCTGAGAGCTTGACCATGAACAGATTTCTCTGACTTGTGTTTTCAGGGAAATCCTTCTCGAGATGTAACGCGAAACTGTCGATGAATTGCTGACTTACTGATTCCGCCAGGGGCCCGACACCATGACGCGTGGTGAAATACCGGAGAAACGACTCATAGCCCCGTCGGGTGTTGAGCGAGCGACAACAGCGTATCTTCTCCTGGATAAGTTGGCCGAGCCTTATATTGTTTTTGGGCAAAGTTGTGGCGACTGCGGCCATGCGACAGACGCATCCGCATGAAAATCCCTGGGGCAGGCTCCATGTTATGCCGGAGCCGGTGGCCTGAGGATATAGGATTGTTGTGGTAGTAGTCATTCACTGAGTCATTATAGTTGTGTTGTGGATGGATTTGTTTCGATTTTAGGGAATCTTTACAGGTATTTGGGATTTTTTATATAACTTTACCAATATATTAACTCGATTGTGACTCTAAAGCTTCATTGTATGACTAAAGAATTGAATTTTCTGCTGGCAGGGCTTGCCTTCGCTTTGGGTGCCCATGCCGAGCAACTCACTCCCGACGAGGCTCTTTCAAGAGCCATGTCGGCGCGCTCTGTGGCTACAAGGGCCGTTGATCAGGAAGGGATCCGGCTTGTCTATACACAGTCTACCAAGGGAATGCCTTCAGTCTATGTTTTCCAGAATCCTGACAATCACGGATATCTCCTTGTCAGCGCCGACGATGTGGCCGTGCCATTGCTGGGATATGCTGATTCGGGATGTTTCAGGGAGGAGGAGATGCCTCCGCAGCTGAAATGGTGGATAGGGGAATACGGGCGCCAGATACGGTATGCGGCGGATAGGAACCTGACTTGCGCGATGCCGAAGACACGTGCCGGTCGCGAGGCGGTAAGTCCGTTGCTCAAGACCGCATGGAATCAGGGCACGCCATACGATATGCTGACTCCCGAGATCAAAGGACAACATACCCCCACCGGATGCGTGGCCACGGCTATGGCTCAGGTGATGAAATATTGGAACTATCCTGATGTCGGACAGGGATCCGCCACGATCACGCTGCCTGATTCCACCAAGGATGTCATGCGGTTCAGTGATGTGCCGTTTGAATGGGACAAAATGCTCGACAGATATGCGGGCACGGACTATACGGAGGCTCAGGCGGGAGCCGTGGCCAGGTTGATGAAAGCATGTGGCTACGCATCCGGCATGAGTTATGCTCTCAATGGGTCGGGGGCGATGGCGATAGCGGCAGCATATGCGCTGATTGATAATTTCAAATACAGTTCCAACATTCAGTATTACTCCCGTAATTTCCTTAGCGCCGGCGAATGGGATGATATCGTCTACAACGAGATTGCCAACCGGCGCCCGGTGATGTATGGCGGACAGTCTACATCAATAGGACATGAATTTGTATGCGACGGCTATGACGGTAAAGGCTATTACCATTTCAATTGGGGATGGGGTGGAATGAGCGACGGCTATTTCCTTCTCGATGCCTTGAATCCTGATGCTGTTGGCACAGGAGGAGGTGCCGGAGGCGGCTTCAACTATGGACAGGATATAATCGTGGGGGTGCAGCCTGACAAAGGAGATCCGTTCCAGCCCTCGATTACGCAACTCGGTATGCTTACAGGCACCGTTGTGGGTAAAATCATCAAACTCACATGTAGCGAGAATGGCGGATGGTTCAACACGGGCCTTAATAAGGTGACGGTTGACATGGCGGTTAAGGTTGAGTCGTACGACACCAGGGCTGCAGATCCTGTCTATGTCTCCTTGGGAGACAATATACCGTTGGAAGGCCCGACTCCTCCTAATTACAGCATGCAAGGAAAGATTGGAAATGTTTCAGTGGCGCTTCCCTCCGGGCTTAGCGACGGCCGCTATAGGCTTACGATATGTTACCGGTCGTCGACGCCTGAGAATTCACCCTGGCTTCCTGTGCAGACTGCATCATATGCTTATAATTATATATATGTCATTAAATCCGGATCAGCGCTTACGGTTGAAAATCCCGGAGAGGCCCTTATGACGCTGGCTGATATGGAGCTTATTTCCCCATTATATTTCGGCAGTTCTTGCAGATTCCGTATCTCGGTGGCAAACAACAGTGCCAAGGAGCTTACTCAGAGTTTCTGTCCGGCCCTGTTGCTTAACGGCCATGAGCAGATGACAGCGGAAGGTATAACCATCACGTTGCAGCCCGGAGAAAAAGTCACCCGGGAATTCACTACCGCGTTCGACCTGTCGGATGGCGCGAAGGCACCGGAGGCAGCCACAGTCTATGACCTTATGTTCTATGATTATAATCTCGATTACTATTATGATCCGGTGAAAGAGGTTACCATGCAGCCTGAATCGGGCACAGCGGAAGTGACTGTTACTGATCTGAAGATTCCGGGTAAGAATGTTTTTGAACTGCCCCTTTCCGTTAAGGAAGCTTCTGTAAAGGGCTATTATGTCAGCGACAGGAACAACATCGAATTTTCTGCCTCCGTCAATTGCACGCAGGGATTCTATGGGATGCCTGTATATCTTGTCATTTTCCCGGAGGATATATATGTAGGCAACGCACGCAATGTGGCTATGGTGTCGATGGGTCCCACCCCGGTGCTGTCGGAGGGAGAGTCTGCGGAACTATCTGCCACTCTTGATTTCGGCGACGCCGGCACGCAGGTCTATACCGCGATACCATATATCGTTGAGAACGGTGAGCTTGTACAGGTCAAGAATTCTTACTGCGCTTTCAAGGTAACGGATAATTCAGGTGTGGATTCTGCCATATCCGATGGCACAGGCATTGCTGTCATTTATGATAATAGTTCACGTCATCTACGCGTGGAGGGTGCGGTAAATGCGGAGGTTTATTCGCTCGACGGGCGCTCTGTGAGCCGTGTCGCAGGAGCTTCCGGAATAGCGGATGTTGATCTGTCGGCCTTGTCCATAGGCATATATATAGTTAAGGCTGAGGGCCCGGATGGACACTCCAAGACTGTGAAGATTGCCGTTGAATGACGTGCAGGCATTGCTGAGATTGTAAATCAACACAGCCCCGCATCAGGTTAAGATGCGGGGCTGTGTTATAATGACGGAGCTTGTGTCAGTGGCTATCGGTCGACTTCCTCAGTCGTCTTCCTTTTGGCTTCCGGATTGACATTTGGATGTAGCACGGGGAGCGACAGATTGTATTTCAGCGCGAGCACTCGCAGAAGGATTATTGTTGCCGCACAGCAGAGCTGCTGGGCGAGATATGACCCCCCGGCAATGAGTATTATCCAGTATACAACGGCTCCGGCAAGACACGCTGTCGCGTATATATCCTTGCGGAACACCAGGGGTTCTTCATTGATGAGGATGTCGCGTATCACTCCGCCGAAGGCTCCTGTTATGATTCCCATGACGGCTGCCACCCACATGGGATAATCGATGGCAAGCGATTTGTGGATGCCTATCACGCAGAACAGGGCTAGGCCGATGCTGTCAAAGATAAAAAGGATTCTGTCGTTGCTCACGAGTATCTTCTTAAAAACTATCACGGTGGCGAGCGATAGGGCTGTCACGGCCAGATACCACCATGTCTGCATCCAGAACACCGGGATGTCAAGGAGAACGTCGCGGAGAGTGCCCCCTCCGATGGCGGTGACGAGTCCGACTGTATAGGCTCCGAACCAGTCAAAATTTTTTGTGGCGGCGAGGCGGATCCCGCTTATGGCCGCCGCCACAGTGCCTATGACTTCAAGGATGAATGAGAATGTTTCTTCCATATGTATGCTAAAGAATCAGCGAAATATGGCGCGGCCAGAGACCGCGCCATTTTATGCCTGAATATCAGATGTGAGTGATCACCTCAGGATAGGAAACAAAGCACCACCACCTGTGCCATGATCACTCGCATGAACATGGTGAGCGGGTAGACAGTGGAATATGCTACGGCGGGGGCGTCGTTGTTGGCCACCTTGTTGCCATATGCGAGCGCCGGGGGATCAGTATATCCGCCGCTCATCATGCCTATTATCGAGAGATAATTCATCTTGTACTTGCCACGTGCTATGCAGCCGACCACGATGAGGGGAATGACTGTGATAAGGAATCCGTAGCCTACCCACATCGCGCCGCGGACATTGAAGACTGTCGCGGCGAAATCCTTGCCCGCCGCGATACCGACCGAAGCGAGGAAGAGGCATATTCCGATTTCGCGTAGCAGAAGGTTGGCGGAGGAATTGGTATAGGTGACGAGATGGAACTTATGTCCGTAGGCACTTATAAGGATGGCGACAACGAGGGGGCCTCCGGCAAGACCAAGTTTCATGGGCACAGACATGCCCGGGAACTGGATGGGAAGGCTTCCGAGGAGGATGCCAAGGAAGATGCCGATGAACATTGTGACAAGGTTAGGCTCATTTAGGCGTTTCATGGAGTTGCCGAGGCGCGAGGCGAGATGCTCGATGTCCTCGATCTTCCCGACCACTGTGACGCGGTCGCCCATCTGAAGACGAAGGTTAGGGCTTGCGATAAGATCGACGCCTGCGCGGTTCACACGTGTGACATTGAGCTTATACGCGGCATGCAGGCGGAGGGAGCCGAGCTTCACACCGTTATATTCGGTCTTGGTGACAAGAATGCGGCGCGACACAACCGGCCCTTTGTCCATTGGCCACTGTTTGTCGATTTTTGGTCCGATAAATCTGGTGAATATCTCTTCGTCCTGAAGGGCACAGACTGCGAGGACAACATCGCCGAGTTCGATGCAGTCTTTCGAGGTGGGTACGATTACAGTGCCGTCAGGTTTCTCGATTCGTGAGAAGATATACTCGCATGATATTAGGGTATGCAGCTTCTGCATGTTGAGCCCTGACACGAGATCGTTGGTGACTTTGAACGAGCACATGTGAGGCGCGAGGGTGGAATCCGTCTTTTCGTTCTCGATTTCCTCGATCTCTTTGTTGACGTCGATCTTGAAAATTTTCTTTATGAGGATCATGGTCAGGATGATTCCGACAACTCCGAGAGGATAGGCGGCTGCATAACCCATCGACATGGCCTGGCTCGAGGTGTAGGCGTCAGGCTGAATCTGAAGTACTGTCTGCTGGGCTGCTCCGAGTCCGGGGGTGTTGGTCACTGCTCCGCTCATCACTCCAATCATCTCAATGATTGAAGTCATGCCCGAGGCGCCTCCCTGGGCGAAATAGATCGCGAGCATGATCACGACGTTGAGGGCTATCCCCAGCACTGCGAGCATGTTCATTGTGATGCCACCCTCTTTGAATGAGGAGAAGAAACCTGGTCCTACCTGCATGCCTATGGAGAAGATAAACAGGATAAGACCGAATTCCCGTAGGAAATGGAGCGTGTTGGCTTCCACGCCGAAACCGAAATGGCCGAGTATGATCCCGACGAAGAGCACGAACGTCACTCCCAGCGACACTCCGAGTATCTTGATCTTCCCGAGATAGATACCGGCGAATATCACGAATGAGTAAAGCAGGATAGTGCTCGCGAGCGAGAAGTTTCCCGGCTTCAATAGATCGATCAACCAATCCATAAATAAAAACCGATATTAATTTGATGACTTAAAGATGTTTCATGCCAAGGGGATCTGTTGAGGATCCTTGAAAACAACACTGTGGATTTTACCTTCAGAGGTGAAAGAAGATTAAAACTCCTCTCAAAACGAGTGCAAAATTACTCATTTTTTATGGATAATTAGTAATTTTGTGGTGTAATTTATCAAATAGACGCGATATGCCGGGCCTATGCCGGTGTAAGCGTGAATAAGACAACGAAGATGAAACAGATTAGAGCAGCCGTAGTCGGATACGGCAACATCGGGGAGTTCACTCTTCAGGCACTCCTGGAGGCTCCCGATTTCAAAGTGGCGGGTGTTGTGCGCCGCAATGCCGGCGACCGCGCCGATATTCCCGCGGAGATTCCTGTCGTGTCGGATATCGACGAACTTGAAGATGTGGATGTGGCGATTCTCGCCACTCCTACCCGGAAGGTCGAGGAAAATGCCGTGAAGTGCCTGAAAAAAGGGATAAACACTGTCGACAGTTTCGACATACACACTAAGATCGCGGATCTGCGCGCCACTCTTGGCGAGGTGGCGCGTGCCAATGGTACGGTGAGCGTTATTTCCGCAGGATGGGATCCCGGAAGTGACTCTGTAGTCAGGGCTCTTCTTGAGGCGGTCGCTCCCAAAGGAATCACCTATACAAACTTCGGCCCCGGCATGAGTATGGGCCACACAGTGGCTGTCAAGGCTGTGGAGGGTGTCAAGGCGGCACTTTCCATGACCATCCCCGTAGGTACGGGCATACACCGCCGCATGGTGTATGTTGAGATTTTGCCCGGATATGATTTTGATAAGGTAGCCGCCGACATCAAGGCAGATCCCTATTTTGCTTCCGATGAAACCCACGTCATGCTTGTGGACAGCGTCGATGCGCTGAAGGATATGGGTCATGGTGTCAATCTTGTGAGAAAAGGGGTTAGTGGTAAGACGCAGAACCAGCTATTCGAGTTTGACATGAAGATCAATAATCCTGCCCTTACTGGTCAGGTGCTCGTTTGTGCAGCCCGCGCCGCCATGCGTCAGGTGCCCGGTTGCTACACAATGATAGAGATTCCGGTTATCGATCTTCTTCCCGGTGATCGTGACAAGTGGATACATCTGGTGTGATCGTCCGGCAAGCCCGGTAAATAAAAGATCCGCCCTTGACATGGGAATCAATGTCAAGGGCGGATCTTTTTAGATTGTCTGCGACGGGTTTATTTTTCACACAAGTTTGCGGTAGCGAATGCGGTGAGGTGTGTCGACTCCGTCGCGTTTCTTCTTGAATTCCTCATAGTCGGAGTATGATCCTTCGTAGAACGTCACCTGACTGTCTCCCTCAAAAGCGAGGATATGGGTGGCGATCCTGTCGAGGAACCAGCGGTCGTGGCTTACGACAACCGCGCATCCGGCAAAATTCTCAAGGCCCTCTTCAAGGGCACGTAATGTGTTGACGTCGATATCGTTGGTGGGCTCGTCGAGAAGGAGCACGTTTCCTTCCTCTTTGAGCGCCATCGCCAGGTGAAGACGGTTGCGTTCGCCTCCGGAGAGCACGCCGATCTTCTTCTCCTGGTCAGCGCCTGTGAAATTGAATTTCGACAGATAGGCGCGTGCGTTCATGTCGCGGCCTCCCATTCTGAATGACTCAACTCCCTGTGAAATCACCTCATACACGGTCTTCTCCGGGGAGAGGTCTTTGTGATTCTGGTCTACATATGCGATCTTAACGGTCTCGCCAACCTCGAAGTCTCCCTTGTCTTGCTTCTCAAGACCCATTATGAGGCGGAACAGAGTGGTCTTGCCGGCTCCGTTGGGACCGATGACGCCAACGATGCCGTTCGGAGGTAGCATGAAGTTCAGATCTGTGAAGAGGGCGCGGTCATCATATGCCTTGGCGAGATTGTGTGCTTCGATCACTTTGTTTCCCAGGCGCGGACCGTTGGGGATGAATATCTCCAGTTTCTCCTCCCGTTCCTTCTGGTCTTCATTGAGCAGGCGGTCGTAGCTCGACAGTCGGGCCTTCCCCTTGGCTTGACGGGCCTTTGGAGCCATCCGCACCCATTCAAGCTCGCGCTCAAGGGTCTTGCGGCGCTTGCTGGCCTGTTTTTCCTCCTGTGCCATGCGCTTTGTCTTCTGGTCGAGCCAGGAACTGTAGTTTCCCTTCCAGGGAATCCCTTCTCCACGGTCGAGCTCAAGAATCCAGCCGGCCACATGGTCGAGGAAGTAGCGGTCGTGTGTAACGGCGATCACTGTACCGGGATATTGCTGGAGATGCTGCTCAAGCCAGTCGATGCTCTCTGCATCAAGGTGGTTGGTGGGCTCGTCGAGGAGCAGGATGTCGGGCTGCTGTAGGAGCAGGCGGCAGAGAGCTACGCGGCGCCGTTCACCTCCTGAGAGCACAGATATCTTTTTGTCATCGGGGGGACACCGCAGGGCGTCCATGGCCCGTTCAAGTTTGTTGTCGATATTCCAGGCGTCGCAGGCGTCGAGCTTGTCCTGAAGCTCTGCCTGACGGTTGATGAGGGCGTCCATTTTATCCGGATCCTCAAGCACCTCCGGGTCGGCGAAGGCGTTGTTGACTTCGTCATATTCGCGGAGGAGATCCATGACTGGCTTCACTCCTTCCTGAACAACTTCTTTTACGGTTTTCTCAGGGTCGAGCTTCGGATCCTGTTCGAGGTATCCCACGGAGTAGCCGGGGGAGAAGACCACGTTGCCCTGGTAATTCTTGTCTATTCCGGCGATAATTTTCAGAAGAGTCGATTTCCCGGAGCCGTTAAGACCGATGATGCCGATCTTCGCACCATAGAAAAACGAAAGATAGATGTCTTTAAGAATCTGACGCTGGGGGGGTATTATCTTACTTACTCCCACCATCGAGAAGATAATTTTCTTGTCGTCGGCCATTGTGTGCTGTTATTTAGATAGAGATTTTGTGCGATAGTCACATTTCACCTTGCCTTTGGCGATGTTGTTGAGTTTGGTGCGTATAAGCTGCTTGCGTATCGGCGAGACGCGGTCGGTGTAGACCGTGCCGAGAAGATGATCGAACTCATGCTGGATGATCCTCGCGGCGAATCCGGAGAATTCCCGCTCATGCTCGTTGAAGTCGCGGTCGAGCCAGTTGAGGCGCACATGCTCGTGGCGTTTCACGGGCTCGGAGATCCCCGGGAGCGACAGGCAGCCCTCCTCGCGGGTCACGAGATCCCCGTCCTCTATGATCTCGAGATCTGGATTTATGAGTTCGAACTTCAGGTCGGCGCATTCGGGGAATTTGTCGGCAAGTACAGTTCCGTCGATCACGATCACGCTTATAGGCAGTCCGATCTGTGGGGCCGCGAGGCCGACTCCGTCGGAATGATACATGGTCTCAAACATGTCGTCGACGAGCTTGTCGAGCCCGGGATAGTCTTTTTCAATGTCCTCGGCCTCCTGGCGCAGCACCGGATGACCGTATAAATAAATCGGAAGTATCATTATCTTTGATAGTTTTTATTCGAAGATGCCTTCTGTGGTCTCCTCCACTACGGAGTCGCCTGAGTCTTCTATGATCTCTCCCTCGCAGACGTTGATGTCGGCGGGTATCTCAAAACGGGTATCCTGCGAGTAGGGGAGTTTCCTGTCGGCATATACTTTCTGCATGTAGAATCCATAGATAGGTAGTGCGGCACGTGCTCCTTGTCCGAGCGCCATGGTGTTGAAGTGGATGTAGCGCTCCTCGCCTCCTACCCACACACCTGTGACCAGATCGGGGGTGAATCCCATGAACCAGGAGTCTGAGTTGGAGTTGGTCGTACCGGTCTTGCCCCCCATCTGTGCGCTGATGCCGTATCGGCCGCGCAGGCTTGCCGCCGTACCGCTGTCAACAACATTGAGGAGTATGGAGAGTATCTTGTAATATGCTTTCTCGCTTGTGACCTCACTGCGGTGGGGCGTGGCAGAATATATAAGATTTCCCTGGTTATCCTCTATCCTTGTGACGAATACAGGATCAACCCTGAGGCCTTTGTTTGCGAAAGTTGAATAGGCTGCGACCATCTCCTTTACGGGTACGTCGACAGTACCGAGAGCCAGTGGAAGGGTAGCGTCGATATGTCCGGTGACGCCAAACATCCTCATCTTGTTGGCGAGGTTCTTGGCGCCAAGGGCGTAGACAAGGCGAGCGGATATCCAGTTGTTGGAGTTGGTCAATGCCCATCGGAGATCGACCATCTCGCCCACGCGGGCACTGCCGGAGTTGCGCGGCGACCAGTTGCCGAAAGTAGGCTGGGTGTTGGAGAACATGGAGCATGGAGTGAAGTCCTGTTCCATGGCAAGGGTGTAGAGGAACGGTTTGGCTGTGGAGCCGATCTGCCTTTTCCCCCTCGACACCATGTCATACTGGAAGAAGTTGAAATCCGGTCCCCCCACATAGGCCTTGACATAACCGTTATGCGGATCCATGCTCATCATGCCTGTGCGTAGTATGGATTTCATGTATAGCAGGGAGTCATAAGGGGTCATGGTCACTGTCTTGGTGCCGGGACGGTATTTCCCGTTCTCCTTCACATATGTGAAAACATCCATCTTATATGGAGTATGGAAAGTCTTCTCAATCTGTGCCTCGTCAATGCCTGCGTTTTTCTGCACTCTCCATCTCTCCGTTTGCTTCATCGCGTTCTTGATGAGGTTCATCACGCCCGAACGGCTAAGCTCGTCGGGGTTGGTGGTGTAGGGGCCTGTGGTCTGTCCGCGTTTCTCTTTCTCGAAAGCGGGTTGGAGAGTGCCTCCGAGATGTTCGTAGACTGCCTCCTCGGCATATTGCTGCATGCGTACGTCAATAGTGGTGTAGATGCGCAGACCGTCGGTATAGATGTCATAATATGTGCCGTCAGGCTTAGGATTCTTGAGGATCCAGCCGTAGAGCGGATTCTCCTCCCATTGTGTGGAGTCGGTGTTATATTGTCCCATCGCCAGGATATAGGCGAGGTTGCTTTTATAGTCGGATCTTTCCGGACGTTTCGGCTTCTTAGCGTTCATAAGGTGGCGTATCTCTTCGCGCAGATAAGGCGCCCCCCCCTCGCGGTGGTCTACCTTGTGATAATCGAGTCCGAGAGGAAGCTGCTTGAGCGAATCCGCCTCTTCCTGGGAGAGCTTTCCGGCTTTTACCATCTGATCGATCACCACGTTGCGTCGCTCGCGTGTGCGTTGCTCATGTCGCAGAGGATTGTAATAGCTCGGATTCTTGAGCATCCCCACGAGCATCGCGGCTTCCTCAACCTTAAGGTCAGACGGCTCTTTGTTGAAGTAGACATTGGCCGCGGTCTTGATTCCGACCGCGTTGTTGAGGAAATCGAAACGGTTGAGATACATGTTGATTATCTCCTGCTTCGTATAGAAGCGTTCGAGCTTTATGGCGATCATCCATTCGATAGGCTTCTGCATGGCCCTTTTCAGAATGTTCTGCGAAGGTCTTGAATATAGCTGCTTGGCAAGCTGCTGCGTGATGGTCGATCCTCCTCCTGACGATTTGTCGCCCATGAGCACCGTTTTGACGCCGGCACGGCCGAGGGCGATGAAGTCGATTCCGGAGTGATCGAGGTAGCGCTCGTCTTCAGTAGCTATCAAAGCGTCGATTACGTGTGGCGATACCGTCTTGTAGTCGGAGTTGACACGGTTACCGGCTCCTGCGAAATAACGGCCGAGTTCTGTGGTGCCGTCTGATGCTATCACCACTGATGCGAGCCTGTCATGTGGATCCTCAAGTTCCTCGATCGGGGGCATGTAGCCGATCACTCCGTTGTAGATAAGTAGAAGGAAAAGGGCTATCAAGGCGCCGAGGCTGAGAAATGAAACCCAAAGCCATTTCACTACAGTGCGGTTGCGAGCCATCTTTTTTGAGGCTTGTGGATCGATGTCATATGGATCGGAGATGAAGCCTCCATTATTGTTGCTGCGTTGTCCTGCCATTTATAATTCGTTTAAGAGTAGGTGTCGGCATGAGGCCGGGAAAGGGCAGCCCGTTATGCGCGAGGCCGCGAATATGCAAAATTAATAAAAATATTCCGAAACGTGTCCGGATGGTCAGTTCTTTTTGACGGAGAAGCCGAATTTGCCTATCATTTGGCCCAGAGAGTGATAGAAACCATGTGAATATGCCAGAAGGTCGGCTTTTTCAAGCATGAATCTTCCCGTAGCAGGATCAAGGTATGCGTCATCGGCGCGTACATTGACCACTTCGGCCACAAACATGTCGTGGCTACCGAGGCGGGTGACGGTTTTCACGCGGCATTCGATGCTGAGTGGAGACTCTTCTATGGTTGGCGACGCTACTTTTTCCCCAGGCAGTGGTGTCAGACCGGTCTCTGTCCATTTGTCGTAGTCACGACCGGATCGCACTCCGGCCCAGTCGGTTGCCCGTGCCATGGCCACCGTGGTTAGATTGATAGTGAACTCCATGTTGCTTACAATCAGTGGGTATGATGCTCTTTCAGGACGTACTGATATGTAGCACATGGCCGGATCGGAGCATATCGTCCCGGTCCAGGCCACTGTGAGCATAGTCCAGTTGCCGGGATTGTCGCCACACGTCACAAGCACGGCGGGAAGGGGATATATCTGGGTGCCGGGACGCCAGGAAATCTTTGCCATAATCTGATTCTATTTTCTGCAAAATTAGGCAAAAATAAGCAATCCGGCAAACGCCGGCTTTTATCGTGGGTGTATGAGTCCTGTCGAGCTGCCGGGATGTCAGAATTTATAGGTGAGCATCAGGTTGATGGAGTTTGATGTGGAATGCACATAAGGATAGTCGCGGTAGTGGGAGGAACGAACATAATTGGTGAATAGAAGTGTACCATACAGTTTTTCCCACAATTTAAGGTCAGCGCGTATCTCGGTCATGTTGAGTGATGCGGCCGAGACATCTCCCTGCACGTTGAGCGTACGGAAATTTACAAGCCTGAGATCTGTGCCATATCTGTAGCCTCTCCAGGTGAAAAGCCTGAAATAATTATGGGAGAGTGAAAACGCGAATTTATTCTTTGCGAAGACCATGTTGAGTCCCCCCTTGAGGGAGAACCCTGACGCCCAGTTGTAGTTTCGTTCGTCGGTCTGATAATGGTCTGACAGGATTGAACCGAGAGCTATCCCGTTGGCATGCAGGAAGCAATCGAACACCCATTTGCGGTGTTCCACATCGCGGAACATGAATCCAACTCCCACTGAGGCGGGCACACCTAATTTGAATGGCACTTTCTCAATCTTCCCGATTGTGTCGCTGTCGTAGAAATCGAAATGCTGATACAGACCTATGCTTCCCTGTGAGCGGTAGTCATCGAAAATCTCACGTGCCAGCAGACGTCCCTTGAGTTCAATCTGCGACAGAATCGGTTGGGTTTTGATCATCTGGAGCTGGGCCTTGAATGTGAAATAGTCGTAGGGCTTGGTTGATTTAACCTCGAAGCGGTCGCCGTATTCCGTGTCGAGCTCAATAGCGGCTCCCTGATGGAGGTTGTTCCATTTCCCCTGATATACCAGCATCTTGTAGCCGGCGGAAAGCCTTATTGAGAAGTTTGGTGTGCCAAACTGCCGCCCTCTTGTAGGCCTTACTTTCCACGCTTCGCCTGTTATGATACGGTTTAGTCCTCTCATGGGGGAGAGTATGAACGAAACGAGTTCTCGCTCGAAACGTGCGCCGCCTGTCAGACGGTCGTCGAGCACTGCGTCAGAAGCACGATATAACACTTCTCCTAAAGCCGCACCCCCAATAGGTGTGGCTATAAAGTCGTTGGTAGATGGATATTCACATTCCATGAAGAATTCCCACATGCCGCTCCCGGCTATTGCAAAAAGTTCCGATTGCCAGAAGTTGAATCCGTTGGCGCGCGCGGCGTTGAAATATAGGCTGCCGTTGTACGGATGCAGGAAGGTGTTGGTGCCGAGGTTATCGTTGTCCCAGATAAGTCCGTGCTTGAAATTTTCTTTTATTGTATGCAGGGATATGTATGACCAGTCGCCGTGTTGCACGTATCGGTCGAACGCCCAAAGCCCGATATTGAATCCCGCCACTTCGGCTGATGCGCGCCAGAAATGTCTTTTTGTCATTCTTGCGACGTCGGTGGAGTCGGGCGGAACCTGCTCCACGGTGTGGAACTGGATAGGTATCTGGGCCTGCATATGCATGGATAATGCCAGCGCAACTCCAGCCGCGACTGTCCGTAATAAAACGTATATGGAAACTCCTGTTCTCTTCATTTCATAAGAGGCGTCTTGCCCCGGAGGGCATTTTTTCACTATTCCGGCGGAATCATTGTTGATACAGGAATAACAAATACAGCCGGATTATGGTTGCACATAATCCGGCTGTATATTTAAAGGTTAAAGTATAGAGTTTAGAGGTTAAAGGTTAAAGTTTAGAGGTTAAAGGTCAGAGGTTAGAGTTATGGAGTGTGAGCTGTCCATTATTGACTGTCGCTTTCATCTCCAAAACTGTCGACTCCCGAGCTTTGTTATTTCACGCCCAGGTCGGCGAGCACCTTATTGATCTTTTCCTCAGCTTTGGCCACGGTCTCTACATATGCCTCCTTGGAGGGGAGATCCTGACGTACCTCTACGTAGAATTTGATCTTGGGCTCTGTGCCGGAAGGACGTACCGACACTTTGTCGCCGGCTTCTGTGAAGAACTGGAGCACGTTGGATGTCGTGGGGAAATTCATCTTTGTCATGCTGCCGTCTTTGAGGTTGTGGCAGTTGAGATCGGCGTAGTCCTTTATGGTCACAACAGGGCTTCCTGCGAGCTCTTTGGGAGGATTCTCACGGAAGTTCTTCATCATTGCAACGATCTCATCCGCACCGGTCTTGCCTGGGCGTACGACGCTTACACCTTTCTCGCGTGAAAAGCCGTATTTCAGGTAGATGTCGATAAGAAGATCGTAGAGAGTGAGATTCTGGTCTGCAGCCCAGGCTGCGATCTCACACATGAGGGTTATGGAGGAGACTGCGTCTTTGTCGCGTACGAAAGTCTCGGGGAGGAAGCCGTAGCTCTCCTCGCCGCCACCGAGATAACGCTCCTTACCCTCGAGATTGCGCATCACGTCAGCGATCCATTTGAACCCTGTGAAGCAGTCGTAGCATGTCACGTCGTTGGCTTCGGCTATACGCTTGATTGTCTCTGTCGTGACTATGGTCTTCACGCAGTATTCATTCCCCTTGATCATGTTAAGCTCGCGGTTGCGGGTAATGATGTAATAGAGGAATATCATTACTATCTGGTTGCCGTTGAGAAGCTGGTATTCACCCTTGCTGTCGCGTACCACCAGGCCGATACGGTCGGAGTCGGGATCGGATGCGAGCACGAGGCTTGCTCCGGTTTCCTTTGCCTTGGCTATGCCCATTGCCATTGCCTCCGGATTTTCCGGGTTGGGAGATACCACCGTTGGGAAGTCGCCGCTCTGTATGTCCTGTTCAGGAACGTGGATCACGTTCTCGAAGCCCCATTTCTTGAGGGAGTCAAAGATCAGCATGCCACCTGTGCCATGGATCGGGGTGTAGACGATCTTCATGTCGGCGTGGCGCTTGTCTGCTTCCGGTGAGAGCGAGAGTGTCTTGATGTCGTCGAGGAATGCTTCGTCGATCTCCTTGCCGATAATCTGGATAAGGTCTTTGTTGGGGGTGAATTTGATCTGGTCTACGGAAGTGATGGCGTTGACATAGGCTATGGTCTCCACATCGTGAGGTGCGATCATCTGTGCGCCGTCGCTCCAATATGCCTTGTAGCCGTTATATTCCTTGGGATTGTGGCTTGCCGTTACCATCACGCCGCTCTGGCATCCGAGTTTGCGGATTGTATACGATACCTCAGGCACGGGACGGCAGCTGTCGAAAAGATATACCTTGATGCCGTTTGCAGAGAAAATGTCGGCGGCGAGCTCGGCGAACTTACGCGAGTTGTTGCGCACGTCGTGTCCGATGGCCACCGTGATTTGCGGCACGTCTTTGAAGCAGTCGTTAAGATAGTTGGCGAGACCCTGAGTGGCTGCGCCGACTGTATATATGTTCATGCGGTTGGAGCCTACGCCCATGATGCCGCGCAGACCGCCGGTTCCGAATTCGAGGTCTTTGTAGAAGGCGTCGATCAGTTCAGTCTTGTCTTCGGCATCGAGCATAGCGCGCACCGCCGTGCGGGTCTCTTCGTCATATTGTGGGCCGAGCCATTTCTCAGCCTTCTCCTTCACTGTTTTTAATAATTCGTCGTTGTTCATAACTTATTTGTAATTGGGTTATTAGGCGTTGTGGACAGGGCGCTTGCGCCACTCAGGGACGCGATGACATCGTGTCTGCCCTTTAATCATGTGCAAATCTAACGAAAATTATTGACAATAGAAAACTGTTTAACGGGTATATTCGTAAACTTTTATTTTTTTATCTTTTTCCAAAGCCTTCTTCCCCGGCTAACTAAAGAAACAACCCTGATTTTGCCACTCTGTGCCCGTATGCTATCCTCATCCGTATCAAAACTCCCCCGGATGGCATTGCCGTGCCGAAACTTAAAGCATCTGTTCCTCGGTTTCCCCAAAAACGCGCGAACAGAACAACAACCATTAAGCGTGCCGGATCGCTTATGCTGATGCTCCTCTCCTCGATTGACTAAATTTTCCACAAAAATCGTTATCTTTGTGCATTCTTTTGAAGTTGTTTAAAAATGAACGTTAAATTATGGGCGGCAATTTTTTAGTTAAAATA
>ERZ836877.276-NODE-276-length-91490-cov-22.062777_pt1 | contig 91490 bp, 66 predicted proteins | sample MGYA00519469_ERZ836877 | MGnify/ENA primary metagenome ERZ836877 (study PRJEB31850, sample SAMEA3708809) | human gut metagenome | biome: human gut; feature: human-associated habitat; material: faeces | place: China | collected 2014 ...
ATCATCGTCCGATTGGGCATATAAAATATTCACTAATCTAATTCAACCAACAGGTTATATTCGTATCGGAGAATCCGGAATATATGGCGCCGAATCCCTCGTCGAACGCACTCATGCTTATATACGCGTTCTTCCGCATCGCTTTCATCGTTGATTCCACATCTGCCAGATTATCGAGCTCTTTGCCTACGCATACTGTCTTTCCCCATTTCCCGTCAGCTGAATAGATATTCAGCTGGTTAAGATAAAGCATCCCCTCGACAAACCTGTCGGACGCAGGATTATAGCGTGTCACCTTGGCCTGAAGATTGATGTTCTCTTCATCATTTACACAGACTGTATCCATGGTGGAGAACATGACATGGTCAACCTCCACGCCATCATGGAGGATTCTTCTTCTGAAACCGGTGAAGGAATCATTGGCCACTGAGACAAGAAATGACGACGGGCCGCATGGAATGGCTTCCCAGCAATTGTTGTTCAGCATGTCGGATTCGAGTGCGACACTTATCGGCTCCTTCATTCCACCAAGGAAACCGCTAAGATTAAACCGCATGATCCTTCCCTTGTTTTTATCAGGGATATATGCCACAAGTGAATCGCCTTCCGATATGAACAGCGATGACGCGCTACGGGGAAGCACATTGAACTCACCGGGACCTTGTCCCACTCCAAGACAGTCGCCATATTTCTCTCCATCGCGTGAATTCAGGATGCTCCAGTGGGCATCATGACCCACGATTAGCAGCGAATCAACAACCTTGATTGAATTCAGTCCTATCTCATCACAGTTTAAATCAATCTCCTCAAGACTGACTTCCGACGGAAATCCGTCAATAATGCTGATTTCGTTAATCGCTACAGATTTGCCATTGCCCCCACTGCATGAAAACAGAAGAACGGCGATCATAAACACAATCAGATTTCTCATGAATATCATATTTTAGGTTGTTATGAAATTATTGGCAATGGATGAATTAAACACTTTCATAAGGCATGTGAGGACTGTCATGCCTCCATATCGTTTTGTTCCAGCTTATCACGTTCAGTATCAGTCAAGATCCGGGAGGTCATAGACCACCAGTCCGGATTCTGATGCTGTGTAATCTATAGCTATCAATCGACCTGTCGCGCTGTCGACACAAAATTTCATTGCGTTCCCAACCGGAATCCTGGCAACCGGGTTGCCATCGTAGTCCAATACCATGAGAGTATTGTTGCCTTTGCCCATCTCTCCGGCCAAAAGCAGCCATATGTGGTCATCCGTAAGCCGCATTGAGCTATAACATCTTGCGATATTACCGGAGGCATCCTCGACGGGTTTATAATCACTGTAAGTTAAAGTGCGCACTATATTCCCGTTCTCGTCATATAATATCATGGTGGGGTTATTCCCATAAATGACCGCAATAATGCCCTGTTTCGGATTATATTGGATGACACTGAACATCGACATCTTGCCTTCCGTGACACCGGCCTTTTCGAGATCGAATCCAAGGGGCCACTCCTTTATTGAGCCGTCCGAGGGATCATATTCAACAACTCCGCATGTATTGTCTCCCTTTACAGCCACATATCTTCCGTCTTTGAGTTTGACAACCTTCCATACCGCATATTTTCTCAGGGGCTCCAGACTGACCACCTTCTTCAGATTGTAGTTATTAGCGGCATTAGTGCCATAGACATTTCCGGAACTTGGTTCAAACACCGAATACATTCCGTTGTCCCACAGATTATCACCATATGCTCCGGAAATGTTACTCACCTCACCGGGGCCAGCACCTCGCCGTGCGAAATATGCCTTGGGAACGAAATCTTTGTCTGTGGCAAGCAGACAATTCTCATTCTCATATAAATAACACCAGTAGCCATCTTCAACAGGAGCTACAGATCCAACAATCAACGGTATCGTGTCGGAGAAGCCCACGGGCAACCGTTCCGGAACAATCTCTTTCTCAAACGAGGAAAAGTAGACATCTCTTTTCTTCTCGTGTACGCAAGACCATAGCAGGATAACAGACAGCAGCAGGCCTACAAGCCGGACTCCCTTTCGGGAAGTCCGGCTGTTTGATGAATTGAACGCTTTCATTGTCTTCCTCCACATGTCGATTCAGTACCATATCCTGTCCAGCCTTCGTATCTCAGACATTCAGAGCAATCTACATAAGCTCCTTCGGAGTCTCTGAATGCAGAACTAAAGCATGGTACTCCTGAGCCACCTGAAGATCCTGTCGGTGGTCCTGCCAACGCCTCCAGGTTGGCAATCTGGGTGGGAGTCAGTGATGACTCCGAAGAATGACTCAGAAGAGTCAGGCCGGCTCCGGTCAAGACCGTGACAACCGCCATCATAAGAAACGATTTCTTCATAATATTAAAGATTTATAGTTTATATTACTTCTCCGGATAGCTCAAATTGAACTTCTGGAGTTTTATTTTTGAAATATACACGGACTGTGCGAAAGAATTCTCCTGCCACAGTATCTCTGAAAGAGACGGAAACCTTATAGCTGGAATGGGGCGGTATGACATCGGCTGACACTCTGGCATCTGTGCATTCGCAGGAAGTAGCCACGCGTCTTATTCTCAGAGTATCATCCTCCCCGTTGGTTAACAGGAATTCATGAGTGACGGTCTGATCCCTTTCCACAGGTCCAAAATCATGCGTATGCCGTTTCGGCGAATGTCTATCATCTTCCAGCATTTTGTTACCTATTATATCACTGTATACTTTGCCCAATGGCGCATTGTCAACAGGATTGCCTATGGCGAGAATCCTGTCATCACTGTCCAGTAAGAAAGTCCTTAGATTATAATCCACAGCCAACCCATTGACTTTATTAAAGATGTCCTTCTCATCAATAAGCAATGTGTGCTTATATCCTGATTTATTGATCAGTTCCGATATCTTGGCATCATTATCTGCATTGATAATCAGGATGAGTTGAATATCGTAACCTTCATTCACGGAATCAATCGAATTCATGAATTCATTCCAATATGGAAGCTTCATGCGGCATCCGGTGCATCCAACGGAGTCGTAGTATGCCACAATGGTGAAATCAGAGGGCTCCTTGACAAAGACTTCGCCACCAGCGAGGCGCATGCTGTCGGGGAAGACGATCTCACGGCCTGTCCATTCCAGGATGGCCGACTCATAGTCGGTCTTCCCGGATGAACACGATGCTGCCACCAAGATCAAGGCTGCCGCTGCAAATATCTGTATGGGTCTTATAAACCGCATAGTCATGACAGGTATATGAAGATTCATTCCAGCGTGAAATACCCTACGTAAGATCCATCGGGAGTAGAGATCTCAAGACAGTAGCTTCCCTCGTCTCCGTCGAACGGCATCAGGCCGGAAGCATCAACAAGTGTTGTCGTCCAGCTTCCAGAAGTAGTTCCATCTCCACATATTGATACTTCTGCCGGATACAGTTGTGGGGGCAATATAAACGTGATCTCATCCTGTTTATATATCATGAATATTTCTATTCCTTTTGCTGGAGCATATTTTGTAGGAAGCTTTCTTTTGTGAATGATGACAGGGATTTCCTTATCCTGGCCCGGGTTGGCTTCGGGTTGATCATCGGCATAGACACTGAGCCCAAATGCCATTATCAAAGCCATGAAGAAAAGTTTTGTTTTCATGATAGTGAAGTTTTAAAAAAAGATCTTATTGATCTGTCGCAAAATTATGAATAGATTTTATGATTGCCAAAAAAATACAATATATTTTTTCTGCAAAATTTCTGCAATGCGCTATGTGTTGAATATTAAAATATTGCAAAATATACTAATCCTCAATATTGATGTCACTTTGTTTCATCTTTTCCAACATTGGAATAAAATCTACATATCTATACACTTGATCCGAGAGAAAAACAGTGAGAGATCGTTTGCAGCGTGTTTTCATGGAAGAGCAATTGCTTTCTGTGATATCCATCAAAACAGCGATTGACCTATAGTTGAATCCACATATGTCATATGAAAGAAGGGTCAGATCCTGTTCTTTCATTTCCGCATCGGTACGCAGTCGTGACAATAGATGTCCGGTAAGATGGTCGATGTCGTCCATAAGTGTGGCAAGAAACTGTCTGTCCTTATATTTTTCAATATATCCCGAACGTAACGTGTGGTATGCTTCCAGGCCACCGTATTTCCCTACATCTTTGCAATCATTGCATATCAAGGCTATATTCCGGTGCGGACGTATCCAGGTGTCAAATTTAAGCTGGTCCATACTTTTCCCACTTTCCCAGTCATCAATCACATCCTTTAGTGTTTTTACCTCTCTTCGGGCGCAATCAAAGGCCAGGTTCAGATCTGATTTCTCTCGGCGTTCAAGATCCAGTTTCCCGGAGATATTTGCAAATCTTAGGATATGGTGTTTCTCGGAACGATTTCTTTCGCGTCTCCTGATGTATGAAATTAATTGCCGCCGCATGATGGATATAAGCATTACGGTGAGTATGATGATGCTTATCGAACCAATGATGGCGATGAAATAGGCCGTCTCCTCCCCGTAACTGGTCAAGGCATCTCCAAAGGACTTGTTATGGATTTCCTGTAATCTGGTGTTTACACCGGATCCCAGTACCGTATTCAGACAGATGTTTTCATATCTTGTAAATGAATCAAGCATCGCATTCGACATTTCGTGATCTCCAAGTGCATCATATATAGTCGAACATGTATAGAAATAATCAGCTTTCAGATAATTGTCTCCGTCAGGTTTTGACTTCAGGGAAAGTGCCAGCGCCTCATCAGGGTTCCCCGATGAACATAAGGCCCTGGCATAGGCAAACACATCCTTTGTCGTGAATGAAGAAATGGAATCATTGATTATCGCAGTATATTTTTCCACGGCACCTGCATAATCATTTCTGCAGGATAATGCGTAAGCCACCGCTCCCTCAATCTCTTTTTTAAGTTGTGTGTCGCTTGTCCTCTCCGCAAGTTCAAATGCCGACTTGAATTCTTTATCCGCCTTGGCATAATCGTTTTTGATGTCATAAAGCATTCCTGATGAAAGTAAGGCGTATCCGAGTGCGTTATCATAAATGGAATTTTGCAGGTAGCCTTTTGATCTTTCAATAAAGGCGCGGGCCTTATCGAAATACATTTCATCGGAATATACTGATGCTTCATTCATACAGGCTAATCCCTTATAGAGTTTAAATCCCCGGACATCAGATGTGCCGATAACTTTTTCATATTCGAGTACTGCATGTGTCAGAGAGTCTTGCAACTCCCAGAGGGCGGCGCGGGCGAAGTGGGCGAGCATCGTCTCGCGCGAAGGCTCGTTGATGGGGCCGTAATGCTTCCATGCCGGCTTGAAGATGGTGTCGCTGACCGCCGAGGGGTCGATCTTCAGCAGGGCCATAGTCAGCAGGAGGCTATGACGTCCCCGCTCCTCCGGGCCCCGGAGCGAGAGGGTATCGATGCTGTTGACAATCGCCAGAGCCGAGTCGGGATACTGGTCGAGGAGACGGTCGGCCTCGTCAAGACGGGCCATATTCTCCCTCTCGCCGCACGAAACAGTAGAGATAAGAAAGAATACTACCGATAGCAGCACACTATATTCATGATGCAGTTTGTTCATAGATCAGATGATATGATTTACAGCGCAAAGATACAATTATTTATTCAAACCGGTTGTTAAAAACATAAACAGTTGCTAACAATTAGTTATTTGGTATAAGATATTGTTTAAAAATTACGACCACTACGTGGCGAGGGGATAAAGAGAAAGGGTGGGACGGTAGCTGCGGCTGGAAAGCCGCAGTCCCAGAGCTACGCAGCTGAGGCTTCGCGGGGTGAGGGGCATTGTGGTAGCGTCATGTGTTGAAAAACATATTGCATTATTCCCGGAGAATGGTTAAATTTGCAGAATAAGCACATCAACACATACCCAGGAGTTATGCAGACAGATTATGAAAGGATAATCGACGAGCGTGCGCAGCACGTGTTCGACATCATGGAGCATCGCACGTCGGAGGCCGATATGCGACGGCTGAAAGACGCTTTCGGGCTGGCCCGCGAGGCCCATGCCCCGCAGGTCAGGAAGACGGGAGAACCTTATATCCTTCATCCTGTGGCGGTGGCGAATATCGCCGCAGAGGAACTTCATCTCGACGTCAACTCGGTGATCGCAGCTTTCCTGCATGATGTGGTGGAAGACACTCCCCATCCCATCGGGGAGATCCGCGCCCGTTTTGGCGACGACGTGGCCTTCCTCGTCGATGTGCTCACGAAAAAGGAGAAGAAAAACTATGAGATGAGCCGTCAGGTAGATAATTTCCGCCAGATCCTTGACTCCATCCATACCGACATCAGACCTATTATGGTCAAACTCGCCGACCGTCTGCACAATATGCGCACCCTGTCGTCGATGCGTCCTGACAAACAGATGAAGATCGCCGGGGAGACCGACTATTTCTATGCCCCTCTCGCCAACCGTCTGGGCCTCTACCACGTGAAGACCGAACTCGAGAACCTTAGCTTCCGCTTCCGCTGTCCCCACGATTTCGAGGAGATCAGCAAGCTTATCGAAAACGACCGCCTGCAACAATCGGAGCGCCTCGAACGCTTCCGGCGCCAGCTCGAGGGGACCCTCGCCGAGGCCGGGATCATGGCTGATGTCGTGGTGGAATACCGGCAGCCCTACAGCGTGTGGCGAAAGATGAGGAAATTCGGCGACGATTTCAACCATCTGAAATACCGCCATTTCACCGATGTGATCTATAAGACTCCTCCCGGCGGCGACGAGAAGGCCATCGCCCTGCGCATCTATTCCATACTCACCGACAGATTCAAGGAGAAACCCGGAGGCATATCCAACTATATCGACTCGCCGAAAGAGAACGGCTATCAGAGTTTCCATATGAAACTTCTCGCCGACTTCGGACGCTGGCAGGAAGTGCACATCACAAGCGAGACCATGGCCCGCAATTCATGCCTCGGCTACATGTCGGACAGCGGAAGGCACACCATAGGGCTATGGCTCGAGAAATTCCGCGGGTCGCTGCGGGAGATCAACAGTCATGCGTGCGCGTTGGGAGCCCACTCCTGCGGAATAGATTTCATGGAGCAGGTCACAGCTTCCTTCTACAACGACGATATCATGGTCTTCACTCCGAAAGGGAAAGCTGTGGTGCTCCCACAGAAATCATCGTGCCTGGATTTCGCCTATGAGATAAGCGAGAATCTCGGCAATCATGCCAAATACGCACGTGTCAACGGCTTCCTGTCGTCGATCAAGGCTCCGCTCCGGAGGGGCGACGTGGTGCATGTGTTTGCCGACGACAGCGTGCACCCCACCGCCGACCGCCTGGAGTCTGTGGTGACCTATAAGGCCAAGAAGGCCATCACCGATTATCTTGACTCGCTTCCCCGGCCACCTTTCAGACGTTGTCCGGTGTGCCACCCAATACCCGGGGAGGAGGTGATAGGATTCCGCGAGCAAGACGGCACCCTCAGCATCCATAAGCGCGACTGTCCTGCCGTGATAAGGCTCGCTTCCCAGTTTGGCGACGATATCGAGAGTGTGGACTTCGTCCCCGACGGCACGCTCTATCCCGTCACGGTGACAGTAAAGGCCGTAGACCGCTACCATCTGTTTCTCGATCTTGTCGACAGCATATCCAATAAGCTTAATCTTTGCATAGACTCCTATAATTCCTCCACTATCGACTCGATCGTGACCATCGACATTTCGTTTGGAGTACACTCTTATACCGAACTTCAGAAGATAGTGAGCCACATATCGGGCATAAAGGATGTCGATGAGGTGCGCGCCCGCACTTCATGATTTCGCCGCTGAAATGACGACGTGCGAAGAGGTTATTGGTGATAAAGGCGGAAATAGTGCCTAAAAATGATATGAGAGACTATTTATTTCGTCCGGGATGCAGGTAATGCCGATAAAAATGTCTACTTTTGCATATCAGTCAAACTATATCATATCTAAAGTGAAATTTACAAGAATTATCTTCTCGACAGTCGCTTTAATAAGCCTCTTTCTTCCCACCTCCATGGAGGCGGCGGTTCCCGGCCTTGCCCAGCGCTTACGGCAAGGACTCTCCGATTGCACCTCGGCGTCCGACAGCCTAAAGGTGCTTCTTGACGTCTATGATGCCTCTGAAAATGATGATCAGGCCAAGATCGGCCGTGAGGTGCTCAACCTGGCCGAGCGTATCGACAATCAGGAGGTGATACAGGATTTCATTCTCCAGCTTGCTGTGTTGCAGAAAAAAGACGATGCCGCGCTCCGGGCACTCGTGATCGAGGCTGAGAAGCTTGACGACAGGGATGACAGGAAGGGCGCGCAGCTTTTTGTCAACGTGATGCGTGCGATCAACGAAGTGACATATATTCCCGATTCGGAGTATCAGAAGGCTCTCCTTAAATATGCCCGGGCCGACATGATACCGACAGGCGACCTTTATCAGGATATCCTCGACCTCTACAGGGTTGTCATCTTTCTCGGGAAGTCTGCCAAGAACAATCTGTATCTTGAATATGTCACCAGGCTTGAGAACATGATCAAGAAGCTGCCAGAGAACCGTTATTATATCCGTAACCTGTTCTATACCACGGCAGCAATAACCCATACCCAGAACGGCAACTGCAAGAAGGCAATAGAAGCCGACAAGGAGCTGCTGGACGTGATAGGAAAACTGGAGAAGAAGAACAAAGAAGCCGGTCGCCAATACAAGGATTACAGCCGGAATTATTACATCTGCTACCGCAGGATATTGCGCAACTATAAATGTCTGACACTCGATGAAGTGAAAGACTATTACACGAAATGCGCCATGTTGGCTGAGAAAGACAAGAATATAAGGGAAGACTTCTATGAGACGGGGCGCCCGGTTGTCTACAGGCTGATGGCCGAACATCGATATGGTGAGGCCATACCTAAAATCAAGGCTGCCATAGACAGAAACGAAGACCGTAATATCCATACCGAACTTATGCAGCAGCTTGTGGAGGCTGCGGATTCGGTCGGCGACCAGAAGACTCTCCTTGAGGCGCTCCGTGAATGCAACGCAATGCAGCAGCGGCAGCTTGAGCAGAACAGCGAAGAGGCGTATCGCGAACTCCATATCAGATACGATATCAATAACCTGAAAAAGGAGAACACGAAGCTGGAGGTGGAGAAGCGCGACTCTGAACTGCGCTCGGGACAGAAACTCATAACCATTGTCCTTGCCGCCATGCTCGTGCTCGCGGTGCTCCTGATGGTGCTTTACAGGCGTCATTTCAATCTCCGTCAGCAATGCCACGACCTCAAGAAAGAGAACGAACGTCTCAACAAATACATGGAAGAGATGCTTAACGACGGCAAGCCGTCGGGCACTCTCGACCTACGCAACGGGACGGAATACGGCAAAACAGGAAAAAACAACAGTTAACAATAATAATTTAAAACCAACTGACATCATGGAAAATCAATTGTTCTGGCTTGTGCCTGCAGCTTCCATTGTCGCGCTCGTCTTCGCACGTTTCTTCTACGTGAAGATGATGAAGGAGAGCGAGGGTACGGAGCGCATGGCGCGAATCGCCTCCCACGTCAGAGTGGGGGCCATGTCTTATCTCCGGCAGCAGTATAAGATTGTCGGGATCGTGTTCATCGTCCTTGCCGTGATCTTCGCGATCATGGCCTACGGATTCCAGCTGCAGAACGCGTGGGTGCCCGTGGCATTCCTCACCGGCGGCTTCTTCTCGGGTCTCGCCGGCTATCTCGGAATGCGTACCGCCACCAATGCTTCGGCCCGCACGGCCAACGCCGCCCGCGAGAGTCTTGACGGCGGCCTGAAGGTGGCCTTCCGCTCAGGAGCCGTAATGGGTCTTGTCGTAGTGGGTCTCGGCCTTCTCGACATCTCTTTCTGGTATCTTATCCTTGACTATTTCGTAGAGACCACCGGCCCGCAGAAGCTCACGATGATCACTACGACAATGCTCACCTTCGGCATGGGCGCCTCCACACAGGCTCTGTTCGCACGTGTCGGGGGAGGTATCTACACTAAGGCAGCCGATGTCGGCGCCGACCTTGTCGGTAAAGTCGAGGCCGGTATCCCCGAGGATGATCCACGCAATCCCGCCACCATCGCCGACAACGTTGGCGACAACGTTGGCGACGTGGCCGGTATGGGCGCCGATCTCTATGAGTCGTACTGCGGCTCTATCCTCGCTACGGCAGCCCTGGGGGCCGCGGCATTCATGAACGCCGGCGACGAGTCGATGCAGTTTAAGGCAGTTCTTGCCCCGATGCTTATCGCCGCTGTAGGCATCCTGCTCTCGATTGTCGGAATCTTCTGTGTGCGTACGAAGGAAGACGCCAACATGCGTCAGCTTCTCGGAGCCCTCTCGTTCGGCACAAACCTCAGCTCCGTGCTTATCGTCGGAGCCACGTTCCTTATCCTGTGGTGTCTGGGAATCACCAACTGGGCGCTCATCGGATGCTCTGTTGTCGTAGGTCTTATCGTCGGCATAGTGATCGGACGCGCTACAGAATATTACACCTCGCAGTCGTATAAGCCGACGCAGAAACTCTCTGAGAGTGGCACGACCGGCCCGGCCACGGTGATCATCTCCGGTATCGGCCTCGGCATGGTGTCGACAGCCGTGCCCGTCATCGCCGTCGTGTGCGGAATTATCCTCAGCTATTGGTTCGCTTCCGGTCTTGATTTCACCAACGTCGGAATGGGTCTCTATGGTATCGGTATCGCCGCAGTCGGCATGCTTTCCACTCTTGGCATTACCCTCGCCACCGACGCTTACGGCCCCATCGCCGACAATGCCGGCGGCAATGCCGAGATGTCGGGCCTTGGCGAGCAGGTGCGTAAGCGCACTGACGCCCTCGACTCGCTGGGAAATACTACCGCCGCCACGGGCAAAGGCTTCGCCATCGGTTCGGCTGCCCTCACGGGTCTTGCGTTGCTTGCCTCCTACATTGAGGAGATCCGCATCGGTCTGGCACGTCTTGGCGAGACATTCATCCAGATCGGCGACAAGGCTGTCGACATCCATCAGGCTTCGTTCACAGATTTCATGCAGTATTTCGAGGTCAACCTCATGAGTCCGAAGGTGCTTTCCGGCATGTTTATCGGCTCGATGATGGCATTCCTTTTCTGTGGTCTCACTATGAACGCCGTAGGCCGTGCCGCCGCCCATATGGTCGAGGAGGTACGCCGACAGTTCCGCGAGATCAAGGGTATCCTCGAAGGAAAGACAGAACCCGATTATGCCCGTTGCGTGAAGATTTCCACTAAGGGCGCACAGCAGGAGATGGTATTCCCCTCTGTTCTTGCAATCATTGTTCCGATTCTCACCGGTGTGATTTTCGGTGTTCCCGGAGTGATCGGCCTTCTGACCGGCGGTCTGTCGGCCGGATTCGTGCTCGCCATCTTCATGGCCAATGCCGGAGGTGCGTGGGACAATGCCAAGAAATATGTGGAGGAAGGCAATTTCGGTGGCAAAGGTTCCGAAGTGCACAAAGCCACAGTCGTTGGCGACACCGTAGGCGATCCTTTCAAGGATACATCCGGTCCGTCGCTCAACATCCTTATCAAACTTATGTCGATGGTGGCTATCGTGATGGCCGGTCTGACAGTAGCCTGGTCGCTGTTCTGACAATCCGGCCTTGTTACGGCTGTCGCAGCTAATTACGGCAATAAGGCATCACGTTCGCAACACACATACGAACTGACCTAAACCCAAGGGGGATTGAAGTCGCGAAGACTTCAATCCCCCCGTGTTTTTTTATTGGAGCTTGTTGTTCTTTGTCAGAGGCGGCGAAGCTTTAGGGCTGCGAGTGTGGGCTCACCCTGAAGGGGTACGAGTTCGACGGTGATTATACCGTCGGTGGCATTCACCTTGTAGCGGCGCTTGAAGGCTGTGTGGAAGCGTTCGCCGTCGGCGGGGGAGAAGTCTTTCTCTACCATCTCTCCGCAGATCCTGACGTCAAATCTGGCGGCATCAGTGGTCTTCTCTCCGTCGCTCTGCCCCAGAAGGTTTGCAAGCTGTTTCGCCGGACGCGATATGTCGGCCATAAGCAACTCAATCTCGTATTCTCCCGGAACTGCGTCGATCCGGTATGACACGGGGCCCTGAAGCCACGCCTGATATAGGGGGGCGTCGACGGTGCCGAATATCTCGGAGGTAGTGCGGCGAGGTTCACCTTTCAGGTATCCCCATCCGTCCTCCGTGGTGTATTTACGGTCGGGCAGCCAGGTGAGTCCGGTAAGGTCGGAGGTGAAGAACACGTTGCCACCGACATTCACGGCAAACTCATCGCGTGAAGGATCGGGGATTGCCGACAGGGTGATTGCCATGGCATCGGTGGCCGTCTTTCCGTCGAGAGTGCCTGTGGCTGATAAAGCCGACTCCCCTTCGGGGAGCATCACGTCGAAAATCGCCTGGCAATTGTCGGTTTTCTTTGAGCCGACGCTTCTTCCGTTTACCAGAAGCTCGACTTCGGGAGTGTTGGCATAGACCTTTATCTGTTGTGTAGCCTGCGGATCGCCGGTGCGGTGTGCCCAGTCACGCGAGGCTATCCTCACCACAGGTTCGTCATCACGCCACATTGCCTTGAAATAATAGGCCACATCCTTGGGTGTGCGGTCATTGTAGAAAAGTCCTTTGTTGTTGACGCGGGGCATTGATTCCTGACGTGCGGCCACATTGAAGTCTATGAAGTTCCAGTAGGAGGATCCTGCTATATAGTCTTTGCGCTCGATGAAAGGGAGATAGTGTTCGATATACTTTTGCTGGTATTCGATGTCGAAATCGAACTGGCGCGGATTCAGGGAATGTATGCGTCTGTCGCTTCCGGCTCCCCATTCGCTGATGATGAACGGGTGGTCGGGGTAGCGGCGGTGCTGGTCTTCGCAGAATGCGTCGAAATCGGGTAGCTTCCCGACATACCAGCCATGATAGAGATTCCATCCGGCCACATCCTCAAGGTTGAGACCTATCTCGTTGTAGAGGTTGGACATGTTGAAGGCCATAGCACTGTTGCGCGACGGATCCTCCTCCTTGAGCCTCTTCTCGAGACGGTTGGCGAGGCCTACTATGCGGTCGCGGAATTCCGGCCATTCCTTACGGTCGGGACCGGGAGTGGTGAGCAGGATCTCATTCATGTAGCCCCAGAGGATGATGCTGGGGTGGTTGTAGTGCTGACGGATCATCTCCACGAGGTTGGTCTCGCAGTTGTCGTTGTAGCCGGGAGTATCATAGACGGTGTTTACGATGGGGATCTCCTCCCAGGCGAGCAGCCCGAGTTCATCGCAGGCGTCGAGCAGGGCGTCGTCCTGGGGGTAGTGGGCTATGCGTATGAAATTGCAGCCGATATCCTTCATCAGGCGGATGTCACGGCGGTGTGCCTCATCGGGGAGGGCGACCCCGACGGGCCACTGGTCTTGATGGCGGTTCACTCCACGGAGTTTATATGGTTTGCCATTGAGCGAGAATCCCTTGTCGCCGGAGAAAGAGAACCAGCGGAAGGCGGTCTTGTGGCTACGCTCGTCGAGCACGGTCCCGGTCTTCGCGTCTTTCAATACTGTCTTCACTGTATAAAGTTCGGGGGATTCCGGGCTCCAGAGCCGTGGATGCGACACTGGTTTCGACAATGTGGAGAAATCTGCGGTGGCACCAGGCTTGACCTTCATTTTGCGCGACATTGTCTGCACCTCTTTGCCGTCGGGATCATAGAGCGTGCTGCTCACTTCAAGCACCGCATTTTCCGGGGAATCGTTGGTCACCTTGCTGCGCACGCCCACCGTTCCCTCTTTCTCGCTTACGGAGGGGGTGGAGATGAAGATTCCGTCGGAGCCGTGATCGCTCATGCTGAAATGTATGTCGGGGGTAGTGACGAGCCAAACGTCGCGGTATATCCCTCCCCAGAAAGTGAAGTCTGCGGAGATCGGGGTTATGTCTTTGCGGCCGTTGTCTACAGTCACCTCTATGAGGTTGTCTCCTTCCCGGAGAAGAGGAGTCACATCGAAGGTGAATGCGCTGTAGCCTCCGGCGTGCTCACCTGCTTTCTTGCCGTTGACGGTGACTTCCGCGGCTTTGCTTGCCGCGTCAAACTTCAGGAAGTAGCGCTTTCCCGGTTCTATGCTGTCAAGACGGAGGTTGCGGCGGTAGAGCGCTTTCCCCTGATAATAGTCGCGTCCCTGATAGGCGTCGAGATTGTAGGTGTGGGGAAGGTTGGTCTTCTGCCAGACCGTGTCGTGAGGCATGCGGAAGTCCCAGCTGTCGTTGATGGTCGACTCCGTGCGCCGGGCTTGCGCCTGCAGCGATGCCGCGGCGATAAGCGCGGCCCCTGCGATGTAAGAAAAGTTTCTGTGTATGGTTATAACTGATTATTGCATCTGTATTGGATAGTAGAGCTTAATTCCATCATACAGAGGTGATAATCCATTGTTCGATGTTTCTTGTTTTCTTCGAGAAATTTATTCCGATGCATACGATTTTCTTCCCGCTGCCAAGGAAAGGGAGATAGTAGCCTTTATCCATGATCTGATCAAGGGCCTGATGTGGAGTGCCGTCAAGCTTCAGTTCCATGATATAGACGAAATCTCCGGTCTTGACCAAGATGTCGATACGTCCCGCCGAGGTGGTGTATTCGGTACTTGCCCTGAATCCGAGCATCTTGAAGATGATGTAAAGATTATTCTCGAAATATATCTCCGGCTTGTTGCCAGAGAGATGATAGGGGATATCGGCAAGGAATGACCGCAGTATCTCAAGCGCGTTTTCAGGGTCTCCCTCCTTAAGGAAGGCTGATAAAGAGCGGATGAATTCTGATGAATCTTCACCTGGTGTTCCTGAGAATATTGGAAGCATACCCCTGAAGAGTCCTTGTTCAACCTCCAGATTCGGAATGCCGAGACGGTAGTCACCAGTTTCTCTGTCGATCCCTTTTATAGTGAGATATCCTGTCTGAAAAAGGAGAGAGGTGGTGTTTGATGATATTGCCTCTACCTCTGAAAGTTCATATTCGGAAGATTCCGTGTCGAGCAGTCTGCGTATGTCACTGTGGCGTGAACGGAGTGCTTCGATCAGGAAAGTAGGCGTTCCGGTTCCGAACCAATATGGATTTATCCTTGATGAATCGAGAGCAGAGAGTAGGCTGAAAGGGTTGTAGATGTCGGGGGAGGGATGGGTGAAATGATATCCGTCGTAGTTTTTCTTGAGAAGACTGAGGCCATCTCTGTACGATATGCCGTATGCTTTTGCGAGGTTTTCGATGCCCGGTCGGCATGTGTCAGTCATCTCCTGTTCGGTTATGCCGCAGATCGCGTCAAACCTCGGGTCGAGTGAGATGTCGAAAAGATTATTGATATCGCTGAATATGCTTAGGCGAGAGAAGCGTGTCACTCCGGTAAGCATTGCGAACGATATATGGCGGTCGGCGGCTTTGAGGCATGCGTAGATGGGGCGCAGAATCTGGCGGAAGGTTTCATTGAGGGCGCTGTCGTGAAGAGTGTTGACAAGAGGTTTGTCATATTCGTCGACAAGAATCACTGCCTGCTGTCCCGTCATTTTCGCGGAGCGTTGTATGATATTCTGGAAACGTTGTGCGAAATCATTGCCGGATGATGATATGCCGTAATCCTTTTCCCAGTGTGAGAGTCTTGCCTCGAGCATGGATTCAAAACCTTCGCGCGATTCTGTGTTGAAGTTCACCAGGTCCAGATGGAAGACTGGATGGGAGATCCAGTCATGGTCATGGCGTGATATGTCAAGACCCTCGAACAAATCACGTCTCCCGGCGAAGAATGCTTCGATTGTGGATAGGAGGAGGCTTTTCCCGAACCGACGCGGTCGGCACAGGAGATAATATTTGCTTCCTTCAAGCATCTGTTGTATGAAACGGGTCTTGTCGATATAGAGGAATCCTTTTTCACGAATCTCTGAGAAAGTCTGGATCCCTACAGGATATCTTTGTCTGTCCATGGCGCCACTTTTTCTATTTCCCTACAAATATAAGTCATTCCTTCCGATTCCGCAAATACTGTATTGTTTTTTAGATCCAATTTAAGACGCCGTCTATACGCCAATGTCAAAAATGAGTAGCAGCTTTGGATCATGTTTTTTCTTGCAGATGAAGAAGCATAGCGATCTGACACCTAAGAAAAAAGACATCAATGGATTCTTTCTTAAACAATTTCAAAAATATTACGGTATTTTTCAAAATATCTGACATATATTTTGCAATCTAAAATTTTTTATCTATCTTAGCCGTCGAAACCGAAATACCCTGACATATGAGACTCAACCTCCTCCGCCTCTCCCTCAAGAAACCGTATATAAGACTGGTTCTGTTCCTTTTCCCTGTAGCCGCTCCGATATTACCTGCAAGGAGGATGTGGGTACGTTCTCATACAATCATCCCACAAAACCGTATGCCTTGACTTCAATGACCGCAACGGGATCTCTGAAGCCATCGGCGACTCAGACAGTGGAATATACCTCGTTCGGCCGGGCTTCCAGGATTTCCGAAAACGGTACGACAGCCGAAATCACGTATAATGCCGACGGGGAGCGTGTCAGAATGACGGTAAGGAAAGCGGGAAGTGTTTCCGACGAACTCGTCAAGTACTATCTTGGAGGCAACTATGAACGGGAGAAAAAGAAAGACGGCACTGTTATCGAGCGGCTATATCTTGGAGGGGATTATTATAGTTCTCCTGTTGTTCTGATCAAGACGGGAACTGAAGTGAAGCGGTATTACATAATAAGGGATATTCTCGGAAGCATATGCTCCGTCGTCAACCCTGATTATACCATAGCCCAGGAGATGAGTTACGACGCATGGGGCAATCTCCGGAATCCATCAACCGGCAAGGTTTATTCGAACTTGGCTCCGGAGCTTTTCCTTGGCCGAGGTTACACGGGCCACGAGCATCTTCCCTGGTTCAGGCTGATAAACATGAACGCGCGTCTGTATGACCCGCTGCTTAGCCGGTTCCTTTCGCCTGATCCGCTTGTGCAGATGCCTGATTTTTCACAGAACTACAACCGCTATTCCTACTGTCTCAACAACCCCATGACATATGTGGATGAAAACGGTGAGTTCTTCTGGCTCGCAATCGGTATCTCGGCGTTGATATCCGGAGTGACAAATGTCGCCGTACACTGGAATGAAATATCTGCGGCCGGAGGCTGGAAGGGTTTCTGGAAAGGTGCCGGTTATTTCGGCATAGGTGCTGTTGCAGGAGGTGCAGGCGCTGCCGCTGGAATTGGCGCCGCGGTAGGAATAACACACCTTCTCTCAACTACCATAAGCGGGGTCGCCTTGTATTCTTGCGGCATCTTGCCCGGGGCTGCGGTCGGAGCTGCATCAGGAGCTGCTGAAGGATTTATAGGCGGCACATTAAATTCATTATATGAAGGGTATGGCTTCAAACATTCATTGAAGGACGGTGCGGAAGGAGCATTATTGGGGGCCGTCACAGGAGCCATTGCCGGAGGGGTCGATGGCGGAACAAGAGCGTATCAGAGCTACCGTAACATATGGAATGGAAGAACCACTAATAAGAGTGCCGTTTACGATGCGGGTGCATACGCAAATGGAAAAATTAAAGGTTCAGGACGATTCGTGGGAAAAGCGAAACATAATTTGGCTGAAAATGTATTGGAAAGGGCCCAAGGCAGAGAAATTGTCAATGGTCTTGTATTTGAAAAAAGAATCCAACATAACGGATATTGGATTATTCCGGATGTTTTATATGTTGGCGATGACATGAAAAAAATAATTTATGATTTCAAATTTGGCTATGCAAATAGGTCGATAGCTCAATTTATGAGAACTCGGCAGATGAGAAGATATCGTGAGTTTGCAAAGGAAGTTTACGTTTTTAAATATTAAATAAGGACATATGAAAAGTGCATCGCAAATCAGATGGAAAGAGATAATGTCGCAGTGGAGTGAACAGTTTCCATTCCTAAAGCCTTATGGCACGATGCGGCTTCTTTACCGGACTGATATATTCATGATCGGCTTGTATCTGGAGAAATTGAGAGGCCCGGTATACCGGGTTGAGTTTGAGGTGAAGCAACTTTGGGAGCCTCCTGTCACGAATTGGGACAATTGCATTTATACCCATATAATCAATGAGAGGATTAAAAGCAAAGGTGACTATTGGATAGAATATGGGACAGATTACGACAACCATGATTTCTACTTCGGGAGAGCATTGGAATCAACCAGATCGCAATTTGGAGAAATACTCGAAGGCACCGCGACATCCGGGTTCCTTATGGAGCAGTGCAAGCGGACGTATGCTCCCCGCAATAAGCGAGACTTTGTGTTTGAGACGCTATATTATGAATTTCAGCTTGCGATGGCTGTCTATTTCCAACAGGATGAAATCATTGAATCTCTCTATCGTGAGATTGACGAGAGTTGTCGGTTATGGACCCGAAGATTCAGTAAGGGCAAACATGTCTGCGGTCTTACGCAACTCTCATTGATATCTTCATGGAGAAAAAAAATAGAAGACCGTATATCTGACCGCGATAGGCTGCTGTCGATTTGCGAGGAAAACTCAAAGGTCAAAAAGATACGCCGCCTGAACATTGGGGAACTGATCTTCACCCCATACGAGGGAAATATTGATGAAGAGAAGCAGCAGGAGAGTCTGTTTGCCAAAATCATGTCTTCCATCAAGAACCGGTTCACATAAATATATCACAAGATCAACAGGACTGAAAATATGGCGGATGGGCTGAAAAATGAAAGCTTTTGGCAAGAAATATTGGATATTTGTTTGTAATAATGTAAAAGTTTTATAACTTTGCCACCGATTTCGTATTAAAGATGAAAATAATATAAATTGCTTCTGATTCCCGTCCTGTCAAGATGTAAATCGGTCTGAGAGCCGGGAAAAGTTTCTACAGAAAAATGACCGCCTATGAATTCGAGAGGAAAACTGAACACGGCAGGGCTCTATAGGCCCGAATATGAACATGACGGATGCGGAGTGGGGCTCGTTGTCAAGATCGACGGCAGCAAGCATCATTCCATCGTCGACCAGGGATTGTCGGTGCTTGAGCACATGGCCCACCGCGGAGCGGAGGGTGCCGACGACAAGACCGGCGACGGGGCAGGGATAATGGTGCAGATCCCGCATGAATACATATTGCTCAATGGAATCCCTGTTCCCGAGAAGGGTCGCTACGGTGTCGGCATGGTCTTCCTTCCGAAAGATGACGCCGACCGCGCGCGGTTTGAGGCGATAATCGACAAGGAGATCAAGGCCCAGGGGCTTTTCCTGATGCACACGCGCGAGGTGCCTGTCGATTCCTCCGTGCTCGGACATGACGCACTCCTCACAGAGCCTCTCATACGCCAGCTCTTCATCGTGGGTTGCGATAACCGCGAGCGTCTCGAGGGGTTGCTCTACGTGATACGCAAACGTATCGAACAGGCGGTGCTCGACGATGAGGAGATCGTCGACAAGGATAGTTGCTACATTGTCAGCATGTCGACGCGCACTCTCATCTATAAAGGAATGCTCTCATCGCTTCAACTGCGCACATATTTCAAAGACCTCCAGAGCCCCTATTTCACCAGCGCCATAGCCCTGGTGCATTCACGATTCTCCACCAACACGTTCCCTACATGGCGGCTGGCCCAGCCTTTCCGCCTCATCGGCCACAACGGTGAGATCAACACCATACGCGGCAACCGGTTCTGGATGTCGACCCGCGAGGCGGTCATACAGCCCGATAATCTGGGGGAGATGAAAAACATAGGCCAGGTGATACAGCCCGACATGAGCGACAGCGCCTCCTTCGACAATGCCCTGGAATTTTTCGTGCGTTCCGGCATGAGCCTTCCCCATGCGCTTGCCATGCTCGTGCCCGAGAGCTGCAACGACCAGAACCCGCTGTCGCGTAAACTCCTCGCCTTCTATGAATACCACTCCATCTTCATGGCCCCGTGGGACGGTCCGGCGGCCATCATATTCTCCGACGGAAGATATGCCGGCGGAATGCTCGACCGCAACGGTCTGCGTCCCGCCCGCGTGATGATTACAAAGAGCGGCGAGATGGTCGTGGCCTCCGAGACCGGGGTGCTCGATGTGGATCCCGCCGACATAAAGCACCGCTCCCGGCTCAAACCCGGCAAGATCCTGATGGTCGACACCGAGGAGGGGCGCATAATCGTAGACCGCGACATAAAGCGCGAGCTTTCCACGGAGCATCCCTACAGCGAGTGGATAGCCCAGAACCGCATAGTGCTCAGCGACATCAAAAGCGGACGCAAGGTGACCCACGAAGTTGAGGATTGCGACCGTCTCCTCACGGCTTTCGGCTACAACAGCGAGGATATAGAGCGGATCATCAAGCCTATGGCCGCCACCTCGGCCGAGCCGCTCGCCTCCATGGGCAACGACGCGCCTCCGGCCATCCTCGCCAGGATGCCGCAGCGTTTCTTCAACTATTTCCGCCAGCAGTTCGCGCAGGTCACGAACCCTCCCATTGACCCGATACGCGAGGAACTCGTCATGTCGCTCACGAGCTACGTCGGCGCCGTGCGTAAGAACATCCTGCGCCCCTCGGCCGACCTCTGCAATGTCGTGATGATGCCCTCTCCGATTGTCTCCGACAGCGAGCTTGACAAACTGCGCCATCTGCAATACAAGGGATTCCGCACCATCACACTCCCGATGCTCTTCGACGCCGAAGGGGGAGTGGAGGCTATGGAAGGGGCCATCCATCATCTGTGCCAGACGGCGGAAGACGCCGTCGACAACGGCTACAACTACATGGTCATATCCGACCGCGGCGTCAACGCGCGTCATGCCCCGATCCCTTCCCTGCTTGCCCTCTCTGCCGTACACAATCATCTTGTGGCACGCCGCAAACGCTCGCAGATCGCCATCATCGTGGAGAGCGGCGAGGTGAGCGAGGTGATGCACGTGGCCCTGCTCATGGGCTATGGCGCGAGCGCTGTCAATCCCTACATGGCTTTCGCGGTGCTCAAGAAACTCGTGGACGGTAAGGAGCTCCAGCTCGACTACGAAGGGGCGGAGAAGCACTATATAAAGGCTGTCAACAAGGGGATGATGAAGATCATGTCGAAGATGGGAATCAGCACCATCCGCAGTTATCGCGGATGCGCGCTCTTCGAAGCCTTGGGAGTCAGTTCCCGTCTGCTCGGCAATTATATGGGGGGAGGGATATCCCCCATCGAGGGTATCGGCATAGAGGATGTGGCCGACGATGTGCTCCGCAATCATGCGAGGGCTTTCTCCGAGGGTGGCGACACTCTCGAGGATTACGGCAACTACGGCTTCCGCAAGGCCGGAGAGCTCCACGCCTGGAATCCGCCGGTGGTCAGGGCCCTTCAGGTGGCAACCGCTTCGGGCGACTACGACAAGTTCAAGGAATTCGTTTCTCTTGTGGAGGATAAGCCCGAGCCGATATTCCTTCGCGACCTTATCACGGTGGAGAGCGACCGTGAGCCTATATCTGTCGATGAGGTGGAGAGCGAGGAAGCGCTCATGCGCCGGTTCTGCACGGAGGCCATGTCGTTCGGCGCCATCAGCAAGGAGGCCCATGAGGCTCTGGCCATCGCCATGAACAAGATCGGCGGCATGAGCAACACCGGCGAGGGGGGCGAGGATCCGGAGCGTAACAAGGTCAGGGACGACGGCACATGGGCCCGCAGCAGCGTGAAGCAGGTTGCCTCAGGGCGTTTCGGCGTCGATACTGAATATCTCGTGAACGCCGATGAGATCCAGATAAAGGTTGCGCAAGGTGCAAAACCGGGAGAAGGGGGGCAGCTTCCCGGCTTCAAGGTCGATGAGGTCATAGCCCGCACTCGTCGTTCGCTTCCCGGCATAACCCTCATATCCCCTCCGCCGCACCACGATATCTACTCTATAGAGGATCTAGCGCAGCTCATCTTCGATCTCAAGAATGTGAATCCGGAGGCGCTGATAAGCGTGAAACTCGTGGCCGAGAGCGGCATCGGCACCATCGCGGCCGGTGTGGCCAAGGCGAAGGCCGACAAGATTCTCGTGAGCGGTTGCGACGGTGGCACCGGAGCCAGCCCGGCAAGCTCGATGAAACATGCCGGAGTGCCGGCTGAGATCGGCCTTGCGGAGATACAGCAGACCCTTGTCATCAACAATCTCCGGGGGAAGGTCAGACTGCAGGTCGACGGCCAGCTCAAGAGTCCGCACGACGTGATGGTGACCGCTCTCCTGGGTGCCGAGGAATATGGTTTCGGCACCGCGGCGCTCGTGGTGCTCGGATGCTGCATGATACGCAAATGCCACACCAACACCTGTCCCAAGGGTGTCGCTACCCAGAATCCGGAGCTCCGCAAGAAATTTATAGGCCGTTATGAGTATCTTATAAACTATTTCAGGTTCATGGCCCGGGAGGTGAGGGAGCGTCTCGCCGCCATGGGCTACAGGAATCTCGATGAGATCGTCGGCCGTGCCGACCTCCTCCGCAAGAAGGAGATTCCGGCAGGGTCGAAGGCCTCGAAGATCGATTTCTCGCGCATGTTCCATATGCCGGTATCCCCGGCCGAGGCCACACTCCACTGCAACGCCGTGCAAGACCATAAGCTCGGGGGTGTGAAAGACGGCGCCCTGCTCCAGCTTATAGGCAACGCCATTGATTCAAAGCAGCCGATAGCTCTCGGGATGCCGATCGTCAATACCGACCGGTCGGTGGGCGCCATGCTCAGCGGCTATATCACCAAGCGATTCGGTGGCGCGGGACTGCCTGACGGCAGCGTGAAACTGAGTTTCACGGGCTCGGCGGGACAGAGTTTCGGAGCCTTCCTATGCCCCGGAGTGACATTGAGGCTCGAGGGTGACGCCAACGATTATCTCGGCAAAGGCCTTTCCGGAGGACGCATTGTGGTAGTGCCTCCCCGCGACGCAACTTTCGAGGCCGAGAACAACACCATAGCCGGCAACACTCTCCTATACGGAGCTACGGCAGGCGAACTCTTCGTCAATGGCCGCGCGGGTGAGCGGTTTGCCGTGCGCAACAGTGGTGCGACTGCCGTTGTGGAAGGTGTAGGCGACCATGCCTGCGAGTATATGACCGGAGGACGCGTGGCCGTGCTCGGAAAGATCGGCCGCAACTTCGCTGCCGGCATGAGCGGCGGCATAGCATATATATGGAACCTCCAGGGAAATGTGGACTACTATATCAACATGGATATGGTGGAGCTTACCCTTCTTGAGGATGATGATGAGAAGAATGAGCTCCGCGACCTGATAGAGCGTCACTACAAGCACACCCGCAGTGCCCTTGCGGCCCGCATGCTCAAGGACTGGGAGGAGTATGTGCCGCAGTTCCTGAAGGTCACCCCCGTGGAATACAAGCGTATCTCGCTGGGGAAATGAGCTGTGGAAAAGTGTCGTCCGCTTTTTTGAGAGATTTTTTATTTAAACGATTGCCGATGTCCCCAATTTGTTGTAATTTCGCAACATATTGGGGATGTAGCTTGCCATTGGGTGTAGCGCCATTCCTTTTTTTGATCAGACTGACTGAAAAATCAACATGCCCATGAAAAGATTTTGGATTTATGTGGCCATATCTCTTCTTCCGTCGGCTTTGACCGCGGAGACACTGACGCCTGAGCAGGCGTTGCGCCGTGCCGGAGATTCCGGAGTGATGAAGAGATTCTCTGCCACACGGTCTTCGGCGAGACCTGTCTACACAGCCATGACTGAGTCTTCGGGACCGGCTGTTTATGTTTTCAACCGTCCGCAATCCGAGGGCTTTGTATTTCTGAGTGCCGATGACGTGGCGATGCCGGTGTTGGGGTATTCCGATCGCGGCACATTCGACCCTTCCAGTATCCCTCCCCAGATGGAGTGGTGGATTGGTGAGTATGCCCGGCAGATAGCCTATGCATCGTCATCCGGTGCCGGTGTGGCCGCATCGCGGTCATGGACTATGGGAGAGGCTATATCTCCCATGATTAGGACAAAGTGGAATCAGGGAACTCCCTACAATGATGACTGTCCGCAAGACGGGGAAAAGAGATGTGTGACAGGTTGTGTTGCCACTGCCATGGCCCAGGTGATGTATTATTGGAAATACCCAGAGAAGGGCACGGGGACAGTGACCGCACGCGTCAACGACATACAGACTGCTCCCCTCGATCTCAGCACTATAACCTTCGATTGGGACAATATGACCGACACTTATGACCAGTCGAGCACCCCTGCTCAGAAAAAGGCTGTCGCCGCATTGATGAAAGCCTGTGGCTATTCGGTCGATATGGGTTACACCGTTGATGAATCGGGTGCCCAGACAATCAACCTTGCCAAGGCCCTGGTGGAGAATTTCGGTTATAATGAGAATATTACATTCCTGCAGCGCAATTATTTTTCCGGCCAAGACTGGAACAATCTTGTATATGGCGAACTAAAGGCCGGCAGACCGGTGCTATATTCAGGAGCATCGATTACCGGAAGCCACCAGTTTGTCTGCGACGGCTATGACGGCAACGGATATTTCCATATCAACTGGGGATGGGGAGGCATGAGCGACGGCTATTTCCTGCTTGAGGCTCTCAACCCCGGCGCACAGGGCACCGGCGGAAGTGCCGGCGGATACAACTACGCCCAGACTATAATCCAGGGAGTTCAGAAAGATACGACTTCGGAAGTCTGTTCAACCCTGGGACTGTCGGGAGGAAACCTTGTGGCTTCCGCACAAGGTCTCGATCTTAGCGTGGGCGTGAGTCAAGGCGGATGGCTTAGCAACATCGGATATAAGAATCTGAAAAATGCCGTGACCGGATTCATCATAACTCCGGAAGATGGTGGCACAGCATCTTATGTGGCATGTTGGGTAATAGATGATCTGCAGCCTGGCTGGGGATGGAACGCATATAATGAAGGCAAACCCAATATCAATTTCTCTTTCGCATTCCCGGAAGTAGCCGACGGACGTTACCACGTCAGGCTCGCATATCGTTGCAAAACGTCGGAGGAGTGGATCCCGGTGATGGTCTTTGAGGGTTATGCCGGCTCTTTCACTGTTGTGAAGAGCGGGGCAACGCTCACCATAGAGAATGGCTCAACCAAGACATTCTCTGTGTCAGGAAATGTCCCGGCTACGGTATATCTCGATATGCCCGTGAAGTTTTCTGTCACCGTGAAAAACGATACCGACATCGAACTGACAAAAGGCGTATATCCCGGTCTTTACGACAGCGCGGGCAATGTAAGATATGGCGCGGAGGGTTTTGTGATAACCCTTTCCCCCGGCGAGGAGATCACAAAAGAATGGATATCCCCGTTTTATCTCATGTATGGACAGACGGCGATCACGGAAGAAACTTCTTTCATGATGCGATTCTTCGACCCCGACTCATGGATAGCCTACAATTGGACAAAACCCGTCAAGATGAACATTAATAATGGTGTTGTCAATGTCGAGACCGACGGTGTATCTTTTCCTGGAGAGAAATTGACAACATCCATACCCTCCAACAACGGCTCCGAAACCCGTGGAGGCTACCTTGTCAATTCAACAAAATTTCCGATTGAATTCAAACTTGTCAACAAGGGCACCGCATATTTCGGCTATGAGCTTACGGCAGCGCTATATTCTTACGATTATGCCGGAGGTGTCAACTGCCCCTGGGTGGCGGAATCGAAGCTGCAGGTTGTCCCTTCGCTAAATCCGAGAAAGAATGCCGAGGATAAATATCCATCGCAGACACTCAATGCGGAGGTGGAATTTCCGCAGATAGATAAAGGAAAGTCTTTTTTTGTGGCGCTTCTCTATAAGAAAGATGGAAAATGGGAGTTCATCAAGCCTTATCAATACGTTTTCTTTCGACTTGATCCAAGTGGCGTGGATGGAATCACGGACGACGGCGCCCTCGTTTTGAACTATGACCGAGGTGCCGGAGAGGTAAATGTATCTTCCGGTTGTGGTATTGCTGAGTTGTGTGTGATGACTGTGTCGGGATCGGTGGCATCGGTGGTGGATGCTGACGGCCGCACTGGCATGTCAGTAAGTCTCAGGGAGCTTCCGGCCGGGATGTATATTGTTTCCGTCACTGCCACCGACGGTCGCCGCAAATCTCTGAAAGTCGTCAGATAGGGCTTTGTCGCAGTATTAGCGCGCCTTGCTTTCTGTGCCGGAAGAGAAGTACTGACATAGAATCAAGGAATAGTGATAGGGAATCAAGACGGAAGGGTCCTGAAACCGTCATTCATTGACAATACGGTTTCAGGACTCCTTCTTTGCTTTTGATTTTGTGTAGAGCGCTGTCTTCCGGATCTCTTTCCCATGGATCTGACCCACATGGAGAGGGTGCCTGTTTAATCCCGGGATGCTCAGGCAATGAGAAGGGCGATCAGAACGTAAGTGAAATGGGCGATGATGGCGGCGCCGAGACCTCCGATCGTGTGGGAGAGGATAGCCTTTGATGTGAGCTCCCGGTAACCGAGGGAATCGAGCATCGCGGTGTGGGTGCTCAGATATCCGCTCCAGCACATGCCGATGGCTGTGAATACGGCTATGGCATTGCCGTCTACCCATCCCTGGGCGACGAAGTTGGGCACGAGACCGAGAGCCGCCCCCACGGCGCCGAGCGCCGTGATCGGGAACGCCACAAGATGAGGATCACCGAAACCGAAGAGCCACTCGAAGATGATGTTGATCTTTCCGGCTATCCAGGGCAGGAAGGCGACTCCCTCATAGGCTGCGCCGGTGTAGGTGCCGTCGGACGAAGGTCCGAAGGTGAGGAGCATCACGAGTGAGGAGATGATCAGCACTCCCGGTATGATGGCGATGCCGACGTCGACACCTGTGCGGCCGCCGTCAAGAAGGGAGTTGAGGATGCGTGTGAATCCCGTGGCCTGTTGAGAGGACTCTTTCTCTTTCAATTCCATCATATTCGCATCCGAAGCATCCTCCACAGCATAATGCGGATAGTTTTTCAATACGAAATATTGCATCAGCCTGGTGGAGATCACGCATCCGCAGAACGCTCCGAAGAATCCCACGAGAGGTTGCCAGAAATATCCCTGGCCGACCATGAAGACCATCACCAGCAGACCCATGCCGAAGGCCGTGCCGAAATTGGTGAGCGATATGAACTGGAATTTCTTGAAATAGGAACTGAACCGCTTGTCGTTGGCGAGCGATATGATGGCCGGATTGTCGCTCAGGAAGGTCATCACGGCTCCCAGCGAGGCTACGCCGGGAAGGTGGAAGAGAGGTTTCATGAGGGGACGCAGCGCGCGCTCCGCCATCCTCACGACTCCGAATTCCACGAAGATGCGTCCGATGGCTCCCGTAAGCACGCAGATGCCCATCAGATAGAACACAGTGTTGAGTAGAAGGTCGTGGGCGGTGTGCATGAGGGTATTGAGCATGTTGGCCATACCCATCACCTGGCCGAGGTAGTAGAATAGTCCGAGCACTATCGCCAGACATATCAGACCTTCGTATTTCTTAAGTGAGGATTTTTTCTTTTCAACGCCGGCAGTTTCCTCTGCCGGCTCCTTGGCCGGGGCAATCGCCTCGACCGGGGTATTGTTGATGGTGGCGGTTTCGAGCACCGGCTGCGTGGCGGTCTGAGTTTCCATCTCCTTTACTTCTGTTGCCATGGTCTTATTTGCGTTTGATATTGAGGATATTCATGTCCCATGTCAGGCCTGCCGACACGTAGAGGGTCTTGTCTTGCAGGAAATTGTCGGGGTTGCCGTTCTTGCCCCAATAATAGAAGCAACCGGCGTGGAGACGCAGACGGTGGCGCAGGGAGCGGAGGGGGAAGAACTCCATGCCGGCTCCGATCATGTTCATGTCTGTGCCGTCGGCCACCACCAGATCGGCTCCTGTGCCCGTGCGGTTTACGTCGTAGGTGTATTTGCCATATATGCGCCAGGCGTCGTCGGGGGAATAGGAGAGCTCGGCCATCAGCGAGCAGTCTTTGAAGAAGAATGTCTGATGTGATGCGGCCCGGTTCATGAGGTCGAGTTCGAGCCATACTTTATCCATGTAGAACTTGTTGCCAAGCGCCAGATAGCTTATATATCTGTTTTCGGCATATTCCATGAGATTGGCCGAATAGATCGACTCGAAGAAGCCGTGGCGCCCGTTCCACCGGAGATTGTAGCCATACATGTCATGGTTGCCGGGTTGCACAAACGGACTTTCCGTCACTTGGAAAGTCAGGCGGTCAGACTTGGTTATGTCGTAGCCAACGGAGGCGCCGAACTTGAAGCAGGGGATGTTGTTCCAGAACACGGAGCATCCGTAAAGATCCATCGGCGCGCGGTCATACTCGTAGCCGCCGATCGCGACCACTTCCTTGCCTGCTGATAAGTTCCAGCCATTGACCGCATAGTTGAGATATGCCCAGTCAGTACCGTTGAAGTCGGCTGTGGTCTTGTTGAGGCGTTGGCGCCAGGAATAGGTCAGTCCCGGCACTATCATGCCGTCGACACGGAGCATGAGATACTTTCCTTGGAAGCCTGTGCCGGGCTTGTAGGTGTGGGAGTCTTGAGAGACATAGTCGTAGTCGAGGCGCATTTCTGCGTCGAGACGCACGATCTCATTGGTCACTGGGGCGGAATCGTCCTGGGGCGCCGGATTGTATGGCTCCTCGGCATGCGGTGTGCCGAAGCAGGCCATAGTGGAGATAACCGACAAGAGGACCCTTGTTGCTTTCATGTTATCAGGGTGTGTAGGTTTAAGTATTTTGGAAATTTGCTGCAAATTTAATGGTATAATCCCGTCTTGCCAAAAAATCAGGAATAAAAATGTTGTATGACTTGCGTTATGGTTGACAGATGGTTCCTGTGGGAGCCCGGGAAGGGAATTACGGACATCCTTCTCATGCCTGTCGTGACGGAAGGTCGAGCATTCCGGGATTGCGACTGATAAATGAGGCATGGTCGGCTTTTATACGCGTGAGACGAGCTGTCTCTTCCTGCCGCGAGATATCAGAGATCCTTGAAAATTGGGCAAGCAGGGGCCGGTGCTCCCAGGCTTTCACGAGCCGTTCTCCTTCGTCGAGTATCTTTATTCCATCGCTGTCAAGATAGGTGGCTTTGAAGATTTCCCATATATAATCTACGGCCTCTTCCGACGGGTGCACGAGGTCGGAGGCATAAAAACGGTAGTCGCGCAGGTCATCGGTGACTATTTCATAGGCCGGGAAATAGTGGCAGAATGGGAGGTGCGAGCAGAGCTCGTCGATAGCGAGCCTCAGAGTGGCTTTCGACACGGAATTGCCGATGAAACCATCTTTGAGATGGCGTACGGGACTCACGGTGAAGACAATTCTCAGTCCGGGGAATCTGTCGCGCAGATCTGTGGCGAGTTGTTCCCAGCAGCCGGCGATCTCATCTACGGTAAGCCTCCGGCGTATGAACATCGACTGTGGCTGTTTATGGCAGTTGGCAACCACATATCCGGGGTCGGATGCCAGGAAATAGCACCACGCGGTGCCGAACGTCACGAAAAGCACACCCCCCGGGGTGAGGGCGGCGGTGAGGGCGTCGCTCATGGCCTTCAGCCTGAGCAGGGTGTCGCCGGGAAATTCTGAAGATGTCCTGGTGTCGAATAGCCAGGAATGGATCGTGCGGCCTGTGCGAAACTGCGATCTCGCGAAAGAATCCTGCCGATCGTGATCGAAGAGTAGCAGCCTCACGCTCCTCTCTATTGAGAGGGGGTTGAAGAGGGTGCCGAGAGGGTTTGACGCGTCCCAGAGGGCGCGGCGCATCCTCGCGGCGATGTTTTCGGCGAAACATGATCCGAGGAGGGCTATCGGGCGTCGGGGATCGAGAGAGACGGGGGAGGGTTCGGGCTTGAGTTCTGTACGGAATTTCACTGTAAAAGGGATTATGCGTTTTTGTTTCCTTTGCATGTATACATGGCAAGGATTGTCTGTGTTAAAAAACGGAATGGATTAAGGATTATTCAGAAAAAATACTTAATTTTGCACTTTCTAACCGAACAAGCCGCCCGCGGCATCATAAGGTACAGCAACAAGATGATATTGCAACATCCGTATAGAAAAATATCCAGACGAAAGCCCGGATCAGGGTCTGGCATGGCGAGCGTGCAGACCCGGAAGACGGCGACCCGTCTGCGTGTTTCTGGGGAGATAGTGTGCCGACATGAGCCGGGCAGCGATTGGCAGGTAAAAATTGTAACGAAATAATACGAGTGGACGCATCGAGACTTCTGTGCGCCCATTCTTTTTTTAATCTTGATAAAAGAGATGAAAATAGGTGTTGTTATGGGCTCCACCAGCGACTGGGGAGTCATGAAGGCCGCCACTGAGACCTTGGCTCAGTTTGGCGTGGAGTCGGAAACGAAAGTGCTCAGCGCACACCGCACCCCGGCGGAGCTAAAGGCCTGGGTGGAGAGTCTGCGTGATCGTGGATTCGCGGCAGTGATAGCCGCCGCCGGCGGCGCCGCGCATCTTGCCGGAGTCGTCGCCGCGTTCACAACGTTGCCTGTCATCGGCGTCCCTGTGAAGTCGAAGAGCCTTGAGGGCCTCGACTCCCTGCTGTCGATGGTGCAGATGCCTTCCGGCATTCCCGTGGCGGTTGTGGCTATCGACGGAGCCAAAAACGCCGCGCTGCTTGCAGTGGAGATTCTCGCGGTGACTGATCCGGAGCTCCGTGCCAAAATGGACGGCTTCCGTGCCGAGCAGGCCCGGAAGGTGCTTGAGTCTACGCTGGCCTGATCCTGTTGTTGATGAATATGACAATGAACTATCCGACAATATGAAACCGTATAGAATATTTGTAGAGAAAAGGGAACCGTATCGCGTGGAGACGGAAAGTCTGCGCAATGAGCTTAATTCCAATCTCGGCCTCAACATCGGGAGTCTGCGCCTGTTGTGTGTCTACGACCTCTTCGGCTTCACTCCTGAACTGGTGGAGAAAAGCTCATATAAGGTCTTCGGCGAACCGGCCACCGATACCGTGGCGGGAGAAGTGGATTTCGAGGGGCGTCCCTATCTTGCAGTGGAGTCTCTTCCGGGGCAGTTCGACCAGCGCGCCGCCGCTGCCGAGGAGTGCGTGAAGCTCATACAGCCTGACGCCGATATAGAGATCAGGAGCGCGCGACTGATGATCTTCGACGATACGGTAGGGGAAGAGGAGATGAAGAAAATCGCCCACTACTGCATCAATGCCGTTGAATCGAGAAAGAAGGATCTCTCGGTGCTTGCCGCTCCTGAAAGGGCCGCCGCAAAGCCTGTGCCAGTTCTCGAGGGCTTCCGTGGCATAACCGCCGCCGACGCTCCGGATTATTGCAAGAAGATGGGCCTCGCCATGAACGGCGATGACCTCATGGAGGTGGTGGCATACTTCTCCAAGGAGGGACGTGATCCCAACGAGACAGAACTCCGTATCCTCGATACATATTGGAGTGATCACTGCCGCCACACCACTTTCACGACAGAACTCACCGACATAAAGGTCGACGATTCGTTTGCATCGGCCGATCTCGAGGAGAGCCTGCGCCAGTGGCATGAGATACGCAAGGAACTCGGACGCGAGAACAAGCCTCTATGCCTCATGGATCTGGCCACTATCGGAGCCCGCTATCTCCGCAAGAAAGGCCTTCTGGAAGATCTTGAGCAGAGCGAGGAGAACAACGCCTGCAGCATATATGTGGATGTCGATGTCGACGGAGAGACCGAGAGGTGGCTTCTCCAGTTCAAGAACGAGACCCACAACCATCCCACGGAGATAGAGCCTTTCGGAGGTGCGTCCACCTGTCTCGGCGGAGCCATCCGCGACCCGTTGAGCGGCCGTAGCTACGTCTACCAGGCAATGCGCGTCACCGGCGCCGGCGACATATACCTTCCCGTGTCGGAGACTCTTGAAGGGAAGTTGCCACAGCGTGTCATATCACTGCGTGCATGTGCGGGATATTCCTCATATGGCAACCAGATAGGCCTTGCCACCACCCATGTGCGCGAGATCTACCATCCCGACTATGTGGCCAAGCGTCTTGAGGTCGGTGCCGTTGTCGGCGCCGTGAAGGCTTCCGACGTAAGACGCGAGAGCCCTGCGGAGGGTGATGTGGTGCTGATGTTCGGCGGCCGGACGGGCCGCGACGGAATCGGAGGAGCCACAGGTTCGTCGAAAGAACATACCACATCCTCCCTCGAGGAGTGTGGCTCGGAGGTGCAGAAAGGGAACGCTCCCGAAGAGAGGAAGATCGCCCGTCTGTTCCGTCGTCCGGAAGTGACACGCCTGATAAAGAAATCGAACGACTTCGGAGCCGGAGGTGTCAGCGTGGCTATCGGCGAGCTGACCGACGGTCTCGACATTCACCTTGACCGGGTGCCCACGAAATATTCCGGACTCAACACTACGGAGCTCGCCATAAGCGAGAGCCAGGAAAGAATGTCGGTGGTGGTCGAGGCCAAGGACATGGAGGAATTCATGCGCTACTGCCACGAGGAGAACCTTGAGGTGACACACGTGGCCGACGTGACCTCCACGGGACGTATGAGGATGTATTACGGCGATAAACTTGTGGCCGATCTCAGCCGTGAATTCATCGATTCCGCAGGCGCTCGCCATTTCGCGCAGGCCACTATCGGCACTGTCGAGCCTTGCGATCCTTTCATGCATGAAGTGAAAGGATCGGGAGTGAGGGAGAAGATGCTTTCGCTCCTGGCCGACGACAATGTGACATCGCAGAAAGGCCTGATAGAGCATTTCGACTCCTCGATAGGAAAATCCACGGTGCTCATGCCTTTCGGCGGAAAGACTCAGCGCACGGAGTCGCAGGTGTCGGTGCAGAAACTTCCCGTAGGCAACCATCAGACCGACACGGCAAGCATGATGGCATTCGGCTTCAATCCGTATCTGATGAGCTGGAGCCCTTATCACGGAGCCGCATACTCTGTGGTGGAGGCGGTGTCGAAGGCTGTGGCAGCCGGCGCCGATTTCAGCAGGATGCGTTTCTCATATCAGGAGTATTTCGAGAGGATGCATACCCGTGAATCGTGGGGCAAACCGTTGGCCGCGCTTCTCGGCACCCTGCGCATGCAGACTGAACTCGGGCTCGCCTCCATCGGAGGCAAGGATTCCATGAGCGGAACTTTCGCCCATATCAGCGTGCCTCCGACACTCATAGCGTTTGGCGTCGCTCCTGTGAGCGCCCATGATGTGATCAGCCCTGAGTTTAAGAAGGAGGGCGACTTCCTATATATAGTAAGACATAATCCTCTGCCGTCGCTGATGCCCGACACCAAGCAGCTTATGGAGAATTACCGGATGCTCAACCGACTGATAAAGGAGGGCACGGTGGTCGCGGCATATGCCCTGGGATTCGGTGGCGCCACTGAGGCACTGGCTAAGATGAGCTTCGGCAACCGCATAGGCGCCGATGTGACGGTGAAAGAGAGCGATCTCTTCAACTATGGCAACGGCTCGATACTCGTGGAGAGCAAGGAGATACTCGAGCTCCCCGCATTCGAGCTCATAGGAGCCACTACCGGCGACGGCAAGCTCACTGTCAACGGCGAGAGCATTGACATCGAGGAGGCCTTCGAGGCGAACCGTAAGAGATTCACTGCCGTATATCCTGACCGAAGCGGTGTGGAGGGAACGGCACGCAATGCGGTCTCCGGCCCTGAGGCAATCACTTATAAGGGGGAGGCCAAAGAGCATCCTGTGGTGTACCTCCCCGTGTTCCCCGGTACCAACTGCGACTATGATATGGCTAAGTCATTCGCGGCAGAGGGTGCGGAAGTCACTACATCAGTGTTCTGCAACCTTACGGCTGACGATGTCGAGAAATCTACCTCCGACATGGCCGCCCATATCGATGCCTGCGACATCCTCGCATTCTCGGGAGGTTTCTCCGAAGGTGATGAGCCCGACGGCAGCGGCAAGTTCATAGCCAGCGTGATCCAGAACGAGAAGGTCAAGTCTGCCATAGAGCGTCTGCAGGCCCGGGGAGGTCTGATACTCGGTATCTGCAACGGTTTCCAGGCTCTTGTGAAGTCAGGTCTTCTCCCATTCGGCAAGATAGGCGAGCTCGGCCCGGATTCCCCGACGCTTTTCCACAACGACATCAACCGTCACATATCGCAGATGGTCACCACGCGTGTGGGCACGGTATCCTCTCCCTGGCTCAAGGGCTTCAGCGAGGGTGATCTCCACACGATCGCCGCTTCTCACGGTGAGGGTAAGTTTGTGGCGGATTCGGAGCTGGCCGAGACTCTTCACCGCAACGGTCAGATCGCATTCCAGTATGCCGACGCAGAGGGTAATGCAACGATGACCTCTCCGGCGAACCCCAACGGCTCGACAGAAGCCATCGAGGGCATCATCTCTCCCGACGGTCTTATCCTTGGAAAGATGGGCCATTCCGAACGCTACGACGAGGGCCTTATGAAGAATATCCCCGGCAACAAGCGTCAGAACCTTTTCGCCAACGCCGTGGCCTACTTCAGAAAAAAGTGAGTGTCTATATCTGATTGACCGGAGAGGTCAGCGTGGCCTGACCTCTCTGATCAGTCTGAAACCTGATAACTGAAAACGAAAAACAATATACGACAATGGCAAAAAGTTATGAAGCTTCAGGCGTGAATCTGGAAGCAGGCTACGAGGTTGTGAGCCGCATAAAGAAACACGTCGCTTCGACGAATATCGCTGGTTGCATGGGCAACATCGGATCGTTCGGAGGTATGTTCGATCTCGGTTCGCTCGGCTACAGCCATCCCATCCTCGTGAGCGGTACGGACGGCGTGGGTACGAAACTCAAGATCGCCTTCGCTCTCGACAAGCATGACACAATCGGTGTCGACGCCGTGGCCATGTGTGTGAACGACGTGCTCGCGCAAGGTGCCAAACCTCTTATTTTCCTCGACTATGTGGCTGTGGGTAAAAACCACCCGGCAGTTGTGGAGGCTATAGTGGCCGGTGTGGCCGAAGGTTGCCGCCAGGCGGGTTGCGCTCTTGTAGGAGGCGAGACCGCGGAGATGCCCGGCATGTATGCCGAGGATGACTACGACATCGCCGGATTCACGGTGGGCGCAGTAGAGAAGGAGCGCCTGATAGACTGCTCAAAGGTGAAGGCTGGTGATATCCTGGTCGGTATAGCGTCGTCGGGAGTGCATTCCAACGGTTTCAGCCTCGTACGCAAGATTGTAGCTGACGCAGGGCTCGACCTCAATGCCAAGTATGATGAGACCGGCGACAGGACGCTCGGCGAGATGCTTCTCACTCCTACCAAGATTTATGTGAAGCAGGTGCATAAGGTGCTTGACGAGATTGACGTGCACGGTATCGCCCATATAACGGGCGGAGGCTTCGATGAGAATATTCCGCGTATACTATCCGACGGACAGGGTATCGAGATCGAGGAGGGAAGCTGGGAGATACTTCCGGTGTTCCGTATCCTTGAGAAATATGGCCATGTTCCCCATCGTGAGATGTTCAACATCTTCAATATGGGAATCGGCATGGTTCTCGCTGTCGACGAGGCCGATGTGGCACGCACGATCGAGATCCTCACGGAAGCCGGAGAGAAGGCGTCTGTGATCGGTAGAATCGTCGAAGGAAAAGGTGTGACGATAAAATAAAGGCATCAGGGATGAAAAGGAAGATAGCGGTTTTCGCAAGTGGCAACGGCACCAATTTCGAGGCGCTTGCCAACGCATGTGCCGATGGCAGGCTCGACGCCGAGATAGTGCTCTGTGTCACTGACAAGCCTGGTGCTTATGTCGTGGAGCGTGCGCGTCGTCACGATGTGCCGACCATCGAGTTCCGGCCGAAAGACTTTGCTTCGAAAGCTGAGTTCGAGACCATGCTTGTCAACGAACTGCGCTCCAGAGGTGTGGAGCTGATATGTCTTGCCGGCTACATGCGTATTATCGGCGATGTGCTGCTGGAGAATTACGGAGGCCGGATAATCAATATCCATCCTTCGCTTCTTCCCGCATTCCGCGGAGCCGACGCCATAGGTCAGGCTCTTGAATACGGCGTGAAGGTGTTTGGCGTGACGATTCACTATGTTGACGCCACTCTCGACAGCGGCAAGATCATTTCCCAGGTGGCCGTGGCTTACGATGGCTCCGACCGCGAGGAACTGGAACCGCTTATCCACGCGCAGGAGCATATCCTCTATCCCCGCACCGTAGCCCGGATACTCGATTCTCTCCCTCATGAAAATCAGTGATTTGAAATCAGTGATTTTGGGAAAACCGCAAATTTCAAATTACAAATCATTAAATAACAGAAACCCTCAACTTTATATAATAAATGAGAGCTTTAATCAGCGTAAGCGACAAGACTGGGGTGGTGGAGTTCGCCACTGCCCTCAAGAACCTCGGTTGGGAACTCATCGCCACCGGCGGCACATTGAAGGTGCTCCGCGGCTCCGGTCTGGAGGTGCTTGACATACAGGATGTGACAGGATTCCCCGAAATTTGCGAGGGGCGTGTGAAAACGCTCCATCCGAAAGTGCACGGCGGACTTCTCGCACGCCGAGACAGCGCCGACCACATGGCGCAGCTTGCCGAAAACGGCATCACGACCATCGAGATGGTCTGCGTGAATCTCTATCCTTTCGAGGCAACTATCGCCAAAGAGGGCGTGACGATGGAAGATGCCGTGGAGAATATCGACATAGGCGGTCCGTCGATGCTTCGCAGCGCCGCCAAGAACTTCCGCGATGTGACAGTCGTATGTGATCCCTCCGATTATGCCGGGATTATCGAGGAGATAGCAGCCAATGGCAATACATTGCCGGAGACACGACTGAAACTCTCCGCGAAGGCTTATACCCACACGGCCCTCTACGACAGCCATATCGCTACCTATATGCGTAAGGCTGCCGGTCTCGACGAGAAACTGTTCCTCTCATTCGATGCTATCCAGACACTCCGCTACGGTGAGAACCCTCATCAGGCAGCCGCTTTCTACCGTGCGCCTCAGGAGGTGTCTTATTCGGTGGCCCATGCGCGCCAGCTCGGAGGGAAGGAGCTCAGCTACAATAATATCCAGGATGCGAACGCAGCCCTTAATATCGTCAGGGAGTTCAGCGAACCCTTCTGTGTGGCACTGAAACATATGAATCCCTGCGGGGCAGGCATCGGGAAAGATCTTCTCGAGGCATGGACACGCGCTTACGAGGCTGATAAAGTCAGCATCTATGGCGGTATCGTGGCGATGAACCGTCCGCTCACGGCTGAGGTAGCCCGCCAGATGAAGCCGATCTTCCTTGAGATCGTCATGGCTCCCTCTTTCGAGCCGGAGGCTCTGGAAGTGCTCGCTTCCAAGAAGAATCTTCGTCTCCTTGAAGTGACTATGGACAATGTGAAGGCTCCTCAGAAACAGTATGTAAGTGTCAACGGCGGGATGCTCGTGCAGGATGCCGACACTGAGTGCAAGGAGATAACAGCCGACATGTGTGTGACCGAACGCAAGCCGACCGAGCAGGAGCTTAAGGAGCTCGATTTCGGCTGGAAGATCGTGAAGCATGTCAAGAGCAACGCTATAGTTGTTGTCAAAGATGAGGCTACAGCCGGAGTCGGAGCCGGACAGATGAACCGTGTGGGCTCAGCTCAGATAGCGCTTGAGGAGGCCAAGGCAGCCGGTATCACGGAAGGTCTTGTGCTCGCTTCCGATGGTTTCCTTCCTTTTGGCGACACCGTGGAGCTCGCTTCGAAATACGGGGTGACAGCCATTGTACAGCCCGGCGGAAGTATCCGCGACGAGGATTCGATACGTGTTGCCAATGAGAAGGGCATAACCATGCTTTTCACCGGAATGCGTCATTTCAAACATTGACAGTAGGCTGGTTGACAACGGAAAACGGACAACAGAAAACGGACAACGATATATGGATAAGAAAGTGCTTGTAGTGGGTGGCGGCGGTCGCTGCCATGCCATCGTAAAGGCTCTGAAACGTTCGCCGAGGGTGGGGAAGATTTTCTGCGCCCCCGGCAACGCCGGAATCGCTGAAGACGCAGAATGTGTGGCCATAGGCGTGGAGGATGTCGACGCTCTCGTGAAATTTGTCGGGGAGAACGGCATCGACATGACCGTGGTCGGCCCTGAAGCGGCACTTGCTGCCGGACTTGTCGATGCTCTTGAGGCCGCAGGCCACAAGGCGTTCGGACCTACGAAAGCTGCTGCCCGCATAGAGAGCAGCAAGGAATTTGCCAAGCAGATAATGAAACGTCATGGTGTGCCTACTGCCGGTTATGAGGCGTTCGACGATTTTGACGCCGCATGGGAGTATGTTAAAAACCGTCCATTGCCGGCCGTCATCAAGTATGACGGACTGGCCGCAGGCAAAGGCGTCGTGGTGGCATTGTCCTATGAGGAGGCCGAGGCTGCCTTGCGCGACATGCTTCTTGACGCCAGTTTCGGCAAAGGCCGTGTCGTTGTGGAGGATTTTCTCGACGGGCCTGAATTCTCGTTCATGTGTGTGGTGTCAGGCCGTAAGGTCTATCCGCTCGCGATGGCTCAGGATCATAAGCGTGCCTACGATGGCGACAAAGGTCCGAACACCGGGGGCATGGGTGCCTATTCTCCTGTGCCTTTTGTCACAGAGGAGGTGCGCGCCACGGCTTTGCGCGACATTATGCAGCGCACGGCCGACGCAATGGCAGACGAGGGCGTACCGTTCAAGGGGGTTCTCTATGGTGGTCTTATTCTCACGGCTGATGGCCCGAAGGTGATAGAGTTCAATGCCCGTTTCGGCGATCCCGAGACAGAGGTTGTGCTCCCGCGCCTGAAGAGCGATTTTTACGATCTGGTGGAAGCCGCTGTCGACGGCAGGGATTGCGCGACCGAATGGAGTCCCGAGGCATATCTGGGTGTCGTGCTCGCTTCCAAGGGATACCCCGGCTCGTATAAGAAAGGAGTTGAGATCAAGGGCCTTGACAAGGTCGATGCGGAAGTGTACCATATGGGTACGAAACGCGACGGCGACAGAATCCTGACCGCCGGCGGACGCGTGCTTATGGTTGTTGGCAAAGGGAAGAACATCGCCGAGGCCAACGAGGCTGCGAAAGCCGAGATCTCCAAGATTGACTGTCCTGAGCTCTTCCACCGCACCGACATAGGGAAAGCAAGCCTGAATCAATTATAAATTGGGAATTTTGAATCAGTAATAGAATTCGGAAATCCTACATGGACGTTGAAGACTCTCTGAGCCGCACTGAAACAACTCGGAATAACTGAAAACTGAAAAACGGACAATATACAACCGATGACTATAAGCGGAACACAATTAGCGAAAGAACTGAAAAATGCCGTGGCTGCCCAGGTGGCCGAGGTAAAGGAGAAATACGGACGCGCACCCCATCTTGTGGTGATTCTCGTAGGTGAGGATCCCGCGAGCCAGTCTTACGTGAAGGGTAAGGGTCGCGATGCCGAGGAGGTTGGCTTCAAAAGCACCACCATCCGCCGGCCTGCCGACATCACCGAGGAGGAGCTCCTCGGCATGATCGCCGAACTCAATGCCGACGACACTGTCGACGGTGTGCTCGTGCAGCTCCCTCTTCCCAAGCATATAGATGAGGATAAGGTGATCGAGGCTATCGCCAAGGAGAAGGATGTCGACGGATTCCATCCCGGCAATGTCGCTTCTCTATGGCAGAAACTCCCGTGCACTCTTCCGTGCACTCCCAAGGGTATCATCAAGCTGCTTGACAAGGCCGGTGTGGAGATCGAGGGTAAGAAGGCTGTTGTCATAGGCCGCAGTAATATCGTGGGCCTCCCCGCGGCAAAACTGCTCCTTGACCGCAACGCTACCGTGACCATGGCCCACAGCCGGACGAAAGACCTTGCCAAAGTCACGTCGGAGGCCGATATCCTTGTGGTGGCCATCGGCCGTCCGCGGTTTGTCACTGCCGACATGGTCGGAGAGGGCGCCGCGGTGATCGATGTGGGCGTGAACCGTGATCCGGAGACTGGCAAGCTATGCGGTGATGTCGATTTCGAGCCCGTCAGCCGGAAGGCGTCGGTCATTACTCCCGTGCCTGGAGGCGTAGGACCCATGACCCGCGCTTGCCTGATGGAGAACACCCTTGAGTGCTTCATCCGCAAGATGGAGAAGAGCGCAGGCAAATGATCTTTATTATGAAAGCCGGACGTGCAGGGGCGCGTCCCAACAACAATAACAGACTATGGTAGAAAGATACGGAAGAGACGTGATGCGCAACGTCTGGACTGAGGAAAATAAATTCCGCGCATATCTTAAAGTGGAGCTCCTGGCCGCGGAGGCCTGGAGCGAGCTTGGCGTTGTGCCCCGTGAGGACGTTGAGAAGCTCAACAGAGACGCTACATTCAATATAGACCGAATCAAGGAGATCGAGCTGCAGACACGTCACGATGTAGTGGCGTTCACCCGCACGGTCAGCGAGTCGCTCGGCGAGGAGAGGAAGTGGGTGCACTACGGTCTTACCTCCACCGATGTGGTCGACACTGCTAACGGCTATCTTTTCAAGCAGGCCAACGAGATTCTTCTTAAGGATATCGAGGAATATATCGAGATGCTTGGCAAGCAGGCACTCCGCTTCAAGAACCTCCCATGTATCGGCCGTACACACGGCATCCATGCAGACATCACGTGCTTCGGTCTCAAGTGGGTGCTCTGGCGTGCGGAGATGCAACGCAACCTTGAGCGTTTCAAGGAAGCTGCCAAAGGCGTGGAGGTAGGCAAGATCAGCGGGGCGGTCGGCAATTTCGCCAACATTCCGCCGTTCGTGCAGGACTTTGTATGCGGTAAACTCGGTATCGCCAGCTCCGATATCAGCACACAGGTGATACAGCGCGACCGCCACGCATACTATATGGCTACCCTCGCCCTCATCGGCGCGAGCCTGGAGCAGATGGCCCTTGAGGTGCGCAATCTACAGCGCACGGAGGTGCATGAGGTTGAAGAGGCGTTTGGCAAAGGCCAGAAAGGTTCGTCGGCAATGCCTCACAAGCGTAATCCGGTCAGCAGCGAGAATATCTGCGGCTGCGCGCGCGTGCTCCGCGGATACATGGCCACCGCTTATGAGAACGTGGCCCTCTGGCACGAGCGTGACATCTCCCACTCGGCCACTGAGCGTATCATAATGCCCGACGCCACAATCCTTCTCGACTACATGCTCAACCGCATGAAGGGAATTCTTGAGAACATCGTTGTGTTTGAAGACCAGATGATGGCCAACATCTACCGCACCAACGGTGTGATATTCGCGCAGCGTGTGATGAATGCCCTTATCGACAAGGGCTTCGTTCGCGAGAAGGCTTATGACACCGTGCAGCCGATAGCCATGAAAGCCATGAGTGTCGGCGCATCCTATCAGGATCTTCTCAAGCAGGATCCGACGGTGATGGGAGCGCTTACGGAGGAAGAGCTCGACAACTGCTTCACTCTGGACTACTATTTCAAGAATGTGGATTATATTTACAAACGCAATAAATTGGAAGAATAATGTCGGAAAGATTAGTAGTCATCGGCTCCCAGTGGGGCGATGAGGGAAAAGGAAAGATTACCGACTATTTCGCATGCCGCGCCGACATGGTGGTCCGCTACCAGGGAGGCAACAATGCCGGTCACAGCGTGATGTTCAACGGCCATAAGTATTCGCTGCAGAGCATCCCCTCCGGCATCTTCAACCCCGCCACTGTCAACGTGATGGGCAACGGCATGGTCGTCAATCCCGAGTCGGTGCTTGTGGAGCTCCAGAAACTTCACGATCAGGGAATCACGGACTATCAGCTCTTCATCTCCGACCGCGCCGCCATGGTTATGCCCTGGCACAGCGCGCTCGACGGCGCTTATGAGAATCTCAAGGGGGGAAAGCTCATCGGCACTACCAAGAAGGGTATAGGTCCGGCCTACTGCGATAAATACAGCCGTGTAGGTCTCCGTATGGGCGACCTGCTTGAGCCGGAATATTTCGCGGAGCGTCTGCAGGGGGCTCTCGACCAGAAAAACCTGGAACTCGAGACCCTCGGACTGCCGAAATACGATTTTCAGGAGGTCTACGACCGCTACATGGAGATCGCGAAGATTCTCGGGCCTCGCATTGTCGACACATCCGACCTTATCAACAAGGCTCTGCTGAGCGACAAGAAGATCCTTTTCGAGGGAGCCCAGGGTATGATGCTCTGTATTGACCACGGCACATATCCTTTCGTAACATCCTCCACGCCGTCGTCGGCGAGTGTGCCGGTCGGGGCCGGAATCTCCCCGAAATGGATCGACAACGTGGTAGGCGTGGCAAAGGCATATTGTACCCGCGTGGGTGAGGGCCCTTTCCCCACGGAACTATTCGATGAGATCTCGCATGAGATCCGTGAGCGTGGTCATGAGTATGGCACAGTCACAGGCCGTCCGCGCCGTGTGGGTTGGTTTGATGCCGTCGTGGCCCGCTACACGAGCCGCCTCGCAGGTATCGATAACTGGGCACTCATGCTCTTCGATGTGCTGTCAGGCCTTGACAAAGTGAGGATCTGCACGCACTACGAACTCGACGGCAAGGTGATCGACACGCCCCCGTCAACGATATCGAAGCTTGCGCGCTGCAAACCTGTCTATGTGGAACTCGACGGCTGGAAAGAGGATATTACAGGAGTAAAGTCGTTCGACGAGCTCCCTGACAATGCCAAGGCCTATGTCCGCAAGATTGAGGAGCTGACAGGTGTCCCCGTAGGGGTCATCTCCGTAGGTCCTGACCGCACGCAGACCATACTTATCTCCGAGAAACTGAAAAATTTCTGAGGAATGAAGGAAGACTTCATTGAATCTTCAACCTTTTAACCGTTAACTCATATGTCATTCTTAACAGAAAAAGTAAAAGAGGAAGGCATGACGTTTGACGACGTCCTCCTCATTCCCGCATATTCCGAGGTCACCCCCAATATGGTGAACGTCCAGACACGCTTCTCACGCAATATCACGCTCAACATCCCTGTGGTGTCGGCGGCGATGGATACGGTGACTGAGGCTGCCATGGCGATAGCCATCGCCCGCCAGGGAGGAATCGGCGTGATCCATAAGAACATGCCCATCGAGGCACAGGCTGCTCAGGTCAGGAAAGTGAAACGCGCGGAGAGCGGCATGATCTTCGACCCTGTGACAATCACTCCGCAGCAGACCGTAGGCGACGCACAGCGTATAATGCACGAGAACCATATCGGCGGAATACCCGTGGTAGACGAGGCCGGAAAACTCGTGGGAATCGTGACGAACCGCGATCTGCGTTTCCAGACGGAGGAGACGCTCCCCATCTCGGAGGTGATGACCAAGGAGAATATCGTGACCACAACCAACCCCGATCTCGCTGAGGCATCGCAGATACTTCTGCGCCACAAGATCGAGAAGCTTCCCGTGGTCGACGAGAACAATAAGCTCGTAGGCCTCATCACCTACCGCGACATAACCAAGATTCAGGACTATCCCAACGCCTGCAAGGACTCCAAGGGGCGTCTGCGCGTTGCTGCCGGCGTGGGCGTGACGAGCGATACTCTCAAGCGCGTTGAGGCTCTTGTGCATGCAGGAGTTGATGCTGTCGTGATCGATACAGCCCACGGTCATTCAGCCAATGTTGTCAATACACTGAAGGCTGTAAAGGCTAATTTCCCAGAAATCGACGTGCTTGTCGGCAACATAGCCACTGCCGACGCCGCAGAGTATCTTATCGCCAACGGTGCCGACGGCATCAAAGTGGGCATAGGCCCCGGTTCAATCTGCACAACGCGTATTGTCGCAGGTGTCGGTGTGCCTCAGTTGAGCGCAATCTTCAACTGCTCGCAGGTGGCCGCACGCCACGGCGTGCCTGTTATAGGGGATGGCGGTCTCCGTTACTCCGGCGATGTCGTGAAGGCAATCGCCGCAGGCGCCGATTGTGTCATGATGGGATCGATGCTCGCCGGCACGGAGGAGTCGCCGGGCGAGACTATCATCTACAACGGACGTAAGTTCAAAGCTTACCGTGGCATGGGTTCTATCGAGGCTATGGAGGCCGGTTCGAAAGACAGGTATTTCCAGAGCGAGACCTGCGATTCGAGCAAGTTCGTGCCTGAAGGAATCGTGGCCCGTGTGCCTTACAAGGGAACGCTCGCCGAGACCATCTACCAGCTTCTCGGTGGTCTTCGTTCAGGCATGGGCTATTGCGGAGCCAAGGATATCGCGACTCTCCACAACGCCAAGTTCGTGCGTATCACCTCGGCCGGTGTCATCGAGAATCATCCCCATGATGTGACCATCACCAAGGAGGCTCCCAACTATTCGCGTGGCGAATAAATGTTAATTCCGGCGGGGAGCTGTCAGTAATGATGGCTTCCCGTCGTCAACCGACAGAAAAATATGGAAAAGATAATAATACTGGATTTCGGCTCGCAGTACACCCAGCTCATCGCACGTCGCGTGCGTGAGCTCAACGTATATTGCGAGATCCATCCTTTCAACAAGATTCCGGAGCTCGGAAGCGACGTTAAGGGTGTGATCCTTTCCGGCTCACCATCCTCAGTGCGCGATGCCGATGCTCCGAAGCCCGACCTGAGCGCCATAAAAGGGCATTTCCCTCTGCTCGGAGTATGCTATGGAGCCCAGCTCCTCGCTTCCGAGTTCGGCGGGGAGGTGGAAGGTGCGCCTTCGCGTGAGTACGGCAGGGCCATGCTCCGCGTGATTGATCCTATCGACGCTCTTCTGCTCAATGTGCCCTCCCCCACGCAGGTATGGATGAGCCATGGCGACACCATCACCCGTCTGCCCGAGGGTTATAAGGTGATCGGCAGCACGGAGAATGTCCGTGCCGCAGCCTATCATGTGGAAGGGGAGAAGACCTGGGGCATACAGTTCCACCCGGAGGTATACCATTCGACCGATGGCACTCAGATACTCGCGAATTTCGTACTCGGCATATGCGGATGTTCGGGAACATGGAGCCCTGCATCGTTCATCGAGACGACTGTGGCGGAACTTCGTGAGAAATTGGGTGATGACCGTGTGATCCTCGGACTCTCCGGAGGTGTGGATTCCTCTGTGGCCGCGATGCTGCTCCACAAGGCTATCGGCGACCGTCTGACGTGTATCTTCGTCAACAACGGGCTGCTGCGCAAGAATGAGTTTGAAGAGGTGCTTGATTCTTACAAGAACATGGGCCTCAATGTGATTGGAGTAGATGCAAGCGAGCGTTTCTATGCAGATCTCAAGGGAGTGACCGATCCCGAGGGTAAGCGCAAGATCATCGGCCGCGACTTCGTGGAGGTTTTCAATGCCGAGGCCAAGAAGATAGAGAACGCCAAATGGCTTGCCCAGGGCACGATCTATCCCGATGTGATCGAGAGCTGTTCGGTGAAGGGACCGTCTGCCACTATCAAGAGTCACCACAATGTGGGTGGCCTTCCCAAGGAGATGAACCTGAAGGTTGTAGAGCCGCTGCGGCTGCTCTTCAAGGATGAGGTTCGCCGCGTGGGCAAGGCTATGGATATGGATCCGAGGCTTCTCGGCCGTCATCCTTTCCCGGGTCCCGGACTCGGTATCCGCATCATCGGAGAGGTGACGCCGGAGAAGGTAAGGGTGCTTCAGGAGGCTGATGCCATCTTCATCAACGGTCTGCGCAAGGAGGGTCTTTACGACAAGGTATGGCAGGCCGGTGTGATGCTGCTTCCGGTGCAGAGTGTCGGCGTGATGGGCGATGAGCGCACCTACGAGAGCTGCGTGGCTCTCCGCGCCGTGATATCCACCGACGGTATGACAGCCGACTGGGTACACCTTCCCTACGAATTCCTGGCCAACGTGAGCAACGAGATCATCAACAAGGTCCGCGGCGTGAACCGCGTAGTTTATGATATCTCCTCAAAACCGCCAGCCACGATCGAGTGGGAGTGATCTATAATTTTGAATGTTGAATGTTGAATTTTGAATTAATAGAGCTTCAAAATTATGGGGCGTAGTGAGGACAATATTGTTCTGAAGAAGTCTATGGACTTCGCTGTGCGTATTGTCAGACTCCACAAGTATCTCTCTAATGAAAAAAGGGAATCTGTCCTATCAAAGCAGTTGCTTCGTTGCGGAACATCTGTCGGCGCTAATCTTTATGAAGCGCAGGAGTCTGTATCGCAGAAGGAATTCGAAGCCAAAGTCTACATTGCTTTGAAAGAGGCCCGTGAGTCCGAATACTGGCTCAAGTTGCTTTATATGACAGATTACCTTAATCATGATGAATACGACAGTATTAATGCTGACTGCACCGAAATACTGAAACTCCTCGTCACCATCACCAAATCCCTCCGATGTAAATAATTCAACATTCAACATTAAAAAATTGTCCACGACTGATTCATTGAGTCAGCCGTGGATTGTTTTTTTGCGCGTTTTGAAAGAGACAATCCCGCCATTTGTCATGGAATATGGAGACGCTCCCCGACTGAAAGCATTTATATTTGGGTTTCAGGGGGAATTTGATTATATTCGCGTTGTCAAACAATGAAAAAGTGATAAGTTATGGAAAAGATAGGCAATCAAGAGGCTCTCGCTTGGGTGAAGAGCCGCGAATGGGCTAACGGATGGAATGCGGATGTCGATGAATCGGTTGATGCCGTGGAGTTTGCCACCCAATATAAAAATAACAAGGAATTGTGGGATAAGCTGTTCTCGTTCCTTGCCACAACGGATTTCCAAAGTCTTGAACCCGGTAAGATAGAACTGGTGCCGGGACGTCTCTGGATCAATGTGCTGGAATATACTCCTAAGGATAGCGACAACACTAAGATCGAATCTCATCGGAAGTTTATCGATCTTCAATATACTTTTGAAGGCAATGAGATTATGGGTCTGGCGTCTGATGTTACACCCATAGGTGACTACGATCCGGTGAAAGACCGCACAAATTATGTCACCGATAAACCTATCGCATATTCAAAGGCTGATCCGGGCCGCTTCTTCCTCTATTTCCCGAAAGACATGCATCAGCCATCCGTCAAAGGAGAGGGAGAGGCTGTGCCAAGCCGCAAAATTGTCGGTAAGATCGAGTATGTCTGAGTCATCATATACTGGCTATTGGGAATAATATAAACGCTATTCATCGCAGTATTATGACACGTTTCTTCTTTTTATCGGTTTCATTGCTTCTTGCTCTTGAAGTATCGGCGCTCGTTCAACAAGACTTTACCTTGACTGGAAAAATCTCAGGAGTGCAGAAGGGCGATACTTTGCGTTTCGAGCGCATATTGTATCCGGGTTTCGTCAAAGAAGCAGCTTTTGATATTATTGTAGAAAAGCCGGATCTCTTCTCATATTCCGGAAAGCAGGATCATGATCAGGAATACATTATGACGTATCTCCCAAAAGAAGGTCTGACACCTGACTGTGACCGCGTGGGCAGGGATTTTATTGTAACCGATGGCGACAACATAAACTTCTCTGGAAAAGTCAATGAGATATACTATTGCACTCTCGGAGGAGGTATATACCGGGATTCTCTATTTTCCAGAATGTTGCAGCTTGAGGATTCGGTCGGAATTGTAAGAAGCAGTTATCTTACTAAAATGAATGAAGCTACTGCCCGTAAAGATACGGTCAGTGCGATGCAATACTTAAAACTGTTCAACAATTTCGGGCGCGCCGGCTCTGAGCCGGTAATTGACCGATATCATGAGGCGCGGAAGGCTTATGCTGAAGCGAGACCTGAAGGATCGATATATCTTCTTGTCAACGCCTTGCAGAAAATTTCGTACACTCCGGTTGAAGAAGCGAGATCCTTGTACGATTCGTGGAGTCAAGATCTTAGAGATAGCTATTACGGACAAATTTATGCCAAGGAATTGTCGAAGGTAGAACAGCTTGCCGAGGGACAACCGGTGCCGGGTTTTTCCGTGACAACCACCGATAGCATCCGGATTGCAGAAGACGATTATAGAGGCAAATATCTGCTGATCTATCATTGGGGAATGTGTCCTGGATCGCTTCAGATTGACTCGATGGTACGTGATCTATATGACCGATATTCTGATAAAGGACTGGAGGTTTTGGGCATGACGGAATCCTTGGCACAGATACGAGAGGTGCACGACGGTTTGTCGGAAAAAGAAAAATACCAACTTCCGGGTGTCGATGATCTGCGGGCAGTATTGGGTGGCATGCTTGAGCATCCCTGGAAAGAGGTTGAGGTCGGTGGTGATAATAAGGAAAATGCATCGCTGAAAGACACTTTCAAGATCGGAGGGCTTCCATTTTTTGTATTTATCGGTCCAGACGGAACAATCCGCTCCCGCGGTTTTTCCGAAGCATTCTTCAAGGCCCGCGACATCCTTGACAAGGAACTCAGCTCAACCGCTGAATCAGGGAAACCATAGCCTCCCGACTGCGAATCAATATACAGAATGGATCTAAGAATCTGTTTAATGCCGCTTTCTAACAGCCTGGAGCGAGTGGAGCATTCCGGGACAGTGGCTACGGTCTTTACGGTGGTATGTTCCCGTTAATGGTTTGGGCGACACCGAGGTGCCGCCCTTAGAATTTAATGCCCATTTGAAAATTAACTTACTACTTACAACGGGGATTCGGCGCCTCCCGGTGCCTTGTCTCCGGTTTCCTTTTATGTCGTGACGCCTGCATGGCACGGGTCGTTTCTCGGTTCACGTAGGCATAAAATAAAAGCGTGGGAAACAACCTGTTGCCATCCCATCGCTTGAGGCCTTCGCATTGCCCATCAGAATCGGACAGCAACACAGAAGCCCACGCATTTAGAATTGATGCACATTGATATACTTGAGGCTTCACGCTTGCGCGTCAAGCCTCGTGCACGTCATTCATACACATGGCGTCAACTGTATGCTTGATCCACAAATCCTGATTTGAAAGTTGCGAAGTTCCAAGCGATCAGAGGATAAGCGTCGAGTAACGCTTTTGTAAAATGTCTGCCTCCCGCCCCCGACCCACGATCATTGCGGGCTTCCGGGCGATCGGTATTGCAAAGTTATAATTCTTATTCGCTTTTTACAAATTATTTCCAATAATTTTTTGAAAATCGTTATTTCTAAACTCCTTTAAGAGGAGATTATGACGAATGAGTTCTTTTGCCAAGAAAGATGTAGAGGAGAGGAAAGACTGTCGTAACAAGTGAAAATGCCAGTAATATATGTGATTTGTTTTGTCTATAAGATAGAAACCATTGCACATAGAATCACGCTTATGGAGTTTGCCCCGGCCATCCACAGAAAGCTGGATTTGAAGGAATACTTAAATATACATTTCAAGGATAATCCTTCAATGCAGGTGTTGGCGAGGACCACACATAAATAATCGAGGATCCAGTGTGATATCTGAAATGTGCCTCCTCCGAACGGTAACATGAGAAATTCCACTGCTATTCCACTTGCTGGAATTAGTAAAAGCCCAGTAAATGCGGAGATAGCATTTGTGGCTGCCATTATTCCAAGAGATCTGAGCCAGCCAGTCTTGAGGAATATATGTGCGGCTATGGTTTCGAATGTCAGTCCGGTTAAAATTATGTACCATGAATAATAGTCCTGTAAGATATACAGTGATGGCCATATCATATTAGCACTTACATCGAAAGGTGTGGCAAGTAGTAAAACTGCAAGTATATATTTAATATCGCAATGTAGCATACCGGCAAGTCAAAATTAATGTGCTAAATGTCAAGCATATTTTTCCCAAGCAAAATCCTCATACCTACACCTCGGGTTCCTTTAATCATGATAAGCCTGTCACTCCATGCAATGGAGTCATAGAGATATCTGTGAAGAGGGGCATCAAGGCTCTCCATCAACCGCGCTGAAATTTCGTAGATACGCTCCATACTCTTCAAGTTTCCACAAAGTTACCAATATTTTTCTTTGCAAAGAAAGAAAAATGCCAAATTCTTTTCTCTGTAAAGAAAAATAACGGCTAACATTCTGTGCCGTAACTTATTATAAGTATCTTATAACTCCTATAAACAGCTAATGTAATCTGGATCTGAATTATGGTTTAAGGAACTAAAGACGGAATTGATAAACAAACACACCCGGGCTGATAGGAGTCCGGGTGTGTTTGTTTGGATGGGGAGGAGATTATTTCGGTTTTGATTCGCAATATACGCAGCGATAGCCGCCGGAATGGTCGTGGGCGGGACGGAAAAGGCTCTCCACGCCGACCTCCATGTTGGAGATGCAGCGGCGGTTGCGGCATATGAATTTGCCGCGCACGGCATCGGCAGGTACCAGCTCGGTTGATTTCGAAGGATCCTTGGCCCAGTCGAGGAGCTTGCAGATAAGAGCCATTCGCACGAACTTGCCGTTCTCAACCTGACGGAAATAAGCCGCGCGCGGATCATCGTCAACGTCTGTGCTGATCTCATTGACGCGGGGGAGGGGATGCAGTATGCGCATCTCCGGGCGTGCGAGACGGAGTTTCTCCTTATCGAGGATGAAGAAGTCCTTGACGCGGTCATACTCGTCCTCGTCGAGGAAACGCTCCTTCTGCACACGGGTCATATAGAGCACGTCGAGTTCGCCCATCACCTCTTCCATGGTGTCGACCTCCTTGTAGGGGACGCCGTTCATCTCGCACACCTCCTGCTTCATGTAGTCGGGAAGACGGAGCTGTTCGGGAGCGATGAGCACCACTTTCACGCCTGTGTAGCGCGATAGCGCCTTTATGAGGGAGTGAACCGTGCGTCCGAACTTCAGGTCGCCGCAGAAGCCGATGGTAATGTTGTCGAAGCGGCCAATCTCACGCTTTATGGTGAGCAGGTCGGTGAGAGTCTGCGTCGGATGACTATGGCTTCCGTCGCCGGCATTGATCACCGGGATCCGCGAGTTCATGGCCGAGACAGTTGCCGCGCCTTCCTCAAAGTGACGCATGGCGATGATGTCGGCGAAACAGTTGATCACCTTGGTGGTGTCGGCGCATGTCTCTCCCTTGCTCACAGATGAGCTTTTGGCGTCGGAAAATCCGAGCACATTGCCACCAAGCTCCATCATGGCGGCTGTGAAGCTCAGACGCGTACGTGTCGAGGGCTCGTAGAAAAGAGTGGCGAGCTTCTTCCCTTTGCAGCGGTCGGCATATTTCTCGCGGTTGTCGATTATGTCGAGGGCGAGGTCGATGATTTCCTCAAGCTCCTGCTTGGAGAGATCGGTCGGGTCTATGAGGTGTTTCATAAGATGGGCGTTTTAATAATATGACAAGACTTAAGGATTATTCCATCCACGACTCATCGGAGGGATTCGCCATGAATTTCTTGAGCTTCTGTTCCTCGGCGGCAGAGATGTAGTTCTCCTCCACGGCTACGGAGCAGAGTGTGTCGAAATTGGAAAGTGAGTAGTTGGTGACATTTGCCGCTGCAAGACGCTCCAGACCCTTCTTCATGCCATAGGTGAAGATGCTGACCACGCCGAGCACGTCGGCGCCTGCCTCACGCAGCGCCTCCACGACCTCTATGCAGCTTCCGCCGGTGGAGATAAGGTCTTCGATCACCACCACTTTCTGACCTTTCTCGAGGCGACCCTCTATGCGGTTCTGGCGACCGTGGTCTTTGTTGCCTGAGCGTACATATCCCATAGGCATGTCGAGAAGCCAACCGGCTATCGCCGCGTGGGCGATACCGGCAGTGCTTGTGCCCATGAGTACCTCCGCCTCAGGAAATTTCTCCTTGACGGTGCGGGCAATGGCCTCCTCAACGATCTTGCGGGCTGCGGGAGCTGTAAGGATAAGACGGTTGTCGCAATAGATGGGCGACTTGATGCCGCTGGCCCATGTGAAAGGTTTCGCTGGGCTGAGGAACACGGCCTTTATGCTGAGCAGTGCTGATGCTACTTCTTGTGCTGTCGACATTTTTTCAATTTGAAATTAATGATTGGTAATCAGTAATTCTGTTACCGTTACTCCAATTGTTGATTTGAAATCAGTAATTTCCAACTGAGTTAAAAGTGATCACAATCGCAAATTACAAATTCCTAATTGATAATTATATTAAATTTCTTCTCCGAGGAAATCGTGGAGGCATCTGTGGTAAGCGGCCACGGGATCGGGTGCTGCCGTGATGGGGCGTCCCACTACGATGAAGTCTGAACCGATTTCACGTGCACGTGCGGGGTCGGTGATGCGCACCTGGTCATCTTTCGCAGCGTCGGCGAAACGTATACCCGGAGTGATTGCCTTGAACTCCTTGCCACAGGCTTCCTTTACGAGGCTTGCCTCAAGTGGGGAGCACACCACGCCGTCCAGACCTGCCTCTTTGGCATTGCGGGCATATTTGGCGATGGTGTCGTTGATGGTCGCGTCGATTAGGAGCTGCTCGCGCATGGACTGCTCTGAGGTGGATGTGAGCTGGGTCACGGCTATGAGCATCGGACGTGTGCCGTCTTCGCGGGTAAGTCCCTCAAGGGCGGCTCGCATCATCTCGATAGTGCCGGCGGCGTGTACGTTGACCATGTCCACGTCAAGGCCGGAGAGCACTTTCATGGCTTTCTTCACCGTGTTGGGGATATCGTGAAGTTTCAGGTCGAGGAAGATCCTGAATCCGCGGCGTTTCAGCTCGCGCACGATTTCGGGACCGGCTGCGTAGTATAATTCCATGCCGATCTTCAGGAAAGGTTTACGTTTCTCGTCCTTGAATTTATCGAGAAACTCGAGGCAGGCGTCGGCTGAGCCGAAATCGCATGCTATGATGACGTCGTTTGGCATTTTATTCATGTCGTTTTTACGTTTTCAGTTTTCCGTTGTCCGTTTTCTGTTCAGTTTTAAGATTGTCAGGCGGTTTCCTCTTGGCAAAGGAGGCCGGCAATCTCAGCATCCCTATGATTCAAACTGACTAATCCACTAAAGACTAACCTGTCAATTGCTAATCAACTAATCAACTAATTACTAATCGCTAATTGCCAATTATTTACACGCTCCGATTATGGAGGAAAGGGAGTCTATGCCGAGGCGCTCCATCTCCACCGGAAGCTGTTCGATGATCTCCTTGCATGCGCAGGGATTTACGAGATTTGCGGCTCCGACCTCCACGGCTGTGGCGCCGGCCATCATCATCTCAATCACGTCTCTGGCAGTCATCACGCCGCCACATCCGATGATAGGCACTCCGCACGCCTTCGCTACCTGATAGATCATCCTCACGGCCACAGGGAAGACTGCCGGACCGGATACTCCTCCCATCACGTTGGCGACAACGGGACGGCGCGTCTTGATGTCGATGCGCATGCCGAGTAGCGTATTGATGAGGCATATACCATCGGCTCCTGCCTCTACGGCCGCAGACGCTATAGAGACGATATCAGTCACGTTGGGGGTGAGTTTGACATACAGTGGTTTGGTCGTGGCTGCCTTTACCGCGCGCACAACCTCAGCCACCGACGCAGGACTTGTGCCGAAGCTCATGCCGCCACCGTGAACATTGGGACAGCTCACGTTGAGCTCGATAATCTCCACCTGTTCGGCATTGTCCATCTTGCTGCAGCATTCCACATATTCATCGATGGCGAAGCCGCTGACATTGGCTATGATCGGCTGATGGAACACTGCGCGCAGTTTGGGAAGCTCGTTGGCTATGACAGCGTCGACACCGGGATTCTGTAGCCCGACGGAGTTGATCATTCCCGAAGGGCATTCCGCGATCCTCGGTAGAGGGTTGCCGAAACGCGCATCGCGTGTGGTGCCCTTTATGGAGATCGATCCGAGAATATCGATGTCGTAGTAGCTTGTCATTACATATCCGAATCCGAAGCATCCCGAGGCCGGGATAACAGGGTTCTGAAGCTTCACGCCGCTAAGGCTGACCGACAGGTCGCGGCTGATAGTGTTCATTTCCATATAAGCACCTCCTTTCTGAATACGGGGCCGGCTTTGCATATGCCTCGTGGCCCTTCCGTTGTCTGTATCACGCAGCCCATGCACGCGCCGAAGCCGCAACCCATGCGGCTCTCAAGGCTCACCTCTCCGGGAATCACCAGGTCCGTGCATAGCGCGCGGAGCATGGGCATCGGTCCGCATGCCTGGAAATATCCGCTTGCGATACCTTTCTCACGGATCACGTCTGTCACGAATCCTTTCGTGCCGGCCGATCCGTCGACAGTAGCGATATGCGCCTCCACGCCGATCTGCTCAAACCAGCGGTCCATCCCGAAAGAGTCGGAAGCCGTGTTATAGCCGAGTATCGCTATCGGATCCTTGCCGCGGGCCTTGAGCGTACGGGCAAGACCGAGCAGCGGAGCGCATCCTATGCCGCCTCCGAGAAGAAGCGGACGGTCAGTGTCAGGGTCGGTGGAGAATCCGTTGCCGAGGCCATTGAGCATGTCGAGTGTGTCGCCTGGTTTCATGCGGCTCATGAATTCCGTGCCCTCCCCCACGGTGTCGTAGAGAAGGGTAATCTCACCGCGCTCATGCGACCAATCGCATATCGATATGGGTCGGCGCAGGAATTTCTCCGGTATGGCGATATTGACAAACTGCCCCGGAGCCTTTATGGCTGATGTGTCGCCGCGCAGGGTCATGACCCATGTCTTATGGGTCAGCTGCCTGTTGGCTATGATTGTATAGTCGGTCTTCATCGGGTTGTAGTGTTAAATTTTCAGGTTATTCAGCGTCTATTGTGGAGACTTTCATGGTGATGTCGTCGAGCACGTCGAGAAGCACCTCTACTGTTTCCAACGAGGTAAACACTGTTATATTGTTGTCTACGGCCGTGCGGCGGATATAATATCCGTCGCGGTGGGTGTGGTCGGCCGCCAGATCCATGGTGTTGATCACGTAGTTGACGTGGCCCTGTCGCAGTGAGCGGATAATATCGTCGCTCCCTTCAGATAGTTTCCTCATGAGGCGTGTGCGGATGCCGTGGGCGCGCAGGAACTCCGCCGTGCCGCGTGTAGCCTCCACATTGAAGCCGAGTTCGTAGAAACGCCTGATGAGTGGCAGCGCACGTTGTTTGTCGCTGTCGGCGATGGTCACGAATATCGTGCCGTAGTTTGCCACAGTCATGCCTGAGGCCTGGAGCGACTTGTAGAGCGCACGTTTCAGCGAACGGTCGTAGCCTATGGCCTCCCCGGTCGATTTCATCTCGGGCGAAAGGTAGGAGTCCATGCCGCGGAGCTTGGCGAAAGAGAATGCCGGGGTCTTCACGAACCAGCGGGTCTTCTCTTTTGGATATATCTCGGTTATGCCCTGTTGCGGAAGGGAATGTCCGAGCATCACCATCGTCGCTATATGGGGAAGAGGCACGCCTGTGGCTTTAGAGAGGAATGGCACCGTGCGTGAGGAGCGGGGATTGACCTCTATCACATAGACGTTCTCCTTGGCATCACAGATGAACTGGATATTGTAAAGGCCCTTTATCCCTATCTCCTTGCCGAGGCGCACGGTGTAGTCGAGGATTGTCTGCTTCACCTTGTCGCTGACGCTGAATGTGGGATAGACGCTGATGGAATCGCCGGAATGCACGCCTGTGTGCTCCACATGCTCCATAATTCCGGGCACGAAGACATTCTCTCCGTCGCATACGGCGTCGACTTCCAGTTCCTTGCCGAGGATGTATTTGTCGACAAGCACAGGATGCTCCACGTTGATCTCGACAGCCGTGTGGAGATAGTGGCGCAGCATCTCCTCGTTGCTGACTATCTGCATGGCACGTCCTCCGAGCACATAACTCGGGCGCACGAGCACCGGATAACCAATGCGGGCGGCGGCACGCACGCCGTCTTCGATGTCGGTCACCGCCACACCCTCGGGCTGGGGTATGCCGAGCCGCTCCATGATCGCCTCGAAACATCCGCGGTCTTCGGCGTTGCGTATTGCCTCGATGCCGGTGCCGATGATCGGCGCCCCGAGGGCGGCGAGTGGTTCGGCGAGGTTGATGGCTGTCTGGCCACCGAGCGATACGATGACACCCATTGGCTTCTCAAGGTCGAGCACGTTCATCACGTCTTCCACCGTCAGAGGATCGAAATAGAGCTTGTCGCCGGTGGTGTGGTCGGTGGAGACAGTCTCAGGGTTGTTGTTTATGATGATTGCCTCGTAGCCGGCGCGGCGGATTGACCATATGGCGTGCACCGTCGAATAGTCGAACTCAACGCCCTGGCCTATGCGGATCGGACCTGATCCAAGCACCACGATCTTCCGGTTGGAGGAGGGCTCAGACTCATTTTCCGATTCATAGGTGGAATAGAAGTAGTTGGTCCGTGCATGGAACTCCGACGCGCATGAATCGATCATCTTATACACCGGGCGAATACCCTCTGCCTTGCGCAGGAGATAGACTTCCGATTCGGTCATGCCCCAGAGCATTCCGATAAATTTGTCGCTGAAGCCCATCCGCTTGGCGTCGAGAAGAGTCTCCCGATCACGCGGGGCATTGCGCACCGTCTCCTCGAAGTCGACTATATTCTTGATCTTATCGAGGAAGAACATGTCGATCTTCGTGCGGTTGTAGATTATGCCGGCATCCACGCCTCGGCGCATGAGTTCTGCCAATGCGTACAGACGGTCGTCTGTTGCCTTCATTATATAGTCGAGCATTTCCTCTGTCGGCATAGTGTCGAATTTCTTGTGCCATACGTGACATACGCCGGTCTCGAGCGAGCGTACAGCCTTCAGTAAGCTCTCCTCCATTGTGCGTCCGATGCTCATCACCTCGCCGGTGGCCTTCATCTGTGTCCCCAGTTCGTTGGAGGCGTCGGCGAATTTATCGAAGGGGAAGCGGGCTATCTTTGTCACGACATAGTCGAGGGTGGGCTCGAAGCTGGCGGGCACGTGCCCGAGGTCTATCTCGTCGAGATGAAGGCCCACCGCTATCTTGGCGCTTACGCGGGCTATGGGATAGCCGGACGCTTTCGAGGCAAGGGCGGAGGAGCGCGACACGCGGGGATTGACCTCGATAAGGTAATAGTCGAACGAGAGGGGATCGAGGGCGAACTGCACATTGCAGCCCCCTTCGATCTTAAGGGCGCGTATGAGTTTGAGCGCCGAATCGCGCAGGAGCTGGTATTCCTTATTGGTAAGGGTCTGGGCAGGAGCCACCACGATTGAGTCGCCGGTATGCACGCCAACAGGATCCAGGTTCTCCATCGAGCAGATGGCTATCACGGTGTCGTTGGCGTCGCGCATCACCTCGAACTCGATCTCCTTGAATCCCTTTATGCTTTTCTCGACGAGCACCTGATGCACCGGCGAGAGGTCGAGGGCCGTGCGCATGAGTTCGCGGAGTTCCTCTTCGTTGTCGGCGAAGCCGCCTCCCGTGCCTCCGAGGGTGAAGGCCGGACGGAGAATGACAGGGTATCCAATTTTCGCGGCGATCTCCGCGGCATGGTCGATGCTTGTGGCCACATCGCTGGGGAGCACAGGCTCGCCGATGCTCTCACAGAGCTCCTTGAAGAGCTCGCGGTCCTCAGCCCGCTCGATGCTCTCGAACGAGGTGCCGAGAATCTCCACGCCGCATTCCTCAAGCACACCCTTGCGTGCGAGCTGCACGGCAAGATTGAGGCCTGTCTGTCCGCCGAGTCCAGGCACAATGGCGTCAGGACGCTCGAAGCGCACTATCTTGGCCACGTATTCCAGAGTGAGCGGCTCCATGTAGACCTTGTGTGCGATCTCCGGATCAGTCATGATCGTGGCCGGGTTGGAGTTGACGAGCACTACTTCATAACCCTCTTCCTTGAGGGCGGTGCAGGCCTGGGTGCCTGCATAGTCGAATTCGGCGGCCTGACCAACTACGATGGGGCCTGAGCCGATTACCATGACTTTCTTTATATCTTTGCGTTTTGGCATTGTGGTAGTTTTTGCGGGGTCAGAGCATGGAGATGAATTTGTCGAAGAGATAGATGGTATCCTGCGGGCCTGGGGCGCTCTCCGGATGGAACTGTACGGAAATCACCCTGTCGCTCTTGCATTGCAGACCCTCCACTGTGTTGTCGAGGAGATTGATGTGGGTCACCTCAAGGGGAGTGTCCTTTACAGAGTCGGGATTCACTGCATATCCGTGGTTCTGTGCCGTGATCAGCACATGACCCGATTCAAGCTCCTTCACAGGATGATTGCCGCCACGGTGGCCGGGATTGATGGCCTCTATCTTAGCGCCGTAGGCGAGGGCGATAAGCTGGTGGCCCAGACAAATGCCGAACATGGGTACTTTCCCCCGCAGCTTCTTTATGGTTTCCACCACCTCCGGCACGTCTTCCGGCGATCCGGGGCCGTTGGATATCAGCACGCCGTCGGGGTTGAAGGAGAGTATCTGCTCTGCCGTGGTGTTCCATGGCACAACGGTGACATTGCAGCCGTGGGAGTTTAGATTTCTGACCATATTATATTTCATGCCGCAGTCTATGGCCACGATATCATGCCGGTATCCGGCCGTGCGGGCGAACCAGCGTTTCTTGCAGCTGACCCTGCTTACGAGGTTCACGGGGCGCGGTACGGAGTTTATCTTCTCCACAGCCACTTCTGTCGGTGTGGAGATGTCGGTGATGATCGCCCTTATCCCCTGCGCGTCGCGCAGTATGCGTGTGAGCTGGCGCGTGTCGATGCCGCTGATCGCAGGTATGTCGTTCTCGTCGAGGGTCTCCTCGAGAGTCTTCGTATAACGGAAATTGGATGGTGAGTTGTTGTTCTCCTTCACGACCATGCCTCCAATCGACGGGAACTTTGTCTCGTAGTCCTCGTCGGTTATGCCGTAGTTGCCGATCAGCGGATAGGTCATGACGATGATCTGGTCGGCATAGGAGGGATCGGAAAGTATCTCCTGATATCCCACCATAGAGGTGTTGAACACGAGCTCGCCCACTTTCTCCATATCGGAGGCGAAACCGTAGCCGGGAAACTCCCGGCCGTCTTCAAGCACAAGTTTCTTAGTAAAAGGCTTCATCAGAGTTATATTGGGTGTATTTTAATTCAGCATTTTATCTCTCCGTTGGAGATTGTCAGTACAGGCCATGCCCGGAGTGGGAGGCCATCGTAGGGGGTGGCTCGGCCCATGCTTCTGAAGAGCGAAGGGTCGACGGTTCTGGAGAGCCCGGGGTCTATTAGTGTCAGGTCGGCTTTGTCGCCCTGATTAATTCCGTCGGCGCCCGGCAGCCCAAGTATCTTGCGCGGATTGACGGCCATGAGCTCTATCAGACGTTCAAGGGAGATCAGTCCCGGTTCGACCATAGTTGTATAGACGGCGGCGAATGCCGTCTCGAGTCCTACAACACCCATCGCACTCTTCTCAAGTCCTTTCGATTTCTCGGATGCCGAGTGGGGAGCATGGTCGGTTGCGATCACGTCTATTGTGCCATCGATTATCCCCTGACGGAGGGCATCGCGGTCTTCGCGGCTGCGGATGGGAGGATTCATCTTGTAGCGGCCCTCCTCCTGAAGGTCTTCATCGCAGAAAGTCAGGTAGTGTGGGCCTGTCTCGCAGGTCACTTTCACTCCTCTTTCCTTTGCATCGCGTATGAGCGCGACGCTCTCTTTAGTGGATATGTGGCAAACGTGCAGCCGGCAGCCGGTTTCTTCGGCGAGCCGTATGTCGCGCTCCACCTCACCCCATTCCGACTCGGAGCAGATCCCTCGGTGCCCGTTGGCCCGGCAGTAGTCGCCGTCGTGAATGTAGCCTCCGTTGAGGAGCGATTCCACCTCGCAGTGTGCTGCGAGGATTTTGCCGGTGGGGGCTATCCCCTCCATTGCCCTGCGCATCACCTCCTCATCCTGCACTCCGGTGCCGTCGTCGGAAAATCCTGCCACCCACGGGGCGAGCATCCGGTAGTCGACGAGTTCGTGCCCCATGCGCTTCTTCGTGATCGTGGCGTAGGGGAGCACGTCGATGCATGCATCGAGGCGGATTATGTCGAGCTGGCGCTTGAGGTTGTCGACATCATCGGGGGCCGGGTTGAGGTTGGGCATCGTGCAGACAGTGGTGAAACCTCCTGCCGCTCCCGCCTGCGATCCGGTACGTATGGTTTCCTTGTAGGAGTATCCCGGTTCGCGGAAGTGTACGTGCATGTCTACGAGGCCCGGCACGAGGTATTTGCCGCTGCCGTCGATGATGGTTCCCTTGAATGTCTGAAGCATGGGCTCTCCTACATTCGCTACCTTTCGGTCGTGGATGGAGACGTCGGCAGTGATGAATTTACCGTCGCACCATACGTTGGCTCCTGTGATGATGATGTCTTGCATATATTTCGTTTTTTAAGTTTCAGACTACATGCTTTGGCGGCTCTCCTCCCTGGGGTTGACGTCAGGATACAAAAAAGGGCAACTCACCGAAGAGTTGCCCTTGTTATCTTGAAAAAAGGAAGTTGCCGGGAGGCAGAAGCTTCCGTTTTCTATAGACTGCGTGGTGTGCAGAACAAACGATATCCGACTTTTTGTCAATGCCGTCATTTTGCGTTATTTTGCCCGCAAAGTTAGCAAAAATCTTTTATCCCGCAAAATCATACGACAAAAAACATTTAAAAAATCAGATCGCCGCTTTCTTTTCTGAGAGGATCCGGTCAGGCGTTCTTGATGTAGTCCACGATCCACGCGCCGACCTCTTTGGTGCCGTAGCGGGCGCCACCCTCCACCTGGATCTCAGGTGTGCGGACGTTCGCGTCGAGCGAGGCGTTGACGGCCTTGCGCACGAGCGCTCCCTCCTCCTTCAGTCCGAAATACTCGAAGAGCATGGCCACGGAGAGTATCTGCGCGAGGGGATTGGCGATGTTCTGACCTTTGGCCTGCGGCCATGAACCGTGGATCGGCTCGAACACAGGAGTATGCTCGCCGGTAGAAGCCGAAGGAAGGAGTCCCATTGAGCCGGTGATGCAGGAACCCTCGTCGGTGAGGATGTCGCCGAACGTATTCTCGGTCACCATAACATCGAAGAATTTCGGATCCTGGATCATGCGCATGGCGGCGTTGTCGACAAACATGTAGTCTGTCTCCACCTCGGGATAACGGAGAGCCACCTCTTTGGCAACCTGACGCCACAGACGCGAGGATGCGAGCACGTTGGCCTTGTCTACAACCGTGAGGTGCTTGCGGCGCTGCATTGCATATTTGTAGGCTACCTCAAGAATGCGTTCCACTTCGTGACGGGTATAGGCATTGGTGTCGTATGCCTTGTCGTTGTCCTGGTATTTCTCGCCGAAATACATGCCTCCGGTGAGTTCGCGGATGCAGATGAAGTCGGCGCCACGCACAAGTTCGTCCTTGAGAGGCGACTTATGGATGAGGCAGTCGAAGGTCTCGACAGGGCGGATATTGGCGAAGAGTCCGAGTTTCTTGCGCATGGCGAGAAGACCCTGTTCGGGTCGTACTTTCGCCGTGGGATCGTTGTCAAACTTAGGATCGCCCACGGCAGAAAAGAGCACCGCGTCTGCGTCCATACATGTCTTGAATGTCTCCTCGGGGAAGGGATCACCTACCTTGTCGATGGCGTCGGCGCCGCAGATGGCATATTCATAAGAGACGTTGTGGCCGAATTTCTCACATACGGCGGTCATGACGTCCACTCCCTGGCGGGAGATCTCCGGGCCGATTCCGTCGCCCGGGAGCACAGCTATTTTCAGATTCATATGTTTTTTAAGTTTTCAGTTTTCAGTTGTCCGCGTTCGTTGGGTTCTGTGCGGATGAGCCGCTAATGTCGGCTATATCAGTTATCAGAAGGAGAGGGGGTATGAGAAGCGGTTATTTCATTCTCGATGAGGTTGAGCATCTTGAAGGTGGCCTTGATGGCGGCTTCGGTCTGGTCGGCGTCGAGACCGCGGGTGCGGTAGATGCGTTCGTTCCATTGCCAGGTGATGACGGTCTGTACAAGGGCGTCGGTGCGGCCGCCGGGAGGGATCGACACTGAATAGTTGGTGAGATGTGGAAAGCGGCGGTCAAGTTTCTCCTTATATATTTTCTTCAGGGCTTTCATGAAGGCGTCAAATTGTCCGTTGCCCGAGGCGTTCTCCTCATGCACCTTTCCGTTGATCTCCACCTTAAGGGCGGCGTAAGGCTTTAATCCGTAGGCCGTGCTCACCATATAGCTGAGGAGTTTGACATGCTGCTCCTGCGTGGAGGTGCGGAGCACGTCGGTGACGATGAAGGGTAGGTCTTCCTGCGTCACGACCTCTTTCTTGTCGCCGAGTTCGATTATACGCTCCGTCACTGCCCTTGTCTGCTCCGGAGATAACTCCAGACCCAGTTCCTCGAGGTTGCGGAGAATATTGGCTTTCCCACTGTTTTTACCCAGAGCATATTCCCTCTTCCTTCCGAAACGCTCCGGCAGGAGGTCGTTGCAGTAAAGGTTGGCTTTGTTGTCGCCGTCGGCATGCACACCGGCCACCTGCGTGAAGACGCTGTCGCCCGTGATGGGACGGTTGGGAGGAATGGGTATGCCTGAGTAGCTCGCCACCATATGACTGACATCGTTCAGACGGCTTTCCACGAGATTGGTGCGGGCGTTGAACTGGTCCTTGAGTATGGCCTGCACGCTCGCCAAGGGTGCGTTGCCGGCTCTTTCACCGAGACCGTTGACTGAGGTGTGGATGCCCCGGCATCCTCCAAGCACGGCGGCCAGCACGTTGGAGATGGCCAGATCGTAATCGTTGTGGGCGTGGAAGTCGAAGTGTATCTCCGGGTAGAGTTTCACCATCTTCCTCATGAAGAGCAGCAGCTCAAGCGGATTGAGTATGCCGAGTGTGTCGGGAAGCATGAAGCGGCGTATGCCGCAGTCGCGCAGGGAGTCCATCATCCGGAATACATAATCCGGTGAGTGCTTCATGCCGTTGCTCCAGTCCTCGAGGTATATGTTGACGCTGATGCCCATCTCATGGGCCTGTGCCACGGCTTTGCGGATGTCGGCGAAATGCTCCTCCGGGGTTTTCTTGAGCTGGTTGCGGCAATGGTTTTCCGACCCTTTTGCGAGCAGGTTGATGTTGACGCATCCGCAGTCGTTTATCCATTTCAGCGAGGTGCCCCCGTCGACGAATCCGAGCACCTCCACGCGGTGCAGACAGCCGGCGCCGCGTGCCCACTTGCATATGCGTGTCACGGCATCCTTCTCTCCGTCCGACACTCGCGCCGAGGCCACCTCGATGCGGTCTACGTTGAGATCCTGAAGGAGGGCGCGGGCTATCATCAGTTTCTCATGGGGCACGAAACTCACTCCGCTGGTCTGTTCGCCGTCGCGGAGTGTCGTGTCCATGATCTCGATATTTGCCGAATGACTGTTCATCGCACCTTATTTTCCCACGCCTCGATCTTGTCTTTGTTCTCAAGCAGGAAGTCGATGTCATCAAGGGCGTTCATCAGGCAGTATTTCTTATACCCGTTTATCTCGAAGCGCTCGCTCTCGCCGGTGGCCTTGTTGGTGACGGTCTGCTCCGGGAGATTGACCTCCACCTGCATCTTCGGATCCGTCTTTATGGAGTCGAAGAGACGGGCGAGGAACCCTTCCGACACCACTACCGGGAGCACGAAGTTGTTCAGCTCATTGTTCTTGTGGATGTCGGCGAAGAAGCTGCTGATCACCACGCGGAAGCCATAGCCCGCGATGGCCCATGCCGCATGTTCGCGGCTCGATCCGCTTCCGAAGTTCTTCCCGGCCACGAGTATCTCGCCCGAGTATGTAGGGTCGTTGAGCACGAAATCCTTGTTGAGCGATCCGTCGGGATTATAGCGCCAGTCGCGGAAAAGATTGTCGCCGAAGAAGCTCTCCTCGCGGGTAGTGGCCTTGAGGAAGCGTGCGGGTATTATCTGGTCAGTGTCGACATTCTCAAGTGGAAGGGGCACGCAGGTGCTTGTTATTATGTTGAATTTCTGTTTCATTTCTATTGAGTGAAATTGAAGGTTTTCGTAGCTGCCATAGCTGTAGCAGCTATAATTGCTAAATTAGCTAACCGACTAACGACTAAATTACTAATTGCAAATCGCTGATCAGATCAGGGTTCTTGGATCGGTGATTACTCCGGTGACGGCCGCTGCCGCAGCCACGAGCGGGCTTGCGAGCACCGTGCGTGCGCCGGGACCCTGACGTCCTTCGAAATTGCGGTTGGATGTCGACACTGCGAGTTTGCCCGCCGGGATTTTGTCATCGTTCATAGCCAGGCAAGCGGAGCACCCGGGCTGACGGATCTCGAATCCAGCCTCCTCGAGTATCTTGTCAAGTCCCTCCTCTTTTATCTGCTCGCTGACCATCCAGGATCCGGGCACGAGCCATGCCGTGACGCCATCAGCCTTTCTGCGTCCCTTCACTATCGAGGCGAACGCGCGGAAATCCTCAATGCGGCCGTTTGTGCAGGCTCCTAAGAATACGTAGTCCACAGGAGTACCGAGAAGCTTCTGTCCCGGTTTGAATCCCATGTACGAGAGGCTTTTGAGATACGACGCTTTCCCGGCTTCCGGCACTGTGTCGAGAGAAGGTATGCTCTCCGTAATGCCCATGCCCATGCCGGGGTTGGTGCCGTAAGTCACCATCGGCTCGATATCCTCGGCCTTGAATGTAAGCTCTTTGTCGAACACTGCGTCATCACCGCTGCGGAGGGTCTTCCAGTAGGCCACGGCTTTCTCCCAGTCCTCACCTTTAGGTGCGTACTCACGCCCTTTGACATATTCGAATGTCACCTCGTCGGGGGCGATGAATCCACCGCGGGCTCCCATCTCTATCGAGAGGTTGCAGAGAGTGAGGCGTCCCTCCATTGAGAGTGAGCGCACAGCCTCGCCTGCGTATTCCACGAAATATCCTGTGGCTCCCGACGTCGTGAGCTTCGACATGAGATAGAGGGCGATATCTTTTGCTGTCACGCCTTTGCCGAGTTTCCCTTCGATGTTTATGCGCATCGACTTGGGTTTCTGCTGGAGTATGCACTGTGAGGCGAGCACCATCTCCACCTCGGAGGTGCCGATGCCGAAGGCTACGGCACCCATGGCTCCGTGGGTTGAGGTGTGTGAATCTCCGCATACGATGGTCATGCCGGGAAGCGACAGACCTCTCTCTGGACCCACAACGTGGATGATGCCGTTCTTGGGGTTCATCATTCCGAAATGTGTGAGGCCGAAGTCCTCGGCGTTTTTAGCCAGGGTGTCGACCTGCGTCTTGCTGACCGGATCCTCTATGGGCTTGTCTTGGTCGTGGGTCGGGGTGTTGTGGTCGGGCATACAGAATATGTTGCCCGGACGGAGACACTTCAGTCCGCGCTCGCGCATGCCGGCGAAGGCCTGCGGCGATGTCACCTCGTGGCAGTAGAGCCTGTCGATGTAGAGTTGCTCGGGGCCGTCTTCCACGTGCTGCACCACGTGTGCGTCCCAGATTTTGTCAAAGAGAGTGTTTGCCATTTTTTACCTGTATTTTGTTTAGTTTTTTAGTTTCAGTTTTTCGCAAGGCACGGGCTGGCCGGTGTCGCCGGTTGTCTCCCGTTGTCCCTTGGAGGGGATTGATGCAACCAAAAAAGCCTCTCTCACTCACGGTGGGAAAGGCTTTTTTATCTATTGGCGCTTGGCATCATGCGCGGATCAGTCTTCCCACCGACGGATGTCGTAGAATAATGGAAAGAAGTCCTATAATAATGGAAGCGTTCATATATTTGTTGCTTTTTCGGCTGCAAAGTTAATCACTTTGTCCCAAACCTGCAAAAATATCTGTCTTTTTTTAATAATGAATCATGATGCCGGTAAATGTGAGGTAAATTGTTCCCTCAAAGGTACAAAACGAGGAATTGTTCCCTCGAAGGTACAAAATGGGTAATTGTTCCTTCGGAGGTACAAAATGGGTAATTGTTCCTTCGAAGGTACAAAATGAGGAATTGTTCCTTTGAAGGTACAAAATGGGTATTTGTTCCTTAGAGGTACAAAGTGAGAAATTGTTCTTTGGATGGTCTTTTGTCGAAAATTTTTGTGAAATTTTTTAAGTTTTCACTGCCCTATGCGTGAACGATTGCGTATAAGGGTTAAGAAAACTAAACGTAACACCATCATGAAACACAAGCTCCCATCAAAGGTCATAGTCTTGTTTTGTGTCATGTCGATGTTCTTTCTCAACGCTTTAGGACAGGGAAAGAATGTGACGGTGACTGTGGAAGATATCGATACTTATCCGGTTGGGCAGTGGCGCGACGGGTATTTTTATTTCGATGACTCGCTCCATGGTATCCTTGTCTCGCTCGGAAGATGGTATAATGTCAATGTAGTGGCCACAAACCATGCCATGCTTTCCCAGCAGCTCCATTTCGTGGCCGAGCGCACCATGTCGCTCGATGAGATCATCGACGATCTCTCCTCCCTCGTAAACGACATCGAGATCTGCTTCGACGGGAAGCAGATCTCGGTCACCGGTCAAAAGTAGCAAATCCTCAAACCGCTACAATATTGTTATATTATTTAAGAAGCAAATAGCTAAGGATACTAAATTAGCTCCTTCATCCTTAACTCTTGACTCTTAACCCTTAACTCTTCACCCTTCACCCTTAACTCTTCACTCTTCACCCTTCACTCTTCCCATCAGCTCCTCCATCTTGGCTGCGATTTCCTTATTGGCCGGATTGCCGATGCTGCCGAGATGGGTGTGGCTGACTGTGCGTGTGGGACGGTAGGTCTTGTTCTGTACTGCCATACCCACTTGCTTATAAGCGTCGCGGAAAGGTACTCCCTGCAGCACGAGGCGGTTCACATCCTCCACCGTGAAGATATAGTCGTAGCGCGGATCATCAAGGATATTATCCTTCACACGTATGTGCTGCAACATGAAATCTGCCATGTCGAGACATTCCACGAGCGATGTCGTGGCGGGGAACATGATGTCTTTCATCAGCTGGAGGTCACGGTTGTAGCCGAGAGGCAGGTTGGCCGTGAGTATCGTCAGTTCATTGGGGAGTGACTGCAGCCGGTTGCATTTGCCGCGCATTATCTCGAATACGTCAGGATTCTTCTTGTGGGGCATGATGCTTGATCCGGTGGTGAGCTCATCAGGGAAAGATACGAAAGCGAAGTTGTTACACATCCACATGCAGACGTCCATTGCCATATGTCCGAGAGTGGAGGCCACGGCTGCAACTGCCGATGCGACGGCCCTCTCGGTCTTGCCACGGCTCATCTGTGCCGCCACGACATTGTAGTGGGGGTTGGCGAATCCGAGCAGTTCCGTGGTCATCTCGCGGTCGAGAGGGAATGATGAACCGTAGCCTGCTGCCGAACCGAGAGGATTCTGGTTGGCTATGTTGTAAGCGGCCACCACAAGCTGCATGTCGTCGGTGAGCGACTCGGCATAAGCTCCGAACCACAGCCCGAATGAGGAGGGCATTGCCACCTGCAGGTGTGTGTAACCGGGCATAAGTTTGTCACGGTGCTCTTCGGAAAGGAGCTGAAGCCTGTGGAAGAGCTTGTCGACTGCCTTTGAGATTGTGCGCAGCTCGTCGCGGAAGAAGAGCTTGAGATCTACGAGTACCTGATCGTTGCGGGAGCGCCCGGAATGTATCTTCTTGCCGATGTCGCCGAGTTTCGATGTCAGGAGGAACTCTACTTGTGAGTGCACATCCTCCACACCATCCTCTATCACGAATTCGCCGCGCTCTATCGAGTCGGCTATCTCCTGGAGGGCCGGAAGCAGCCGGGCGAGCTCCTCTTGGGAGAGAAGGCCTATCTTCTGGAGCATCTTTATGTGGGCCATCGAACCCTGCACGTCGTAGCGTGCCAGGCGAAGATCGAGTTCGCGGTCTTGTCCGACGGTGAAGTTCTCTATGAGTTGGTCGGGCTCGAAGCCCTTGTTCCATAATTGTTTTGCCATTTGATTGTAGTGTTGGTGGTGGGGGTTGTCAGAGTCTTATACCCTCTATCAGACGGGGGTAAAGGTGCAGGGCTTCGTTTATCTCGTCGATGAGCACGAATTCATCGGCAGTATGCGAGCGTGATGATTCTCCGGGTCCGATCTTGAGAGAATGTATGCCGTGCATCAGGGCCATGTCGGAAGTGGTGGGCGACACGAAAGGGGTAAGGCCCAGTGCGGTCGCGGAGACCACGAGCGGATGGTCATGCGGAATTACGGAAGCGTGGACACGAGTGGAACGTGGAGTGAGGTCAGACCATTGCACAGCCTCGCGGAGCAATTCCACTGTCTCTGGATTGGTATATGCGTCAGTGGTCCGTACGTCGACCACATAAGTGCATCTGTCGGGCACGACGTTGTGTTGCGTGCCCGCGTTGATCATCGTCACGCTCACCTTTATCGGACCAAGTATATCACTGACGATGGGCGTGGAGAAATCGCGTAGGCGCGATATGTCCTCTATTGCGCGGTAGAGCGCGTTAATTCCCTCGTTGCGTGCGGCATGTCCTGATTTCCCGTGAGCCACGCCGTCGAGCACAAGAAGCCCTCTTTCCGCTATGGCCGGTTGCATTCCGGTGGGCTCACCCACGATCACCATGTCGGGGGGAAGTCCTCTCTCCGCCAAGTGTGGCAGGAAAGCCCTCATGCCGTTTTCGCCCATCACTTCCTCTGCGGCGGTGATGGCGAGGATAAGGTTTACCGGGAGATCTTTACGGCCTTTAAGGTCGAGGAATGTGGAAGCGAGTGCTACTCCCGATGCGCCGGCGTCGTTGCTGCCCAATCCGTAGAGTTTCCCGTCTACGATTTCCGGAAGAAAAGGATCGCGTGTATAGGAAGAAGCAGGGCGTACGGTGTCGTGGTGGGAATTGAGCATCAGCGTCGGCCTGCCCGGATCGAAGCCGGAAGCCACGGCAAACACGTTGTTGTGCAGCCTCTCCACATTCCCGGCACCGTTGCTTTTCAGCCATTCTTCCCAAATATCGGCTGTGCCGTTCTCCTCGCGTGAGAACGATGGCACTGCTATCAGACGCCGCAGCAGTGCCACGGCCTCCTTGAGACGAGGATGGACAGGGTATGCGGTCATATCATTCGGTGCGTATGACGGTGCCTCCGTCAGTATTGAGCGCTTCGGCCTTGCATATCCTTACCTCGGTAACACCGTTGGCGGCGCATGCGAGCGCGTTCTGGAGCTTAGGGATCATCCCTTTTGCCACGATGCCTGCGGCTTTCAGTTCGGCGAACGAGGCAGCCGTGACAAGCGGAATCACCGACGATTCATCGTCGAGATCGGTCATGACTCCCGCTTTCTCGAAGCAGAATGTGAGTCGGGTAGGGGCTACGCGTGAGGCTCCCTGTGCCACGGCTCCGGCAATGGAGTCGGCGTTGCAGTTGAGCAGAGTCCCTGCGCCGTCATGACAGATGGCGCAGAACACCGGCACGTTGCCATTGTCGAGCAGTGCCTTTATGAATTTGTCATTTATGCGTGCAGGGTCGATGTCGCCCACGAAGCCGTAGTCGATCGGTGCTGCCGGGCGTCGGGTGGCAGGTATGGCATTGCCGTCGGCTCCGGTGAGACCTACTGCGTCGCAGCCGAGGGCCTGGAGCATCGCCACTATGCGTTTGTTGATGAGTCCGGCATAGACCATAGTCACTATGTCGAGGGTCTGACGGTCGGTGACGCGTCGCCCCTCGATCATGTTTGCCTTTATGCCCATGCTCTCACTCATGCGCGTAGCCTCCTTGCCCCCGCCGTGCACAAGGATCTTATTCCCTTTCATGGCCGCGAAGTCCTTGAGGAACGCCGCGAGGGTGTCGGGATTGTCGATGACGTTGCCGCCGATCTTGACAATATTGATCATATCTTCCATAGCGTCGGAAATCAGGCGAGACCTTCAAGTAGACGTTTGAGCACGACCTGGGCCGAGATCTCGCGGTTTGCCGCCTCTGGTATTACGATGCTCCGCTCCGACTCGATCACGTCGTCAGTCACGATCATGTTGCGGCGCACGGGGAGACAATGCATGAAGAAGGCGTTGTCTGTCAGGCCCATCTTCTCGGTGTCGACAGTCCAGGCACGGTCGGTGGAGAGTACTTTCCCATAGTTGGGATCGGTGTAGGCTGACCAGTTTTTCGCATACACGAAATCAGCGCCTTCGAGGGCCTTGCGCTGGTCGTATTCAATTGTGGCGCCGGCGGTGAAAGCCGGGTCGAGTTCATACCCGTGGGGATGGGTGATGACGAAATCATAGTCGGTGGCGTTCATCCACTCGGCGAAAGAATTGGGCACAGCCTGCGGCAGCGCGCGGGGATGAGGCGCCCAGGTCATCACTACTTTCGGACGGGGTTTAGTCTTGAACTCCTCGATGGTTATGAGGTCGGCGAAGCTCTGGAGCGGATGGCGTGTGGCGGCCTCCATGCTGAACACGGGGCGTCCGGAGTATTTTATGAACTGCTCGATCACCCTCTCCTCATAGTCCTCTTTTTTGTCCTTAAGTCCGGCGAACGAGCGAACGCCAATGATGTCGCAGTAGCATCCCATGACCGGGATCGCCTCCAGAAGATGTTCGGCTTTATCTCCATCCATGATGACACCGCGTTCGGTCTCCAGTTTCCATGCTCCCTGGTTCACATCGAGCACGATGACGTTCATGCCAAGATTCATGGCAGCCTTTTGTGTCGAGAGGCGCGTGCGCAGGGAGGAGTTGAAGAAGATCATGAGCAGGGTCTTGTTGCGGCCCAGCTCAGTGAACGCGTAGCGGTCTTTCTTTATCATGGCGGCCTCCGCGAGAGCTTTGTCGAGAGGACCGAGGTCGTTTACACATGTGAATTTTTTCATAATCTTGCAGGATCAGGATATTGCTTTCTTGAATTCGTTGAGGAAATGGTCGGCCTCCTCCATGGAGAGCGACAGGGCCGGGAGCAGACGCACGGTGTATTGGCCGGCACCGCCGGTGAATATATGATGGCCGAAAAGAAGCTTCTTGCGGAGTTCGGAGCCTGTGAAGCCCTCTACCTCAAGACCGATCATGAGCCCTTTCCCTCTGACATCTTTGACTTTGTCGATCTTCCGGAGTTCGGTGATGAGATGTTTGCCTACTCGGGCGGCATTATCCACGAGATTCTCCTCCTCCATGACGTCGAGCACGGCGATGGCTGCGGCACATGCGAGATGGTTGCCTCCGAATGTCGTGCCGAGCATACCTTTCTTCGCCTCTATCGCGGGGGAGATGAGCACCGCTCCCATAGGGAAGCCGTTGGCGATACCCTTCGCACAGGTTATTATGTCGGCCTTGATGCCGGCATACTGATGGGCGAAGAACTTGCCGGAGCGCCCGTAGCCCGACTGTATCTCATCGATTATGAGAAGAGTGCCGGTCATCTTGCAGACTTTGTTCAGGAAGCGTATGAACTCAGCCGTGGGTTCGTGTATCCCGGAGACACCCTGGATACCCTCTATTATCACGGCGGCATATTCACCGGTTGACAAAGCCTTGCGTGTGGCCTCTATATCGTTGAGAGGCACGAAAGTCACATTGTCTGTCTTGTTGAAAGGGGCCTGTATGGCGGGATTATCGGTGGCCGCAACAGCTCCCGAGGTACGTCCGTGGAAAGCTTTGCCGAATGCGAGGATCTTGCTGCGTCCTGTGGCAAACGAGGCGAGTTTCATGGCGTTCTCGTTTGCCTCTGCGCCCGAATTGCAGAGAAAGAGCGCGTAGTCATCATAGCCCGAGGCTTTCCCGAGTTTCTCTGCCAGGCGTGTCTGCAGGGAGTTGACCACGGAATTGGAATAGAACCCGAGTCGGGCAACCTGATTGGAGATCGCCTCCACATAATGTGGATGTGCGTGGCCTATGGAGATTACGGCGTGTCCGCCATAGAGGTCGAGATAATCAGTGCCATCCTCGGTGAAGACGTGCGATCCCTTCCCCCTCACAGGCTCTATGTCATAAAGTGAATATACGTCGAAAAGATTCATTTCTTAATTTCAATTCAATATTGTCGTTTGCCGGAAAAAGATTCTGATACCCCTTCCTTAAACCCTTAATAAATCCTCAACCCTCAACCCTCTAACCTTTAATCTTTAACCTTTAATCTTTAACCATTATCAAAAGGCCGACGGTTTGAGTCGCAGGCCGGTGCGCTGGTCAATGCCGAGCATGATGTTCATGTTTTGCACGGCCTGTCCGGAGGCACCTTTGAGGAGGTTGTCTTCAGCGCAGGTGATGAGCAGACGGTCGCCGTGTTTCTCCACATGGATAATGGCCTTGTTGGTGTTTACGGCCTGTTTGAGATCAACGGGACGGTCGCTTACCACCGTGAACGGAGCATCCTTATAGAAATCCTTGTAAAGGGCGATAGCCTCCTCTTCAGAGAGGCGGCATTCCAGATGCGTCACTGCAAATATTCCGCGGGCGAAATCTCCGCGCATCGGGATGAAGTTTATCTTGGCTGTATTGCCAGGCTGGAGGTGCTGGAGTGTCGCGCCGATCTCAATCAGGTGCTGGTGGGTGAAGGCCTTGTAGACGGATATATTGTCCGTGCGCCAGCTGAAATGGGTGGTGGCGCCTGGTTTCACGCCCGCACCGGTGGAGCCGGTAAGCGCGGTTATGTTGATGTCGCCGTTGGCGGGGAGGAGTCCGGCGGCTGCCAATGGCAAAAGGGATAGCTGCAGGGCAGTGGCGAAGCAGCCTGGATTTGCCACGGATTTGGCCGCGGCTATCCTCTCTTTGTTTATCTCGGGGAGGCCGTAGACGTATCCTTCTGACTCGTCGCGGAAATCCTGCGCGAGATCTATCACTTTTAGCCCTTCGGGCCGCTCGTTCTCTTCCCAGAATTTCCTGCTCTGGCCATGGGCGGAGCAGAGGAAGAGGATGTCGATGCTGTCGAGAGGATGTGTGTCGGAAAAGACGAGGTCAGTCTCGCCGAGGAGTCCCTGGTGCACATCGGTGACGGGGTTGCCGGCGTTGCTCAAGGAATGCACGAATTCCACACTCACCTCCGGATGGTTGATGAGCAGGCGTAGGAGTTCGCCGGCTGTGTAGCCGGCGCCTCCGATAATACCGATTTTCTTCACGATAGTGTGCTGATTACTCGGCTTTGCCGTTTTTCACCTGATTATTGTGGTAGATCTTCATCTGGTTGCCGAGAATTTTCGTGAATCCTTTCACGTCGTCGGCGGTCCATGCCTTGTTGACCTCACCATATTCGCCGAAATCGGTTTTCATGAGATCAAATGGGGAATCTACTCCGACAAGGGTGTAGGAATAGGGACGCAGGGTGATCTCGACGGTGCCGGTGACGTTGCGCTGAGAGCTCTCGAGCATCTTCTCGATGTCGCGCATCACGGGCTCAAGATACTGTGCCTCGTGGAGGAACATGCCGTACCAAGTGCCGACCTGATCTTTCCAATACTGCTGCCATTTGGTGAGGGTGTGTTTCTCCAGCATCTTGTGGGCGGCGATGATGAGGATGGGGCCGGCGGCCTCGAAGCCAACGCGTCCCTTGATGCCGATTATGGTGTCGCCGATATGCATGTCGCGGCCTATGCCGAAGCGGGAGCCTATGCGCTCCACCTCACGGATTGCATCGACCTTGCTGTCGAAATGCTTGCCGTTGACGGCGTCGATCTCTCCCTCCTTGAAGGATATGGTCAGTTTCTCGGGTTCTGTGGCGGTCACCTGCGAGGGATATGCCTCCTCGGGGAGTGTCTGGTCGGAGTGCAGGGTCTCCTTGCCGCCTATCGATGTGCCCCACAAGCCTTTGTTGATGGAGTACTCGAGTTTTTTGAAATCGGCCTCGTAGCCGTGTTTCTTGAGATAGTCGATCTCATACTCACGGGTGAGCGTGAGGTCGCGGGTGGGGGTTATGATCTCGATCTCCGGAGCGAGGATCTGGAAGGTGAGGTCGAAGCGCACCTGGTCGTTGCCGGCGCCTGTCGAGCCGTGGGCTATGGCGTCGGCTCCGATCTTCTTGGCGTATTCGATGGTGGCTATGGCCTGGAATATACGCTCGGAGCTTACAGAGATGGGGTAGGTGCCGTTGCGGAGCACGTTGCCTGCCACCATATATTTTATACTCTTTTCGTAGTAATCTTCCGTTATGTCGAGGGTGGCGTGAGATGCGGCGCCGAGTCGCTTCGATTTGTCGGCGATGACCTTAAGCTCCTCCTCTGAGAAGCCCCCGGTGTTGGCGATGGCGGTGTGCACCTCGTAGCCGAGGTCTTCGGAGAGATATTTTACTGCGAACGATGTGTCGAGGCCTCCTGAGAACGCGAGGAGCACCTTCTTTTTCTTGTCTTGTGTCATATTGATATTATTCGATTCCTTTAAAAAAACATGTTGCGTGGCGCCCATATCGGCGCGGATACGCTGTTAACGTTCCACCCTTTTGAGATGAAGCACCTTGTTGATGCTGTTTTTCATCTTCATGATGTAGGGATTAGGACGGTCTTTTTCAGCAAGGGGTTGCTTCGGGTCGAAGAGCATGCCTGTGCAGAGGCACATCTTCCGGTTGTTGCGCTGCAGGATGTCATAGTTTCTGCACCCCTCGCATCCTCGCCAGAATTCCTCGTCGTCGGTGAGCTCGGAGAATGTCACAGGTTTGTAACCCATGCGCGAGTTGAGCTTCATGACGGGCAGTGAAGTGGTGATGGAGAAAATTTTGGCGAACGGAAATCGAAGTCGAGCCAGCTCGAACGTTTTCGCCTTGATGGCGCCGGCAAGGCCAAGATGGCGGTATTCTGGGTCGACAATCAATCCGGACGTAGCGACATAATCTCCATGACCCCAGCTCTCGATGTAGCTGAACCCTACGAGCCGTTCGCCATGGAGCGCGACCACGCTCTTGCCGCTGTTGATTTTCTGGGCAATGTATTCGGGCGTGCGCTTGGCGATGCCTGTGCCGCGCTGAAGGGCCGACTCGTAGATGAGCCTTACGATCAGATCGGCATACTTGGCCTGTTCGGGTTCGGCAAACTTGACAGTGATGTCTTTGATGTCCATTTCAGTTTCCGAAATTAATTGTTAAAATTACTTTACCCACGAATCAGTGTTGAAATGCAACCGCAGGTTTCCGACACGCTCATAGACGTAAGAAATCAATCAGGAAAGGCTTCCTGATTTCACTCATTTGCCACATGTCGTAATTTCCACCTGTAGAACTTTTTCAACTGGATTGGATGAGTTGTGTTCGTAAAAGTTGCCAAAATTACAAAAAATAATTGATATGCGTTGCATTGGCATGGTTAAATCTTCGAATTCGGAGCAAAAATAACGTTTGCAGATGAGTTTTGGCTATTTTACGGTCACTTCTTTTATGATTGGTGCAGAAATCCCTTCGACGGTGACAATGACTCGGCCGATGCCCATTTCCCCTGTCGATTCCACACGTATAAGACCTTCGCCGAAGTAGGTGGGCAATTCTGTTGTGCGCCACGATTCCTTGCGGCGCATGTCGCCGGTCTCAACCCCGAGAAGCCTCAACGGACCTTCCGTGCGGACATTGAAAATGCGAGGCTGCATCTGTTGTGTGCGTCCCAATGAATCAGTGAGCGTGAGACGCAATGCTGTGGCGGTGGCACGACGTCGGCCTTCTTCGACTGGTGTCATGTCGGCAGGCTGACTGCGGAGCGACGCGCTTCCCTCGAAATCGAGACGTGCGGCAGCCATATCGCCATGGTTCACTAAGGAATCGCGCATCACTTCCCTGCCCTCCTTATATCCTATGGCAAGCACTTTCCCCTGACGCGCCGGGAGCTGGATGGTGATGCAGTTGTCGGGATAGTCTTTCGTTCTCCTCGCTTTCAACGGCAGTTGCGGATTGCTCCACATTGGGAAGAAGAACTGCACGGAATCGCATGTCGTGTAGCAGCGCACCTGCACACAGCGCGAGTCGGTGTAGGGGAGATCCCAGGTGTCGGCCATCGGCGGATATTGCCAATGGTCTGTGCCTATAGCCTGATCAAAGCAATTGTCGCGCACCACGAGTTTCAGATAGTCTTTTTCAGGCTGCCAGGCTGCATGGTAGTATGCCGCCTGCGGACGTTCTTTCAAAGTCATGTCGAAAGGGCACGAACACCATCCCTTTGCAGGCCAGGGCGACGATTCCCCCAGATAGTCCACTCCGGCCCAGACGAACGAGCCGGCAATGAAATCATTCTCCTCCACAAAATGCCAGGGATTCTCCTCCACGAAGTCCCTGACGATATCCTCCCGCAGACCGGAATAATACACGAACGCTTCCGTGACCATCATCTTCCTTCGGGGATGGCGGCGATGGTCTGCGATCATCCTCGGCTCGAGATAATTATAACCCACAAGGTCGGTCACCTCTCCGAACTTATCCTGAAATCCCTGCTGGCATGCCACGAGCGTGGGGCGGGTAGGATCGAGATCCTTCACTATCCTGTTGAGCATGCGTGCTCTCTCCACCCCTTCATTGTCATCTCGCCAGGCTTCGCTTACCTCGTTGCCGATACTCCAGACAATGACCGAGGGATGGTTTCTGTCGCGCACCACCATGTCGGCGATATCGCCGGCGGCGTTATCATCGAAAAACGGAGCGTAGTATCCTGATTTCCATTTGTCGAATGCTTCGTCAATGACGAGTAGCCCGAGAGTGTCGCATATCTCGAGAAATTCCGGAGAGGGTGGATTATGTGAGCAGCGTATGGCATTGCAACCGATATCCTTCAGTGTCTTAAGTCGCCGTTCCCAGTAATCGTCGGGCACAGCTACTCCCAGGCTTCCGCAATCGGAATGCAGACACATCCCTTTGAGTTTCATGCCTCGCCCGTTGAGGAAGAATCCGCTGTCGGCGTCGAAGCGGATATCGCGGTTGCCGAATTTCGTGCGCACTTCGTCGATCACCTTCCCGCTGTGTGTCTTCAGTTGCGTCACGAGGGTGTATAGATACGGTCTTTCCGTACTCCATTTCTCCGTGGCCTTCTCTACTCTTTTCCCTTCCGCGTTGAGGATAGTATTGGCAATCTTGAACTGTTTCCCCTTGTCGGCCGTCGCGGTGTCGATCTCTGCGATGACGGTGACAGTCCCGTCCGGTTGCGTGGTTACAAAAATGCCGTCATGCCTGATATGGGTAGGAGCGGTGACATCAAGCCAGACGTGGCGGTAGATGCCGGAGCCGGTATACCAGCGCGACTGTTCCTCACGGTTCACATGCACCACCACCCGGTTCTTCCCGTTGCGGTTGAGCCAGGGGGTGATATCGTAGCCGAATCCTGTGTAGCCATACATGTGATGGCCGACACGGTGGCCGTTGACCCAAACTGTGGCACGGTGGTATACTCCATCGAATTGCAGCCTTACTTTCCCATCTTTTCTCAAAGAACGTGGCAGGGTGAAATCTTTCATATATACCCCCTGCCCTCCGGCGAGATAGCCTGCCGATCCTCCCATGGCCGGATCGAACGGCAATCCGGCGCTCCAGTCGTGAGGCACCTGCACTGTTGTGAATCCGGACTGAGTATAGGAATGTCCGGAACCTTTGGCCTGGGTGATCTCACTTGCCGTGACCTGCGCCTGTTCGGGCTCTGTGTCATCGGTGACTTTTGTCTTGACGGTGACGCGGGGCGACGACAAGGGATTGTCTCCTATGCCGAGATCGCGGAGCGTATGGATAAGATCAGCGGAGTCGCTGCACAGTCGGAAGCGCCAGTCACGGTCGAAGGTGAGACGCTGCCGGGGTGGCGCGGCTATGACATGGGATGCGCAGATCAGGAAAAGGGTGAGAAAAGTAAGGAGTCTTTTTCGCTTCATGTTAGGTATGAATGGTGTGAGGTTCTTGGCGTTGGTTGAAAAGAATCACGGCGCAGACTGAATATGAGCCGCGCCGTGATAATGTTGATGCTGGTTAGTCTTATTTCTTGAACTTCACGGCAGCTTCCTCGATGGGGAGACATGCCTTGTAGTTCTCGATGTAGGCATTGAACCCGGCCACCTCTTCCTCTGTGGGAGAGATGCTCGTGCCGGTATTTCCGGCGAAGACATCCATCTCGAGGTAGTCAGCCAGATTGCGGTCTTCCTTGTTGTTGACAAGATATCCCGCAAGGAGGGCCATACCCCAGGCTCCACCCTCGCCTGCGGTCTCCATGACGGAGATGGGGGAGTTGAGGGCTGCGGCGAGTATGCGCTGGCCAACGCCTTTGGTCTTGAAGAGACCACCGTGGCCGGTGATGCGGTCAACTTTCACATGCTCGTCGTTGAAGAGCACGTCATTGCCTATCTTGAGCACAGCTACAGCCGCGGCTATGTTGGCGCGCATGAAGTTGGCGAGGTTGAAGCGGTTGCCTACCGTGCGTACGAACAATGGGCGTCCCTCCTGGAGTCCAGTGACCGGTTCTCCTGAGAAATAGTTGTAGGCCATGAGTCCTCCGCAGTCGGGATCTCCGTTGAGAGCGTTGTTGTAGAGCGTGGCGAAGATCTTGTTCATGTCGACGGGAATACCCATCAGCTCGGTGTATTCCCTGAAGATTCCAACCCATGCGTTGAGGTCGGAGGTGCAGTTGTTGCAGTGCACCATGGCCACAGGGCTGCCGTCGGGGGTGGTCACCATATCGATCATCTCATAGGGCTTGCTGAGCTCCTTCTCAAGCACGATCATGGAGAATGAGGAGGTGCCGGCCGACACGTTGCCCGTGCGTTGCTTCACGGCGTTGGTCGCAACCATACCGGTTCCGGCGTCGCCTTCAGGGGGGCATACGGGAGTGCCAGGACGCAGGTTGCCGGATATGTCAAGACGCTTGGCGCCCTCTTCTGTGAGAGTGCCCGCGTTCTCGCCGGCGAGAAGCACTTTAGGCAGGATGTCGGTGAGCTTCCAGGAGAATCCCTTGTCGGCCACCAGATTGTCGAACTTCTCTACCATTTCCGCTGAATAGTCTTTGGTGGTCGAGTCGACGGGCATGATGCCGGAGGCGTCGCCTATGCCGATCACCTTCTCTCCGGTGAGCTGCCAGTGGATATAGCCGGCCAGAGTGGTGATGAAGGCCACGTCTTTCACGTGAGGCTCCTCATTGAGGATAGCCTGATAGAGGTGAGAAAGGCTCCAGCGGAGCGGCATGTTGAAGTTGAAGAGCTTCGAGAGTATGGCCGCGGCCTCGCCCGTGTTGGTGTTGCGCCAGGTGCGGAATGCAGCGAGCATCTCTCCGTTTGCGTCGAAGGGCATGTAGCCGTGCATCATGGCGCTCACTCCTATGGCGGCGAGGTTTGTGATCTCGCAGTCGTATTGGGAGAGCACGTTGGCACGGAGGTCGCGGTAGCAGTCCTGCACGCCGAACCAGATGGCCTCCAGACTGTATGTCCAGAGCCCGTCGACGAGCTGGTTCTCCCATTCGTGGCTTCCCTGTGCGATGGGGCGGTTCTCCTCATCGATAAGGACGGCCTTGATGCGGGTGGATCCGAACTCTATGCCGAGCACGGCCTTTCCCGATTCGATAGTGGCTTTTGCTTTATCAGTCATGACGGCCGGATATTAGCAGAGAGACTTGTTGAGCATGTAGTATACCTCATTCCAGCGGAGATGATCCTTGAATGCGGGAATCGTGGTCTCGGCGTTGATGTGTGCCATCTCGATGCCTGCGATCTCGGCATAATCCTCCCAATATTCGGGAGTGAGCTCATAGGAGAAACAGGAGTGATGGGTGCCACCTGCGAGAATCCATGCGGCGGCCCCGATCTCGAAGTTGGGCGCGGGGATCCAGAGTGCGGATGCCACGGGGAGCTTGGGCAGCGGTTTCGACTTGATGCAGGTCACGTCGTTGGCGATGAGGCGGAAGCGGTTGCCAAGGTCGATGACGGTGGCTGTGATTCCAGGCTCGGGACGGGAAGTGAAGACGAGGCGTGCGGTGAGGCTCTTGCGGATACCGATGCCGAGGAAGTGCACCTCCAGACGAGGCTTCTCCTCTGCGATCAGCGGGCATACCTCGAGCATGTGGGCCTGGAGTATGGAGCTCTTCTCGCCGTCGAAGTTGAGTGTGTAGTCCTCAAGGAAGGAGCATCCCTTGCCCTCCGACATCATCCACACAGTGCGGTAGAGAGCGGCGCTCTTCCAGTCGCCCTCGGCGCCGAAGCCATAGCCCTCGGCCATGAGGCGCTGAGATGCGAGACCCGGGATTTGATCGAATCCAACGAATTTGGGATCGTTGATGTCGTCGGTGCCGAGATCGTCGAAGTTGGTAGTGAAACCTTTGGCGCCCTTGGCGGTGAGGATGGCACGGAGCGTGAGTTCCGCGTGTGCGGCGTTCCAGATCTTCTTATATTCCTCTGTGTAGGGATCCTTGAGGTTGTCGGCTACGACATACTCGTTGAAATATGTCTCGACGAGAGCCTTGATATCCTCCTCTTTCACTTTCTTGTGATACTCCATGAGCTCGCTCACGGGGGTATAGTCCACGTGGTAGCCGAGACGTTGTTCTGCCTCTACCTTGTCGCCATCGGTCACGGCCACATTGTTCATCTGGTCGCCGAAGCGGAGTATGAGCATGTCCTGAGCGTCGGCCCATGCCACGGCCACACGCTCCCATACGGCGATCTTCTTCTGTGCGGCGGGATCCGACCAATGGCCTACCACAACCTTGCGGCGCAGACGCATGCGGGTGCAGATATGTCCGAACTCACGGTCGCCGTGTGCGCTCTGGTTAAGATTCATGAAATCCATGTCCATGTCGTTCCAAGGTATCTCGGCGTTATACTGGGTGTGGAAATGGAGCAGAGGCTTGTTGAGCTGCTGCAGGCCGCGGATCCACATCTTGGCGGGTGAGAAGGTGTGCATCCAGGTGATGACACCGGCGCATTTGGGGTCGTTGTTGGCGGCGAGCATGATCTCACTGACCTCTTTCGAAGAGTTGGCTGTGCCTTTGTATACGACCTTCACGGGGAGGTTGCCCGACTGGTTGAGGCCCTCGACCATGGCTTTCGAATGAGCGTCGACTTTCACAACGGCATCGCCTCCATAAAGGAGCTGGGCGCCGGTTACCCACCATATTTCATAATTCTCGTACATGTCTTTGTTTGTTTTAAGTTGTTTTGAGTTTTGTTTCAGGTTTATTGGATTTTTGTATAGCCCTTTTCTACAGGCTTATTTCTGGCCGTAGTAGGCATTGGGTCCGTGCTTGCGGTTGAAGTGCTTCTCCACGAGCAGCGGGTTCATTGTCAGGTTGGGGTTTACGGCAAATGAAATCGATGCCATCTTGGCAACCTGTTCGAGCACTACGGCATTGTGTACGGCCTCGTGGGGATTCTTGCCCCATGTGAAGGGACCGTGGTTTGTGACGAGCACTCCGGGAGTGTGGATCGGGTTGATGTCCTTGAATGTCTCTACGATCACGTTGCCGGTCTCAAGCTCATAGTCACCCTCTACTTCCTCGCGGGTCATGGCCCTGGTTGCGGGCACGGCATCATGGAAATAGTCGGCGTGTGTAGTGCCGATGTTGGGTAGGGAGAGCCCGGTCTGTGCCCATGCCGTGGCATAGGTGGAGTGGGTGTGGACCACGCCGCCGATCTCGGGGAATGCGCGGTATAGCGCGAGGTGGGTCGGAGTGTCGGAGGAGGGACGGAGGTTGCCTTCAACCACCTGGCCTGTCTGGAGGTCGACGACCACCATGTCTTCGGGTTTCATATTGTCGTAGCTCACGCCGGAAGGCTTGATCACCACAAGGCCTTTCTCGCGGTCGATGCCCGAGACGTTGCCCCAAGTGAAGATCACCAGGCCGTGGGCCACGAGCTCGAGGTTGGCTTTGCAGACTTCTTCTTTAAGTTGTTCGAGCATATTGTTTCAGTTTAAAGATAAGGGTTTATTGAATCCATAATTCATAATCCATAATCCATAATCGATTCAGTATTCATCATCAATGATCCATGCTTGATATCCGATTATGCATCGCATATTGCCTGAGCTTTTGCTAATCCGATTATGCATTATGAATTATGCATTATGCATTGCTCAAAAGGTTACGCATTGATTCCAGTGTATCGGTAGAGGCGCGCTCCCCGTTTCGAAGTCTCTTTGTCGATGAGATCTGTGGGCTCTATTTCGGGGTTGTCGGTGATGCGCTTGCGGAAGTTGCGTTTGTCGAGCTTCCTGTCGGTCACCACCTCCACGAGATTTTGCAACTGGGTGAGGGTGAAGAGCTCGGGGAGTAGATTGAATGCCAGCGATCCCGACAGGATCTTCCGGCGCATCACTTCGAGTGCTTTCCCTATCATCTCGGAATGGTCGAATCCGAGAGGTGGAATCTCGTCGATATCCACCCATTGCGCGTGATGGCTTCTGATCATATCCTGGTCTGCCTCGTCGAGTTTCAGCAGTGCGAAATATGCCACGGAAACCACTCTTGCGCCCGGATCGCGGTCTACTTCCCCGAATGCTCCGAGCTGACGGATAAAGACATTGTCGAGCCCGGTCAGTTCGGCAAGCACTCTCCCGGCAGCCTGGTCCACACTCTCATTATCATTGACAAAACCGCCGATCAGCGACCATTTCCCTTTTTCGGGTTCGAAATCGCGCCTGATGAGGAGGACTTTAAGCCGGTCGTCGCATATGGCGAAGATAATGCAGTCTACGCCTACATGGAAGCGGGGGAGATGAGAGTAGTATGATATTGCTGATTCTGTCATTTATGTCGGTCGTGGAGTCCGGATTGGATGTCCGGAACCGAGTCCTTGCGGCGAAGAAGACGCCGCAAGGACTCTCCGGAATTTTGATTACCAGAAATAGATATAGAACGCTACTGTGATGCCGAGGATTATCACGGTGTTGATGATATCCCAGGCATTCCAGCTCTGACGTGTGGCCAGGCGCTGCTCGGGTGTGGATGTGCCGAATACGAGGCCTTTGATCTTGGCTTCGTCGGGAGCCTTTGTGAAGAGGCTGACAATGAAGACCACTGCGAGACAGAAGAGGAGCATCCAGCCGCAGAAGAAGAGCCAGTTGCAATCATAGAAGATATACTGGAACCAGCTGTGGTCGCCCTCGGGGAGTTCGGGGGCGTTGCTGTAGTAGATCTTCGCGCCGAGGCGGGTGCAACCGATCACGAGGCCGGAGATAAGACCCCACATGCCGCCTTGTGCCGATGTGCGCTTCCAAACGATGCCGAGGAGGAATGCCGCGGCGATACCCGGGGCGAGCACTGACTGAACATCCTGCAGATAGTTGTAGAGCACGTCGCCTACGGAGCGCATCACGGGAATCCAGAGGATGCCGAGGATCACGATCACCACAGTGGCGGCCTGACCGATACGCACGAGTTTCTTAGGATCGGTCTGGGGCTTGAACCTCTGGTAGAAGTCGATGGTGAAGAGGGCTGCCGATGAGTTGAACAATGATGCCAGCGAGCTCATGAGGGCAGCAAGGATACCGCAGACGATAAGACCTTTTACACCGGCGGGAAGCAGCTTGGCCACGAGTGTCGGGAACGCTGCGTCCGGAGTCGACAGGCGGAATACTTCGCCGTTGACTGTGATACCTTCGTGTGAGAGGGCGAATGCGATCATACCCGGGATGAGGAAAAGGAACACGGGGAGAAGCTTCAGATAGGCTCCGAAGATGGTGCCTCGGCGTGATTCCTTCTCGTTCTTGCCTGAGAGCACGCGCTGCACGATGAACTGGTCGGTACACCAGTACCAGAAACCGATCACGGCAGAGCCGATCAGGGCGCCGAGCCAGGGATACTGTGGGTCGCGGTTGTCGCGGATGAGGTTGGTCATCGTGTCGCCGTATTCGTTGACTTTCTCTATGGAGCAGATACGCATCATCTCGTCCCATCCGCCGAGGGCCTTGAGGCCGAGCACGAGGATGATCAGCGAGCCGAGCAGAAGTATAGGTGTCTGAAGCACTGAGGTGTAGAGCACGGATTTCATACCTCCGATGATGGTATAGAGGGCTGTGATGACCACAAGTCCGATGGCGGCGATCCAGAAGAAGTCGATTCCCCAGAGGGTCTCGATGCCGAACACTTGCTGGAACACGAGTCCGCCGGCATATACCGTCACTGCCACTTTCGTAAGCACATAGCTGATAAGAGAGATCACCGAGAGAATGGTACGCGAGGCCGAATTGTAGCGGCGCTCGAGAAATTCCGGCATGGTGATCACCATTGATCGTGAATAGAATGGCACGAATACCCATCCGAGAATCAGGATCATCCATCCCTGGATCTCCCAGTGGGCCATGGCCATACCGCTTGAGGCGCCGGCTCCGGCAAGGCCGATGAGGTGCTCGGAGCCGATATTCGATGCGAAGATCGACGCACCGATCGCAATCCAGGTGGCGTCTTTGCCACCCAGGAAGTAGTCGTCGGCATTTGCCTGTTTCTGCTGCATCACCCACCAGATGATGGCGATGAGCGCGAGGGCGAACAGACCGATGACAATCCAGTCTAATGTTTGCATAATGTCGGGGTTTTATAGGTTAGGTTTGTTGGTTCAGTTCTTTACCGAGAATTTATAGATGCAGCGCGACTTGTAGGTATCGCCCGGGTTGAGACGGGTCGAAGGCCACTGCGGTTTGTTGGGAGAGTCGGGGAAGTGCTGGGTCTCTAGGCATATGCCGGTGTGCTGTTTGTAGACGATGCCGTTCTTGCCTGTCTGTGTGCCGTTGAGGAAGTTGCCGGAGTAGACCTGGATGCCGGGCTCGTCGGTATAGACATCGAGCACGATGCCTGATACGGTGCTCTGGAGTTCTGCCGCTATCTGCGAGATGTCGCCTTTGGTGTCGAGCACGAAGTTGTGGTCGTAGCCGTTGCCGTTCTTCACCTGCTCATTGGAGAAATCCTTGATCTTCTCGCCTACCATCCTGGCTTCGATGAAGTCGAAGGGAGTATCCTTCACATCGGCCATCGTGCCGTCGGTCATATATGTCGAATCGATGGGGGTGATCTGCGATGCGTTTACCATCAGAAGGTTGTCGGTGATGGGAAGGTTGGGGTCGCCGTTGAGATTGAAATATGAATGGTTGGTCATATTTATGATGGTCGGCTTGTCGGTAGTGGCCGAGTAGGAGATGTCGAGAGCGTTGTCGGCGCGTAGCACATAGGTGACGGTCGCTGTGAGGTTGCCGGGATATCCGTTGTCGCCGTCCTTGCTGTCGATGGTCAGCACGAGAGTGGTGTCGTTTTTCTGCTCAGCCTTGTAGACGCGGTATTGCCATCCGAGGTCGCCGAGTTCGCCTCCGCCATGAAGCGAGTGTTTGCCGTTGTTGAGCGGGAGCTGATACTCTATGCTGTCGAGCTTGAATTTGCCTTCATTGATGCGGTTGGCATAACGGCCTACCGACGAACCGAAATCGGAGAGGTTGTTCTCAGGGAAGTATGCCTGGACGCTGTCGAATCCGAGCACCACATCCTTCAACGCGCCGTTTTTGTCGGGCACCATGAGTGAAACAACGCGTCCTCCGAAGTTCGTGATGCAGACTTCGGTGCCTGCCGGGTTGGTCAGAGTGTAAAGCGCTGTGGTGTCTCCTCTGAATTCCGCTACGAATTTCTGAGGATCGAGTCCTGACTTTGTGAGCTGCGGGATGCCGGTCTGGTTTCCGCAGGCAGCCAGGAGTGCGAGTGTCGCGAGTGCGGCTGCTGATCTAAGTTGTTTCATGAGTGATATTGTTAATTGGGTTTTAAAGGTCTTTTCCGGTTTTCTAAAGGCTTTTGTGAGTTTTCTTTAGATTTTGGGTGTAAAATTAACACTAATTCTCACTCTTGCAAATTAAATTTATATGTTTTAAAACATATTTTTGCATTTTGCCGATAAAACGACTAATCAATCGGATATATAGAACAAAGAAAGAGTGTAAAAACTACACTCTTTCTTGATTATAATACCAATTTTGTCAGAATTGTCTTTGATTTTTCGTGAGAAGGTGCTTATAGGATCATTTCATTATTTCTACGAGTTTGGCATCGAGTTCCTCGGCGTCGTCGAAACGGCCTACCATGTTCCCCTCCGCATCGATGAGGAATTTCGATGGGATATACATGATGGCGTATTTGTCGGAATTCTTCCCTCCTTCGTCAAAAATATTGTAATAAAGTTCAAGGCCGCTGCTCTTGGTCTCGATAAATTCCTTCCATGCGTCTTTGTCGCGGTCGAGCGATACGGCGAGGATAGCGAAATTCTTATCCTTGTATTTGTCATAGACCTCCTTGACATGTGGAAGCGATGCACGGCACGGACCGCACCATGTGGCCCAGAAGTCGAGAAGCACCACTTTCCCCTTTAGGTCAGAAAGTTTCACTGTCTCCCCTTTTTCGTTGAGTCCGGATATCTCCGGAGCAGGTTTCTCCGGCTGTATGGCTTCCATGGCTGCGAGATAGTCGGCGGTAGCCTTGTCGGCAGCCTGGATTTCCGGGGTCATTGACGCGTATATCTCTTTGATCTCTTCAAAACTCAGTTCTGACCGGAGCTGACGCATAATGACCGGAGTATAATAAGACTCCGGATGCGACTTGACGAAATCAAGATTGTTTTTAGTGATTTGGCCTACCAGCTCAACGTTTTGTTTGCGGATTGCAGCCCGCGCGGCTGTGTCGTTTTCTGCCGCCCGTGCTTTTTCGCTGAGTCGGTTGATCTGTTCGTAGACGGCATTCTGGATTTTCTCAAGAGAATCCCTCTGGGCATTGAGGAGCGAACCCTCTATCCTGGCGTCATTATACTTCTCTCCTGTGAGGTCTACCGTGATTGTGCCCGGCTCAAACATCATCATGCGATACTTTCCCGTGCCATCGTTCTGATTGCCAGTGGAGAGCCAGCCCATGGCGGGAGTATCGATGGTTCCCTTGAAAGAGAATTTCCCCTGGGCAACCACGCAACTGTCCTGAAATGTAGAATCATTGTTTACCTCGTAGGAGAGGCGGATGATCTCACCGTCAGCAAGGTCGGTGGTACCATTGATGATGTACTCGTTTGAGGGCTTTGAATTGCAGGCACTGATTAGAGCGGTGAGCCCCAGCGCTGCCCATAGTAATTTTTTCATGATGGATTATTTAAGTTCAACTATATTTATGTAACCGAATTACGGCCTATTTATTGCCAGCAGGGAATCATTTCCCTATCTTGCCTGATCCGCAGTATGCCGCTATGTGCGGTGAGTCAGGTTGTCGCAACAAAAAGTGGGCAAGACAGCTTGTCTTGTGTGGCAGCGATAGTGTAAAAACAGGCGGCAGATAACAATACATGGTCAGCATGTGCCGAACAAGACGATGAGGCCGCAGATGATGATGTAGGCCGCGGCATAGGGAATGGCCTTGCGCAGGATGGCGTCGTCGGCTCCCTTCATGTCGCAGGCGGCTGTGGCTATGGCGATACTTTGCGGAGAGATCATCTTGCCGCCGGTGGCGCCGGCTGTGTTGGCGGCTGCGAGCCAGTCGGACTCAGAGCCGGTGAACCCTGCCACGGATGCCTGTCCTGTCATGCCGAGCTGACCGGCCACATTTGCCTGAAGCTTGCCGAAGAGGATATTGGAAGAGGTGTCGCTGCCGGTCACGAATGTGCCTATGGCTCCGATTAACGGAGCGAAGAAGGGATAGAATGATCCGGAGAGGGCTACGAGCCCTGTGGCGATTGCGGCGATCATGCCGCTATAGTTCATCACCGAAGCCAGGGCAATGAGCGAGATGATCGTCACGGCCGTGAACCGGAGGTTGACGATCGTACGTGCCATGACGACAGTGAGCTGCTTCCATGAGAGCCCCTGGATGAGACCGCCGGCCACACTGCCGATGAACAGCATGAGTGCGGCGTTGCTGATCCACCCGAACTTGAAGACTGAACCTACCACCGGAATGGGGAACGAGGTGACGAGCGTTGACTTGAGGAAATTGTTGACAGGCGGACAAAGGGCTCCCGTGATGAGGATAAGCAGAAGAATGAAGATATAGACACTCCAGGACCTGAATGTCTCGCTAAACGTGAATCGCTTTCCGGTGGCAACCTTTTTCTTTGGCAAGAACAGGCGCGAATATATGATGATGGCGATGATTGCCGCGATCGATCCGAGTATTGCCGGGGTCTCGGCCCCGAGGAATGTGGCGCAGAGCAGTTGAACGGCCAGTGATATGCCGCCGACCCAGACCGATATGCAGATGTTCTTCAGCCATGCCTTACGGTCGGTGAGGGTGAGAATCACGAACGGGATGAGGATGAAGAGGGGAGAAAGCTGCACAACTGCAAAGGTGGAGACCTCACATATGGTTGACGGGCCCGCGGCGCCCCCTTCGGAGATCTCGTTACACAAGGTCGTGACAGGCACCCCCACGGCGCCGAAGCCGGTGGCCACAGTGTTGCCGAGCAATGCCACGAGAGCGGAGAACATCGGTTTGAATCCCAGACCGATGAGAATGGCGGCTGGTATGGCCACGGCTGTGCCGAAGCCTGCCATGCCTTCGAGCAAACCTCCGAATCCCCACACCATCATCAGAACCAGGATGCCCCTGTCATCCGTAAACGACATGAACTGGCTCTTTATCACCTCTATCGCTTTTGACTCCACGAGCACGTTGTAGCTGTAGATGGCCATGAGGATGATCAGCAGGATTGGGAAAATGGCCTTAAGCACACCTTCCGCCACGCTCCAGCTTACCACCGAACAGATAGAATCGGCTGAGAACCGCTCCGGAAGGATGCCCATTTCCGGAGCCGCCCATAAGGCAAGTGCCGCGGTTGCGGCGAGGGTGATGAGGGCGCTTTTCCATCCGTTGACCTTGAATCCGAGCATAAGTACGAACAGAAGGATCACAGGTATTGCCGATATGATTGCATTCATTTGCGAGCCAGTGTTTTGTGAACGTTATTGACAGGTTGTTTACATCTCCGTAATGCCTCTGGCTGCTTATCCCACCAGAAGCAATGTCATGCTACGTGCGGCCTGCGCCCCGTTGACGAGCACCTGGGCGATGTCGGCCGTCTTCGAAGGTCCGGCGATGAAGACTCCATACCCATACGACCGGAACTCCTCCGCTCCGTATTCCGGCAGTGTTATGCGCTTGTACGCCTCGTGCATGTTGTTGACTATCTCCTTCTTGGGGAGCACCGCCACAAGGTTTTCCGAGATGAAGCATACATCGCGCTCCTTCACGGCTTGCGGAATCCAGACGCTGCCATTCTCGGCTACGCCGAAGCGGGCCTCCACCACTCCCACATCGGTGTGGTTGAGAGCGGCGGCATCTTCAACAGTGTCGGGATTGAGCGTGGCCGATTTTACTTCCGGAAGATTGCTGGCTATCACCTTCGCATCCGGATAGACGGTGGATATGACATCGTCTGCCATCGAACGGTCGGCGATTTCCACCACCTTGCAGCCGGCCAGTTCTGCCTGGCTCATGAATTTTTCCAACGTATCAGTAAAGGTCAATGGGTGGAGACCTTCCGACGACGGACGATCATATCTTTTTGAGATGGCGCGACGGCATCTCTCTATAAATTCTTTCTGGGTTGACATAGTTAGAATGGCGTTATAGGTCTTTACTGTCGTTCTCTTTCTTCTGATATTCCTTTATGAGGCTGTGGAACGGCTTGGGTGGAAACTTCATCATCTTGTGGCCATATGCCCATGGATTGAGCCCGTTCTCAATCATAAAGGCGGGAAGATGGTTGATTACCGATGCACACCCGGTGAGTTTGTTATATAGCGATGGATTGTCGAGCACCTTGTCCATGACCGAGCATATCATCTTTTTCTCCTTGTTGGCCACTCCGAGCGAATCAAGTTTCTGGCGCCAGAGATAGATCTGTTCTCCGAGATTTACTTTCACCGGACAGGTGTTTTGGCAGCTCAGACATAACGTGCATGCGCTGACGTTGCCGGCATATTTGCGGGGATCGCGGAGCATCCCGAGATTTACGCCGAGCGGCCCGGGTATGAAATAGCTGTAGGAATAGCCCCCCGACCACCGGTAGACCGGGCAAGTGTTCATGCAGGAGCCGCAGCGTATGCATTTCAGAGTCTCCCAATGCTCCTGATCAGCGAGCCAGTCGCTGCGGCCGTTGTCTACGATGACGATATGCATGGGTGCGGCTCCGGGACGAGCCTTGCGGAAGTGGCTGGTGTAGACTGTGGAGGGCTGCCCTGTGGCCGACCGGGCGAGGAGCCGGACGAAGACCGAAAGCGCGTCGTAGTCGGGTATTATCTTCTCCATGCCGATGACCGATATCTGTAGCTTCGGCACAGATGTCGACATGTCGGCGTTACCCTCATTGGTGCAGACCACGATGTCGCCGGTCTCGGCTATGCCGAAGTTGGCGCCGGTCAGTCCTGCGCCTGCGGTGAGGAATTCATCGCGCAGGCTGAGCCTGGCCTCATAGGTAAGATATGCCGGGTCATGATTCTTCGGGTCGGTATGCAGTTCGCGTTCGAAGATGTGCCCTACATCGTCGTGGCTCAGGTGAGTGGCCGGCACGACGATATGGCTCGGCCTCTGGTGGTCGAGCTGAAGTATGCGTTCCCCGAGGTCTGTCTCCACCACCTCTATGCCGTGCTCCTCGAGATAGGGATTCATTTCGCATTCCTCCGTGAGCATGGATTTCGACTTGACAATCTTCTTCACGCCATTGTCGTTGAGGATGGACAGCACTGTCTGGTTCATCTCCTCGGCGTCTTTTGCCCAGTGCACTATCGTGCCGTTTTTCTCGGCAGCTTCGGCGAATTGTTCCAGATATCGGTCGATATTTGTCAGGGTGTGTCTTTTTATTCCGGAAGCTGCCTCGCGTAGGCGTTCCCATTCCGGAAGTTGGTGTGCCATTGAGTCGCGTTTCACCCGAAGGCCCCAGAAGGTATTGTCGTGCCATTCGGCATAACTTTTATTCTTGAGGAATTTTTTCGCCGCTTTGCTGTGTGTCGTGCTCATAACTCTGAAGCTAAGATTTCTACGATATGTTTGAATTCTATGCCACCGTCTATTTTTTCCTTGGCGGCAACCCCGGCCATATGCATGAGGCAGGAGCAGTCGGCGCCGGTTATGTATTCGGCGCCGGTGGCCTTATGGCGGAGAAATTTCTTTTCTCCCATGATTTTGCTGACGGCCAGTTCCTCGATGCTGAACATGCCGCCGAAGCCGCAGCATTCGTCATCCCTTTCAGGCTCCACGACCTCAATACCCTCCACCAGTGAGAGAAGGTCTTTTATTTTGTTGAATTTAGGCACCGCGCATTCGGAGGGCGACGAAAGGCCGAGTTCCCTCACTCCATGACATGAGTTGTGGAGGCTCACCTTGTGGGGAAACCGTCCGAGCGGAGTGTTGACTTTCAATATGTCATGGAGAAATTCTACCATGTCGACCGTAGATTCGGCGATCCGGCATCTGTGGCCCTCCTCTCCGAGAAGCTGCGGATAGTGATAGCGTATGAACGCCGTGCATGATACTGAAGGCGCCACGACATAGTCGAAACCTTCGAACAAATCGTTGAGCCGGTGGGCCAAAGGCACGGCTTTGGTTTCGAATCCGGCGTTAGCCATAGGCTGTCCGCAGCAGGTCTGCCCCTGCGGATATGTGACGTCGATGCCGAGATGGCGCAGCAGACGGTAAGAGGCCATCCCGACGTTGGGGAATACCGCGTCTACATAACAGGGAATGAATAGTCCAACCTTCATTGCATATATTGTGTGTGGAGTTAAACTGTCAGTGGATATTTATTTTGTCAGGTCTGAACATTATGGAGTGTCAGCTAACTTACAACGTAAACAACCCTGCGGGAGAATAGTTTTGCATAATGCAATAAAAAAGAGGGTGTATCAAAATTCAGTTTTTGGTACACCCTCCAATTTTTAAGCCGCCTGA
>ERZ836877.282-NODE-282-length-90662-cov-17.978765_pt1 | contig 90662 bp, 74 predicted proteins | sample MGYA00519469_ERZ836877 | MGnify/ENA primary metagenome ERZ836877 (study PRJEB31850, sample SAMEA3708809) | human gut metagenome | biome: human gut; feature: human-associated habitat; material: faeces | place: China | collected 2014 ...
AGGCACTGTTGCCTCCGCCCCGGTAGGTCGAGAGGATATCGCTGATGTCAAGACGCTCTATGACCGCATCGACAACCCTTACCATGTGGTTTTCGGGCACGAGTTCATTCAGCGATGGTGGAAGAAGTAGATTTTGTTTTCTATTGTCAGATTTTATTGCTAATTTTGCCATGTTATGCCATGATTATTAGTGATTTATTCGCAACACAAATATACTGAAAATCTATGACATGACAAAGGCTTTCGCGCTGAATTTCAGCATGAAAGCCTTATTTTTTTAGACTGTTTAAACTATAAAAAGAGACTGCCCAAACTTGTTAGATAGTCTCTTAATTAATCACATACTTCGGAATTAATTGCTTGTTTCGGCAATCATGCCAAGGAATTCATCTTCAGAAATCATTGGAATACCGAGTTTCTCACATTTTTCACGTTTGGAGGGCCCCATGTTCTCTCCGGCGAGCACAAAGCTGGTCTTTTTCGAAATGCTTCCAACATTCTTGCCCCCCTCGCGTTCGATCAAGTCTTTATATTCATCACGCGAATGATGGGCGAAAACTCCGGAGATTACGATGGATTTCCCTTCGAGCGACGTGCCCTTCGGGGCGAGTTTTTCCTCGGAAAGGCTCATCTGTACGCCGGCTGCCCGGAGTCGGGATATATTGTCGATATTTACCGGATCACGGAGGAAATCATAGATGCACTGTGCTATCACGGGGCCGACATCAGGAATAGAGGTCAGTTCCTCCACCGACATGGCCTGCATAGTATCCATATTCTTGACGGAAGACGCGAGCCTTTTTGCTGTAGTCTCACCTACATTGGGTATGGAAAGGGCATATACGACCCTTTCGAAAGGCACTTTTTTCGATTGCTCTATTCCGTCGATTATCCTCTTGGCCGATTTCTCTCCCAGACGGTCGAGTTTCTGTAGCTGTTCCGGGGTGAGGTCATAGAGGTCGGCAATGCGTTCCACAAGGCCGCAGTCAAAAAGAAGCTCAGCGGTCTCTTCGCCGATTCCGTCAATGTCCATCATGCGCCGGGCACAGAAATGCTCGATCTTCCCTGTGATCTGTGGGCGGCATCCGTAATGATTGGGACAGCACCATGCCGCCTCGCCGAAAATCCTTACGAGCGGAGTGCCGCATACGGGACATCTGTCGACGAATCTGATGGGAGTGGCCTCAGGGTCACGTCGTGATACTTCTACGCCGGTGATCTTAGGAATTATCTCCCCTCCTTTCTCCACATACAGCCAGTCGCCTTCATGGATGTCGAGTTCGCGGATTATGTCATCGTTGTGAAGCGAGGCGCGCTTCACTATCGTGCCGGAGAGTAGGACGGGTTCAAGGTTCGCAACAGGAGTGACTATGCCCATGCGTCCGGTCTCGAACGAGACAAAGCGCAGTCGCGTGCATGCGTTCTCGGGATTGAATTTGAATGCGATAGCCCATCGCGGAGATTTGGCAGTGAAGCCGAGATTGAGCTGCTGACGCAGTGAATTGACCTTGAAGACAAGTCCGTCGGTCGCGACGGGCAGTTCCTTGCGGTGCACGTCCCAGTAATCTACGTAATCGTTTACCTCCTCGAGCGAATGGAGCAGGCGCATGGCTTTCGACACTTTGAACCCCCATCTCGCGGCAGCCTCCATGTTGGCGTAATGGTTGTCGGCAGGGAGGTCGTCACTCAGAAGATAATAAAACCGAGCGTCGAGATGTCGTCGTGCCACTTCGCGCGAGTCCTGCATCTTGAGGGTGCCGGAGGCGGCGTTGCGCGGGTTGGCAAACAGAGGCTCCTCGTTGTAGGCCCTCTCGGCGTTGAGGCGCTCGAATACCTCCCACGGCATAAGGATCTCTCCACGTATTTCAAACTCCTCGGGCCAGTCGCCAGGCTGTAGCTGCAGGGGGATACTTCTGATTGTCTTTACGTTTGCTGTCACGTCATCGCCCTGGGTGCCGTCGCCACGTGTCACGGCCCTGACGAGACGTCCGTGGCTATAGGTGAGCGATATTGAAGTGCCGTCGAATTTCATTTCTCCCACAATGTCGAAATCCTCCCCCTCGAGTGCTTTACGTACACGTATGAACCAGTCGTCGACTTCCTCGATCGAATAGGAGTTGGAGAGCGACATCATAGGGCGTGCATGGATCACATGCTCGAATCCTTTGGTTAGATCTGAGCCTACCCTTTTCGTAGGGGACAGCGGATCGTCAAATTGCGGAAACTCCTTCTCGAGCTTCTCCAGCTCTTTCATGAGCATGTCGAAATCCTTGTCAGAAATCTCCGGGGAGTTCAAAACATAATAATTGTGGTTGTGCCTGTGAAGGTCGGCTCTAAGAGTCTCGATTCTTTCTTTGGCTTGCGATGGATCCATATTCAGAGGTTGTTTTTCGTGTCTGTTAATCAGTTCTCCTGCTCGGCGACTTACGGATTATTGAGAATCATGTCACGTCGTCGATGTAGGGATATGTCACATTCCATAGAAACAGTCCGGCCGCAGGCATGGATGTGCCTGCGGAGCAACGGTCTTTTTCCCGGATGATATCTTGGAAACCTTCAATGCTTATTTTCCCTCTTCCTACGTCTACGAGAGTGCCAACTACGGCCCTGACCATATTGCGCAGGAATCTGTCGGCGGTAATTGTGAAGACGAGCCCCTCTTGGGGAACAGACAGTCCGCAACCGTTGCCGGAACATTCGCTTAAGGGAGTCCATACAGCTTCTGTTACATCGCAGTTATTGGTCTTCACATCGGAATGTAGTTTCGCGAACGATGTGAAATCCTTGGTCTGAAGAAGGAGAGAGGCGGCTTCGTTCATACGGACTGCATCGAGAGGGGAGGGGGAATGCCATGCGAACGGATAGAGAAACGGAGATTTCTCAAAGGTCACGAAATACTTATAGGTTCGCTCCACGGCATCAAAGCGGGCATGGGCGTTGTCGGCTACCTCGATAAGGTCGTAGAAGGCGATATCTTTTCCTGCAAGTCGGTTGAGGGCGAGAAGAAGTCTCCTTTTATCCGCCACCGGCTCCGGAGTGTCGAAATGGGCATACATGCGTCGTGCGTGCACCCCGGTGTCTGTGCGTCCTGCCCCGACAATGGATATGGGGAGGCGCATCACTGTTGTGAGCGCCTCCTCTATTGTCTGCTGTACGCTTACGGCGTTGGGCTGCGACTGCCAACCGTGGAATCCTTCCCCGTTGTAGGCCAGACGTAGGAAATATCTCATGACGGTCAGTCCCTCTCCAGATAAGTTATGCCGTAGAGCCCGGATTTGTAGTTGTTGAGGAACTGGCGTCCTTCCTCAGCCGTAATGACTCCCTGTTTCATCGAAGCCGATACCCATGCCTCAAGATTGCGAACGAGCTTCTTAGGACTGTATTCAACATAGTCGAGCACATCAGCCACGGGTTCGCCGTCGATCACCTGCTCAATCTTGTAGCCGTTTTCATCGACAGAGATGTGTACGGCGCTTGTGTCGCCGAAGAGATTGTGAAGATCTCCGAGTATCTCCTGGTATGCCCCGACTAGGAACACTCCAATATAGTATTTCTCATTCTGCCGGAATGTATGCACTGGCAGCGAATATGACATTCCCTGAGGGGATACGAATCGCCCGATCTTGCCGTCGGAATCGCAGGTTATGTCCTGGATAGTGCAACGGCGTGTAGGTTTTTCGTCAAGTCTCTGTATGGGCATTATCGGGAAAAGCTGGTCGATAGCCCATGAGTCGGGAAGACTCTGGAAGAGGGAGAAATTGCAGAAATACTTTTCAGGAAGCATCCTGTCGACCTTGCGCAACTCTTCCGGCGGGTGCTTCATATTATCGGTGAGGTCGTTTACATCGCGTGCCACTGACCAGAACAGTTTCTCTATCTGAGCGCGGGTGCGCAGGTCGAGTAGTCCGAGACTGAAAAGCTCAAGCGCCTCCTCTCGGATCTGGAGTGCGTCGTGCCAGTCTTCGAAAAGGGTTGTGGCATTGATACGGTCCCATATCATGTACAGCTCTTTGGTGAGTTCGTGGGCATCGTCCTGAATCTCTTCGTTGTCGTTCCAGATAGGGAGCTGAGTGGTCTCGAGCACCTCTATGATCAGCACCGAGTGGTGTGCCGTGAGTGAGCGTCCGCTCTCCGTAATGATATTGGGGTGTGGAATATTGTTCTTGGTGCAGACATCTACAAGTGCCGACACAGAGTCGTTGACATATTCCTGGATTGAATAGTTCATCGAGTTCTCTCCCATAGATGAGCGAGTGCCGTCGTAGTCCACGCCGAGTCCTCCACCTATATCAACAAACTCTATCTTGAACCCCATCTTAAAGAGCTGCACATAGAACTGCATGGCTTCTCTGAGCGCGTTTTTAATACGCCTGATCTTTGTGATCTGACTTCCGATATGGAAATGTATAAGTTTCAGGCAGTCAATAAGGTTGTTTTTCTCAAGAAACGAGAGGGCATCGAGGAGTTCAGACGAATTAAGGCCGAATTTGCTTACATCACCTCCTGACTGCTCCCATTTGCCGCTGCCTGATGATGAGAGCTTTATGCGGATTCCGATGTTGGGGCTTATGCCAAGTCTTTTCGCAACATCGGCGATAAGCTTCAGCTCGTTTAGTTTCTCCACCACCAGATAAATGCGTCGTCCCATTTTCTGGGCGAGAAGAGCAAGCTCCACATAATCCTCATCTTTATACCCATTGCATATTATAAGCGAGTTTGAATGTGGATTGACGGCGAGAACTGCATGGAGCTCGGGTTTTGATCCGGCCTCAAGTCCGATGTTGTATTTGTTTCCATGACTGACAATCTCTTCCACGACCTGCCGCATCTGGTTTACCTTGATAGGGTAGACGACGAAATTCTGTCCTTCGTAGGAATATTCGTCGGCGGCTTTCTTGAAGCAAGAGGATATCTTCTGTATCCTGTTGTCGAGGATATCCGGAAAGCGAAGCAGCATCGGTGCAGACACATCACGTATTTTCAATTCGTCGACAACCTCCTTGAGATCGACCGACGCACAGTTTTCGCGGGGAGTGACCTGCACATGCCCCTTGTCGTTGATTGAAAAATATTTCAATCCCCAGCCGCTGACATTATATATCTCGGCTGAATCCTCGATACGCCATTTTCTCATTAAACTATGGGTCTTATATAATTCTGGTTTCTTATTCAATACTTATTTGCCTACGGCAATCATGGCTGTCTACGCCCGAGCAGTTCAAAGCGTTCCACGATTATTTCCGTCCGGCGTCTCACAATCTTCATCCTGTCTTCATATTCCCTGGTGCGGAGATAACCCTCGACATATAATTGCGATCCTTTCCTGACATATCTTTCCACGATAGAGGCGTTCTGCCCTCCGAACACAAGATTATGCCATTCGGTTATCTCCACACGCGAGGCTCCCCTGGCTTCATTGGTGGCGAGTGACACATAGGCCACAGGACGGTCTTTCTCCGGATATCTCATATCGGGATCGGCCCCGACATGCCCGAGAAGTATGACTTTGTTCACAGACATGACCTCAGGGTGTTATGCGAACCAGGATGTATGCTGTTCTGAATCAGAACGTCTGCCGAATACGGAAGGTTTAAGCGTGAGGCCTACCTTTTCATCGAGGGCGAAGAAAAGATTCATCACGTGGGTAGCGTCGCCCGCTCCACCCCTCATATGTGAATCGCCTACTGTCTCAAGTGCGAGGAGGCCGGCGCCCGGCTTGTCGAAACAGACGATACACTTCTGAGTTCCCTCCACCTCGCTGTTGTCAATCTGTGAGAGGCTTGTGAACACAAAATTATGATCATCATATATAGTTTCGAAAAGATTGTCGACTTCCTCTATGGAGAGTGGCGACTTCATCATTGTCAGGACTCTCATGGTCCTGGTCATGTCGGAGGGTATGATCCTCACATGCACTTTGCCTGAGTATCCCGTCTGCGACTTGGCGATCATGGTGGCGATTTCCGTGGCTATAGCTCCGGGATCGAGTGATGCCGCCATATCTGCAGGCGCGGCTACTGAGATCTCGAGATCGGAATCGATGAGCTGGTTTAACGCAAGAGGATGTAGCGCGATCATGGCGAGCGCAGCCGCCGGAGTCGGAACGACAGCAAGGCGTGCTCCTCTGACGAGCGGCTTTCTGTTGATTTCGGAAAGGCCATATTCAAATCCTCCGGCTGCGAGGCGGTGCATTCTCCGGGCCGACATGTCGATGATATGGAGCCTGGGCCATTCCTCGGCTCTCTGCACGATATCGTCGGCTGCCTCTGAATCCTCGGCGATAAAAAGCACATCGAGAGCCGAAGGATCGATGGAATCGGAAAAACTTACGATCTCCTCTCCAATGAATCCGTGATGGCATGCCGCCACGCTGCGCCCCGCGAAGGCGGGAGCGTGGAGAGAGATTATGTCGGTTTCTGGATGATGAATCAGTATGCGGAGTAATTCCCCGGCGTCTTCCTGCCGGGCTCCGATGATTCCTACTTTAATCATGTCGGGTTATATATAGAGGTTTCAGAAATTGTCGGGATCTATTGACAGGATAGAGGCGAAGAGCTGACGGGCCCTTTCTCTCGACACATCTTCCCTGAGCACGGCGAAAATCGTGTCACTACCGGGAATTGTGCCGAGGATCTCGCTTTCGCCGCTTACGTCGATGTCGTAGGCGAGACCGGAGGCATATCCGTTTCTTGTCTTTATGACCGCGATGTTGCCTGAGAAACTGAGGGAAATGAAGCCACTTTGATAGTTTGCGCGTGCAGGCGCGGTGCCTGATGCGAGAATCTTGTCTTTCAACGAGTCGCTGTCAGGGAGAGTATACATGTATGTTCCTCTGTCAGTAGGCACTTTTGTGGTGCGCAACATTTTAAGGTCGCGTGAGAGAGTGGCCTGAGTGACGTGATGGCCTTGACGCGCGAGAATTCCGGCAAGCTCCTCCTGGCTTCCTATACAATGGTTTCGTATCAGATCGATGATAAGATCGATTCTTTTTTTCCTGTTTTTCATGCGTGGTCGCTTTTGGATTTTCTACGATCGAGTTCAGCCTTTATGCGGCCGGCTTCTTCATAGTTTTCGTTTTCAGCAGCTTTCATCATCGCAGCTGAAAGTTGGGCGTCAGACATTCTGGCGAGATCCGACTTGTCGGCTTCAGGAGCATGCCTCTCTTCTCCGAGGGTGGCTGCCTCGTCGTTTTCCGAGGGGCCGTTGTCGGGGTCGAACCCGGCTTCCCTCATCACAGAGTCGGATGTGAATATCGGGGCTCCGACACGTATGGCGAGAGCGACGGCATCCGACGATCTTGAATCGACGATTTTCTCTGTCTGTCCGTTCGAAAATACAAGGTCTGCCGCAAAAACTCCGTTGGGGAGTTTGCGGATATTCACCTCTATGAGCGAGATGCCGAAAGCCGCAAGTGTGGTGACCATGGTGTCGTGGGTCAGAGGCCGCGGGGTGGCCACTTCCTGAAGCTTGCATTCAATGGCCTGAGCTTCGGGGAATCCTATTATTATAGGGATTCTCCGGGTGCCTCCCGCCTGTTGCAGAATCAGCGCGTAGACGCCCGATTCGATCTGGTTGTAAGTTATGCCAACCAATTCAAGTCTGTGTTTCTTTTCCATCTCGAATACCTATTGTCAGATGATGACGGAGTTTTCATTTATTGTCGGATCTGCGGCCTGTGGGGCTGCCTTCTTATGATGGCGTGCGTGTCTGTGTGAGACTTGCGCCGGCGTAGAGATCATGCCTGAGCCGAGACAAAGTTCATGATCAGGAGTGTATATCACAGCGAATTGTCCGGGAGCGATCCCTTGGACGTCTTCCTCTGAAATGATTCTTAATCCGGCATTGTCTCTGCGAAGAATACCGTCTGTGAACTGCGGCGTATGACGTGTCTTGAAGGAGATTGCAATCTCTGTGTCAAGGGTAGCCGGAAGGGGCGATCGGGTGATCCAGTTCATTTCCTCAAGAGGGATCACGCGTCCGTATTGCAGCTTAGTGTCAATGCCGTTGGATACATACACTACATTGTCGCGGATATTTTTTCTAACTACAAACCAGGGACCCCCGCTCATGCCGAGACCCTTGCGCTGCCCGATCGTGTAGAACCAGTAACCCTTGTGGGCACCGATCTTCTTCCCTGTGGCAATGTCGATTATCGGGCCCTCTTTCTCGCCCAGATGACGGGCCAGAAAATCAGAATAGTTGATTTTCCCAAGGAAACATATTCCCTGGGAATCTTTACGTGCGGCGTTGGGGAGACCTGCTTTCCGCGCGATTTCCCTTACTTCTGACTTATCGAGCTCGCCGAGGGGGAACATTATGTGCGAGAGCTGTCCGTAGTCGATCTGGGCCAGGAAATCGGTCTGGTCTTTCACGGGATCTTTGGCGGTGGCGAGATAGAGCATGCCGTCTCTCTCCTTTACGGAGGCGTAATGACCGGTGGCAGTCTTATCGAAATCTTTGCCCCATCTTTTTTCGAAAAAACCAAATTTTATGAGTTTATTGCACATCATGTCAGGATGAGGTGTAAGGCCTTTGCTCACAGTCTCGAGCGTATAGGCCATTACATGTTCCCAATATTCCTCGTGGAGCGACACGATATTGAGCGGCAGGGAGTATTTCCTTGCTATCAGGCGGCACATCTCTATGTCTTCTTCAGCGGAACAGCCGCCTTCTCCATTGTCCATGCCTATTCGTATATAGAACAGGTGCAGGTCATGTCCCTCTTCATGAAGCTTATGGACCACGACCGCGCTGTCAACACCTCCGGATACAAGCACTGCTATTCTCATACCTCTTCAAGTTCTGCCTCGCTCTTGTTTTCCGAATGAATGATGTGGAGCGAGAGGAAATAGTCTACAGATATCTTGCCTGGCCCGACAAGCATCAGGAAGAAGTATATGCCAAGGAACATTACAGGGAGATAGCCCTGCTGTTGCCAGTCGAGGAGGTATGGTGCCTCGGCAACGTAGTCGTGAAGCAGATGATATTCGGCGATCACCATTGCCAAGAACGGTGGAAGTATCATGAGTCTTGTAAGGAACCCGCACATTATGAACAGTGAGCTGATCATCTCAATACATATCATCACGATAAGCGATGTCTCAGAGTCCATGCCAAGCACTGATGGAAATACGTAGCGCATATCGTAGAATCGGGCGATCTGCCTGACTCCAAACTGCATGAGCATTATTCCCACGAAAAGCCGTAGGAACAGGCGCCCGAGATTTGTGTAGGAGTAGCCTGTGGTGCGGAAATACAGGCTCTTAAGGAATCTTGATAAGCTATAGTTTCTCATATTGTATGATCTTGTCCGCTGAATTTATGTCGTTGTAAATGTCAGTGGCGCATCATTTATTGTCTGCTGCGCTTACGAGCCTGAGAAGCTCGGCGGTAGCTGTGTCAGGATCGACGTTTTTCATTACTATCTTGCCTTCGCCGTTGACCACGTAGATCGAAGGCCTCACACGGAAGTCAAATATGTCTCTCACCTCCGGGGAGCAGCCTACCGTCCAGGTTGACGGATAGTTGGATGTGTCATCTTTCCAGGTCTTGTTGTCGGCGTCGGGGACAATATAGAGTATATTTACTTTCCCTCTCTCAAGTGCCTGCGTGAGCTGTATATTGGTCTCCATTGACAGACGTGCGAGACGCCATTCTGTCATGGCTGGATCGCCGAAAATAAGCATCGTGGGAGTCGTCATGGGAAAATAAGTGGCTTCCTTGCCGTCTTTGCCAGTGAATTTGAATTCGGGAACTTTCTCTCCGAGCATCGAGTTCCCCAGCACTTTCAGCTGACGCGAGTAATGCTTTTTCTTTGATTCGGGCACTTTCTTGTTTTTTACTATCGCCTGAAGGAAGCGGACATATACCTCATCGATCCAGACATCCGCGCGTGGACTGTAGATGTTCTCCTCAGCGGCTTTTGTGAACTGTATGAGGAGCACGGGATTTTTAGAAATCTTCTCTATGAGCTTGTCAGCTGAGGCCAGCGAACGGGTTTTCTCAGCCCAGCGCATCGGCACTGCGTAAATCTTGAATGCATGATTCAGGGCGTTCTGGTCGACTGTGGCTTTTGACTTGAAGTCCATGGGATCCCAGAAATGGTCTACAAGATAGTTTGATTTGTCTTGTATGGATGTGAGTTCTTCAGGAGCCATGGGATATTCGAAAAGAGGTTCTATCTCTATGGGATCTTGTGCCGACAGTTGGAGGGGAGATACGGAAGCGAGGAGAATAGCCGATATCCCGATTATATTTCTGAGTTTTCTGATCATTTCTGATTAATGTTGTTAATTAAGTCCGGAGGTTGTTGGAAATGTTTTTGGTTGTAATGGTCTTACTTTATGTGTCACAATGACGTGAAGCCATGTGTCATTCCTTGACGAGAGGTCTGATGGCATCTGCCCAGGCTTTATAGCCTTTCCCGAGAAGATGCAGCCCGTCGTTGGTGAATTCCTTTTTAAGTTTCCCGGTGGAGGGATCCGCAAGGGCAGGCCAGAGATCCACGTACACGGCTCCGTTGACTGAAGCTATCTCCTTGATTCTTTCGTTAAACCTTACCACCGTGCTTTCTTTCCCTTTGAGGTTGCGGTAACGTCCGAAGTCATTGTTTATTGGCATCACTGACTGTATGTAAAGCCTTGTGTCAGGAGCTTTTTCTCTTATTTCTCTCACGAGTTTGCCGTATTCCTCTGCGAGTCTGTCGACAGAGAGATTGTGTGAGACGTCATTTATGCCTATAAGAAGGAAAATCTTTGACGGTGAATGGTCAACGACCTGATACAAGCGTTCTATGACTCCGGATATCACATCAGAGGAGATGCCTCTGTTCTTGATTGTGATATCGTCGAAGAGCTCGGAGAATTCTCCACCATCGGTTATGGAGTTGCCGAGGAAGACAATATCACCCGGTTCTACGGGGATGATGTTGAACAGGGTCACTTTCTGTTCCCAGTATTCGCTGCGGGGTGATGCCAAGACTGCCGATGGTAGGGTGGCGGCGAGCAGGAGCATGGATGCCGTGAATATGCCTGCAGGTCTTATCATATTAAATATAGACATGGTTCTCATGAAAGTGTGGTATGGTGTTTTATCAATCCTCCCATTGGAGACTTGTATATATGTGAAATCTCAATCTCACGGGCTGAGGTCGCCTGTCGCAACACTGTCTCGAAATGTGAGGCGACGGATCCTATGAAGCCCACTGAGTATGTTCCGAAGGAAAGGTAGTGGGCCAGATTCCTGTCGATGAATCTCAGGAACTCATCATATACGATATCATGGATCTCTTCGCAATCGATATTATCCTTGAGAAATGGGACGAAAGATGCAAGATATCCGCTTGGCGACGTGCCGCGGTACACATTCTCAATTATGTCGGATATGGTAACGTTGTAGGCTTCGTTAAAACGGGATATGATCTCTTTGGGTAGTCTTAGCTTAAAGATATCGCTTATGAGACGGCGTCCCAGCACGGCGCCGCTCCCTTCGTCTCCGAGCACATATCCGAGAGAAGGTATCTGGCTTATGATTCCCGTTCCGTCGTAAAGACATGAGTTGGATCCAGTGCCAAGAATGCAGGCTATGCCGGCAGTGTGGCTGAAGATAGAGCGGGCTGCCGCGAGCATGTCGGAATCTACGTGAATTACGGAGTCTTTCCAGATATCCTGCAGTGATCGGGCCATTTTGGCGCATATTGAGGGTGTGGCACATCCGGCACCATAATAATAGACTTCCGCAGGGGCGCCATGCGGACGCAGTAATTCCCCGACACGCTCAAGCGCAAGCGTGAGCGAATCGGGTGAGGAAAGTGCCGCGTTGATACCTCCGGTGTGTACGGAAGCCGCGACACTGCCGTCGGGCCTGATCAATGACCATTCCACTTTCGTGGAACCTGCATCTGCTAAAAGTTTATATTTCATTCAATCATTCTTATTTGTCGCCTCCTGCCGCAGGATGTCGGGATGAGGAATATGCGGATAAGTGATTCAATCTACAAAAGTAATATTTTTTTTATAAGTATGCAAGAGAACAATCGACATAAAAAAAGGTGCTCCAACTGGAGCACCTTACTTTTCTCTAATCTGTCCCACCTTTCCGGCTCGGTGGAATGTCTTTTAGCAATTCTATCAATAAAGCTTTGAGTGGAATCGATGAACTTGTCAGTCTGCTTCCTGTCAGAATGCCTCAGGATCGTTGAAGTTCGACCATTCGCCTACAATCTGACGGAGCTGGGAGTCGCCTATCGTACGGAGATCGGTGAGGTTGACATTGTAGCTTACGTTGAGGTGAGTCAGCATCGGGTCGAAGCTTACATCGAGAGTCTGGAGCTGGTTGTTGCTTACGTTCACTCTCTGAAGGAACGAAAGGTTGCTGAGATCAAGGTAGGTGAGGTCATTCCATTCGAGGTTTACGAAAGCCAGGGTAGGCACATCGCTGACCGTGAAAGAAGTAAGATCGTTGTAGGGAGCGAAGATATCGTTGAGGGCTTTGCAGTTGTTGATGGCGAGCTCGGTCATATGGTTGTCGTTGCAGGCCAGGGTTACAAGCGAGGGGAGTTCCTGGATATAGAGCTTCTGGATTCTGTTGCCCTGTATGTTGAGGTTCTCCAGTTTGGCGAGCCCTGCGAGAGTCATTCCCGTGAGGTCATTGTAGCCTGCATAGAGTGTCTTGAGTGCCTGGCAGTTGGAGACTGTAAGCTCTTCAAGATTGTTGCTCATGCAGTTGAGGTAAGTCAGGTTGACGGCGTTTGCCACATCAAGGTCGACAATCTGGTTGGAAGCGATGTTGAGCTTCTTCAGAAGAGGAGCTCCCGTGATGTTGATTTCAGGAAGACGGTTGCGGTTAAGTTTCAGAACCTGGAGCTGCTGGCATTCGATACCGATTGAAGTAAGACGGTTTTTCGAAGCGTTGATTTCAGTAACTGTAGGAGAAACGACGATAAGCCCGGTGAGCTTGTTGCCGCTGACATCGACTTTCTGAAGAGACGGGAAGTTGGAGAGGTTGAGCGTGCCTCCAAGATCTTTGTTATTCCATTTGATTTCGGTGACGTGTCCGTTTTCAACCGTGATTCCGGGGAGGGAAGCTACATTTCCACCGGCGAAACCGAGAGCCTGTGCGTTATCACCACCTTTGGCGGCTGGCTGGCTTACGAAAGCCTGAAGGGCTTTTGCTTCGTTTTTTGAGAGATTCTGGCTCCATCCGCATGTCATAGTGGCGAGGGCAGCCAAAAGTAAAAATGTTCTTTTCATAACTCGATAAGATTTAAGATTTAGAGAAATTTGTTTGTTTTATCATTAAAACGCATTCCGACGAATATGGTTTAAAAGAAACTTAAAAACTATGGCTTGTTTTCAATAATTACAAAAAGTTTATAATCCAACGTGCATGGCCCGTAATATCCAAAAGAGATGTTTTACTGTATCTCAAAATGACAAATGGAGCAGATGTGCTTTTATGTGCTTGATATAGTGGGGTATATGATATTCTTGAATTTTTATCGTCAAATTCTTTGTACGTATTGATTATTTTTTGTAGCTTTGCGGTGTGAATGATTCGTCGGCAAGCGGCGATTTATTTTAACAGTTTTTATACTTCATTTATCTATGAAGCTTCCACATCAGGACAACAACAATTATCGTGATGCCGCTCCCCCTGAGCGTGTTTTGGTGTGGTGCGCATAGTTCCACCAGCTTTTTTTTGACCGCGTGACTGCACTTACAGCCGTAGGTGGGCTTTTTACCGCCATCTACGGAAGTCGGGTGCTACGAGTACATTGACATATGGGTCCGTCCCGGAGAAAAGGCTCCGGTGAAACTTCAGGAAATCCGGAGGGATATGTCGGTTGGCAGGTATCATTCCGGATTCGATCATGGATAAACAAAAAGTATAACCCGGATGTCCTTAGGGGCATCTATTAAAACTGTTGAAATATGAAAAAAGAATCATGTATTTACATTGATAAGGTGCTTTTCCGCTCCTTTACTGTCGAGGAGAGTAAAAACGCGTGCGGTGAAAGCTCGGAATTCGTTTTTGACCGTCAGAGCGACTTCCTGTTTGACGCATCATTTGGCGGCATAGCGGTGAGAATTGATTTTTGCAACGAAAGGTATGTGCGTAATAAAGGGCGAGGAGTGCGTCGTAAGGTGTCACTGACTCTTGTCGATACGACAGCTCGTTCTGAAATAACGTCGCGGAAAGTCACGGTAAGGATGTCGCGCACCGAATATTTGAAATCTTCATATGCCGTATTCTCTCTTTCTCAGATAGCATTCAGAGCTGGCCACAACTATAAGCTTGTTGTCTGCGACGAGACTGCTTCCGAGAATCTCGGAGAATATTCCTTCCATATTTTCAGTCAGGATACTTTAGGGGATCCTGCCGATTGGTATGATGTGTATTCTGCGGGGATACGGCGAGAGGGGGAATATCATATTTGCAAGTCTGTGGATTCGACAGACAGTGAGATTTTCGTGGTGCGTTTCAAGATGCGTAGGAATCTGTCAGGCAATCTTCCTGCTGTGCTCCCCGAAATTGAAATGCGTATTTATTATCCTGAATGTGAAAGGATAGAGACGCACTTCATGGAGCCAAGTTGCGTTGATTTCGCCGGTAACCGATATATGGTCGAGTCCTCTTTCATGTCCGAGAGTAAATGTAGAGGCGCCTATTACGCAGAGATCCTCTGCATGAAGTATCCATTGGCAGGTTTTGTGTTCGGCACGTCAGGTCCTGAATTGAATGGTGACTGGCGTGGAGATGATATCATGCCTCTGGAGGAATATTCTCCTGAGGCAGCAGATACCAGGTATGATTCACTTCTGGGAGGTGAAAAGAATGATGATGAGGAATCTTTTGATTTCGACGCCGCGCTTGATAGATTCATCAAAGATGAGATGTCGGGGCATCAAGATTCCGAGGTGCCTGAATCCGGCGGGGAAGCCGGAGACATGCCGGATGATTCCGGATCTTCAGTACAAGAGAAGTATTGCGAGGCTGAGTCTGGCATAAGTTTAACATCTCTTCTTCCATCTCTTGATCATCTCACAGGTCTGCGCTCGGTGAAAGATAAGCTTATGGTCTATGAACGGATTGTGCGTTTCAACAAGTTGCGCTCAGACAACAATCTGCCGACAACGCCCATGCCGCTTCATGCGATGTTTCTCGGTTCTCCGGGCACCGGCAAGACAACTGTGGCAAAGATGATGGGGGTGATGCTCCACAAGGCTGGAATTCTTTCGAAGGGTCATGTAGTGGTGCGTGAGCGTGCCACCCTTCTTGGGCAGAATTATAATTCTGAAGCGGAAAAGACGCTTGCAGCCATAGAGGAGGCGCAAGGAGGGATTCTTCTGATCGATGAGGCATATCAGCTGTATCAGCCTGAAGACGCGCGAGATCCGGGCAAATTCGTGATTGAGACACTTCTGACGGCGCTTTCCGATGAATCCCGACGAGACTGGATGCTTGTGCTCGCAGGCTATCCTGATGAGATGAGAAAGATGGCAGATATGAATCCTGGATTCAAGTCGCGCATACCTGACTCCAATGTATATATGTTTGATGACTTTTCTGAAGATGAGCTCATGGAGATAGCGGACAACTATATTTCGCGTCTCTGTTATGAACTTTCTCCTGAGGCTCGTGAGGCTCTTGTCTCGCGGCTGAGATTCGATTGTTCCCACAGGGGACGAAACTTCGGGAACGCCCGGCATATAATAAATCTTATCCAGACTGAAATACTTCCGGCTATGGCGGTGAGAGTAATTACGGCAGGAGTCTCCGGTCCTGATTCGCTGACCGTAATCAGGGAAAGTGATATACCTCGTGCGATAGAAAGGGGATACGCATTCCGGCGCCGTATCGGATTTGCTGTCTGATTCCCTATATTTCGCTTTCGCCGTGCTGATGCTGTCAGTCGGAAATGTCGACTTTAAAGGGGCCGTCCTCGCGGAGACTATGGAGTTTCTCCAGACCATAAGCGGAAGCTTTCTCCATGAGGACGGCCTCGATCTTACGCCTTACCGACGGATGCACCACTATCCTGTCGAATCTGTCGAGGGCTGGCAGACGGCTCAGCGAATCCGGGCTGAAACCTGATCCAAGTATCATATATCTTCTCTTCATCCGTTTCTTTGACATTATTATATTTGAAAGAGAATCAAGATTGGCCAGACAGTCTATTGAAATAATCTCGCATCCTTTATGCACGATCCGGCTCACTGCATTGCGGGGGAGTCGTGTCACATTTTCAGACTCGTGGTCATACAGGGCCAGTGATATGTCGGAAGAGTTTTTCTGAATGATGAAGCCATCAGGGACACTGTTCCTAAGCAGAGGGATCATCAGAAGTGAGCCGGCAAGCATGACGGCCCCTACGCTGAGAGCCACTTTCTTTTTCCCTCTCTTCATGGCAAAGCCTATGAGCAACACTCCAAGAAGCCATAATATCACCACCGGAAGCTGCACCTGACAGGATATGGCAGACTCTCCGAAAGCCGAAAGTCGTTCGGCGACGACAGTGAAAAAACTATATCCTCTGTCGAGAACGCTGGCAACCGGATGCAGGTTTATCCCAGCCATGAGAAATGCAAGGTAGAGTAGTGCGGTTCCGACATAGGGGGGGAGAAGTGGGAGCAACACGAGGTTGACTGGCAGGAAGAGAAGAGGGATCTTACTGAAATAATATGACACAAGCACCCAGCTGCATCCTGTGGCGACAAGCGAGACAAGTATTGCCGACACAATTGAATGAAGCCAGGGATGAAAGTGCCTGTTGACATTGTTGAGCTGCCCGGCAAAGGTCAGTATTCCCGCCACGCAGATAAAGCTCAGTTGCATTCCGGCGTCGAAGAGGGCTGCCGGATCGAAAAGAAGGATTGCGAACGCGGAGGCGAGCAGTGCGTTGCCAGATGCATTTCTTCTCTGCAGCGACATGGCGAGGATAACGAACGAGGTCATGACACATGCCCTGACAGTCGATGGTGCCAGTCCGCTGAGATAGGCATATCCCCAGAGAACGATGAGGGCTATCCAGAAACGGAGACGATGCATGCCGAGCAGTTTCATCGGAAAGAGAAGGAAGAGGATAATCCCCATCACAATAGCCACATGAAGCCCGCTTAATGCAAGCACATGCGCCACCCCGGCGTTGCTGAAGGTCTCCCTGACGTCGTCTGACAGAAGCGATCTGTCGCCGAGAAGAAGAGCCACAAGGAAATTGACGGTTGGTCGTTCAAGCGCTGAATTCTCTATGGTGGCGGCTATGCGGTCGCGCCATTCCGCCGAAGCGCTTGTCAAACTTGTGTGATGGCTTATTTTGCTTATCTTGACGCCCTCTGAATAAGCACGGTAGAATATACCTTGTCTTTTCATCCGGTCGGCATACCCGGATGGACGGAAGTTCGGATTATCCTCCACCTCTTGCAGACGCGCCGGAAAAAGAATAATATCCCCGACATCGAGTGTGACACCATCTGTCTGAAGCACGATTCTGAGATTGTCGCACCCTCTTAGGTTGCCGGCGGAGTCTGACAGGTGTGAGATATCTACGACTAATCTGTCGCCGTTTGCCCGTGATATTGTTTCCCTCACCTCACCTTCCGCAGCAACATAGCGTGAAAGCTCTATGGGGGAGAGTGTTTCGGGGCGGTGCCACCAGGCGTCGAACATACCTATGCCGGCAAAAAGCAGGAAGATCCAAACAGCGTGTCGGGAATTCAGTTTCAACGCTTTTGCGGGGATAGCCGATTTGCGCAGTAGTATCAGGTAATACACGAGCCCTGCCGCCACCGGGATAAGTCCCCATGCCGGACCTTCGAGCGATGAACCGGTCACAATTCCGGTCACGAGCGCTGCAAGTGGAATCAGAAAAGGAAGATCATACACTTCAGCTATTCCAGATTTTCCAGGCTGCTATGGCCTGGCCATGAAGCATTTCGAGCCCGTTTTTGACCGTAGCGCCCATTTCCGAAGCCTTCTGCATGAATAGTGTCGTCTCAGGATTATAGACAAGATCGAAACAGAGGTGGCCGGGAGTGAGAAGAGAATACGGTATATCAGGGCATGTGTCTGTTTTCGGCCACATGCCGAGCGGAGTGGTATTGACAATTATATGGAACTCCGACATTACCTCCTGAGTCATGTCAGAGTAGGAGAGGAGTCCGTCTTTCCCTTTTCTGGAGACTTTCATGACTTCGAGCCCCTCTTTGCGGAGCACATATTCCACAGCGCGCGACGCGCCTCCCGTGCCGAGTATAAGAGCTTTCCTCATGTGAGGTCGAAGCAGAGGTTTTATGGAATCACGGAACCCGACAGCGTCGGAATTGAACCCTTCAAGGCGATGGCCTCCCTCGGAGATCTTTATTACGTTGACGGCCCCTATCTCGCGTGCCTCGTCAGAGAGCCCGTCGAGATAGGGAATCACTTGCTGTTTGTAGGGTATAGTCACATTTAGACCCTTCAAATCTTTATGTTCGGTGAGGAGCTCCTTGAGGTCGTCGATCTTCTCGAGCTGGAAAAGTCTGTATTCCTCGTCGATCCCCTCGCGCTTGAATTTGGAGTTGAAAAAGTCAGCGGAGAAAGAATGCTTTATGGGGTTGCCTATCAGTCCGTACATGTTTGTTTGGATTAGTTGGAGATATTTTACCAGATCACGACGCGTTGATCGGCAGGACGATACATCCTGTCGCCCTCCGATATGCCGAATGCGTCCATGAATGGCGTTATGTTTCTAAGCGTGACATTTACTCTGTTTCTGCCAAGTGAATGGGGATCGGTCTTTGTGCGTACGAGAATCTCTTCCGGGCGTATATTACCGGCCCAGACCCCGGCATATGCGAGATAGAAACGCTGCAACGCTGAAAATCCACCTATCTCATCAGTCTGAACGCTGTCGCGCGAATCGAGAAATGCTGTCAGTGCTATTCTAAGACCACCCTGGTCGGCTATGTTCTCTCCGAGTGTGAATTTGCCGTTGGCGAATACTCCTGGAGCGACCTCAACCTCATTAAACTGCGTCTCGAGTCTGTCGGCGAGTTTTGTGAACCGTTCCGAATCTTCCGGCAGCCACCAGTCCACAAGATTTCCATGCATGTCGAAATGTCTTCCCTGATCATCGAATCCGTGAGTCATCTCATGCCCGATCACGACACCAATCGCACCATAGTTTTGCGCGTCGCTTGCGGTGAGATCGAAATATGGAGGTTGCAGGATTCCGGCCGGGAAACATATCTCGTTGACCGAAGGACTGTAATATGCATTGACAGTCTGCGGGGTCATGTGCCATTCCTGTTTGTCGACAGGCTTGCCAAGCTTTTTGTAGTTGTCCTGCGTATACCATATTGATGCCTGATAGACATTCTCGAGATAACTTTTCGCAGGATCTATCTCTATGCCCGAGAAATCTTTCCATTTGTCGGGATATCCTATCTTGACAGTCAGTGCCGCCAGTTTTTCGTGAGCGTGCATTTTGGTTGCGTCAGACATCCATGGAAGGGCATCTATATGTTTGCCGAGAGCTTTCCGAAGATTCTCCACGAGTTTGAGCATATAGGTTTTGTTGCTGTCTGGAAAATACTTTTTCACATACAGCTCTCCCACGGCCTCACCAAGCATTGAGTTGGGAATTGTCATGGCTCGTTTCCAACGTGGTTCAGGCTCCTCTTTGCCGCTCATCACTTTTCCGAACATCTCGAAATTAGCGTCCTGAAAATCTTCACTGAGCACCCCTGACGAATCAGACACCACGTCATATATGAGGTAGTCTTTTATCTGTCGGTCTGTAAGGGAGGGCAAATAGGAATCAATGAATTCCATGAAGCGGGGCGACCCGACATTGGCTTGCGCGAATTTCTCGACGCCGAGCGTCGAGAAGTATGTCTTCCAGTCTATGTGTGGATAATCGTTGAGAAGTCGGTCGAAGTCTCGCATGTTGTAGCGTGCGAGGGGATCTCGGCGTTCTTCACGGGTCATTTTGTGGCGTGCGAATTCTGTCTCGAGGCTGATCACATTCCCCCATACTCTTTCCTGAGTCTCAGGGTCATAGCCGATAAGCTCCATCAGCCGCTTCACATATTTCTCGTAGGCGTGAAGGATGCGGTCATTGCTTTCGTTCTTCTCAAGATAATAGTCGCGGTCACCGAGCCCTAACCCGACCTCACCGATGTGCATGATGTTGGTGTCGGAGTCTTTTGGATCCGGACCTACGCCGGTTGAAAAGAATGAACCTGTAAGTCCGTTGTGCATCCATCCGAGCAGACGGAACAGCTCCTCGCGGGGCGATGTCTCGATCCGGTCGACAAACGGCATCACAGGTGCCGCTCCCTCGCGGTTCAGGCGTTCGCTGTCCATACCCATGGCGTATAGGTCAGACACTTTCTGTGCGTTCGAGCCTCTGACTTTTGATTCAGGATCATCGGCCAGTCCGGTGATCAGTTGTTTCAGCTGCACGCGTGCGTTCTCACGGAGCCTGTCGAATGTGCCGAAACGGGAAAATTCAGGGGTGAGCGCATTCCTTTTCATCCATCCTCCACAGGCATAAAGATAGAAGTCATCTTTAGGGGAGACCGTCGGATCGAGATTTTCCATATCGATTCCGCGGCGTGAATCGGATTCATGTGTTCCTTCTTCCTGAGCATGGTATTTTCCGGGAGCGGACATACCATCTATATATATATGGTCGATTCTTTTCATTTTCAGTGATCGTTGATTATTTCATATGAGTCGTTGGCTCATATGTCTGGCTTCACCTTAAGTTCGTCGAGATGACTCTGCGCCTCTTCCCACACCTCCATCTCCTTATCAAGGCATGAGCTTACCTCGGAGTATTCCCTGAGCACCTCATCCGACGCATCGCCCGATGCAAGACGTCGTTCAAGTTCAGCCTGCCTATTCTCAAGATCAGCGATAGCTTCTTCAGAGGCTTTGAGCGCTTTCTCCGCTTTTCGGAGTGTCTTCTCACGTTCTTTCTGTTCGGCATACGACAGCTGGCGGGGCTGGAGTCCTTCGTCGCATGTCGCTTCATCTACAGTGCCTGAGGTGGTGATAGATGCCGCCCCGGATGAGAGGGATATATCCTTCCTTTCCAGATCGGAAAGATTCTCGAGTCTTTTTTTATTAAGGAACTCATATATGCCTCCAAGATTCTCCTTCACTTTGCCCCCACCGAATTCATAAACCTTCTCGACAAGACCATCGAGAAATTCGCGGTCGTGGCTTACTACTATCACTGTGCCGTCGAAATCCTTTATGGCATCCTTGAGGATATCCTTGGTCTTCATGTCGAGATGATTGGTAGGCTCATCGAGAATAAGGAAGTTGACCGGCTCAAGCAGCAGCTTTATCATGGCGAGCCTTGTCTTCTCTCCTCCGGAAAGAACCTTCACCTTTTTGTCGGAGGCTTCTCCTCCGAACATGAATGCCCCGAGAATGTCGCGGATACGGGTGCGGATGTCGCCTACGGCAACATTGTCGATAGTGTCGAACACACTTATCGACTCATCAAGAAGTTGAGCCTGATTCTGAGCGAAATATCCGATCTTGACATTATGCCCGAGCTTCAGGTGGCCGTCAAAAGGTATCTGGCCCATTATGCATTTCACAAGCGTTGACTTGCCTTCACCGTTCTTACCCACGAAGGCAACCTTCTCTCCTCGTCGCAAAGTGAACTCGGCTCCGGAAAACACCACATGATCACCGTAGGTTTTCCCGAGATTCTCCACGATAAGCGGAAAATCGCCGCTTCTCGGCGCCGGAGGGAATTTCAGGCGCAGGCGCGATGTGTCGACCTCGTCAACTTCGATAGGAACTATTTTCTCAAGTTGCTTGATACGGCTCTGCACCTGCACGGCTTTCGTAGCCTTGTAGCGGAACCTCTCTATGAAATCCTTGGTGTCGGCTATGAGTTTCTGCTGGTTCTCGTAGGCGCGCATCTGTTGTGCTACCCTTTCTTCTCGCAGTTTCACGAAAGGGGTGTAGCTCACCTTGTAGTCATATATTTTTCCGCAGGAAATCTCGATGGTGCGTTTCGTCACGTTGTCAAGGAAAGCGCGGTCGTGACTCACAAGAACGACTGCTTTGGCCTTCGTGGCGATAAACTGCTCAAGCCATTGTATGGACTCAATGTCGAGGTGATTGGTTGGCTCGTCGAGGAGAAGCACATCAGGGCGGCGCAGAAGTATCTTCGCAAGTTCCACACGCATGCGCCATCCTCCGGAAAACTCGCTCGTGGGACGGTCGAAATCAGTGCGCAGAAATCCGAGACCCACGAGAGTGCGCTCTATCTCGGCCTCGACATTGGTCGTGTCATCGACTGCTATCCTGTGGCTGAGGAATTCAATTTTCTCAAGAAGACGGGCATAATCCTCGCTTTCATAATCCTCGCGCTCAGCGAGCGAGACGTTGAGCTTTTCCAGCTCGGCCTCCATGTCAAGCCTCTCTTTGAAGGCTTTTTTGGTCTCCTCAAGGATAGTGGTGTCGTCGGCTATCTTCATCTGTTGCGGCAGATAACCTATGGTCAGTCCGGAGGGACGCCCGATACTGCCGGATGTCGGTTCCTGCTCTCCGGCAAGAATTTTCAAAAGAGTTGATTTCCCGGCTCCGTTCTTGCCGACAAGCGCTATCTTGTCGGTCGGGTTGACCACGAAGGATATGTCGGTGAAGAGAGGACGGGAGGAAAATTCCACCGAGAGATTGTTTATCGATATCATTTCTTAAGTTCTTCGGTGCCTTTTTTGTTGATTCGTTCAAACTGTTTTGTCTGTTGCTCGTCAAGGTTGCTCTCTTCTTTGCTCAGTCGCATGCCGATAGCGAAGACGGTGAGCACCTCTTTCTGCTCGTCGGCAGTCAGCTCCTCAGGCTTTTTCTTAGAGAATCCTATGGCATCGTCCATCCCGGTCTCATATATGTCGATGAGCTCAGTGTAGTCTTCAGACGAGAGATTGTCTTTCCCGAGAATCTCGTCGGCTTTTTTCTGGTCGAAACCTGAAGTGCAACATGTCAGGAGAGCCAGCATGCAGATTCCCGCTATATTCTGGAGTATTTTTTTCATAACAAAGGGATTTTCCCCAAAATTAATGAAAAAATGCCAAAAGGCAAAACAAAAAATCACCCCCACGAAGATGGAGGTGATTTTTATATGTCGAGACGGATTTTTGATTACATCATGCCGCCCATGCCGCCCATGCCTGGAGCAGCCATGGCAGGAGCCGGGTTGTCTTCTTTCTTGTCGGCGATCACACACTCTGTGGTAAGGAACATGCCGGCGATGCTGGCTGCGTTCTCAAGAGCCACACGTGTCACCTTGGCGGGATCGATCACGCCGGTGGCGAAGAAGTTTTCGAATGAGTCGGTGCGGGCGTTGTAGCCGAAGTCGCCATTACCTTCCTTCACTTTCTGAACGATCACTGCGCCTTCAACGCCGGCGTTGGCAACGATCTGACGGAGAGGCTCCTCAATAGCGCGGCGGATGATGGCTATGCCGGTGTTCTCGTCGTCGTTGTCACCCTTGAGCTCGTCAAGGCGGTCGAGGCAACGGATGTAGGCCACGCCGCCGCCTGGAACAATACCCTCGGCGATAGCCGCACGGGTAGCGGAAAGGGCGTCGTCTACACGGTCTTTCTTCTCTTTCATCTCAACCTCGGAAGCGGCGCCGATGTAGAGCACGGCAACGCCGCCGGCGAGCTTGGCGAGACGCTCCTGAAGTTTCTCCTTGTCATAGTTGGAGGTGGTGGTCTCGATCTGGGCCTTGATCTGGTTTACACGGTCGGCGATGGCCTGTTTGGAGCCTGCGCCGTTGACGATGATTGTGTTGTCTTTGTTGACTGTCACCTTATCGGCAGTGCCGAGATCCTGTGCGGTGGCCTGGGCGAGCTGCATGCCTTTCACCTCACTTATGACAGTGCCACCGGTGAGGATGGCGATATCTTCAAGCATCTCCTTGCGGCGGTCGCCGAAGCCGGGAGCCTTCACCGCGCAGATCTTAAGCGATCCGCGGAGCCTGTTGACCACGAGAGTGGCGAGAGCTTCATTGTCGACATCTTCAGCGATGATCAGAAGCGGACGTCCGCTCTGGGCCACGCTCTCGAGAATCGGGAGAAGCTCCTTGAGATTGGATATTTTCTTATCGTAGAGGAGGATGTAGGGAGAATCCATCTCGCACTCCATCTTCTCGCTGTTTGTCACGAAATAGGGGGAGATATAGCCGCGGTCAAACTGCATGCCTTCTACGACATCGACTGTCGTCTCAGTGCCCTTGGCCTCCTCGACGGTTATGACACCCTCTTTTTTTACTTTCTTCATTGCCTCAGCAATGAGCGCGCCGATCTTCTCGTCGTTGTTGGCGGATACGCGGGCCACGTTCTCGATCTTCTCGATATCGTCGTCCACTTCCTGACTCTGTGCCTTGATGCCTTCCACAACGGCCGACACTGCTTTGTCGATGCCGCGTTTCAGATCCATGGGATTGGCGCCTGCGGCTACGTTCTTGAGGCCGACATTTACGATGGCCTGGGCGAGCACGGTGGCTGTCGTCGTGCCGTCACCTGCCTGGTCGCCGGTCTTGGAGGCAACCTCTTTCACAAGCTGCGCGCCCATGTTCTGGAAAGGATCCTCGAGCTCAACCTCACGGGCTACCGTCACACCATCTTTAGTGATGTGGGGGGCACCGAATTTTTTCTCAATAATCACGTTGCGGCCTTTAGGGCCGAGTGTCACTTTGACTGCGTCGGCAAGAGCGTCGACACCATTCTTAAGCTCTTCGCGAGCCTTGATATTGAATTTGATTTCTTTAGCCATTTCTGTGAATTGTTTTTCCTTTTATTGTCTTGTGCGGTCTGTCAGGCGCATACCACTGCGAGGACGTCGCTCTGGCGCATCATAATGTATTTCACTCCCTCAAATTCGATCTCGGTGCCGGCATATTTGCCATAGAGCACCTCGTCGCCTTCCTTGAGCACCATAGGTTCGTCTTTCGTGCCGTTGCCGACAGCGAGCACTTTCCCTCTCAGAGGTTTCTCTTTTGCCGAATCAGGAATGATGATGCCACCCATTGTGACCTCTTCTGCAGCTGTGGGCTCGATGAGAACCCTGTCTGCCAATGGTTTGATATTCATATGTAGTATTTTTTTATAGGTTATATCGCATTCTATCGGGTGATAATCAAATACCGTGCCAATTTTTCAAGTGCGGTGTTCGTTAATAATATATGTCATTTAAAAAAGAAACATCCCGCATGGGCGGAATGTTTCTTTAAAAATCTTAAAAATAAAGAATTGGACGTGTCTGACAAGCTTTTGCTCGTTGTCTGTCATTTAGCCTTCTGAAGAATGTAGCTACGTTCGGGGGCGAGATAGCCGTGGAGCATGCCTTTTTTCACCTTGAATTCCTTGCCGTAGACGTTGTCGGTGTATCTTCCGTCCGGAAGGGTGGTGGGGAGATTGACAGAACTGGCACACTTGGATATGTTGACGACAGCGGCGCCTTTCTTACCGCGGTTTACGAGAAGTACGTGACCATCTGGCGATGTGCGGATATCCTCGGGCTCTCCGGCCATGGATTTCCTGAAATTGTTGACAGCCACAACCTCAGGATGAAAGAACTCATCGTTGCCACGGGCCCCCAACACGTTGTCGCCCCAGTAGTTCTTCCGCGTGGATCCTGCGGGACGGCTGAAGAAGAGGGGAGTGCCGTTCTGGCGTGCGGTAAGAAATACCCAACCGGTGCGTATCTGGTCATCGGTAAGATGCGCCGATTCATGTGCGTTGGCATAGGTGTCATGGCTCTCTACCCATGTTGTGAGATATTCTGGGGCTGCGCTGTGATGCCAGCTCTTGATGTCGATGCCCTCGGCTGATCCTTTGTCGAGTGCTTCGCGCAACACATGACCGTAGCCTGAGGCGGTCTGGCCCATATAATCGGCATATTCGGATTCAGGCACACCTTTGTCCTGAAGTACCTCTCCGTATACGAACAGTGAATCGTAAGGCACGGCCAGTTTTACTCCTTTCACAGACTTGCGTCCAGTGGCAACATCCCAAAAATCGTTCTCCTTCACTCCGGAGGCTGTGTCGACAGGGTCGGAATGAACTCCTATGTGTTTTGCAGTGTCGTATCTGAACCCTTTCACTCCGAGAGATAGCAGGTCGTTGACAAACTGCATATAGTATTTCTGGAAATCCGGATTCTCTGTGTTGACATCGGGCAGCGAGCCCATGGCCCAGAGCGTGCATTGTTCCCTGTCGCCATAGTTGTCGATGGTTGTGAGGCCTTTTGAGTGGAACATTTTGTCGCGACCGCCTACAGCCTTGTAGAAATCGTCGGAGACGGCATCGATATCGAATGCGGTATGGTTGGGCAATACGTCGACAAGCACCTTTATATCATATTTGGCGGCGGAGTCCATCATCTGTTTCATCTCCTCGCGCGTGCCTACTATATTATTGCCAATCTTCCAGTCGGTAGGTTGATAGTAGTAATACCAGTTTCCTTCCGTGACGTCGTCGTCAAAAATTTTCTTTCCGCTTCCTTCTGGCGCATAGCAGTTCTGCACCGGAGAAGTTTGCACCATTGTGAAGCCGGCGTCGGCTATGCGCTTCATGTTGTCGGCGATGGTCGGGAAACTCCAGCTCCATGCGTGGAGGATAGTCTCGTTGTTTGTGGCTTTCGGATCGTGTGTCATACGGTCTTTTGCGGCGATAGGGAGTGTGGCCGCAATAGCCAGCGAAAATGTAAGAATCTTATTCATATTTAGTTAAGGGTGAATGTGCTATGCGATCTCTATTGGGAGGAGTGAGAAAGCCAGAGTCTTGGCATATTCCGGGAGAGCATGCGCGCCTAAAGTCGGAAAACACTATAATAGTAACGCACAGGAGATTGATTTATCGTATTTCACGGCGATTTTTTGCGAAATAATTGTTTCCTGCACACATACCGGAATAGTGTGCCAACTACTAAAGAAACTTAAAATATTGATTTAAAGCCGTGTTATTTTGCGTTAACAAATTTTTTTAATTAATTTTGCAAACGAAAAGGACGAAATGGTCCTTGGTAATCATAACCCACCCATGAAATATCCCAAAATAATAGCGATAATATTTGCGGCTGTTGCCGTTCTGCCGGTTAACGCCCAAAACAGCAAAACCATGGATGCCCACCGTGCGGCCCACCATCAGCAGCTCGCCAATGTGAAGTCGAGGATGGACAAGAGTGTCATCAAAGATTTCATAAAGAATGACGTCGACCGTCGTGAGGCAGAGGCGATAGAGCATAACCCGCTCTCGGCCGAGTCATCTGCCATGATCAATGATCTCCTGAAGGAAGCACGTAGCCATATGGGAAAGCGTTACCGCTCTGGTGCCAAAGGCCCCAATGCTTTCGACTGCTCGGGCTTCTCAAGCTATGTCTATCGCCAGTTCGGCTATGACATCAGCACATCTTCAAAAGCACAGTATGCCGACGGAGAGTCTGTTGATCGTAAGGATCTGCGTGCCGGCGATCTTGTGTTCTTCACGGGCCGTAGTCTTCGCAGAGGCATAGGCCATGTCGGGATTGTGGTAAGCGCGGACAATGAGAAAGGCACGTTCAAGTTCATACATGCCAGCACATCGCAGGGCATAAGGATCGATACCAACGATGGTTATTATGCCAAGCGGTATGTTGGAGCAAGAAGAATCATAACTAAATAATAATATTCTTTATCAATTCCCAATTAAAAAAGGTCCCGGCAGAAGCGAATTCCGTCGGGGCCTTTTGATAGATCGGGATTATTTAATATATTATGAGACTCACGTATATATGGCATGATTGCTTCTATCTCGAGGCCGAAAATGCCGATATATTATTCGATTTCTGGAAAGATGTATGTGCTCCCGTCGGACAACAGCCTCTCTTTCTGCGTACACGGGACTGGGACCGTCCTCTTTATGTGATGGTGAGTCATCATCACAAGGACCACTACGACAGGGTGATTTTCGAGTGGGCGAAACTTGGCCGGGTGCATTATATTTTGAGTGATGACACCGCACGCTTTGCCCGTCATATTCTCAATCCCGGATCTATATATAAAGGAACCAAACCCGCTCCCGGTCAAGTGACTGTTTTGAAGACAGGTGATGTGTATGATGACGGAGTCATACGGGTTGAGGCATACGGATCTACTGACATCGGCAATTCCTACTGGTTTTCTGTCGATGGGTTCTCAGGGTTTCATGCCGGCGATCTCAATGCATGGATCTGGAAAGACGAATCGACAGCCGCTGAAGTGGCGCAGGCGTTTGAGGCATTCAACAGGATTGTAGGCTCAATACGTGATTCCCATCCACATATCGACTATGTGATGTTTCCGGTTGACTCCCGGATAGGAACGGACTATTTCACCGGTGCCGCTGTTTTTGTCCGTGAAATAGATGTGGCGCGTTTCTTCCCTATGCATTTCGGGTTGGGTGATACAGTTGCGGAACAGGAGAGATACAGGCTTGACGCCGCAAAAACGGATCTTTATATGAATCCGGAAAGAGGGGAATACATATGTCTGCAGGCTCCTTATTCGTCGTATGCTGATCCACGGGCCACAAAGAGGGACAGATATCTACTTACGGACGCTGTTTCCTGAAAACCCGGGCGAAGAAAAGTGGAGCGCTGTCCTCTTTTCTTCTCAGCAGGAACGATGACGCCATCGGGTCGGAGTCATGGCGCAAAAGCGTTGTCTTCATGCCGTATTTCGCTTCGTGCAGGAACGAAAGTTCAAGGCGTCTGATGTAAGTAGTGTCGTGCTCCTCAAGAGAGAACCTGTTGAGAAGAAGAGTGACATATCTGACGGTATTTACGTGGCGGTAGAAATCAAGGTCGCAGTATTTGAACCGGTAGTCGAATGCCGGAGATGTGGCCCTGAGTGTGCCTTTGGGTAGTTCGGCATCATCCAAGGCTTCAATTATGGCCATATGCCTTGCCTGGTTTTCTATGGGTGGACGCTCGCCTACGATCATCTCCCCGCTGATGTCGAGGTGTGAGAGTCCGAGGTTTGTGTGATTGACAGTGTCCATCACCATCCAAATGGATCTCGCATAGCCGTAGACCGTGCCGTCTGTTGCCAGAATCTTGAAGGCCCTCTCGGAGAAATGTCGGTTTGAACTCTCTATCCAGGTCTGGATAACGAATGTGTCGTTGGCTTTGGGATAACAGTCCATCTCGACGGTGAGACGCGAGAGCACCCATCCGCCGTTGATGCCGGTCATTGAAGGATTGCCGATGCCGAGATGATTCGCATGGGCTGTGGCGATGTCTATTAGCCGGGTGACGAGCACCGGCAACGAGAGTTCCTGTTCGGCGTTTGTCTCTCCGGCTGAGAGAAAATATGATTCCTCAAAGATAAGGGTCATTGTCTTGATTTTATTGAATTATTGGTCATGGGGGAGAGCTTATTGGTGCAAAATTACTAAAAAAGTATTAACTTTGCATCCGCTCACCTATAAAACGTTCGAGTCTTACTTGAAAAAGAAACTCATATCCCTGATACTTTCTGTTCCGCTGCTGCTCGCCTTGGGCTGCAGTTCCACCCGTCATGTGCCGAAAGGCAGTTATCTGCTTGATGCTGTGGATATCCATGTCGACGATTCGACCAAGACATTCGATTCTGAGGAGATGATGACCTATCTTCGCCAGCTCCCTAATCATAAGATGCTGTGGAGCATGAAATTCCGTCTTGGCATATATAACATGAGCGGCAACGACACGACCCGATGGTGGAACCGTTGGATCAGGAAACTTGGTGAGGCTCCGGTCATCTATGATTCCCTTCTCACCCAGACTGGCAGCGACCAGCTTCTTAAGGCTATGGTCAACAAGGGCTTCCTTGACGCCAGGGTCGAGACGGAGAGTATAGCCGACAGTGCTAAGCGTAAGATGAAAGTGGAATACAGCCTTTATCCTGGAGAGCCGCATGTGATAAGGAGTGTCGACTATGTATTCCCGGATTCAACTCTCAGCGCGCTGATAATGCGTGACTCTGCGAAGTTCGTGGTCAGGCCGGGAGATAAACTCGACAGAAACATGCTTGAGAGCCAGAGGGAGCAGATCACGGCCGTGATGCGCGACAATGGTTATTATGCATTTGCCAAGGAATATATCACCTTCAATGCTGATACTACTGAGGGAAGCCGGATGGTCGACCTCACGATGACGCTTAATCCCGCTTATTCGCAGCAGCTTCACGCCACTTATGACCATGAACGATACACGGTGAGAAACGTATATTTCGTCACAGATTTCGATCCTGCGGCAGACGAGTCGCTTCGCTCGCTTTCTGTTGCCGACACAGTTGGATATAAGGATATCATAATCCTCTATGGCGACCGCAAATACTTGCGACCTTCCGTGCTCTACGAGAACTGCTTCATCCATACCGGGATGCGATATACTCAGAAAGAGGTTGACCGCACATATCAGGCTCTTTCGCGGCTTACGATCCTTAAATTTATCAACATCCGGTTTCTCGACGCCGGCTCCGTCGACGGTGAACGCCTTCTTGACGCATATGTGCTTCTGACACCGGGCAAGAGTCAGAGCATGTCGGTTGAGCTTGAAGGCACCAATTCCGAGGGAGATCTTGGCATGGCTGCCGCCGCCACCTATACGCATCGCAATGTCGGAAAAGGTTCGGAGACTCTTTCCGCCAAGATCAGAGGTGCTTATGAATCTCTCAGCGGTAACCTCGACGGCCTTCTCAACGACCGCTATATGGAATACTCGCTCGACCTCGGGGTGAATTTCCCAAAGTTCAAGGCCCCTTTCCTGACTGAGCGCTTCAAGAGAAGGATCAACGCCACAACGGAGTTCAACATGTCGATGACCTATCAGGAGCGGCCGGAATATACCAGAATCATCTCCACAGCCGGATGGTCGTATAAATGGACATACAATAAGAACAAGAACAGGTATATCTTTACGCCTCTCGACATCAACTATGTATATCTGCCCGAAAGCACCAACAATTTTATCGACCAGATAGCCCCCGACAATCCGCTTTTACGGTATAGTTATGAAGACCACTTCATAATGAGGATGGGATTCAGTTTTTACCATTCCAACAAGCGGTCGGACAATCCGTGGTCGACTTCCCTGCAACGCACTGTCTATACTGTGAGGGCCAATGCGGAGTTTGCCGGAAACACTCTATATCTTTTCAGCAATATCTTCAGTCACCGCGATAACCTTCGTGAAGATCCTTATAAGATTTTCGGAATCCATTATTCCCAGTATTTCAAGATCAACAGCGATTTCTCGCTTCTCCACACTTTCGACTATCGCAACTCGCTCGCGTTCCACGCCGGCTTCGGAGTGGGATATCCCTATGGCAACTCAAGGATGATGCCGTTTGAGAAAAGATTCTACGGCGGGGGCGCCAACGGTGTGAGAGGATGGGATGTGCGCACTCTCGGTCCCGGCAAATATCCCGGCACTAATTCCGTGAGTGATTTTATAAACCAATGCGGCGATATAAGGTTTGATCTGAGCGTGGAATACAGGGCCAAACTTTTCTGGATCCTCGAACTCGGAGCTTTTGTAGATGCAGGCAATATATGGACAATCCATAATTATTCCAACCAGCCGGGAGGAATGTTTCATTTCAATTCGTTCTATAAAGAACTGGCGGCGGCCTATGGCCTTGGCTTGAGAATGGATTTCACATATTTCCTTCTCCGGTTTGACCTCGGCATGAAAGCCCACAATCCGGCGATGGGTCAGGAACATTGGCCTCTTGTCCATCCCAACTGGAGACGGGACTCATCGTTCCATTTCTCTATCGGTTATCCGTTCTGATCCTTTCGGGATATCTTTTCTGAATTTTTAACGTATTTTCCTGATGAAGACACTTGTTATTTTTGACCTTGACGGTACCCTCCTAAACACTATCTACGACCTTGGAGAGGCCTGTAACTATGCTTTACGCAAGATGGGATTTGCACAGCATCCTATTCCCGCTTATAATTATATGGTGGGAAATGGAGTGAGAAAACTCATAGAGCGCGCACAACCTGATGCCGACTGTGAGACTGTAGACAAACTGCTCGCCCTTTTCAAGGAGTATTACGATAAGAACTGCATGGTAGACACCAAGCCTTACAAGGGAATTCCGGAACTTCTCTCCACTCTCAACGAGAGAGGAGTGGCAGTGGCTGTCGCCTCCAACAAATATCAGGCTGCCGCCACACGTATAGTCAGACATTTCTTCCCCGATATTGAGTTCGTGACTATCCAGGGGCAGATGGAAGGGAGGCCCACGAAACCGGATCCCTCGATAGTTTTTTCTGTGCTTGCCGATCATCCCACTCCAAAATCGCAGGTGCTTTACGTTGGCGATTCCGGAGTGGATATGGAGACCGCTCGTCGTGCCTGTGTCGAATCTATTGGAGTGACATGGGGGTTCCGTCCCGCTACAGAACTTCGCGATGCTCACGCTGATCATATAGTCAGCTCACCATCTGAGATCCTCGATTTCCTGTCCGATCCTTTCTGAGTGGATGCTTCCTCTCATTGGCTTTCCCCTCTCTCCATGCTGTCTATGTCGTGGATTATGCTTGTGGAGATGACGTGCTGCTTCGCGGCGAGTCATACTTCATTCATCATTCGAGTCGCAGCGACAGCTCAGCGGCCGTCAGTTTCTATTCTCGATAACGCTAAGAAAATAGAAATTATTAATCCTTTGATTTTCATTCCGCTACTCGGAACTATTATCGGAACTATAATCGGCGCTCGTATTCATAAGAACTACAAACGCAGAGAAGGAAATTCTAAAATGAAGAATATACTCACTTTACTTTTATTGTGCCTTGCGGCGGTAGCTGCAAACGCGCAGAATGAAGCCGACATCGAGGTCAGCTACAACTATAAGCATTTCCACCGTCGAGGGAGTGAACAGAATCACCAGATGATCTTACTCGCCAATTCCACATCATCAAAATTCTACAATCCTATCACTGAGTATCTTGATTCATTGGAGTCAACTCCTGAGGGAAGGGATACGTATAATCAGATGAAAATGGCAGCATTCACTTCCGGCAATATGAAAAATGTTCCGAAACGCAGCGTCCCCATGTATATATTCAAAAACAAAGACGGCAATACAGATGTATTTGATGGGAATATCACTTCAATGTTCCGATATACTGAACCTTACGAAGCTCAGACATGGGAAATAAGAGACTCGACAAAGAATATTCTTGGATATGAGTGTCTTATGGCAAGTTCTGACTACCACGGCAGGCACTGGACCGCATGGTTCACCCCGGAAATCCCCATACAGGATGGCCCTTGGAAACTGTCAGGCCTCCCCGGCTTGATTCTTGAAGCACAAGAAGAATCCGGGCAACATCAATTTACAGCTACTGGAATTAATGCCACGGCAAAACCGATAACGCCCAATCTCGGAGCCGACCATTATGAAAAGACCGACCGAATTTCAATGCTGAAAACACTCCGAAAGTTTGAAGATAATCCTGTAGCCGGATTAAGTGCCTCAATGGGTGTGAGCATCAAGGTTCGCGGAGAAGTAAAAGTTGATAAAACACTCGATTTCCTTGAAACGGATTATAGGTAAAAAACATATTCCCCAATATAAATACAAGCAACCCCGGCAGTGATGTCGGGGTTGTCTATTTTCATTTGTCACTTGAAGATTTCATCGACACGGTTGACGGCATCGCTTTCTTCTGGTCGATGATTTTTGCATATATCTGCGTTGTGGCAATATTCTTGTGTCCCGGCAGTTTGCTTGTCGTGTATAGGTCAACATCGAGAGTAAGCATCAGGGTTGCAAAGGTATGCCGGGTCATGTGAAAGGTGAATTCTTTCTTTACCTCTGCGGCTTTCTTCCCTTTTGACCCCTGAATCTTGACTCTTGACCCTTCACTCTTGACTCTTCACTCTTGACTCTTCACTCTTGACTCTTGCCCTTCTCTTTCCGTCCGAATGCCGGATCGATGTGCACTTTGAGGCAAACGAGAAGGGTGGCTGCACATGTGGCCATCACGATCCAGAAAAAGTTGACATATCCCTGTGGCCCGTCGGCTCCGAGCAGATTATATTCTCCACAAATCTCATGCAACCATCCTGCGGCCATCCCGGGTATCATCATTCCTAATGCCATAAATGCCGTGCAGAATGCATAGTGCGATGTCTGACTCTCACCACGGCTGAAATAGATAAGATAGAGCATATAGGCGGAGAATCCGAATCCATAGCCGAATTGCTCAACGAAAATTGCAGATGATATCCAGAAGAAATTATCGGGCTGCAGCATCGCGAGCAGGCAATAGAACACGCATGGTAGTGTCAGGCTCAAAGCCATAGGCCATAGCCAGCGTCTTAATCCTCCTCTCGATATGGCTAAGCCTCCGATGATGCCTCCGAGAAGCAGGGCTATGACGCCTACGGTGCCGTTGACAAATCCTACCTGCGCTGTTGTCAGTGCCAATCCACCGGCATCGCGAGGAGCCACAAGGAAAGGTTGCACAAGTTTTATACATAATGCTTCCGGCAGACGGTAGAGGAGCATGAACGCCAGGGCGGTGCCGACATATCTTTTTTTGAAGAATGTGACGAAAGTGCGGCAGAAATCTCCGAGTATGGTTTTGGGTGTCACCCCTTTCTGCGCCACATCATCCGGCGGCGATGGCATGACTCTCATGTGATACAAGGCCACGGCTATGAAGAATATGGAAAGTAGCGCGAAAACGAGGGCCCATGAAAGGGGGATATTGCCTGTTGTGGTCTCGAGCCATCCGGCAAGGATCACAAGTCCCCCCTGGCCTATGACACTGGCGATGCGATAGAAAGTGGAACGTACACCTACGAATGCTGCCTGATCATGGGGTGGAAGCTCAAGCATGTAGTAACCATCGGCTGCTATGTCGTGGGTTGCCGAAAAGAATGCCATCAGCCAGAAGACGGCAAGGGTGGTGGAGAAAAAGAATCCGGTAGGCAGAAAGAAGGCTACACAGGCCATACAGATGCCGATTAGCAGTTGCATGGCGATGGCCCACCATCGCTTTGTGCGGAAAAGATCAACAAAGGGACTCCAGAATGGCTTGATCACCCAGGGGAGATAAAGCCAGCCGGTATAAAACGCCATCTCCTTAAGGCCTATACCAAGCCGCACATACATGAGAACTGTCAAGGTATTGACTGCGAAATAGGGCAGTCCCTCAGCTATATATAAGGTTGGAATCCACCACCAGGGCGACTTGCGCACTTCTGAATTCATGATGAAAGGTTATTTACGTTTTTATCGGGAAGGGAGTGCCACTTCAGAATATATGGCCGCGATCTCCTCTTTCGTGATGTTGCGGTAATCTGATTCTCTGGGCACTATGAGGAGTCCCGCCATGTCGATGCAACCGGGACTTATTATTCGCTGCATAATGTCTGTCCTGAAATAGCAACCGGGACGGTGGGCGATGCGTGGCACGACAACAAATCTTAGCAATCCATCGTCAGCTATCCAGAAAAAGCTGTTGACAGATTCCGGATCACGCAGATTGCCCTCCGGGTCAGGACCGCCGGCATGCAGCCCGGCCGCAAGTGTGGCGTGTCCGGATTTATCGGGCGAAACAACTCCCGAGATGAAAAGCCAGGGGAGATCAAGGCCTGATTCCATGCTGAGCATTATCCCCTTTCTCTCCGACGGATGAATTCTCTCTGCGAGACGCAACAGGGGAAGCTCGTCTTTGAGCACAGCCTGCATATGGAGATGATCGGGAGCCGAGGCCCCGGCGCGCGCGCCGTTGAAGAATACCGCCATCCCGGGTAGGGTCTCAGCTATGGAGACAATGTCGGAGGGAACGTGATCTTGTGGTCGATGTTGTGCAGATGCGATTGTAAGGTGTATCGGGAGTATGGGATAGGGATTGAGGAGCATTTCCCAGCCGGGCACGATATCGACTGACATCTGCTCCTTCGGTCGGTTGGAACAGCAAAGGAAACACTTTCTCGCTTTTATTGCCTCTTTGTCAATCTTAGCTCCGGTTGAGACCATCCTGGCTGGATTGAACTGGATTCCTATCTCGAGGTCACCCAGGGTGACATGCCGGCGCTCAACATTGACTAGCGCGTCGTAGTTGCGTTTGGCAAGATCCCATACGCTAAGCTGGGTCTCGACAAATGAAGCTACATCCTCATGACTTAATCTCATCATCCTTGTCAACGTTGGCTCGTATACGGGCGATCATCTCCACCGACCGCAGGAAATCCTTATATTCGTTGTTAGCGTTCACCTTCTCTATGGAAAGATCTGCATCGCTGTTACCCTCCCAGCGGCGGCAGCAATAAATCGGCTCGAAAATCCTTCCGACTGTATATTCCCTGCTTATACGCAGGCACATGGCGTAGTCTTCGCCATAACTGACATTCGGGAAAAGTATGTTTCTCGCCACTGGAGTGAAAAATGCTCTCGGCGCCCCGAATCCGTTTATGCGCAGGGCGTTGTTGGCACCGTTGAGTGCCGTCCATTCTTTATGGTCGATCACTCCGGGAGGTATGGGATTGAGATTGAAATCTGTCATCACATAACTGCCTATCACCATGGCGCATCTGTCGGCATGGAATTTATCTACGATCCTCGAGAGCGTGGTTTCATCGAGATACATGTCATCTGAGTCAAGCTGTACGGCGAATCGCCCGCAGTGATCGGAGAGGAGAGCCTTGTTCCAGCACCCTCCTATGCCCAGAAACTCGTTCTCCTCAGCCTTAAGGAGTATCAGGCGCGGATCGTCGATGGCTTCGAGTAGTTCACGGGTACCGTCGGAGCTGCCGTTATCCACGACTATTACGTTATAGGGGAATGTTGTCTGCTGGGCAAGTGCGGATCTCACGGCATCGCCAATCGTGGCCACTCTATTCCTTACCGGTATTACCACGGAGGCCTCTACAGGGAATTCCCCCTCCCCAAGGTCGGGATGAAGGGGCGCGAGAGAGACCATAGCGTCGATATCTATAAGGAAGTCGGTGAATACCCTCTCCATATGAGCCTGATAGAAGCTGTTGCGAGGATCGACATAGTCATGCTGCTTCTCGCCGCTTTTCCTATAATCCTCTTTCTCCACAGTGTAGAGATATTCGGGCAGTGAAGCGACAGTCTTACCGATCGACATCCTGAGTCTCAGGGCATACCATCCACCGTCGGGAGAGTCGGATTCATACGAGAAGCCTTCAGAGGCGGCGAGGGCGTCCGCGGCATTGAGCATCACTACGCTCCCGAAGTCGAAATCATTTCTCACTGAGCCAAACTGATAGTCGTTGACCGGATGTAGTATTATTCTTCCGTCGGCGGTTTTTTCACGGTAGTGGCTGTAGGTGATCGAGGCATCTGAATCTGCCGAGATCTCCTCCATGCGCTGCATGAAATTGCTGTCGAACGTCACCTTCCTGTCATCGAGCTTCACAAGCACGAACTGCTCGAGGCTGTTCTTGCAGATTTCATCTCTCAGGGCATCTATATTTGTGAATTGTATGAGTTTCATCTTTTAGGTAGTTTACTTAATGTCATTTCCCCAGATAGCCGAGAATCTCCCTCATCAGTGAGAAGCGGTCGGCCTCCTCGGTTATCGATTCGAAAGGAATGCTCATAACCACTCCGCGGCTTTTACCCTTCTTGGTCATCACTCCCGCCGCTTCTCCTGTATCGGGGAACATCAGGAAGATTTCAGAGTCCATATTCTGTGACGGTACAAGTATATCGGGTCGTTGCACGATATACTGCCGCTCATTGAGGGTGTTGCTGAAAGCTATGTCATCGGCTTTGCCGAGACGACCGTTAAGACGCACTTTCCCGGTAAGGGAGAAAGCGCCCTCGCCTTTTGAGACTCCGAGGGTCTTCTCTGCGAAGTCTGTGCTCCCGTGTGAGGCTCTTGAATCGAGAAGGTCGCTTACGACATATTCCCCGCTCACCATCAGGTCGCCGCCACGATGAGTGTAGTCGGAAAGTTCCTTCTGTAGCCTTGCCGGGAATGCGGAGTATCTGATGCCGGTGTTGCCGTTGATGGTTGTCTTCTGCCGCCCAAGAATAAGATCTACTATGTTGTAGTCGCTGAGGCGCACATCCCCGGCCATTACCGCACCTACACTCGCCGATACGAATCCTTTGCCGGCCGCCGCTATCGCCTTACCATGGAGATAGGGGAAATCGAATGTGTTGCCGGCGATGATCTGCGAGGCGAGATCGCCGTTGCTGCGGCCGAAAGATTCTCCGGCGTTGCGCCGGAATTCGGTCTGGTAACCCATGAAGGATATGTCACGGATGTGAGGCACGCCGAAATCCTCATTGGCACGGAAGCCGGCGTTGCCGTCTTCTGAGAAATGCTCCGGGCCGCTGACTCTTGTGAAGCCGTTGACAATAAGTACAGGCGAGTCATGCCCATCGCCTTCGCGCAGAGCCAGTGTCTCGGAAGGGAAAGCGAGTCCGCCTTCGTTGGCTGCCACGATTCTGAAAGAATGTATGTCGTTGTCTTCCACTGCCACGTCGAAATGCGTGAGGGTTGTCTCTCCGAGCAGGTGGAAGCCAAGTTCGTCTCCTGAGCGCTCGAATACGAGATATTTTTTTGCTACGGCTGTAGGCTCGAGCCTGTCGGCCATCGGTTCCCATTTCAGCCGGTAGTGGTTCTTCTTGACACGGCGAATGGAAAAATCTTTCACCGGAAGAGGTTGCACGACAAATTTGCGGTCTTTTCTCTCCGATACGAAGCGCCCGATCGCCTTATAGATAGAGCGGCCTACAGTGAAACGGAACGCCGGGTCGAGAGCATACCACATGTCGGCGAAATTCTGATGGCTCATGAACTCTATCAGCGAGGTCGGCACCTCAGGGACGCGGGCCTCCACATATGATTTGTCCCACATTGAGCGACGCGTCCAGTTCGGTTCCCAGGTCTGGCGGATATCTCCGGAGATCTGGCGCATGAGTATGTCGGTCAGTGTTCTGGAATTGGATCGGGGTGTGCCGTCGACATACATGTCGCCTCCGTTGGTGTAATAGATGCCAAGTGTGCCCACAAATGAATCGTCGGCTCTCTTGCCGGCGTCGGAATGTAGTGCGACGGTCACGTCGACAGGAATGTTGAGACCATCCTGGCCGGGAAGTACCCGCGAGCCACCGGCGAGGTAGTTCACCCAATGTCCTCTCGACGTATAGTCATCCTTATAGTCGTCTGTGCCGTGATAGGGTGAATAGACGCTTTCCGGCATGCCGGCCCACTGGAGCCAATAGCGAGCTCCTTCGAGATAGCGGGGGAGACCTGAAGTCTTGAACACGGGTGCTGAACCTTTCGGAAGTTCTTCCACCGGTTTCGTCTGAACGGCCACTGTGTCGGCTGCCTCGGTGATATCTTTTGTCTCTTCTACTACCTCAGTCTCTTCGGAAGACTCCTCCTCTTCTGTCTCTTCGCTCTCATCATCTTCTTCTGCCGACTCGTTGCCCGGGGTCATGGCCGCGATGTCTTCCTCAGGTGTGGATGGATCGTAATATACGTCGGAACGCCTGCTGCTGCGGGCTATGTTGCCCATACCCCCTCCGATCTTCACTGCGTCGGCGGTGATGACTTTTCCTGCCGTTTTGGATAGGTTGGAGAGGGTCACCACTGGTTCAGTGTCGCTGTAGCCGGCCTCCAGAGGAAAAGTGCCCAGATAAATCCAGGTGCTTCCTCCCATAGTCTGGTTGACCCGGAATTCGCGCGATCCTCCCGAATAGTTGACGGTGTAGCGGGCGTCCTCAGCCGATTCCGGCAACGATTTATAGCTGACATATATGGCATACTCTCCGTCTTCAGGAATATCGGCATACCATGCCGCAACCGATGGGGCGCCCGACGTCACGGTAGTGGTCTGGCGATACGTGCCGTTCTCGAAGGGGTTTTCTGTGTCGCGGAAATCCTTAAGGTCATAGATGAATCCTTCCTCCTCCCCGGTGGTCCATGAGGTCTGTCCTGTCATCTCCTTATAATATGGCTGGGAGAAGAGTTGTCCGGAATCGTTGATGTCGTTGTCGACGATCACCTCGTTGCGGTTCACGTCTCTTTCTTTCGGGAGAAGGACGTAGGCTCCCGCATTCTCAAGCATCGGTACTACGTATGGAAGTATATAGCTCATCGTGTGGGTGTCCTCCACAACTTGAAAAAGCTGCGGCCGTTGCCAGAGCCAGCTTCCTCCGGATGGCTTGAAATAACGTCCGTGGCTGTGCCACAGCGCCACGATATCTCCTTCCATCCCTTTCTTGGCATTGACATAGGGTTCTGCAGGGACTACGAAAGGTATGTTTTTCCGGTATTGTTCCGGAAGCTTGTCGATTGTGGTTATGAAATATGCATAGTTTTTGTCGCGCACGTTGAGCGATACGTAATAGTCGGCGATGGAGTCGGGGAGTACTGATTCGATTTTTTTCTTCATCGACGATACAAGCTCCGATGTCACCGGCAGATATGTGAAGTTTTCGTTGAGCTTCACTTTGGCCGTTTTCGTGCGCGAGTCGGGGGTGACGCTGTTCACACGGAGTCCGCCGGGATTGATGTTCTCAGGTATCCACTTTATCACCTCATCGTTGACAAGGAGTGTCAGCGAGTCGTTGGCGATAATCTCTGCTGGCGGAACATATTGCTTATGGGTGATTGTCCTGCTTCTGCGTGTCCGTTTCTTTCTTGTAGTTCTTTTCTTGGAGCGCTTTTTCTTATTCTTTGAAGAGGATTTCCTGGTTTTTGATGTCTTTTTTTTCTTGCTTACAGCTGTTGTCTTTGCTTTTGTCTTCTTGCGGGCCTCTGATGCCTGCGAGACCGCGATGCCTGTCAATGCTATGATGAAAGCCAGGATTATATATGTGAATCTTCTAAATTTCATTATGTAATGATTTCTTGATAATAGGGGAGATAGGCATCCGGCCATACGTGCCTTGCTGCCATCGAACCACAAAATTAAGTAAAAAAAACATCTTCTCAAAATCGTTATGTGTTAATCCCCGTTAACAGTATTGATCAAATATTTCCTTATGCTCCATGTATCCCTTTCAGCTCCTACATTTTCTAACATACCTCTAAAGAAAAATTATTTATTTCCTCTAAAGAAAAAAATCATTTCTTTATATTGTCGGTGTGGGAATCTCAAGATTTTCATATAATTTTGCATTATGGAACTGTCTAAAACCGACTCAGAAATGAATTTTTACCATAATATAATATTTAAATTATTGCTTATCATGGTGCTTTTTACGCCAATTGAAAGCTTTGCCGATATCCGCGACAGGCTTAAAGATGGTCTTCAATACCTGCAAAAGCATCCTGACGATAAGAGTGTGCTCAAGGAAGTGACATATTATTATCTAAATCTCGCTGATTATGACAAAGCACTTGAATATGGTGATAGGCTCCTTCAGCTCGGCAAAAAGACCGGCGACAGAGATTTTGCGGAACTCCACGGGCTTATTGCGAAAGGGCAGACTTCAAATATGATGGGTGATAATCAGAACGCGTTCAGATGTCTTGAGACAGCCCGGCTGATAGCGGAAGATAATGAAGATCATGACGCGCTCAGTTCTGTACACAACGGCCTTGGAATGTATTATCAATATTCTTTGTCCGACAATTATTCGGCTATCTATCACTATTTCACTTCGCTTGAAGAAGCTCAGCTCTCGGGCAACGAGCGGAGATATGGCATAGTGTTGGGAAATCTCTCAGAGGCTTTTCTTCTCGGGAAGGACCGGAGTGGTTTGCAATATGCTGAAAAGGCCTACGAGCTGGCAAAAAGGAGGGGAGAGTCCTTGCCTCTCTTCTTTGCATGTCTTAATCTGGCTCAGTTCCACATATTGTGTGGCGATTACGAGTCTGTGCCCTCCCTTCTGAGTGAGACCGAGAAGCATGCCGACATCGCGGGTTGTAACGGACATGTCGATATATCTTTGGCTAAAGCCGCATATCTCGATGGAATTGGCGATATGAATTCTGCCCTGAAGGAGTGTGAGAATGCTATAAACAATACTGAACCGACTCCCGACGCAATAAGAACCCAGGCTTATCTGACGTATGGAGAAATACTGAGAAAGATCGGTAAATGTAATTCCGCGATTGAAGTGCTTCAAAAAGGTTTGGAGAATGCAAGGACAAACGACCTTCATTCTTTCGTAGGCGATATTTTGAAAGAACTCGCACTCTGCTACAGGGAGACAGGTCAAATGGAACTTGGCCTTGAGTACAGTCTCAAATATTCCGATTGTCTCGACAGTATCCACAATGTCAGTAGGGAACGTTCGCTTCAGGAAGCACGCATAAAGCATGAGATATATGCCAAAGAAAAGGAGATATCGGCTCATAAGATGGAGCTTGAAAGAAGCAATACTCGTTTCGGAGTGGTGTGTGTTGTTCTCGTTCTGCTACTACTCCTTTTCGGTGTCTTCATCACATCCTATCGTAAGAAAGGGAAACTATATAAAGCCATTGTAAAGCAGAATTCCGAATCAATAACCCGGGAAAATGCCTTGCAAGATAGTCTTAAGAAAGCGAAGGAAAGGGTTGAGAGATTGGAGAATGATCTTAAGAGTTCCTCACAGTCAGTATCTCTTTCTGACGAACGAGCTGACGACCTGGCAGCACGTTTTACATCGATAATGCTTGAAAAGCGTCTGTTTTGTGATCCATCCATCTCTCTCGCATCTGTGGCTGAATGCCTTAATACGAACCGTACTTATTTATCGAAGGCAATAAACGAAAAACTCGGAAAGACCTTTACGCAAGTTATAAATGATTACCGTATTCACGAGGCCATAAGAATGATGTCGGAAAAACAGTCGAACGTTCCTTTGAAGCAGATATGCTTTGACGTCGGGTTTAGCTCAATCTCCACTTTTTATTCTTTATTCCAGAATGTGACTGGAATGACCCCGGCAGTATACCGCTCTAAATTAAACAGCCTTTGAAGACAACAATTGTATTCATATTTTCCTTTTCAAGATTCCGTACGACTTTCAAGGTGTGGATGAGTCATGAAAAGTGTATTCTGTGCGCTTCCTGACAGGTATATAACCGAAATGCGACTGAGATCCCAAGGGTCTCAGTCGCATCCCGTATGTCTTTATTGGAAAGCTCCGATGAGAATCCCTCCCACTTCAGTATGTTAAAAAATTTTGCGGATTCTTCAATTTTACAAATCAGGAAATGATTAATTTGCGGACAATTACATAAGGTTTTACATTTGCGGAAAATAACCGGATATTGCTGATGTCTTGTTGTATCGGATTCCGGATGTATGCATATAAACTGTTACATAAAAATTTTCCAAATGTTAAAACCTAATTCAAGAATCCTTGTCATGGCCATTTTGTCCATGATACTTCCTTTGGCTTCGACAGCGCAGACAGACTATCTGCTGCTCAAGGGACAGATCGAAACTGAAAAACCTGTCGAAGTGACGGTCATATATGACAGTGTTGGCGACACCTATGTGAAGAGTCTTAAGACATCGGCCGACGGACGTTTCGAATATTCAGGAAACATGCCTGATAACGGCACGGATGTTTTGATTTATGCCGGATCTGACATCTACGGTGCATTTCTGCAGAATGGCAAAACTGCGGAGATATTCATAAAGGGAAAGAATGCTTCTTTTGCCGGAGATAATTTGGCGGAGAACGAGTTTTTTAATGCCTATGAACAGGCTTTCAACCCTATGAAGTATAAGCCTTCCGGTGACCAGGCATTCGTGTTGAAAGAATACAAAAAAAATCTTGATAATAGTCGTGAGGATCTCATTTCGAGGCTGCCGCGCCTGAAGTCTGGAGTCAGGGAGAGGGGAGAGCGTATGACAAAGTCATATTACGATAAGACTCTATGTCAGCTTCTCGGCATGGATCAGTCTTATAATGGAAATGTCCATGATTCGGAGATCGATTCTATTGTGGCAACTGTTGATCCCAATGCTGATGAATCAAGATTGTCAGGAATTATAAACTATTGGTACAACAAGAGTGACCTCCACAAAAACTCTAATGTCGTTGATATTACCGAATATATAGCACAGCAGTATGCCGGCATCGATAGCCTTCTGACTAATGAAGGAAATAAAAAAAATCTCTGGAAGACTCTCGGAGGCATGTACTATATGTATCAGCCCTCTGATGAAGATGTGGCAAAGTTCCTCAATGCTGTAGAGCCGCAGCTTGTCAAAGCTCCCAAAGTGAGGGAATATCTTGCTGAGGTTCGCGATGCATATAAGCCTAAAATCAAAGACGGCGATAAACTCGCTACCGACCCAATTGTAATATCATCCGACGGTAAAGAATGCCGTCTTTCTGATCTTATAGGTAAGAATGTGGTCTACATCGACATATGGGCCACCTGGTGCATGCCGTGCTGTAAGGAAATACCATTTATGGAAAAGGTGGCAAGTCATTATAAAGGCAATGACAAAATATCGTTCCTAAGTCTCTCGAGAGATGAGAATACCGAGGCCTGGCAAAGGAAACTTGCAAAAGATAAACCTGAATGGGCACAATATATATTCGAGAAGAGCTCTGGCGATGAATTTATGAATGCCATGGGAATCAATGGAATACCAAGATTTTTAATTGTAGGTAAAGACGGGAGGCTAATAGCTGCTGATGCTGCCCGACCTTCTGATGAGAATATTATCGAGATACTCGACAAGGCCATTGATATGTAATGAGGTGATTTATTTGCTTACCTTAAAACAACTGAATGGTCAATTATATATTGAACAATCCGTATATTTCTATGAAAAATTTGATTATACACATATTATTGCTTGGCTCAGCTGTTTTCATGCCTTGTCTCGCAAATGCACAAGATAGGGAACGTGGGTCGGCGACGTCAATCATGCACGATATCGATGACAAGACCATTATGGGAACTGTGCTTGATGAGAACGGCGAACCTCTGCCGGGTGCTACTATCAGAGTGGAGGGTACAAATCAGGTGGCGGCAACTGATATTGAAGGTAATTTTTCCATACTTGCCGCGAAAAAGAACCCGACTATCCTTATCACATACGTGGGCATGAAGCCTGTGACACTCCATATAGATGGGAAAAAGGGCTATCTGCAGATTAAGATGGAACCAAATCCAAGTCTGATGGATGAAGTCGTAGTCACGGGATATCAGAACATCAAACGGGAGAATGCAACGGGATCTTACCAGGTGATCACCTCTAAAGACCTTGATAAACGTAGTGTGCAAGACCTTAGTTCAAACCTTGAAGGTAGAGTGCCCGGTCTTGTTAAAAACGGGAAATCCTCAAGTTCCGACGAAGATGCGTTCACAATCCGTGGAAGAGGTTCGTTCCAGGCCCGCACCGCACCTCTCGTTGTAGTCGACGGTCTCCCGATAGAGGGTGGAATGTCGACAATCAATCCCTATGATATAGAAAATGTAACTGTTCTCAAGGATGCCGCGGCAGCATCGATCTATGGGGCAAGGGCATCTAACGGCGTCATTGTAGTGACTACGAAACAGGCCAGGAGTGAGAAGCTTAGCGTGGACTTGAATGTCGATTTCACTTTCAGCGAAAATCAGGACTACTCCAATTTTGAATGGGCATCTTCCGCAGAAATGATTGAATTGGAAAGATATAATTTTGCGGCGATGCTTGCCGATCCGACACAATCATACCTTAAGAGCGTCATGTCGAGATATGACGGCGGACGAATCAACGGTATTTCCAAGGTGATGCGTCTGTTTATCAAAAATCAAAAAGGTGAGCTTAGCGACAGCGATCTTGAGGCAACCCTGGCGAAATGGGGAAAAAACGACTACAGGAAGGAATGGCAGGACGTTTATAACCGTTCGCAGGCGCGGCAGCAATATAATATCGGTGTAAGGTCGCAGGGGAAAGTGTTGAACTCTAACCTTGTCCTGAATTTTGCTCATGATAATATGGGAATCAAAAAGGAGCACCTTAATTCGCTTACTCTCAAATATCGTGGTGACATCAAGGCGGCGAACTGGCTTGATGTCGCGGTAGGAGTTAATATCCTCAACAACAGGACCAGGACTCATGATTTCGGAACCACAAGTTACGCCGATATTAATTCTTTCATGCCATATGAAAGTATGTATGCCGACGACGGTACTCTCTCCGGCATGGAAGCGGAGATTTATCCCGGATACGATGCCTTTAATAATGCGGCTCTCGAACTCAAGGATTGCACTTTCAATCTTGCCAATGAAATGAACAAAAACTTCAGAGACAACCGCTATACCAATACCAGGGCTTTCATTCATGCCAATTTTAAATTGCTACCGGGTTGGGACGCAAGCGCTCAGTTCCAGTATGAGGATATCTACGGAAGTTCGAAAACCATATGGGATGCCGACACATATATGATGAGAAAACTCTATAGCGCCTTCACAACTGGAGGACATGTCGGAGTCTGGGAAGAGGATCCTGATTTCAACATTGAGGATGCATTCAATGATCCGGACTATGACTGGACTCATTTCGGCCAGAAATATGTGGAATATGATCTTCCGACAGAGCATCACATCCCTGACAACGGACTGCGCAGGGACACAAAATCTGAAAGCCAGTATTATACGTTCAGGACTCAGACAGACTATAAGCAGACCTTCGGCCGACATGCTGTCGAGGCTCTTGCAGGATTCGAGTATCGTCAGACGCATTCTGACTATCAGTCGAATGTCTTCTACGGATATGACCACCAGACTCAATCGAACCTCAACATAATGACCGACTGGGCATTCCTTAATAATCCCTCGGTCGGAGTATTTGGCGATGAGGTCCCTTTGATGGGAATGCCTTTACTCGATTTCAGCACTTCTGATGTCATGCATCGATATTATTCGATATATTTTACAGGTAATTATGTTTACGATACACGCTATTCCATTTTCGGAAGTTATCGCGTGGATAAGACCGATCTTTTCGGCACAGATCCTAAATTCAGAGGGCGTCCGTTATGGTCTGTCGGTCTTAGCTGGAACGCGCACAACGAACTTTTTTTAAACAATCTTGAATGGATAAGTGCCCTGAAAGTAAGGGGCAGCTATGGCCTGACGGGCAATATAGATTCATCGGTATCCTCATATCTCATAGCTAAAATGAAAATCAATTCCATCACCGGAGACAAATATGGATCCTTGGTTTCGCCTCCCAATGATCAACTTCGCTGGGAAAAGACTGCCACATGGAATATCGGAGCGGATTTCGCATTCCTCAACTACCGTATAAACGGTTCGATTGATTATTACCACAAGAAAGGAACCGATATCCTGACAGTGACCGATCTCGACCATACCAATGGCTGGGAGAGTCTTACAATCAATAGCGGAAGCCTGACTAACAATGGAATTGAACTTCAGCTCGACGGACGTATCTTGCAGGCGATTTCTCGTGATCAGCTGGGCATAAGCCTCGGTGTGAATTTCTCTTATAATAAAAACAAAGTCACCAAAGTGTCGCACTATGCCAGCAGTGGTGCGGAATATCTTCAGACAAGTCTTAAGGAAGGGTATCCTTTAAACTCATTGTTCTCTTTCGATTATGCCGGATTTGTCGAGGACGACGGACAATATTACATGGGTTGGCGCGACCATAACGGCGATGTGCAGACCACTCCGATAAGCAATTCAAAGTTTGCGATAGAAGATGCGGTTTATTGCGGCACTGCGACTCCGAAATTCAGTGGCGCTATTATTCCGGAAATATCCTGGAAGGGTTTTTCTCTTTCGGCAATGTTGAATTTCTATGGCGGACATATGATGAGGGTTGGCAATAACGAATGGTACACCGGAGGTGGTGAGGCCGGTTATACCGTGGCGTTCGGCAACGGTGCTGTTCCTAAGGCTGCCTTGAATTACTGGAAGGGAGACCGTAGTGTCCCTGGAAACGGAGTGGAATACTACGATAAATACTACGGCAATATGAGCTATTCAGGCTATCGCAACGACAATATAGTCCATGCCGATTATATGAAATTCCGTTCTCTCACCCTCTCTTATAATTTCAGCAACAGCATATGCCGCAAGATAAGGCTTCACAACCTGAGACTTAGATTCCAGGTTAATAATATCTGCACTTGGTCGCGCAACGGACTCGGTATTGATCCCGAAGCCTGGTCAGGCGGATCTGCCACCCTGAGAGTGCCGAGAAGCTATACTCTCGGACTATACATCAATATCTAACTAACGGATCTCATGAAGAAAACATTAATTATCATATCTCTGGCACTGATTATGATGGCTTGCGACAGCAAACTCGACATAGTGCCTCTCGGGAAATCGACACTCAACACTGTCAATGATCTCGAATGTCTGCTTAACCAGCCGTATATGATATATGGCGGTGCGACAGATCTCGAGACCCTCGCTAACAATACCTATCCTTCGAAATGGAAATCTGTTTCGCAGATGGTCAAACAGAAAAACTCTATATCATACGCTATTCTTGCATGTGATGAGAGTGTGCGTCGCGATGACTTGACTCCCGAAGACACACGCTATGACGCCATATATGAGATGATCAACTATATGAATGTGATTATTTCGAAGGCTCCCGAGGCGTCGGGCGACGACACCGCGCGTCGCCGCATCATTGCGGAAGCGCATATTCTGAGAGCGTGGTATCATTTCCTTGCCGTAAATATTTATGCCGCCCAATATGATGCCTCGAATGCCTCTTCTCTTGGAGGTGTGCCTTATGTGGCCACTACCAACGTTCAGGAGCAGAAAACGAAACGTTCGATAGCTGAGGTTTATGAAAATATACTTATGGATTGTTCGGATGAGTATATCGCCGACATGTATCAGAAGGCTGTGGATAATCCTTTCCGTGGAGGCGCGGAACTCGGGAATGGTGTCAGAGCCCTTGTCCTCCTTCAGATGAAAAGATATGATGAAGCCCTTGCATACGCACAGAAAGCTTTGACGTTCAACGATAATATAGAAGATCGTTCGCAAGTCACGGTAAAAGGTATGTGGGAACTGGATTATACATCTCCCAACAATTATCTTCTTATCCGAGGCGACAACTCCAACCTTGGCGACTATTATGGGCTTGTACTCACTCCCGATGCCGCATCAAGGATTGAGCAGGGAGATTATCTTATGGCTTTGGATTCGGAGCATGGATGGGATAATGATATAGCTTACGGTACAGATGGATCCATAATGTGCACCGCCAGCAATGTGCATTACTGTGTGTATGGCATAAGGACTGAGAATATTATTTATGCTGCCGCTGAGGCGCTTATAAGAACCGGAAAAATAAAAGATGGCCTGGGAATGATCGACCGTGTGCGCGAAAAACGTATACGGAATTGTGAGGCCTTTGCGCAACGTCAGGATATAACTACTGAGGCACAGGCTATGGCATTGCTGAAAGACGCCAAGAGAATTGAGATGCTCACAACATGCTACAATTTCTTCGATTGCAAGCGTTGGAATAGTGAGCCGGCCTACGCGGAGACTATTGTCCACGATCTTGGAGAGGATGGCAGACATAATCTTACTCCCGAGTCGTCTTTATGGATTTTCCCGTTTCCGCAAAACTGCAGATTATTCAACCCCTCGCTTACAAACAACTATTGAATTATTTTAAGCACTCTGATTAATTATAGTTTTCTCTCGGATTCCGGTCGCATAGCGTGGCCGGAATCTTTTTATCTTCCCAAGGGCAGATAAAGAAATAAAATGGGTTAAAGATGTATCTTTCGATATTTTTTATTACTTTTGCATCAAAGAATCTCTAACCCAAAAACGAATATGCCAACAAAACCTTTCCATTATCAGGAGCCGTTTCCTCTCGGCCCTGACACTACGGAATACCAGCTCATCACAAAAGATTATGTGAAAGTAGAGAACTGGAACGGACACGAGATGCTTGTGGTTGATCCTGAGGCCCTGACAATCATCGCCAATGTGGCCAGCCACAACTGTTCTTTCATGCTCCGCAGAGAGCACAATGAGATGGTTGCTAAGATCCTCCATGATCCTGAAGCTTCCGAGAATGATAAATTCGTTGCCCTCACCATGCTCCGCAATGCGGAGGTCGCTGCCAAGGGAGTGCTCCCTTTCTGTCAGGACACGGGCACATCCATCTGCGCTGCCTATAAGGGCCAGCATGTATGGACGGGTTGCAATGATGAGGAGAAAATTTCGCTCGGTGTCTACAAGACATATACAGAGAATAATCTCCGCTACTCGCAGAACGCTCCTCTTACGATGTATGATGAGGTCAATACCGGCTGCAATCTACCGGCGCAGATCGACATCCACGCCACGGAAGACGACGAATATAAGTTCCTCTTCGTGGCCAAAGGTGGTGGCTCGGCCAATAAGACATATCTGTATCAGGAGACAAAGGCAATTCTTAATAAGAAGACCCTCGTGCCTTTCCTGATCGAGAAGATGAAGACCCTCGGCACAGCCGCATGTCCCCCTTACCATATCGCTTTCGTCATCGGCGGCACTTCGGCAGAAGCCAATCTCGCTGCCGTCAAGAAAGCTTCTGTGAAGTATTACGATAATCTTCCAACCCACGGCAATGAATACGGGCAGGCCTTCCGCGACGTGGAGCTTGAGAAGGAACTTCTCGAGGCTGCCCACTGTCTTGGATTAGGCGCACAGTTTGGTGGAAAATACTACGCACATGACGTGCGTGTGATCCGTCTTCCTCGTCATGGCGCGTCGTGCCCTGTAGGCATGGGCGTCAGCTGCTCCGCCGACCGCAATTGCAAGGCCAAGATCAATAAGGATGGTCTCTGGGTTGAGAAGCTCGATGAATTCCCCGGCGAACTTATTCCCGAGGAACTCCGTCAGGCCGGCGAGGGAGAGGTGGTCAAGATCGACCTCAACCGTCCGATGCCCGAGATTCTCGCTGAGCTCGACAAATATCCTGTCTCGACACGTCTGTCGCTCAAAGGCACCATCATCGTGGGCCGCGACATCGCGCACGCCAAGATCAAGGAGCGCCTTGATGCCGGAGAACCTATGCCGCAGTATCTCAAGGATCATCCCATCTATTACGCCGGTCCCGCGAAGAAACCGGAAGGTATGCCTTCGGGATCGTTCGGACCGACCACTGCCGGGCGTATGGATCCCTATGTCGATCAGTTCCAGGCTGCAGGTGGTTCGATGGTCATGATCGCCAAGGGCAACCGCAGCCAGCAGGTGACAGACGCGTGCAAGAAGCATGGCGGTTTCTATCTCGGTTCCATAGGCGGACCAGCCGCTATCCTTGCACAGAATTCCATCAAAAATGTTGAGCTCCTTGAATATCCGGAACTCGGCATGGAAGCCATCTGGAAGATTGAGGTTGAGGATTTCCCCGCCTTTATTCTCGTCGACAACAAAGGCAACGACTTCTTCAAACAGATCAAGCCCCGCTGTCCGCTCGACGCTTGCAAAGCCTGATTGATACTGATGTCACGCGCTGTCGTTTGACAATAATGACACACCTTATAGGAAATCCCGTTTCGGTCATCGGAACGGGATTTTTAGGTTATGGAAGATTAAGCTACTATTTTTGACCTATTTGTTATTATATTTCAGCAGATTTTTATGTAAATTCGCATTCGAATCCGGGAATCAGGAATTTAAAAGGTCATCAAGGCATCCCTTTACCTGTAATCCCGGCTAAAGAAATATGAAACAATCGTAAACTTTAACAATCTAATATGAGACGTTTCCTTATCAGTGCATCTCTTTTCGCTGCGCTCGCTTTCGGCTCCCAGGCTTATGCGGCTGCGGATCCGGCATCGGTTGCCGGCGAGCCCGTCAAAGGGAAATTCGAGGCAGGCAAAGGCACATTCCTGCTCAACGGTGAGCCTTTTGTAGTCAAAGCCGCCGAACTACACTACCCGCGTATACCCAAAGAATATTGGGATCAGCGCATCAAACTATGCAAGGCTCTCGGCATGAACACCATATGCCTCTATACTTTCTGGAACTCCCACGAGCCTAAGGAGGATCAGTTCGATTTCACTGGTCAGAATGATCTCCGAGCGTTCGTGAAACTCTGTCAGGAAAATGGCATGAAGGTGATACTCCGTCCCGGTCCGTATGTATGTGCGGAGTGGGAGATGGGCGGTCTCCCTTGGTGGCTGCTCAAGAAGAAGGATATCCGCCTGCGGGAGAATGATCCGTATTTCCTCGAAAGAGTCGACAAATTTCAGAAAGCCGTCGCCGGACAGGTAGGGGATCTTACTGTCGACAAAGGGGGCCCGATTGTCATGGTGCAGGTTGAGAACGAATATGGTTCCTATGGCATTGACAAACCCTATGTGTCGAATATCCGCGATATGCTCCGTAAGAATTTCGGCGATGATGTCACTCTTTTCCAATGCGACTGGGCATCCAATTTCACCAACAACGGCCTTGATGACCTTATCTGGACAATGAACTTTGGAACCGGTGCCAATATCGACCAGCAATTTGCCCGGCTTAAGGAGTTGCGTCCCGACAGTCCGCTGATGTGTTCCGAGTTCTGGAGCGGGTGGTTCGACAAATGGGGGGCCAATCATGAGACTCGTCCTGCGAAAGACATGATCGAGGGAATAGACGAGATGCTTTCAAAGGATATCTCCTTCAGCCTCTACATGACTCACGGTGGAACTAACTGGGGGCACTGGGCTGGCGCCAACTCGCCGGGTTTCGCTCCTGATGTGACTTCGTATGACTATGATGCCCCGATCAGCGAGAGCGGACAGACAACACCTAAATACTGGGAGCTGCGCAAGACTCTCGCAAAATACTACGACGGTAAGAAACTTCCTGCTGTGCCGAAGACCATCAAGCCCATAACCATCAGGAAATTCGATTTCTCTGAGGTCGCTCCTCTTTTCCCGAATCTTCCACAAGGCAAGAAGGATAAGGATATAAAGACAATGGAGGAATACGACCAGGGTTTTGGAAGCATACTCTACCGCACCACTCTTCCGGAGCTGAAAGACGGAGGCCTGCTCACTGTCAGCGATCCTCATGATTATGCTCAGATCTTTGTCAATGGCAAATACATAGGTAAGCTTGACCGCCGCAATGGAGAGAAGGAACTTAAACTTCCAGCATGTGAACGTGGCGCACAGCTCGACATACTCGTGGAGGCCATGGGTCGCATCAACTTCGGACGTGCCATCAAGGATTTCAAAGGCATCACCGATAAGGTGACTGTCACGGAAGACAAGAACGGCTATCCTTTTGTGTGCGACCTCAAGAATTGGGAGGTTTTCAATCTTGAGGATACTCCTGAATTCTACGAATCCATGGAATATATGCCGATTGGAGCCTTCACTCCCGGAGAAGACGGTCGTCTCCCGATCGGGGTATATAAAGGCACATTCAATGTCAGCAAACCTTCTGATACTTTCCTTAATTTCGAGACATGGGGCAAAGGTCTTGTCTATGTAAATGGTCACCCCCTCGGAAGAATCTGGGAAATCGGGCCGCAGCAGACTCTTTACATGCCGGGATGCTGGCTGAAGAAAGGGGAGAACGAGATAATGGTGTTTGATATTGTCGGCCCACGTCAGGCTGTCTCTGAAGGACTTGCGATGCCTCTGCTCGATAACCTTCAGGTGCAGAAACCGCTTACTCACCGTCAGGAGGGGGAGACTCTACAGCTCGGAGGTATGACCCCTGTGCTGACTGGTACTTTCAACGCCGGAAACGGATGGCAGGAACGTAAACTCCAGGCACCCGTGGAAGGAAGGTATATCGCTCTTGAGGCTCTGAGCTCGATCGACGGCAAGGACAACGCTGCGATAGCTGAGTTTTATGTGCTCGATGAGAATGGCGAACGCCTCTCCCGCGAGCCCTGGATAGTTGATTATGCTGACAGTGAGGATGTGAAAGGCGTCAACCGCTCGGCCGACAAGATGTTCGATCTTCAGGAATCCACTTATTGGAATACTAAAGATGGTGATAAGTTCCCTCATGCTGTCGTGATAGATCTCGGGGGAGAAAAAAAGATTTCCGCTATCCAGTATCTTCCACGTATGGAGAGCGAGGTGCCTGGAGCCATCAAGGATTTCAAGCTCTATGTCAGCAAGACTCCGTTCAAGAAATAAGACTATGCGAATTGCGATTTTAGAACGTGTAAATCCTGGCACCCTCTAAAAATCGGGCGATAAATCCATAATACAAAAATCGGCATCCCAGACATGGATGCCGATTTTTGTATATATGGATTCTTTAGCGCGAAGCCGGTTTGTCGAAGGAGAAAAACCGGTAGTGCGAATTCGTGATTATTTACGTAGAAGTCTCACTTCATAGATACCTGGAATCCGATTCCCTGATATCGGAGCGATTGTCAGAGTGATGTTATCCTTACCTTCAACGAGTTCTTCCGGTATTGCGAATGTCAGGTTCCTGAACGCTTTCTCGTTCCATTTCCCGGAAAGGTTTTCTCTTCCGATTTCTTTCCCTTCCACGGATACTGTCAGACCGCAGTCTCCTTGTTCATCGCCCCAAACGCGGAGATCGACTGTCAGATTGTGGTTGCCGGATGGAGCCATCTCAAGACTCAGGAAGCCATCTTTGTTAATACCACGGAAACTTTCATCATGAGCGTTCCCTTTAAAAGTATTCTTCTCTTTCATTCTGTGGTCGGCTTCCGGCTGCTGCTCCCCGAGTATGACAAGGTCTACTGTGCGGCGGTCAAGTTCGAGACGCGCTTTTTCATCTTCCTCACGCTTCTTTAGATTTGCAGTGTAGTCCTCATCTGTCATACTCTGCCAATAGAACGAATAGCGGCTGTCGTGTATGCCGGCGAAGGGTTCAAGTTCAAGCGATGCGTATTCTTTCTGTGCGAACAGACCGGGAACGGTGAAATGAAGTGGTTTGCCGTCCACGGGCGTCATGCGGGAGAGCTTCTCGGCTATCTGCGCTTCAGTGCCTGTGATGACGGGTGCCCCTGAGAGTGGAAGTAGGGTGCCATGGGCGATATGGCTCCAGCGGCCGTCATCAGCCACAAGCCCTGCGAGATCCTCGCTCCCGTGGCGGCTGGCAAGCACGACCGGACCGTAAATGACCGAGATGAAGTCCGGGACGTTGGGCATCTTCTCGATATGTGCCTCCATAGGCATTTCCATCTCCACTATATCTCCGTTTTTCCATTTTCTTGTTATGGAAATATATGAATCATCGCCGACATTAAGATTGGCCACGGCTTTGCCGTTTATTTTAACGGAAGGTGCATCCGCGAGCCATCCCGGGCGACGGATCTTCAAAGTGAAGGTCTTTGGTTTTTTCACCGTTATCGAAAGCCTGGTGGATTCCTGTTCCGGAAATTGTGTGGTCTGTGTCAGGGATATGCCTTTATCTTTCCAGTCGAGCTTTGAGGGTATGAAGAGATTCACATAGAGATCATCCTCTCCGTGAGCATATATGAATTCCCCGTATTTCCCATGGTTCTCCATTCCTGTGCCTACGCAACACCACATGGCTTGGTTGGGTTGTGAGTAGACGCGGTAGTGGCGGGGGCGTGCCGATGTGAAGTAGACGTAGCCGCCATGCCCGGGATGTTGTGTGGAGCGGATATGGTTGTAGAGTGCGCGCTCGTAAAAATCGGCGTATTTCCCCTGAGGCTGCATCCGGAATAGTCCCTCAGTGAGTTTAAGCATGTTGTAGGTGTTGCACGATTCCGGGCCTTCCCGCTCTTCCGTGTATTCCACGCATCCTTTGGCCGACGGGAAATGTTCGCGTCGGCTGTTGCCTCCGATAGATAGGGAGCGGTTGCCGGTTACGGTTTCCCAGAAAAACTCTCCTGCGGTTGTGTACGCCGGATCGCCGGTGAGTTCTGCCACGCGCTGATAGCCTACTGCCTTCGGCACCTGGGTATTGGCATGCATGTTGTCGAGATTGTCGGTGCGATGAGCCATGTTGTCGAAGATACGCTTGTGGGAGAAGCGTTTGGCGGCTTCGAGATATTTGCTGTCGCCGGTCAGTTCGTAGGCGTCCGCATAGCTTTCATTCATTCCCCCGAATTCTGTGTCGAGCATCTTCTCCATCTGTATGTTGTCAAGGCCTGAAATCACGTCGATACCCCAGTCGCAGAAATCGAGGAATAGCTTTCGGGCATCTTCATTGCCTGTATGTTTCCAGGCGTCAAGAAGTCCGGCATACATCTTGTGGACGTTATACCAGGGCACCCACCTTGACGCAACCGCACCTCCGTCTCCGTTTTTCACTTTTTCCCACATCTCCTTGCTGCCGGGCACTCCTCCCACATATCCGTTGCCGTTGGCGTCATGACATCTTTTGAGTTCATCCACCATATAGTCGGCCCTCCGTTTGCATTCCTCGTTGCCTGTCGATGCGTAGGCCAGGGCGAGAGCGCTGAGGTAGTGGCCTCCCACATGTCCGTCGAGACCGTCCCAGTTGGAATATGACTGGGCCTTGGGTTGAAGTCCTGCTTCTTTCAGATAAGGTGCGAGTAGACGGTCGACGTCATATTTCAGAAGAACCTCCACATTGAGGTCGTCGCCTCTCTTGAACTGGCTGTCGAGTAGCTTGACATCGCTCAGAGGAAACATCCTGACTTTCTCTGCAGTGGAGATGCCAGGGAAAAACAATGTAGCCGCCGCCAACGCTACGGCTGCTCTGCATGATCTATTCATATGTTATGGTAAGTTGTTGATGTTCTTTTGTCAGGTTTGATTTGGAAGCCACGCAGTTCTGTGCGTGTTATCATATTTGTAACGAAGCTCAATGGGTTCTTATTATCTCCCTATGGGATGATGGGAGATATGTCATGCAAAATGATACGAGTAGGTATTGACTTCTCCTATGTGTTGTCATGGGGTTACATTTTGTCTGCGTATATGTTACAGGCCAAAGGAAGTCTCAACCCTTGAATGGCTCCATATGGATTCCGATATATGTGGCTGCACCGTATTTCTTCTTGAGAAGACTTTCTATCTCACTGGCAATCTCATGCGCGTTGCGGAGAGATATTCCGCCATCCATCTTCACATGGGTGTCTATGGCGATATTGGCTCCTATTCGGCGTGTGCGCAATCTGTGGAAGGCTATGACTCCCGGCACAGATCCGATTATAGAGGCGATCTCCGCTATCTGGTCTTCCGGAAGTGATTTTTCAAGCAGTTCGTCAATGCCGGGTTTCATCAGCGAGAAGGCCGCCTTCACTATGAATCCGCTCACGACAACTGCTGCCAAAGGATCGAGCACACTCCAGTGTGGCCCGAGAAGAAGTGCTCCGCTGATGCCGATCAACGTCGCCACGGAAGTCAGGGCATCGCTGCGATGGTGCCACGCGTTGGCCACGAGGGCGGGTGAGTTGAGGTCCTTACCTGCGCTGACAGTGTATCGGTAGAGCGACTCCTTGGCTACTATGGAGATAACTGCGGCGGCCAGGGCAAGATATGTCGGAGATTCTATGGGTTCTCCTTTGAAAAAGCCGATTGTTTTCTCTATGCCGTTCCAGGCGAGTCCTACTCCCACGATGCCGAGGATAATGCCTACGATAACTGATGCCAGGGTCTCGTATTTACCATGTCCGTAGGCATGGTCGTCATCCACCGGTTTGCCGGCTATCTTCACGAAGACTATGACTATGACATCGGTGATGAAATCTGACAATGAATGCACGGCATCTGCGATCATGGCCGAGCTGTGGCCGAGCACTCCGGCCACGAACTTAAACGCGAGAAGCATGAAATTTACGATGCTTCCTATGAATGTGATTCTATAAATCTTTTTCTCTCTTTCGCCTGACATAAAAATTCCTTATTTTGCCGCGAATTTAATGAAAATTATTAATTTCGCATGTATATTTATATTTGGATATGAAAAAATTTATTTTGATGATGCTCGGTTTCCTGGGGCTTTTCCCCGCGTGCCGGGCGCAAGACAATGGGGTGAGGGTGCTCACTCCCCAGGAGTTTGTGGAGGCTGTCAGAAATGATTCGACTGCTGTGGTGCTTGATGTGCGGAAGCCTTCTGAATTTGCCGAAGGCCATCTGCCACATGCTGTCAATATCGATTGGCTTGATTCTTCGCGATTTGAGGAGGCGATAAGGAATCTTGATAAAAAGCATACGTATTATATCTATTGCCGCAGTGGACGCAGAAGTAATGCTGCCGCTGAGATGATGAAGAAAGCCGGGTTCTCGGTTTATGACATGAAGGGAGGATATCTGGCATACAGCCGGATCTTCGGAGAGTGAGCCTTATGATATAATGCTGTAAGCGGCAGGCCGGGTCAGTCCGGTCTGCCGCTTGTGATTTCAGCGTGGCTGTGAGGAGGGTTTATCTCTTCACGTCGTAGCCCTGGGCTTTAAGATAGTCAAGGATACGGTATTGCATGGCATGGCGGTAATAGTCGAGGATGTGGTCACACCAGTCGTTGTCTGTCGTCCCTCCCGAGCGGGTGGCGTTATAGTGCTTCACCTCGGCGTCGTATGCCTCGAGGTCATCGACAAGTTTTTTCTCATCTTCGCAATATCTGTTCTTGAAGAATACGGTTTCGTTGGGTTGTTTTGGCTTGAGGTCAGGGTGCTCGCGTGGCACGCCGAGAGCCAGCCCGCAAACCACGAAGACTCCCTTGGGCAGATGGAGCATCTCGGCCACCTTCGCAGGATCAACAGTGCGGAGATAGCCTACGCAGTTGCTGCCTAAGCCTGCCGCCTGAGCTGCTACCACGGCACTCATCATGGCGAGGGCTGCGTCGATAATTCCGATCGTCACTCCGTCCATGGTGTCAGTGAATGGAGGCACTTCAAAACCTTTGCGTTCAGCAAGCTTTGTGATCTTGTTATAATCGGAGCAGAATATCAGGAGTCTGTTGCATGTTTTTAGCTGCTTCTGGTTGGTGAGCATGTAGAGATCCTCTTTCAGCTTCTGATCGGAGATATCTATCACGGAGAATTGCTGGCCATTATAGCTTGTCGGAGTATTCCGGATAGCATCATAGATGAATTGCATTGTCTCTTCAGGTATTGGCTCGCGTTCGTAGCGGCGCACGCTTGTGCGCTCGAGAAGGGCATTTCTGACTGATTCCATATGATTGTCGTTTTTTGTTTATGTTTGGATGGTTTAGAAAAGAAAGCCGATGAAAAGGCATCTGCCAGATCATCGGCTTCTATAAAGCCACATCAAAGGAATTTGTGATGAAACTCCGAATGACAGGATTTGAGTGCCACCGCATCTTTGTAATCCGCCTGCGCTTGAAAAGCAACTCCTGAGAGTGGGGCCCGCCATTGAGACGGCAGCTGGTCTCGGTATTTCATAAATATTTGATGAGTTTCCCAATATACTTTGATGTGGTATAAGGTCTAAAGCTCTCTTGCTTTATTCTCTCTTTGTTTTTACAACACAAAGGTAATTCAAAAGGTTTGAATGTGCAAGTTTTCATGCCAAAAAGTTATCTACATCATTGTTCGGGAGCCGATAAACGTAACGCTCCCGCCGTCATGCGACACGGCGGGAGCGTTTTGTGTTTCAATGTGTTTGATCAGTTGTGAAGCTGATGAAACACGGGGGTCATCATGAATGTGAATGTGTAGTCTCCGTAAGGCAGGCGGTATTGCGGAAGCGGGAGTGCGCCCCAGCTGTTGACGCAGCCGAGTCCCATCTGTGCTTTGTCGATGATCAGATTTGTGTAGTCAGCTTTTTTCACTTCGGGAGAGTGCCCGTTGTGTTTGTTTTCCCCTTCGTCAAGGCTGTCGATGGAATAGTTGAGCGCCGATGCGGAGAAGGGGTTCTCAGCCACGATCTCAAGGCCGTTGCCGGCGTTGTTGAGTTGCTTCCAGTAGCGGATGTCGGTCTTGGTTCCTGTCTCCTGCGGACGGATGTAGGGGTAGAACTGGTCTGCTACTTTCTGATTGTAGATCCCGACAAGCGTGGAGTGGTTGCGGTCTGAATAGTTCTCTATCGGGCCGCGGCCGTAATACTCTATGCTGCTGAATGATTCGGGCATCTGCATCTGCATGCCGAATCTGAACATGTCTGACACCTTGGCGGCCTTATCTGCGGTGAAAGCCTCTGTGACTTTCACTGCTCCCTCTCCGTTGACGGCATATGTCATGTTGAGCTTGCCGCTGACACCTGGCATTTCATAGTCGGCGTAGACATATGCGAGACCATCTTTCATTTCCGACTTGAGCGACTTAAGCTTGATCTCGGGATTGTGCCAGGCCCTGTATTTCCTCTGCAGGTTGGCACCGTAGTCATTGTCGGTCGGTGCGCGCCAGAAATTGGGGGAGAGGTTGCCTCCCTCATTGATCATCTCCGTGCCTTTAACGTCATATCTGCACATATAGCCTGACCAGCGGTTGAATTCGATTGTAAAATCATCACCCTCCACAATCAGATAGTTGGCATCGTTGTCAACTATGGTCGGAACGGCGGTGGCAATGTTGGGCTTTGAGGGTGTGGCGATGTCGAGTGTACGTGGCGTGTTCTCGTTTAGCGCGAACTGCTCTCGTGCTACCATATGCCCGGCGGGAAGCACACCTTCGGCATCCTTGAGGGTATAGGTTACGTTGAGCATCCATTCTCCTTCATCGGAGATCTCACCGTAGGGGATGGTCACCTCTGTGGTCTCGCCCGGTTTCACGTCAATCCTGGAGATGCTGCCGTCGCGCACGGGCACACCGTTGTTGAGAAGAACCCAGTTGAGCGTCACGTCGGAGAGGTCTTTGAAGAAGTTCTCGTTGTAGATTTTCACCTTGCCTGCTTTCAGATCGGCCGGGGTTGTCCAGATATTCTGATAATAGTAGGCCACTTCGTCGGCATGCGGGTTGGGGATACGGTCGGGGTTTACGACGCCGTTTGCGCAGAAGTTGCCGTCTGAGCCATCAAAGCGGTTGAAGTCGCCGCCATATGCATATATCTCAACTCCGTCTTTACCTTTCTTGCGTACGGCCTGATCTACGAAATCCCATATAAAGCCACCCTGGAGATTGGGATACTTGCGGATCAAGTCCCAGTATTCCTTGAATCCACCCATGGAGTTGCCCATGGCATGAGCGTATTCACACTGGATGAGAGGCATCTTGGCATCGGTGCGCTGTCCCCATTTCTCCATTCCCTCATAGCCATAATACATCGGGCAGAAGATATCCGTCTTGCCGGTCTGATGTGCCTGTTCATACTGCACCGCACGGCTCGGATCCTCTTTCTTGGTCCAGTCGTAGGTCGCCTCGAAGTTGGGGCCGTAGCCTGCCTCGTTGCCCAGACTCCAGAATATGATTGAGGGATGGTTGAAGTTGCGTTGCACATTGCGCTGGTCGCGCTCCATGTGGGCTTTGGCGAATGCGGGGTTCTTGGCGAGGGTCTTCTCGTCGTAACCCATTCCGTGGCTTTCAATATTGGCTTCTGCCACAACATAGAGGCCGTATTTGTCGCAGAGGTCATACCAGAGCCTGTCGTCGGGATAGTGACAGGTGCGCACGGCGTTCATGTTGAGTTTCTTCATGAGCTGGATGTCCTGGAGCATGCGCTCGGGTGAGACTACATATCCTCCGTCTGGGTCGAGTTCATGACGGTCGGCTCCTTTGAAGAGCACGGCCTTTCCGTTGACGAGCACCTGATCCTTTACGAGCTCGATCTTGCGGAAACCTACGTTGACCGGCACTGCCTCATTGTTCCCTTTCATCGATGCTGTGAGTGTATATAAATAAGGTGTCTCGGCCGACCATTTCTTGGGGTTCGCGAGTTTCATTACCGTGCGTCCGCTCTTGGTGGCCGTGGTTTTCGCAACCTCATTGCCCTCGGCATCTTTGAGACTGAGTTCTACGGGGGCGTTGGCTGTTAGGGTAAGGTCGATGTTGAGTATGCCGTCTTTGTAGCCGTTCTCGAGATCGGGTGTGACGCGGATATCGGCGATACGTTTCTTATCGCGTGCGTAAAGATAAGAGTCGCGGGCCACTCCTGAGAAACGGAAGAAGTCCTGATCCTCGAGATAGGAACCGTCGCACCAGCGGAACACCTGGAAGGCTATGAGGTTTTCTTTACCCGGCACAAGATACGGGGTAAGGTTGAATTCCGCCTCAAGCTTGCTGTCTTCGCTGTAGCCTACGTATTTCCCGTTGACCCAAAGATAAATGTTGGATGTCACTGATCCGAAATGGGCGAATATCTCTTTCCCTTTCCAGTTGGCGGGCACCTTGATTTCCCGGCGATAAGAGCCGACATGGTTGTTTTGTGTGGGCACTGCTGGAGGATTTGACTCGAACTGGTTGCGCCATGCATACTGGTTGTTGACATATATCGGGTCGCCGTAGCCGTTGAGCTCCCACATGGCCGGAACCTGGATGTTTTTCCAGCTTTTGTCGTTGAAGCCAGGCTTCCAGAAATCAGTTGGGCGCTGGTCTGCGTCGTTCACCCAGTTGAATTTCCAGGTGCCGTTGAGGCTGAGATAGTTGGAGGAGGATTTTCTGTCTTGAGCAGACAAGGCCGCTTCGCCTTTGTTATATGCGAAGTTGGCTGCACGCATGGGCGCCCGGTTCACGGCGTTTATCTCGGGATCCTGCCATTCCTTGAACGACTGGGCCGAGACGCCCGTGACTGTGAGACCCATGAAAAGTGGGAAAAGGAGTCTTTTCATTGTCAGGTTTTGTTGGTTGTAGTATTTTTCTGCAAAATTAACATAAAAAACGAAATTATCAAGTCTCCGTAAAATTCAAAATCAAACTTTGCCCGATATGACTCTCATTTTGACAGAAAAGGCTATCTCATTTGTATTACATCTCTACGGATTGCATGTTTTTTGTCATTTCTTCAACAGAAAAGCATTGTGTGGTATGCGAAAACAACATAGACGAAGCTTCGCAGAGGCATCCATGGTAGCACATGCACTGCGGGTGCCACCCCATGAACTTGAAATCCTTGCGGTACTCGCCAGGCAGGAACTTCACGAGATGGGCATCATCCCGCTGATGATTGAATGCCATCTCGCTGCCGACTTCCTCACAGGCTTGAGCTACATGATCGTTGACATCTGCAAGAAACATGGCTTCTCGGACGTGGCGCTCATGCCCGAAATCCGTGAGTTGCTCGAGAAGTGCGAGAAGTTTGCCAACGCGCTCGCGGAAATGGGGCCGGAGCTTATGGATTTAATCGTTAATAATGAGACACTCAACGATGCCCTGCACAAGAAATGTCTGGGGTACATCAAACAAAGATTGAAATAATTTGCTAAATTCGCGGCATGAGAGAAGTATTGGAAGAAGACGCACTCAACTCGGTTTTGCGTCGCTTGACGGGGCTGGAGAAAAAATTGAAGCAATGGAAGTGGATTGTATTGATTCTTGATATATCTATTCTCGGAATCGCTTTTATAATTTCAGAATTGGGATGATATGGAAGACAAAAAGACATTATTCCTCACGGAACTGAAAGAATTGCTGGCGAAGTATGACGCTGAAATTTACGATGGAGACGGGACATGCGTTTATATCGAGGTGAATGGAGTCTCGCTTAGGTATAGCACAGACGAACTGACCGCCATTTCATCGGAGAATGTGTTTGACTACGACAAAATTAGCGATATTTAACGCCTGATTATTTTGTTATATTCCGATGGAAGATCGGGTGTTGAAGCTGGAGCAGGTTGTATTTCCCAGTCAATTGAATCACAATATACCTCATCAGTGATCCTGTTTATGCGTTCAGTAAATCTGTCCATTCTGTGGCTGATCTTAACATTGCATATAATTATGATTGTTGAAAACAGGATGTTCATGATTGCCGTGAAGAAACACGCAGCCATAGAAAATCTCTTGAGAAAGGCATCCTCTTTTGAGGTGACGTAATAATTATGTCTGATTTTCTTGTCTATTGCAAGATATTTTCGAATATATTTTATCATATTTTCTTGATTATTTTGTTATATCGGTAGAAGATGTTATCTTTGCAAAATAAAGATGTAAAGCATAGAGGCGCGATGTCGAAACGGCGCACGTTCGTAAGAGCGGGGGAATAGGTTTGAATCCTATCATTGCTTTGCATCCTTTATTTTTATATATCCTCCAACGTTATCGCTCAATCTACCTATTATCCTTGTGGCAGATATATAATTGAGTGTTGACACTTTCTCTTTGTTTACCTTCATTTTATAGTTTGATCTGACAATAAACTTAGCCTTTGATGTGGCAAATATGAAATCACTCATTGCTGGGTCATAATAGATTGCGTAATCATTTCTATTCTTGACAAAATCCACCAATTCATCTGCCGTGACAGCAATGCCTTTAGACACCTTGCTTTCCCTTAAAGTATGTTCGATGCCTTTTGTAGTTATGTAGATGTCATGAGAATCTAAACCTATTTTATTTTTGTCAGCATATTTAATAATAACAGAAGGAACAGCTCCAATATTCAAAGGAGGCATTTGAGCTTCCCTTGATGAATGATAGCCATTTTTGATTATTATATTTGCAACTTCCTCAACCCGTTTGGCAGACGTCTCAAGAGTATTATCCTGATTGGCGTTAAGTGTTCCCTCTCTACCGCTTCCTCCCTTCAATATATTTTCAACAACCCTCTTATTGTCCGCAATGAAATAAGGCAGCTTGCCCCTCTCGGCGGCTTTGTCGATGCGCTCCTCATTGTCCTTGACCCAATCCTTGAACCCCTGCGGCACGTCCTCGACTTCGTTGACGCTCTTAACGTCCTCATCATCGTCAAAGAACTCGTCTTCGGTCTTGAGGATGGGGATGGTGTAGCACATACACATCGGGTGCCACCCCATGAACTTGAAATCCTTGCGGTATTTTCCTTTCAGGCAGTCACAGATGTCCTCGACATGCTTGCCGTTCTGGGTTATCTTGACTTCATACCCCACAACGAAATCAAACGACTTCCACCGCTCCTGCTCCGCCTTCCGGTAAGCCATGTTTATCTCCGTCCGCGCCAACCGCTGGGCGTTGCGTGCCGATGAACGATAGACACCGCGCCCCGGATGGTACGCTTTCGGATCAGCATCAATGAAATGAACCTTGCCGTCAGCGTCTGTGACCTTCTGCTTCCACTTGCGCTGCCAATTCCCTTCCTCATCCTTGAAGCGGAACCTCCGGAACATCTTGTCAGGTTCGTTGAGATACGTCTTGATGTCGGCGGCAAGCTCCATCGCGGACGTTCCCGGCTCGATCGCCGCGCTCAGAGCCATCTCCAACTCGGTCTTGTACTGTTCCGAAAGATTCCACACCCTTTGCGAGAGGTTCATGCCGCCAGCCTTGCGCTGCTGGAACGCTTTCAAAACGTGCAAAATTCGCAGATGCAACTGATGAAATATTTGTATTTTTCGCGCGGTATTGCTAATTTTGCAGTCTGAAAGCCGTTTGCGGCTCATTATGACCTGTTTCGGACTATGATGAGGTTATGCGGCGGTTCAATACTAAGAGTTTTCCAATAGATTATGAAGACTAATGTAGGTGTGTTCTTCGGCGGAAGGTCGGTTGAACACGAAATCTCAGTAATTTCAGCCTTGCAGGCTATAAATGCGTTCGATCAGTCGAAATATAACATCATTCCAATCTATATTTCCAAGCAGGGAAGGTGGTATACCGGCCCGCTGACGCTCGATATCCGTAACTATAAGGATATGAAGAGCCTCTGCGAACGGAGCGAGGAGGTGTTTATGCGTCCGGAATACGGCGACTACAAACTTTACCGTGCAAATCCCGGAGGCGGCCTTTTCTCAAAGAAGAATCCTGTCTACGAGGAGCTTCATGTCGTGATACCCGTGCTCCACGGATCACACGGGGAAGACGGTATGTTTGAGGGGCTTCTTGAGACAATCGGTATCCCTTTCGCCGGTTGCGACACCCTTTCCAGTGCCAACGGCATGGATAAGATAACTATGAAGATGATTCTTCGTGCCGAAGGTATTCCTGTCGTGGATTATGTATGGTTCACAGATAAAGAATGGATCGACAACCGCGATGCTATCGTGGATAAGATAGAAGGAAAGCTTGGCTATCCGGTTATCGTGAAGCCGGCCAATCTCGGATCGAGCGTGGGCATTGGCAAGGCGGACGACAGGCAGAGTCTCATAGAGAAGGTTGACAATGCCGAGAAATTCTCGCAGCGCATCATCGTGGAGCATATGATCGAAGACATGATGGAGATCAATTGCTCGGTGCTCGGCGATGCCGACGACCATCAGAGCAGTGTCTGCGAAGAACCTATATCGAAAGGCGATTTCCTTTCATATGAGGAGAAGTATGGCGGCGGAGCGAAAGCCGGCATGCAGGCCAGTGAGAAGAAGATACCCGCGGATATTCCCGTGGAGATGAGTGAGGAGATCCGCCGCATGGCCGGTGAGACGTTCCGTGTGCTTTCATGTCATGGTGTGAGCCGTGTCGACGTGATGGTCGACCGTAAGGACAACAGTATTTATGTCAATGAGATAAATACGATTCCTGGTAGCCTCTCGTTCTATCTTTGGGAGGAAAGCGGCATATCTTTCACACAGCTTATGGATAGGCTTGTGGCTCTCGCCCTTAAGCGTAAACGCGAGACTGATCGCAAGACCTTCACTTACGATGCCAATATTTTCGCAATGGGCGGAGGTGTGAAAGGTGGAGTCAAAGGTGGCACCAAACGTGGTCTCAAGGCATAATCAAAAGAAAACAATATTATCTGCAATGGGTAAGAAATTCAAGGAATACAGCAAGCAACTCAATCTTTCGGACATCAATAAGGAGATGCTCCGGATATGGGACGAGCATTCCCTCTTCGAGGCTTCGATGAAGGAGCGTGAGGGTTGTCCCACGTTCGTGTTTTACGAAGGGCCGCCATCGGCCAATGGTATGCCTGGCATCCATCATGTCATGGCGCGCACTATTAAGGATATTGTGTGCCGCTACAAGACTATGAAGGGCTTCCATGTGAAACGTAAGGCCGGATGGGACACACACGGACTTCCTGTGGAACTCGGCGTGGAGAAGAGCCTTGGAATTACTAAAGAGGATATCGGCAAGAAGATATCGGTCGACGAATATAACGCCGCCTGCCGCCGCGAGGTGATGAAATACACGAAGGAATGGACTGACCTGACCCACAGAATGGGTTATTGGGTCGATCTTGAGAATCCTTATATCACCTACGACAACAAATATATCGAGAGCATATGGTGGCTTCTGCGTCAGCTCTACGATAAGGGATATCTTTTCAAGGGATATACTATCCAGCCTTATTCCCCCGCTGCCGGAACCGGACTTAGCTCCCATGAGCTCAATCAGCCCGGATGTTACCGTGATGTGAAAGACACGACTGCCACGGCGCTTTTCCGCATGCTTGATCCGAAGCCGGAGATGGAAGGGTGGGGAACACCTTATTTTATGGCATGGACCACGACTCCATGGACTCTCCCCTCGAATACTGCGCTCTGTGTCGGACCGTCGTTTGATTATGTGGCTCTCCGCACGTATAATCCCTACACCGGCGATAAGATCACTGTTGTGCTTGCCGAGGTGCTTGTAGGCGCCTATTTCAGGAAAGAGGGTGCCGAGGCTGATATGGAGGCATACAGGCAGGGCGATAAGGTCGTACCTTACAGGGTTGTCGGAAAATGGAAAGGTGCCGACCTTGTGGGTATGAAGTATTCCCAGCTCATGAAATGGGTGAAACCCGTGGAGAAACTCAACGAAATGAGTGCGTCATATGTGAAGGAATTTGCTGAGACGCATCCGGAGAATGTTTTCTCATGTGGTAACGACCGTTTTGTGGAAATAGCTGACGAGGCTTTCCGTGTGATCCCTGGAGATTATGTGACCACGGACGATGGTACCGGTATCGTGCATATCGCTCCCACTTTCGGTGCAGATGATGCCAAGGTGGCGAAAGCCGCCGGTATACCTCCTCTTTTCATGATCAACAGGAAAGGGGAGACGCGTCCTATGGTTGACTTCACCGGTAAATACTATGCCTTTGACGAACTCGATCCTGCTTTCGTGGAGAAATGTGTCGATGTGGAGGCTTATGGCCGCCATGCCTGCGATTATGTAAAGAATGCATACGACCCCCGTTTCAATCCGGGCGGCAAATATGATGAGAAGGCAGCGGCCCAGGCAGAAGATCTGAATATCGTGCTTTCCATGGAGATGAAGAAGGCCGGTGAGGCTTTCAGGATTGAGAAGCACACGCACAATTATCCCCATTGCTGGAGAACAGACAAACCGGTGCTCTATTATCCTCTCGACAGTTGGTTCATCCGCACGACTGCCGCAAGGGAGCGCCTGATGAAACTCAACGAGAGCATAAAATGGAAACCTGCATCTACCGGAAGCGGACGTTTTGGCAAATGGCTTGAGAATCTGCAGGATTGGAACCTCTCGCGTAGCCGCTACTGGGGCACGCCGCTCCCTATATGGCGTTCTGAAGATGGCAGGGAGGAAATCTGCATCGGTAGCTATGAGGAATTGTTCAATGAGATCGAGAAATCGGTTGCCGCCGGAATAATGGATATGAATCCTCTCAAGGAGAAGGGATTCGTGCCCGGCGACTATTCCAAGGAGAATTACGACCGCATCGACCTTCATCGTCCTTATGTCGATGAGATCACTCTGGTATCACCTTCCGGTAAGCCGATGAAGAGAGAGCTTGACCTGATCGACGTGTGGTTTGACTCCGGTTCCATGCCTTATGCTCAGATCCATTATCCGTTTGAGAACAAGGAATTGCTCGACACTCGTGAAGTATATCCCGCTGATTTCATCGCTGAGGGTGTCGACCAGACTCGCGGATGGTTCTTCACTCTCCATGCCATAGCAGGTATGGTGTTTGATTCCGTGGCATATAAGGCGGTTATCTCCAATGGCCTCGTGCTTGACAAGAACGGCAACAAGATGTCGAAGCGTCTCGGGAATGCGATCGATCCGTTCAACAATATCGAGCGTTTTGGAAGCGATCCGGTAAGATGGTATATGATCTCCAATTCCTCGCCCTGGGATAATCTCAAATATGACGAGAATGGAGTGGCCGAGGTGAGCCGCAAGCTTTTCGCCACTCTCTATAATACATATAAATTCTTCGCGCTCTATGCCAATGTCGACGGATTTACGGGCGATGAGCCTCAGGTTGATTCCTCGCGTCGTCCGGAGATCGACCGGTGGATCCTCTCTCTACTGAATACGTTGACGGCCGATGTCACGGCGGCTCTTGATGATTATGAGCCGACGAAAGCGGCTCGCGCAATTGATGAGTTTGTCAATGACAATCTCAGCAACTGGTATGTGCGTCTCAACCGCAAGCGTTTCTGGGCAGGAGAGATGGATGAAGATAAGCTTTCCGCATATCAGACACTCTACACCTGCCTTAAGACCGTGGCCCTGCTGATGGCTCCTTTCGCACCATTCTACAGCGACCGTCTTTACAGCGATCTTGTGTCTTCGGCCGAAGAGGGCGATGGCTATGCGTCTGTGCATACGGCGGAATTCCCTGTCTGCGATCCCGCATTGGTAGATTCTGCCCTTGAGGAGAGGATGAAGCTTGCTCAGGAGATCACTTCCAATGTGCTTGCCCTGCGCCGCAAGGTTAACCTTAAAGTGCGCCAGCCGCTACAGACACTACTTATACCTGTGGCCGACTCTCGTCAGCGTCAGGCCGTGGAGGCTCTTGAGGATCTCATCAAATCTGAGGTCAATATCAAGGATCTGAAGATTGTCGACAATGAGGAGAGCGGACTCGTGAAGAGGGTGAAGGCTGATTTCAAGAAACTCGGCCCCCGATATGGCAAGATCATGAAGCAGCTTGGCAAAGCTATAACCGAGATGGCCCAGAAGGATATTGCCCTTCTTGAGAAAGAGGGTAGCTTTACTTTCTCTGATCTCCCCGGAGAGCCTGTCGTGACTCTCGATGATGTTGAGGTTATTCCTGAGGATGTGCCCGGATGGCTCGTGGCCAACGACGGCAATATCACCGTTGCTCTCGATATCACCGTGACACCGGAACTCAGAAACGAGGGTATGGCGCGTGAACTTATCAACCGCATACAGAATATGCGTAAGGGCAACAATTTTGAGATCACCGATAAGGTCAAGGTTGTTCTCTCGGATCTTCCCGAGATCAGGGATGCTGTCGAGGCCTTTGGCGACTATATCGCCGCTCAGGTGCTTGCCGATTCGATTACACTCGCATCCTGCCTCTCAGACGACAGCGAAGCCAGAAGTCTTGAAATCGAAGGTCTTGACGCCTTTGCGAAAGTATCTAAAAATTGAGTCCTTTGATAACTGAGAATAACAATCTGGCGGCGACGTCGGCACATGATGTCGCCGCCAGACGTTTATGGCTTGTAGTGGCCATAAGCCTTTTTGTGATTATTGCCGACCAGATCTTCAAAATTTGGGTCAAGACAAGTTTCTATCTCGGCGAGGATCTCCCCATCACAGGGTGGTGGCATCTGAAGTTCATAGAAAACAATGGCATGGCTTTCGGACTTGAGTTGTGGAACAAGATTTTCCTGACCGCCGGACGTATAGCCGCTGTCGTGCTCTTCATATGGTTCCTGCTGAAGATAAGGAAGGTTGAAGGGTTGCGCACCGGTTTCTTCGTGGCTGTGGCCATGATTATTGCAGGAGCCGCCGGAAATATCTTCGACTGTGTGTTCTATGGTCGTATCTTCAATGATCCGATGCCTCCCCAGATAGCCGTGATGTTTCCAGAAGGTGGTGGTTATGCCGGATGGTTTGAGGGGCGTGTGGTGGATATGCTATATTTCCCGCTCTTTTCCTTCTATTGGCCCGACTGGATCCCCTTTGTCGGCGGATCGTATTTCGAGTTTTTCCAGTTTATCTTCAATATTGCCGATTCTTCGATATGTATTGGAGTGGCGTTGCTGATCATATTCTACTCCAACGATGCGTCGCGGGCTTTCCACTATATCGGCGATGAGACGGAGAAAAATAAGGAGAGATCGAGAAAGTCGAAGATGAAATGAAAGTGGTGTCTAAGATATCCGGAATATGCTTCCTTATGGCCGTCGCTAGCATCCTTTTGGGATGTAGTGACAAACCTAAGGGAACACTGTCTGAAAAAGAGATGGTCAGGCTGATGGCCGACATGCAACTTGCCGAGGCTTATTCCGATATGGAGTATATGGGTTCTGATTCTCAGGAGAGGCGCGAACAACTCGCGAAATCTGTGCTCGCGGAGCATGACGTCACTCAGGAGGAGCTTGATTCCACTCTGTCATGGTATGGCCGCAATCTTGACGACTACACCGAGCTTTTCAAGAAGGTGGACCAGGAGATAGCTTCACGACGCAAAAAGATCATGAAGACCGACAGCCGCGATGAAGTGGCTGAACAGGCCGACATGCTGTGGCCTTATGCAAAGAATGGCACACTCTCTTCACTCGGCACTTCCGATGGCTGGATCATCTCTGTTGATGAGCCGGGTCTGACTAAAGGCGACATGGTGGAATGGAAAATGCATCTCGACAAGATTGTCAGCATCACGGGCGTCCTGGGGGTAGATTATACCGACGGCACATCGGAGGCGGTGACAAATGTCATCTCCGGCAGACCCGCGGTGGAACTCAGGCTCCAGACCGATACCTCGAAGAATGTGAAACGTCTTTACGGCACCCTGCGGCTTAAGGATAAGGATCGTCTGCCACTTTTCGCCGATAGCATTTCTCTGCGCCGGCTCCCCTTCGACAGTCTTGAATTCCGGAAATACCGCAATCAGAAAAAGTATGGTATACCGGCAAGGAAGATGCCTAAGATCGAGGAAAAGAAGGATTCCGTCGGCGATACCCGTATGGGTGGCCCTGACTCGATAGCTTCGACCTCGGTTGCGGGTAAGACACCGGTAAGATTACGTGATACTGTGCCTGTTGCCGGACCTGCGAAGCCATTGAAGCCGTTGAAGCCGGGAGTAAATGGTCGAAGACCTGTGTTAAAGCCATCTGAAGCGACTTTACAGACCAACAAAAGAAAGTAATCAGATCATGCACGTTACGAAAGCAAGATATCTCGTGAGAAAACTTACAATAATTGACGACAAGGGAGTGGAAAGTGTCCACTCCCTTGTCTATTTCGATGTCGATAGCGAAGGGAAAATATCAATAACTCCGTTCGACCGTGAAAGACCCGGCTACGAATACTTGGACTCCCTCGTAGTTACATCCCCGCATCAATGAAAGCAGTCTCGGTATGTGTCCGTCCCATAGATCTTACCGTCCTTACCTGTCCCATCGCCCGGCGTTGCCGGGCCTCGTGTGCCGAGGCTGGATGCCGCGGTTCCTCCCGCCCCAGCTGCGTAGCTCTGGGACTGCGGCTTTCCAGCCGCAGCTACCGTCCCGATCCGAGTCAATGGGAAAGGACAGACCAATTCCGACCAAAAAATCCGCCGGATGGCACGGCCGTGCCGAGTCTGAAAGCCTCGATCCCCCGTCCCCCCGCGCAAACAGGACAGCAACCACGGGTCTTTGTTCTGTTCTCCGACCAAAGGGAGGAGCTACCCGCAAAGGCATCCCCTGACGGAAGCCATCCGGCGAGACCGAAGCAAAAGCGAACAGTCTGTCCGCACCCGGACAAACCGCAAGCTTTTGTTGGCAGTGATGCCCCACGACAGACAGCCAAGCTTTAATGAACAATTAGAAATTGCGAATTAGAATATGAGTTAATTGCCTAATCTTCAACTAATTCAAAATTCAACATTCCAAATTCAAAATTGCAGCTTTGCTGCTTCTGGTCGCTTTAAAAAAAGTCTCGCGCATGACAATAATGATTAGATTCGACTTGGGTGTGCCTCCCGGAACCACATCCCGGTCTTTTACGATGCCTTATAATTCATATAATCCCTTTATAAATCTTTATGAGGCCTTATGAGACTTTATATTAGTTTATAAGATATTGTAAGTCCTTATAATGGCATTATATATGCAATAAATAATGTTTTATGTGTTAAAGCGCAAATCATAATTACTAATTGCAAACTTCTAATCACTAATTGAACAAGGCTGTTCGCTGTCATAACGATCAGGCAGCACTTCCGCGGATGGCTAACGGAGCCGGAGGGCCGGCTCCGTTAAAGAAAACAGAAAGTAAGGGTCATGGAGCCGAACTGCCGGGATTGACAGTTCTCCTCCATGACCCTTTTTCTTTTATGTGACTTCCTTTCTCTATCTACCTGATGTATACTTGGAATAATGGACATTAAAAATTATTTTTTTGATTATATCCCAGATTTTATCCTTGCGCAAATGAATGGCAAATCGGTTGAAACGTATTTTTTGTGACCGATAAGTTTTAAATTCTCAGACTATGTAGATTATAGTGGATGATTATGGGACTCGGTCAATATTGACACAAAATGGAATGTTTTGAGAACAATACTATCTATTTTTAGTCAAGCTATTGACATGTATTGCAAAAAATGGTAACTTTGCATTTGATTAGGTGTTGCCTAATCATGAAATTTTGATAAATAAGAGGCGTTATGTCTTCTTCTTGTATGCGATAAGCGTAGGAAACTTTAATCACATGAGCAAGAGATGGCGTAATGGTCTCCACGCGTATAGCGTGGGGCTGTTATTCCCACATCTTCTCATAAAGGTACTCCTACCACCTTCGCATAGAGACGTGGCATACAGTTCCACGCTTCTTGGTTGATAATTGCATTTATGGAACTGAAGTGCTCTATCTGTAAATAATGAGAAAGATACTCCTCTCTTTAGTTATCAGTGTGATTGCATTAAGTGCACTTGCTCATAAAGATGTGACCCAATTCTTAGGCATCCCAGTTGACGGAACAAAATCTGAAATGATTAAAAAATTAAAGGCCAAAGGATTCCGAATAAATGCATATTCATATGACAAAGATATTCTTGAAGGAAAATTTAATGGAACGGACGTGATTGTTAGTGTTGTGACAAATGGTGGTAAGGTTTGTCGCATAATGGTCTGTGATGCCAATTCGGTTGATGAGCGTTCTATTCAAATTCGTTTTAATAATTTATGTCGTCAATTTGAAAAAAATACCAAGTATATGTCTATTGGTTATGATCTGATTCCTGATGATGAGAAGATAGCATATGAGATGACAATTAATAACAAGAGATACGAAGCTCTTTTCTATCAAAAACCAGTTGAATTGACTGACACGACTCTATTTCGTGAAGGAGTAATGCGTGTCGCGCGGACTAAATATACTGCAGAAGAAATTGCTAACTCTACTGATGAAATTAAAGAAGATATAGAAAATATGTATTTTGAGTATCTGAAGGGACTTTATTCTATGAAGCCTGTTTGGTTTATGATTTCAGATAATTATGGAAAATATTTTATAACAATGTTCTATGATAATGAATACAATCGTGCGAATGGAGAGGAATTATAACAATTTAATCCTTAGGATAATATTTTGTCTTATGGTATGGGGATTTTGCGGGTGTGCCTCTATGCGATCACCTATTGTAAAAACTTTTGATGATACTGTATATAACTACCGATATTTTTATATCACCCCAACTGGAGATTATACATCAAGTACTGGTGTATATGGCAATCAATATGGAGTTTATGGTGGAACAACGAAAACCATTAATCCAGCGTCTGTAATATCTGGAATCCTTTTCAAGAATGGATTTATTCAAGTAAATGAAGTAAATCCTGACAATGCAAGAGAAACGATGATTATTAGTTTTGGCGAGACGGGGCGAAGAAATGTTAATTTGGGATATTCGATAGAAGTGACAATTCAATTCGTTTCAGCATATACACAAAGTCCTATATGTACATGTACAGCCGAAGGACAGGGAGAGACAGAAGCCGATGATATTAGGAAGGCTATTCAAAGAGCCCTTAAACCGTTATTCCCTGCCAAAAATTAATCTTTGCAGATGAGCCATATCATATGTTGAAAGACTATGTAGTGAACTGTGAATGTATAATCGACATTTTGCTTTAGATATTCTTTTCTGTATTTGACAATGGTTTTGTTTTATTTGAGGAAATATTTTTTAGGAATAATCGGTTTGGGTTTTGCAGGTTGATGGATTTTTCGTAATTTTGCAGTCCGTTATGACATACGGATTTGACAACGAAAAGTATCTTAAGATACAGTCCGAACACATCAAGGAGCGAATAGCGAAGTTCGGCAACAAACTCTATCTTGAACTTGGTGGCAAACTCTTCGACGACCATCATGCAAGCCGTGTTCTACCCGGTTTTCAGCCTGACAGTAAGCTGAGAATGTTTGGGCAACTAAAGGATCAGGCAGAAATTGTGATCGTCATCAGTGCCGTCGACATTGAGAAGAACAAAGTCAGGAACGATCTGGGAATCACTTACGACATGGACGTACTTCGCCTGCGCGAGGAATTCATGAAGAGGGGATTTTTCGTTGGTTCTGTTTGCATCACTCACTACAACGGACAACATAGCGCAGATGCTTTCCGCGGTAAGCTCGAGAGGATGGGTATAAAGGTTTACTACCATTATATTATCGAGGGCTATCCCACGAATGTGGAACTTATCGCATCCGATGACGGATTTGGACACAATGACTATATCGAGACCTCACGCCCTCTCGTGATTGTCACGGCTCCAGGGCCTGGCAGCGGTAAGATGGCCGTATGCCTAAGTCAGCTTTACAACGAGCACAAAAGGGGAGTGGAGGCCGGATATGCCAAGTTCGAGACATTCCCCGTTTGGAGTCTGCCGCTCAAGCATCCTGTGAATATAGCCTATGAAGCGGCTACCGCTGATCTCAACGATGTGAACATGATAGATCCGTTTCACCTTGAGGCTTACGGCAAGACTGCCATAAATTATAACCGCGATATAGAGATCTTCCCGGTCCTGAATACTCTCTTCGAGGGTATATATGGTGAAAATCCGTATAAGTCTCCTACCGATATGGGAGTGAATATGGTCGGATTCTGTATCAGCGATGACGAGGTGTGCTGCAATGCTTCGAAGAATGAGATCATCCGCCGCTTCTTTACAGCTCTCAACAAGATGGCGAAAGGGGAGGGCAATGATGCCGAGGTCAACAAGATCTCCTTGCTTTTCAAACAGGCTAAGATAGGTCTTTCTTTCCGCAAATGTGTCCAGGCGGCACGCGAGCGCTCAGAGGCTGAGCAGAAACCTTGCTCAGCGATTGAACTCTCAGACGGGACCATCATAACCGCCGGCACCACGGAGCTGCTCGGTCCAAGCTCGGCTCTTATCCTCAATTCCCTGAAACATCTGGCCGGTATTGACCATGACGTTAAACTGATTCCCCAGGAGATGATAGAGCCTATACAACACACGAAACTCACTTATCTGCGCGGTCACAATCCACGACTTCATTCCGACGAGGTGCTTGTGGCTTTATCCGTGCTCAGCACTCATGATCCGTTATGCCGCAAGGCTCTTGAGATGCTTCCTCAGCTCAACGGATGCCAGATGCATTCCACTGTCATGCTTGGCGAAGTAGACCACAAGATTTTCAATAAGCTGGGGATCGGCTTGACGTGTGATCCCACGAAGAAATCTTGAGAATCTCCGGATATGATTTTATGATTTGAAATAATACTAAGTATAATCAATAAAATGGCGCTCGCTATGGAGCGCCATTTTATTATCTTGTTGATCACTGTCTACATAGACAGTAATTCATAAAATTTCATATTGTCGTCGGTTTAACGGTTGCCCCGGTTTTAGTAAAAATAAGAAGAGACATCCCATACGCTCACCTTTATCTACATGCCTTCGATATCGAGAAGCATCCATCTGCCGTAGAGCAGCCCTTCGAGGATATTCTCCATTGTAAGATTCCAGCTCACAAATCCCTGTATGCGGCCATCTGGGGTGCGATATTTGAAATTTGACGGTGCAAGCGGTTCCCCGGTCTCGGCATCATACGTCTCGTGCATAGTGCCATAATCGTCAAGATCCTTTGCCATCAGTCCTCCTACCTTATCTGCCATCCATACTATTGCCTCGTCGAAGCCGTAATGATGCAATCCTATGGAATAGATATAGTTGCATATTCCCCAAACTGGCCCCTGCCAGTTTGAGAATGGTATGATGATATTTCTGTTGTTGTAATCAACGTCGGAAGCAGACAGACTTCTGAATCCATGAGGCGCCATCATTGACTTTTCATCAAGCATATACCGCTTGATCATTCGTCGTCCCTTGTCTTCCGGTGCCATTCTGTACATAAGCGGCACAAAGGTTGAGTATCCGATGCGGCGGTATTGCTTGCGTGTGTCTCTATCGACATTATAGTAACATTCGTCATCCTCATTCCAGAGATACTTGTCAAGGGCTGTTTTGATTCCTTTCGCCTCCTCCCTCAGACGTGAAGCGTCATCATTTTTACCAAGCTTCTCCGCAATGGCGGCCTGGGCAAGGAGTTCTCCATACTGGAAAGCTGAGGCATCTGTTGAAAGGAAAGTGCGTGAGTCATCCTTGAAGTAATTCAGGGCCGGATTGTTGTCGGCTCCGCTCTGCATCGCTATCTCCCAGTAATAAAGGCCGGATATGGAGTCGCATTGGGTCTTCCGTCTGTAATCGATCACTTTCTCCAGACGTTCGTAGACAGGACGGATCCATTCCCAGTCGCCGGTCGCCTTGGAATAGTGGTACGCACCCTGCGAGAGAAATGGTTTCATGGCGAATTTACCGCTATATGCCTGTCGCGGACCGTCCTTGGTCATGCACCCCGCCACATATCCGTTCTCATCGATACCCTGGGAAAAGGTCAATACCCAGTTTTTCATATATTCCGGCTTCCCTTTACTTATGAAATGGTTCGCCATAAAGAAAGCATCCCAGTCCCAAAGTTGCGAATAAAAGCCTGCCGGTATAAGATAGGGATATTTAATAAATCCGGCCGGTTCTTTCACTACCTGACTGCGTAGATCGACGAAGCCAGTCGCAATGCGCTTGTGAAGATCCTCCAGGTGCGATCTGTCGACATCAGGGATATCCTTATGGGCCGAAGCGATAGCTGTTGTCATTGCCATGATGATGATGATTAATTTTTTCATGATAAAAACAGATGATTAGTTGACGGCACACCGGCAATTGCATCAGCGATGAACCGTAGCATTATTGTGGCAAAGATACGAAATATTTTTAACAGAACATCATCTTATCCGGCATTTTCGTGATTTGACGTTTTAAAAACTACAGAATATCCTTTCTTGTCAAGATTCGGATAATGGGCTCTTATCCAAATAATATGATATAAATATCAAATATAAGCCGTTACAGTTTGGAATTGTGGGATTATAAGAAACATATAAGAAACAAATAAGAAACAGAAATGAATTTTATTTGTAAGTATGATTCTCTATGAGTACTGAAGGTCGTTTTTTGCTAAATCGTCTCTTTGACTTGACGTGCAGGCATAATACTTTGAGCAAAGAAAATTCTAAATTTTTACATTTGTGTAAAACATTTTTTGTAACTTTGCGTTGTCATTATAAACTCAAGTAATTATGAGCGAAGTAGAACTCCTCTTAGTCAACAGCAGCGATAGCTGCACTATGTACACAATTCAGTTCCTCTCTGATGACATGAGCGAATTTGAAAAGTTCGTTGCTAAGTTCAGAAAGGACGCGGAATTGAACCCCGACTTTCAGGCAATAATGAGATTTGTTGAACAGATTCTCTCCAATGGCGCTTTGGAGCGGTACTTCCGCAGGGAGGGTAAGATGAATGACTCGGTTGTTACATTACCGGTTTTGAAATCAAAACTTCGCCTGTATTGCCTTCGGCTTACCGATAAAATTCTGATCCTCGGCAATGGCGATGTAAAGAATAGCCGAACATACGAGGAAAATGATACATTACAGGGGTATGTCATGGACTTGCAGAAATTCGAACGTCTGCTCAAACAGGAATTGCGTTCCGGCAATGTAGAGATAACAGAAAAGGAGATTATAACCGATAAATCTTTTGACCTATGAGAACCGCCAACATTTCATTACAGGAAATCTTCAATGAGATTCCTCTGGAGAAGCGGGAGGAAACACGGCTTTCTTTTGCCATCTCTAATAGACTTGACGCTCTTATGCGTGAAAAAGGACTGAATAAAAAGCAGTTTGCCGAAGCCCTCGGTAAACGGCCCAACGAGATAACGCGTTGGCTGAGTGGCGAGCATAATTTCACAATCGCGACTCTCGCCATGCTTTCCTCGTTCTTTGGACAGCCGATTATCAGAGTGGGTTGATGTCTTGTTTCGCAAAGGCGTAATCAGTTGTAGTATGTCTTCGCAGTTCAATGCATTTGAAGAGGCTCTGGATTTCTCTTTCTGGAGGGAGTTATGCGAGAAGCATGGCACGCTGCGCCATTTTCGGCGCGGCGAGTATTTTGCACGCACGGGCGAGGTTCTCAAAAATGCCGGATGGATTGTGTCAGGCGGTTTCAAGCACTCGCTGATTGATAATTCAGGCAATGCCAAGACAGTTGGTTTTGTATTCGAGGGATCGGTTCTCGCCAACTATATCAGTTCGATGCATGGCAAGAAGATGCCTACCGACATCATAGCACTCGAGAATTCAGATGTTCTTGTAATACCTTCCTCACTGATTCGTGAGCGGCTGATGTTTGACCCAACACTCTATATCAAGTTCCTGGACGCCTTGTTTGAGCAGGCATACGGGCTGGTACTCAACAACTACCGTTCTACTCCGGAGCAAGGCTATCGCCAGTTGCTTGCTCGTTATCCACGACTGTTTGATCTGGTCTCACTCGGAGAGATTGCCACCTATCTCAATATATCACGCCGCCAGCTCCATCGCTTCCGCGAAACCATAGCAGCCAATACCCCAGACGAAGAAAAATCGGCTGATTAAAGCTCAGAAAGGCTATTTTATCTGGCAACTGTGACATTTGTCACAGCTTTTGTCGTTTTTATTCTGTAACTTTGCAAGATAAAACGGCTGAAATGTCATGGATAATTGTATCAACGAATTTTTCATACCAGACAATGAGGTCAGGCTCCCGGAGGAGCTTGATTACAGTCGTGTGGATGAATATATCCGCTCGGCGGAAGCATTTTCTCGCTCATCGTATCAGAGCGTCTATATCATCGACTATTTCAGACAGAACTTTCTATATGTATCGCCAAATCCGATGTTCCTGTGCGGGCTGTCGCCGGAGCGAGTGAAGGAATTGGGATACCGTTTCTATCTTGACTTTGTTCCTGAGGATGAACAGCCGATGCTTCTGACGCTCAACAAAGCCGGCTTCGCTTTCTACAACGACCTACCGGTTGATAAGCGTAAGGACTGGTATATCTCTTACGACTTCCATATTCTCAACAATGGTCGAAAGATTCTCGTCAACCACAAGTTGACGCCACTTGCACTTACATCCGATGGAAGGATATGGCTTGCCTTGTGTGTTGTGTCGGCAGCCACCCACACCGACGCAGGTCATATCGAAATGCACCGTGTCGGCTCCTCCGAATACTTTGAATACAGTACCATATCACGCAGATGGATTAAAAAGCAAATGCCCTCACTTACTGACGGCGAGAAATCGGTGCTGACCCTATCCATTCAGGGTTATACTATGTCAGAGATTGCCGACAAGATTTGTCTTTCACCCGACACCATAAAGAAATACCGTAAGCGTATATTCGAGAAATTGAAAGTCCGTAACATTTCGGAGGCGATCGTGGCAGCAACTAATAACAAGCTACTCTAAGTTCTTGCAGAGATAGAATCTCGGAAAGTGCTTGACATTGCGCCCGACGGCGATGTTGGCGGCTATCCGTGCACAAATATGCGCCGCTGTCCGTTGGGCTGCATCGCTCGTCTTAGCCTCTCTTATCGCAGGCAAAGCTAACTGTAACCACTCACACCCTTCCACATTCCAGAAGGCGCAATATCCGACCATATACTCGGCAACCCATAGGCGCAAATTGTCCTTATGTTGTAATTCGTTTTCATCGCCCGGCATTATTACAATCGCTCCGGCACCCTCCACAAAATCGAAAGGATATATTATAGGTATGGCGCCATTACCCTTGACATGGGTATAGGCATCGCCCGTATACTCGGCTACCATATCTACGAGACCAATTTCCGTGTGGACATCGTTCCCCGACACAATATTTATAGACTTGAAACCTGACTTATCAAGTTCTGCTTTTACGAAATCTATAAAATCCGATACGCCGATAACCATAATCCGGCAGTCTGCAATCAGGCGTTTTTCCTTGCTTGTCATATTCGATAATTTTTACTCTACAAAATTAGGCGTATCACGATTGTTGCGCCATACCCAAATGGGTACTTTTTACTCCAAACTGCATTTGTACCCATTTGGGTATGGCAAGTGTTTTTCAATAGCTGTAATTTTGCATTGGTAATCTCTCAAAGATTACTTCATAATGACAAAACATAGAACAGTATGAAACAGATAAGTTTTCTCGTCATGGCTTTATTCTGTGCTATAAGCGTATTGGCACAAGTGGAATCGCCGGATACAATTTCCGCTAAAGAATTGAGCGAAATTGTGGTGGTAGCACAGAATCAGCGCACCAATTCAACCTCCTCGACATACATTCCCATGAAGCGGCAGAAGGACTCAGCCCCAGACGCAATCTCCCTTCTCAGCCAAATGGCGATTCCGCAGCTTGAGGTGCAGCCAGGTAACTTTAACGTAAAAAACATATCCGGCCAGAACGTAGCAATTTACATCAACTACGTTTCGGCTTCCGAACAGGATCTTACAGGCTTGCGCCCAACTGATGTTAAGAAAGTCGAGTATCTCATATATCCGCAGGACCCTCGCTTCAAAGGTGCCCAATATGTCGTAAATTTCATTTTGCAGAAATATGAATGGGGTGGCTATACAAAAATCACAGGGAACAAGTGGTTCGGTGTAAATAATACCGAAGGAGCCGTTTTCTCAAAGTTTGCATATAATTCAATGACATTTGATTTGTTCGCCAACGAGAAATATCTAACGAACCGACATAATGGAACGGTATCCAGTGAGAGATTCAAATTCACAGACATTTTTAACAAGGGAGAACAGACTGTCAAGCGGTTCACAACCCCGCTATCCTCGCTTTATCGCAACAACAGTAACGATATTGCTTTCCGGGCTTTATATTCTAAAGAACGCATTCAAATATCTAACAAGTTATCGTTCAATATTACATCAACTCCACGTAATGAATTGGAAACTGAGATGTCCTACAACGATAATTTCCTATCGACATCGACGGCTTCCACATTTGCATCAAGTCATAGCTGGGGCCTTAATTACGATTTTGAAGCATATACTGCTTTTAACGATAAGATAACTTTCAATGTCGAGGCTCAATACCTCTACGGGCGCAATAAACAAAACTCTCAATATACAAATGATAATTTAACCATTATCAACAATGCAAGAGAGGACAATCATCAAGTTCGTATTATTCCCAATCTTGTTTGGAATCCAAATCAGCATCACAGCATTATGCCTTTGGTGGCTGGAGAATACTATCATTCATCAATACATTATTTCGGAAGCTCTCCCTCTCAGCAGAAATATGATGTATGGGGACTCGTAGGAGGTGTGAGATATACTTTTATTCAGCCTAAGTGGACTGCCGGGACTCTATTTACTTGGGTATATGCCAACACCAATCTAACCGGGACAAAAATAACTGACAATTATCCGCAGGGAAATGTTTTTGGAACTTATTCGCCTAATGACAAAAATCAATTCGAACTAATGTGGGCATTTGGCAAGCAGATTCCAAGCACATATCAGAAAAGTCCTAATATGCTTCAAGAGGACGAACTCATGTGGTATTCCGGAAATCCAAGTCTCGATAATTATTGGAACCACCACATAGGATTGCAGTATCTATGGTTGCCTAATAATAAATGGCAATTAGCTGCTGATACCTATTATTACACTGAACGTGACAGGGTGGTCACATCTTATAGTCCTGTCGCGCCGGGTGGTACCATGTTGCGTAAATATACCAACGGAGGCAATTACGATGTAATAATGGCCGGATTAAGTGGAACAGCCAAGTTCTTTGGAGGTAAGTTAATAGCGAAAGTGCGTCCTCAATACTGGCATAGGAATATCTCGGGAGCTTACAATATCTCACTGAACGAAATAACTTGCTCAGCCCAACTCACTTGGTATTTTGGCAACTTCTATCTCTTCGGCTGGTATATGACGCCAAGCACTTATATTCCCGATGAATCCGGGATGAAAGCACATACACCTTCAAGTTATCAAGTGCAATTAGGCTGGGGTAAAGGAGCTTGGAGATTATCCGCAACCGCCCATAACTTCCTACGGTCATCATGGGAAACCAATCGGCAGGAGCTTAATAGTACTTACTATAATTTTGACCGACGAGAATATGGGACTGGTCAGCACATGCGTTTTCAGATCTCGGCCACATATACATTTGGATATGGTAAAAAGGTACAGCCGGGAGACGAAGTAAGCGGTGCCGGAACTACTGAATCATCAATTTTGAAATAAAACAGCTTAAACATACATAGACAAAAACTGACAACCTCGGCAGCGATGTCGGGGTTGACCGTCTGTGGATTATAATCCGGCCGGGCGAATAGGTATGGATTAATAAAATTGAAGCATCAATTCATGAGTGCCATACTCAAATGGGTACGTTTTTATTCAGAACTGCATTTGTACCCATTTGGGTATGGCATATAATTTTCAACGGCTGTAATTTTGCATCAGAAATCAAAACATCAATAATATGATACGAATAATCACGATCTTTTTAATGGTGCTGATTCCCATATCAGGAGTATCTGCACAGGACATTGCAAGAGTCGAATACAAGGAGTTCGATTCAAAGAATTTCCCTTTCAAGCGTCCTTATCTTATCATTACCCCGGAGGATTATGACACTAACGTCAATTCCTATTATGATGTCATCTATGTGTTTGACTCGCAATGGCGTTCAAGATTCGGACTTGTACACAATCTGATGCATTATGGTTGTCAGGAGTTAGTGACCCCAAATGAAAATGCACATCAATATATTGTTGTAGGTATTCCATCCCAATATGTTCCGGAACATGAATACGACAGAAACCGAGATTTCTATTCCGCACCGGTAAACATCCCTCTGCCTGAGGGAATGTCTGAGGGATATGGATGCGCCCCTCAATTCAAGAAATTCCTTAAAGAGGAACTGATGCCTTACATTGATGCAAACTACCGGACAACGGGTCATACTCTCGCTGTTGGTCATTCCTTGAGTGCTTCCTTCATTCTTGATGCTCTGGAAACAGAGGATATGTTTGATGATTACATCGCCTTGTCTCCAAATCTTTGTTGGGACAATAATCTTTGGGCCGATCGTCTTATAAACTTCAATTTCAATGACGGCAAGCCACGTTACTTCTTCTTTAATATGGCTAACGAACGTGAGGACACCGGATGGGGACCTGATTGGCGTCCGGCATGGAATAAGGTGAAGAATCATTTTGAATCAACTTCTTTACCTGACAATATTGTGATGAAATTCAACGAATCGCCACAATACGACCATAATCAAAGTTATCAGCCTGTGATTATTGATGCCCTCAACGACTATTGCATATATAGGCTTACACACGGTCACGAACCTGTAAGCAAAGAGGCTTATCCCGTGCACATCGAACTCAAAGGTAAATCATTAAGCGGTGATGTCTATATAACAGGGAATCAGGATGCGCTTGCATACTGGAATCCGATGGGTGTAAAGATGAATCAGATTAATGATTCCACCTACACAATTGACCTTAATCTCAGACTGCCCGCTGAATATAAATTTACGCAAGGCACATGGGAGCAACAGCCGTTCCCTAAAAACACGGTGCCCGGCAATCTACGAATTGCCGATCCGAACAAAACGGTGATTTATCACGAGACAGATTAAACCGTAATGCCAAACCCAAACGAAAATAAAGAATCAGTTGTTAAGTGCAGGAACTGCGGATGTTCCTGCACTTCCCGCTTTTGTCCTGACTGCGGTCAATCAGTCGATGAAAAGAGGCTCGAAAACAAAACTTTTTTCATAGGGCTGCTGTCAGGTTTGTCACGTATCAATCAAGGCTTCCTGTATACGGCGTGGCACCTTCTCATTCATCCATGGAAAGTAATACGCGACTATATACAATGTCGTCGGGTAAAATATGTCGCGCCGATTTCGATGCTTATAGTCGTATGCTTCATCAGTGCGTTTGTTTCAGGACTTATGCCATCTGAGCCTGACGGTGTGGTGGAGGAAAGCGGAACCAGTCAGGTTGGTCTCATATATAAAATGACGTTGGCGGTTATGGATTTCATAATGAATAGCATGGTTGTCCGTAATCTGACTATATATATTCCTGCTGTGTTGGCTATACCTATTGTATTTTGGAAAGTCGGGGCAAGGAAATATAATATTGCCGAATATTTTGCTGCGATGATTTACATGACATCATCAATTCTGCTTTTTGGTATTCTTATCTGTCCTCTGTCGCTTTTATCCGAATCTTTGTATTCCGGCTTGGAAATAGTCTATTCCATTATCATTTGTTCCTTGAGTTTGTATAAAGCCTTTCCCGTCAGTCCCTTGAAAAAGAGAATCGGATATTTTGCTTGGTATCTGATAGTTTCCGTTGCAATCTATCTACTTATATTTCTCGGTTTTTTTACCCTCTCCGTTTCAAGTGTTTCATAAAATTTCTTTTCTTCGCAGTCAGCAACATTCTTTATTTCAATGGATAACTCAAATAAAGCACTATCTTTTGAGCAAACGCGAAATCTTTTGCCTGATGAATTTAGACCTAATGTTGAATTAGCAGGTCGAAAGAAATTATTTAATACTCCGATGGGCTTAATTGCCTATAATTATTCCTCTTTGCTCAAAGACGGTTTGTGGAAAACAAGCCATAACGAAGATGAAATCCGCAATACTGTTGATTACATCCTGTTTGCCATAGGTTTTGAGGGTATAATTCTGCTTTCTCGTGAAATCTTATTTTCTTGTCACGATAAAAATTACAAAAGCTGATTTTGTGATGACCGTTATCCTATATATGTATATAAGGAAACCGACAAATACTATTGGAAGGGAGAAAACGGTGAAAGAATGGTTGTTGCTAAATACTTATACCCCAATACATAATCCAGTATAAAGTTGCGGTATCGCCGCGTTTTCGTAAATCAAGCCTATGGTCTCGACCGGAAGGCTTCAACCTTTAGCTCAACGAGCGTAGGCGAGTTAATCGCTAACTTATACAGCGAGCTTCGGCACCACTCTGTGACCGCGCAGTAGGCCGCAAGACAATCTGAGGCTCGCTATATTATGCGGCATTGTTCCGGCAATGGCTTTCATTTCCATTTCCTGATATGGCAATAATTGAGGGAAAGCTGAAAGCAGACAAGGTGAATAAATGGGCTAATGCCACTGAAAAAAGAATCGGCAAGAGGATAGGTTTTGTGTTCAATGACTCGGTAATAATGGCACCGACCGTCAACTGTCGTATTGAGAGCGGAAGTTTCACTATCAACAGCCCGGACAAAACTTTGGTTATCGAAATCTACAATACTCTGAAATAGGATAAGAACAGCTAATCATACAAATGGAGGTCAGGCAGGCGATTATTATAATTGTCTGTCTGTATCTATAAGAAGGCGCCTAATCGCGGGCCGGAACCGCCCGAAAATGAAAAATCTAAGAAAAAACCATCGTTTAGAACTGATTTTCATGTCGGTTTGGGACATTTGTCACACCTGATGTCGATTATTCGTTGTAACTTTGCTTAATTACAGATAATAGACACATGAAAAAGCAACTGATAATGACTTTGCTACTAACTCTGTTCATAGGAGTAAGTAGCGCTATTGCATCCGAAAGGATTGATTCTCTCTCGTATGCATTAGGTCATCAATATACTCTCGGCACTATGGCGGGTAAGAATGATCTAATGCAAAATGAGGATAATTTTAAAGATTATATCCGCGGCCTTGAAGAGAATTACCACAACAACCCCCTAATGAACGATTCCTCTTACATGATGTCTTACTGTCTTGGGGCTATGGAGGCTGTTTTTCTTACGGACGGCATGCATGGGAAGAAGGAGGAACTGCCTCCGTTTACATGTATCATAGCAGGACTTCGCAAGGTGGGAACAGGAGAAATATCTCTCCCCACAGATACTGTGGCTGCCAAGTCTGTGATAAACAGATATAGCCGAGAGGGGATGAAACCGGAGGACTTGGATGCAGATACCAGCTGCAAGTTTTTTGAAGCATACGGCACGATGAAGGCATATCAGCCAGGGTTGCAAGAATATATAAATGGACTCCTACCCGGCACCGGTTGCGTGGCAGACCGAAAAGCATTCGCCACAGGTATGGCTGATATACTTGAGACATACACTGATCCACCGAAATCAGCATATGATTTAGGTCGGATGTTTGCCTTTTCTCTGATTATCGAAGCAATGGAAAAAGACTCTCCTGATATGGTCTCGTTGGTGGCGGGCGCAAAGGCCGCACTTGGATTGGGAAAGGAGTTTATTCCGCGCGATAAAGTGGAGGAAATATTAAACCTACGATATGCCCGTGAATATGAAGCGACAAGGCCGATTGAGGATAACGCTCTGTTTGAAACGATGATGGAGTATTATGATAAATTTGACGTTGAACTTGGCACATCATATTCGGTAGACTGGGCCGTTACGGCAGGAACGGTGGCTGATGAAAAGACAGAGGCGTATCGAGCCTTTATGGACTTAGTCTCTGCACTTGAAATAGACGATGATTGTATTCCGGGAATACTGATGGTACAGCTTAACGATGCGACGGGACTTGTGTGTGATACAGCGATGGTTGAGATTGAAAAATATCCGTTGCCCGTGGGCTACAAATGGTTCTACGGAAGAAATATCGATGGACAGACAACAATAGGCATAATGATTACCGATCCTCTGTTCAAGGCCGACGTGCATAAGGCATCGGCAATTCTTGACCCTATGTCGGGAATGGTAAATGTAGAGTGGAAGTTTGATGTTAAGGATGCATTGAAATGGGATGAATTCACAGCAGCGAATATCGGGAGACATGTAGCTATGGAAATTGATGGAGTCTTTATGTTCGCGCCGAGAGTCAATCAGCAGATTTCCGGCGGCCACTGCAGCATAAGCAGCCTTACTCCTGAAGAAATAAACCACCTTTTCAAGAATGCGAAGAAAGAGGAAAATCAAACTCCTGTTGACACTATTGAAGTAATTGAAATAAATTAAAATCATTCTTATTCAATGAAAAAGCAACGGGCTAAGATAATAGGCATCGCACGGCATCGCCTTTCGACTGACGGCGATGGTGTCACTACGCTTGTTGCCTTTCATGGCTGTCCGCTTCGCTGCCGATATTGCCTGAATCCGCAGTCGCTGGGCGACGATAGCCGTTTCAGCGAGTATTCACCGGAGGAACTGTATGCCGAGACGCGCATTGACGAGCTTTATTTCATCGCCACAAACGGTGGAGTGACTTTCGGGGGCGGCGAGCCTTGTCTGCGTCCGCAGTTTATCCGGGAGTTCCGCGAACTGTGTGGCTCCGCATGGCAGCTCAACTTGGAGACTTCGCTCTGCGTGCCGTCGGCCAACTTCGAGGCTCTGCTCCCGGTGGTCAACACCCTGATTATTGACATCAAGGATATGAACCCCGACATATACCACAGTTATACAGGGCAGTCAAACGGCCGCGTTCTTGACAATCTTCGCCTGATAGCCGATGCCGGACGCCAAAGCGACTGCATTGTCCGCATACCGCTGATACCCAACTACAACACCGAAGCAGACCGCGAAGCGAGCCGCAAGGCTCTTGAAGCTCTCGGCTTCTACCGATTCGATTTATTCACTTATCAAATTCGCAAACACTGAATATGAACAAACGACCGATTTACATAATAGGAACAATATTATGCTCCATTCTGGCTATAATTGCAATCATTCTCATTTTTATCACTACTGGTAGAGATAGCGAGGCAACAAAGATTATCTATGCCGGCTTCGTTGCTTGGATGTTATTCGGTGTATATCGTGGTTTTATTCATTTATTCTCCAAGCCCGGTAATAAACCTAAGCCTACTTTTGATGGAGTACAATATAATGTCACTCCGATCCCCAATCGTAAAGTCATAATAGACTTCTTTAACCCATCTGGTATGCGGTTTCGCACTGTGGGTTCACTATTTATCATTTGTGCGTTGTGGGTCGGCATGGAATATTTCAGTCCTAAATTCACTATATATTTTTGGATTTTTGTCGCACTAATGATTATAGTCAAGGGGATTTTGCTTACTCGTTGTTTACAACTGAACTCTGCACAGAACACTCTTGGGCAAGTCATACTTGAACAGCGCGGAGATATTGATGTGTGTCGGTATGACGTGACTGTTAATCTCATCAACGCAACCGATACAACCCCGGAACATGTGATTGACCCCATAAGACCCTACGTAAATGTTTCAGGAAGTTATGAAGACTATTTGAAAGACATGTCGCAGTTCAGCATGGAACAGCGTCATATACTTTCAATAAACTTGTATATTTCTGAGGTATATGCCGATGGTCATTATGGATTTTTTACTGATTCGGCCGGAATGGTGTATCTTGATGCGATTGAGGGTCTAAAAGCTATTGGCGCAGAAAAGTATGCCTTGATTCTTGAAAAAGCAGTTTCTGAATTTGACGGTATAAACCATCCCCTGTTTAACTTGAAGCAACGAGTTGACATAATCAATGAGTCTGGTCTCGATTTTGAGAAAGCAGATGATGCAATATATTCATTGGATGAATATAGCGAGATAATTGCGGAGATGCAGATGGTTTACATTCGCTCTCATGTAAACAGTTTTCTTTTCGACAATCCACAAAAACACTGACTATGTCACGAGGAAAACAGACATGCAAGATATTGAAAAAGATTCGTCAGCAGATTGCCGATGCAAACTGCATCGAGTTCGTGACATCGGAATGTCGCTACAAAGGCGACTGTCTTGGCACGTGCCCCAAATGCGAAGCCGAGGTACGCTATCTGGAGCAGCAGCTCCGCGCCCGTTCACTCGCTGGTAGAGCCATCGCCCTCGCCGGAATCTCGGCAGGCATTATTCTCATGTCGGGTTGCAGCGGCACATCAACGAGTCAATCAAGTGAAACATTGCAAGGAGAGCCGATAGAGAGAGCTGACACGATGGATTTCGAGGGAGAAATTGATGAGGAATGCCTGTTGTCCAAAACCAAAGATTCCATTTTCAACTCTGAGACCAAAGTTTCAGGTATCAAAGAAGGTGAGATAAGCAATGTTCCTAATGAAGTAGTAACACGTGGTGAAATGCAGGACGAGCTCCCGAAAAATCCGGACGAGAAGGGCGTTTATAACTGTGTTGAGCAAATGCCTGAATATCCCGGAGGACAGGCAGCGATGCTGAAGTTCATAGCCGACAATCTCAAATACCCTATAGGAATGGCTGATGATTTCCAAGGCAGTGTTAGAGTAAAGTTTTATGTTGACACTTTAGGTCATGTATGCGACCCGAAAATAGTCAGAGAATTGGATTCAGCTCTGGAAAGAGAAGTATTGCGAGTTGTCAGGCTATTTCCTGATTTTACCCCAGGACAACATGAGGGCAAGAAGGTTAACGTATATATGAATTTGCCAATAAGTTTTGACCCTAACCGCTATTGACTATGGCACGAGGAAAGCAGACCTGCAAGATACTGAAAGA
>ERZ836877.283-NODE-283-length-90279-cov-24.030358_pt1 | contig 90279 bp, 67 predicted proteins | sample MGYA00519469_ERZ836877 | MGnify/ENA primary metagenome ERZ836877 (study PRJEB31850, sample SAMEA3708809) | human gut metagenome | biome: human gut; feature: human-associated habitat; material: faeces | place: China | collected 2014 ...
AGCAGGTTATGAACGGGCGCGAAAAGAGGGTGCATCAGAATTTTGATACACCCTCCTTCTTATATCGGTCAAGACCTTCTATCCCGTTTTTTAACGGCAGCGCATGCAACATTGCGTTGCTCGCGTTGTTTATAGGTTAGGAGAGTGTGGGGAAAGACAGGGTCAGCCATCGCGCCTTTTAAACCTACGCACTCCCGCAGACTCTCAATAATGTCGGGAAACGCCACAACACGCTTCCCATTTTATAAAAATATAGTTTTAATATCATAAATTATGAAAATTTTCAGAAACATCACAGCCGCTCTCCTCGCAGCGGCGATGCTCTTCGGAGCCACAGGATGCAGCACAATGAATAAGACCGGCAAGGGAGCCTTGATCGGCGGCGGCGGCGGCGCTGCCGCAGGCGCAGGCATCGGCGCCCTAATAGGGGGCGGCAAAGGGGCAGGCATCGGCGCGGCTATCGGCGCGGCCGTAGGTGCCGGAGCCGGAGCGCTCATCGGCAAGAAGATGGATAAGCAGCAGAAGGAACTCGAGGCCCAGCTCCAGCAGCAGGCCAAGGTGGAGCAGGTCACCGACTCCAACGGCCTGCAGGCAATCAAGGTGACCTTCGACGGAGGAATACTCTTCGCCACCGGCAAGTATAACCTCTCCGACCAGGCTCAGTCTGATCTCACCAAATTCGCGGTAAACCTTCTCGAGAATCCCGGCACAGACGTCAACATCATCGGATATACCGACAACACCGGCTCATACGCCGTCAATGAGAAGCTTTCAGGCCAGCGCGCCAACTCCGTGCGCAACTATCTCATAAAGTGCGGCGTGCCCGCCGACCGTCTTGAGGCAAAAGGGATACCGATGGCAGACTACATTGCCTCCAACGACACTCCCGAGGGACGCGCGCTCAACCGCCGCGTGGAGATCACGATCTATGCCAATGAGCAGATGATCAAAGACGCCCAGTCGCAGACGGCCCAGAACTGATCTCTTGCTTACGAATCATCAGGAAAAAGGGTGGATTCTACAGGATCCATCCTTTTTCCGATTATCGTGAATCAATCTGTCAACCCGGATCAAACTATGAAATTAAGGAAACTGCTTCTCTTCCCTCTTCTGGCCGTCGCAACCGTCTTCAGCTCCCCCGCGGAATACCGTTATGTAGGGGGCGATATCTCCTTGCTGCCCGAATATGAGTCGGCCGGAGCCCAATACAAGGATCACGACGGACAACCTGTGGCGGAACTTCTCCCCTGGCTCCACAAGCAGGGTATGAACGCCATGAGGGTGCGCCTCTTCGTCAATCCCTCCGAATATACGGGCTCCGACAAGGACGCTAACGCATGCCAGGATCTCGACTATATCCTTCCCCTCTGCAAGCGCATAAAGGAAGCTGGATTCGCCCTGCTCCTCGATTTCCATTATTCCGACACATGGGCCGATCCGGCCAAGCAATGGACACCCAAGGCCTGGGAAGGGCTCTCTGACGAGGCACTGTGCCGACAGGTGTATGATTACACCACGCAATGCCTGGAGGAATTGAAAAAAGCGGGGGCGACACCCGATTTCATACAGCCGGGAAACGAGATAAGCTACGGCATGCTCTGGGGCCCCGCGGGCACCTCCGCGCCAAAGAAGACATTCATGGGGAGTCAGGCCAACTGGCAACGTCTCGGCGATCTCCTCAACAACGCCATAAAGGCATGCCATGAACAATGTCCCGCCGCCAAGATCGTCCTGCACACCGAGCGCGTGGCGCAACCCGACGTGCAGGCCAATTTCTACAATGAGATGAAGCGCCTCGGAGTGGACTACGACATTATCGGCCTGAGCTACTATCCCTACTTCCACGGCGACATGAACGTGCTGAAGGATGCGCTCGACTCGCTGACCACTCTGTTCCCCGACAAAAGGATCATGATCGTGGAGACCGGCTATTCCTACAAATGGGAAGTGCCGGGCACTGACCAGAAGGTGGATTATCCCTATTCCGAGGAGGGCCAGAATCAGTTTGCCGAAGACCTGGTGTCGCTTCTCCGCAAATATGGCAACGTCGATGGCCTTTTCTGGTGGTGGATGGAGTATAACGCATTCAACACCAGCCTTTCAGGATGGTATAACGCACCCCTCTTCGACAGCACCACCGGGAAAGCGACAGCTGCCCTTAAGACCATCTGCAGTTTCGCCGACGGCAACGACTCCTCGGTCGATCCCGTCACCGGCGAGGAGGCCGACCGCGAGGAGCAATGGTACAACATGCATGGCCTGCCGGTCGCCAAGCCCACCTCCCCCGGCCTCTACATCAGCCGCCACAAAAAAATGGTCATCACCCGTTAACACAGCTTTGACAAGATATGCGGCGGGGCCGGGAATTGTTCCCGACCCCGCCGTGGTATTGCGGACAACATTTCAGATAAGCGTGCGCCCTTTCTCTATGGCCTGCTCATTGAGGGGAAGAAGATTGTGATGGCGCTCAGGTATTGATTTCCTAAGCCCTTTCATCACATTCTCCATAGGGAGCTTATAGGGCATAGCCTCCAAGAGGGCTCCCATCACGACCATATTGTAGGCCTTGGAGTTGCCCAGCTCAAGGGTGGCACCCATGGCATCAACGGGATATACCGTCACGTCATCGCGCTCAGGACGCTTGTGAATGCCGTTGACATCGTAGATGAGTATGCCTCCCTTCTTCACACGGGGGGAGAACTTGTCGAGACTCTGCTGGTTGAGGGCCACGACGATATCATAGGAGTCGAGCACGGGCGACGATATGCGCTCGTCGGAAAGAATCACCGTGACATTGGCCGTGCCGCCGCGCTGCTCCGGGCCGTAGGAGGGCATCCAGGTCACCTCCTTATCGTCCATAAGTCCGGAATAGGCGAGAATCTTGCCCATCGAGAGCACTCCCTGGCCGCCGAATCCCGCTATTATTATCTCTTGGGTCATAGCTTCTTCAATTCATGATTCATAATGCCTAATGCGTAATTCATAATGCATAATGCATAATTTTTCCAATACAAATTCGGAATTGCGCATTATGAACCATACATTCAACATTCAAAATTCAACATTATCCTTAAGAATGCATAATGCATAATTTTTCCAATACAAATTCGGCACTGTTCATTATGAACCATGCATTCAAAATTCAACATTCAAAATTCAACATTCAACATTATCTTTCAGGTCGCCGAGCGGATATTTCTCAAACATATGCTCGGCCATCCAGTCGTTGGCAGCCTTGGCCGACATCTTCCAGCCGGAATTGCAGGTGGAGACTATCTCAACCACCGACGTGCCCTTCTTGGCGATGGCGTTGCGGAAAGCCTTCTTTATGGCATTCTTCGTCTTGCGCACAGCTCCGGGAGTATGCACGGACTGACGGGTGACGTAGCAAGTGCCGTCGAGCTCCGCCATAAGCTTCGTTATGGTGAGGGGATAACCATTGAGATCCACTCTGCGCCCATAAGGGGTCGTGGCCGTCTTCTGCCCGATGAGGGTGGTGGGGGCCATCTGGCCTCCGGTCATGCCGTAAATAGCGTTGTTGACGAATATCATGACAATATTCTCCCCCCGGTTGGCAGCATGTATCGTCTCGGCCGTGCCGATGGCAGCCATGTCGCCGTCACCCTGGTAAGTGAAGACCACGTCGTCAGGCCAGAGCCGGCTTATGGCGGTGGCCACGGCGGGAGCGCGCCCGTGGGCCGCCTCCACCCAGTCTACATCCACATAATTATAGGCAAACACCGCGCACCCCACAGGCGAGACACCCACCGTGCGTTCAGTCAGCCCCATCTCGGATATCACCTCCGCGAGAAGCTTGTGAACCACACCATGGCTGCAGCCGGGGCAGTAGTGCATATGCACATCGTCAAGGAGCTCAGGCCTGCTGTAGACCTTGTTCTCCTCCTTCATTATATCTTTCAGGTCCATTGTGTTCAGATTTAGAGTGTCACTTCACAAACTCCCTCTCCAGGACATCAGCCACCTCCTGCGGGCTGGGGATAATGCCGCCGAGGCGTCCGTAATGCTTAACGGGGAGAGCGTCGTGCACAGCCAGGCGCACATCCTCGATCATCTGGCCTGCGTTAAGCTCCACACAGAGAATCCCCTTTTTCCCCTGGGCCGCCTTGCGGACGGCTTCCTCCGGGAAAGGCCAGAGGGTTATGGGGCGCAGGATGCCAACCTTCACCCCTTTGTCGCGCGACAGTTGAGCAGCCTTGGCGCATATGCGTGCCACAGATCCGAACGCCACGATGAGATAGTCGGCGTCTTCCACTCCCAACTCCTCCCAGCGGGGCTCGTTGGCACAAATCTCGGCATAGCGCGCCTGCAGACGGTTGTTGATCTCCTCCATGCGGCTCGACTCGAGCTCAAGGGAGGTGATCACGTTGCGGCGCCGCATCCCCTTGCGGCCGTTCGCAGCCCAGGGACACTGCTCGCGCACCTGCTCCTCCGTGCGCCTCGGGCGCTGCCCGGGGAGCACCACCTTCTCCATCATCTGGCCGACGATGCCGTCGGCCAGGATCATGGCCGGAGTGCGGTATTTAAACGATAGATCGAATCCGAGCGCCACGAAATCGACCATCTCCTGCACCGACGAGGGAGCGAGGACTATGAGATGGTAGTCGCCGTGGCCGCCACCCTTCGTGGCCTGGAAATAGTCGGCCTGCGACGGCTGTATCGTGCCCAGGCCGGGTCCTCCCCTCATGACATTGAGGATGAGGGCCGGGAGCTCCGCTCCAGCCATATATGATATACCCTCCTGCTTGAGGCTTATGCCCGGCGACGACGATGATGTCATGACAGCCTTGCCGGAGGCGGCGCCGCCATAGACCATGTTGATGGCGGCCACTTCCGACTCGGCCTGAAGCACGGTCATGCCGGTGGTCTCCCAGGGCATGAGGGCCTCGAGAGTCTCGAGCACCTCCGACTGGGGGGTTATGGGATAGCCGAAATAGCCGTCGCAGCCGTAACGTATGGCCGCGTGGGCTATGGCCTCGTTTCCCTTCATGAGTCTTACCTCTTCTTTCATATCCGTATAGGTTGCTGTCTCCGCCATGCGGTTCCGTGACGTTGCAAGCCGCCGGGAACGACGGAGACATTGTTTATTCAATCAATCCTCACCCTGAAGACCTCTATGCAGGCGTCAGGGCATACAAGCGCGCAGCTGCAGCATCCCGTGCAGCTCTCGGGGTCAGCCATGAAGGCGTAATGATAGCCGCGGTCGTTGACTTCGTCAGGCTGCAGAGCAAGGGTCGACGTGGGACACGCCGCCACACACAGCTCGCAACCTTTGCATTTCTCGACATTGACGCTTACCGCGCCTCTTACTTTTGCCATTTCCGATGCAGAGTTTATTTAACAGTAACTTTTGCAAAAGTAGACAAAATCTTTTGCAAACAAAGAGGAATCCACATGTTGAACAACATAAAACATGTTTTTAAACATAAAATTCCCCGTTTTTATAGTTTTTTTAACAAGTTTCCCTCAGAATTCATCACCTTTTCTCAAGGATATCCACAAGTTTTCTCATCCCTTCCGTAGCCGTTGCCTTGATTACGGTGACATTGCCCATCCTCTCCGCGGCAGGTGCCGGATTGGGATCAATATAGTAGATAGGCACGCCCGGACGCACATACTGCAGCAGGCTCGCGGCCGGATAGACGGCGAGCGAGGTGCCTATCACCACGAAGATATCGGCCTCCTCAGCCCATTCGATGGCAAGGCCGATATTAGGCACCGGCTCCTGGAAGAAGACAATGTGCGGACGCATCAGGTCGCCGCGACGGCCACGCGTGGCAGGAGTGGTGGAGAGATGCTCCATGTCGAGAGGCTCTATGTAGTCGGGATCGCTTACGCTGCGCATCTTCATGAGCTCGCCGTGAAGATGGAGCACCTTCGAGGAGCCAGCGCGCTCGTGCAGATCATCGACGTTCTGGGTGATGACATAGACGTCGTAGTCCTTCTCCAGATCGGCGAGAGCCTTGTGGGCGGCGTTGGGCTGCTTGGTTATCAGGTCGCGCCGCCGGGCATTGTAGAACTCATGCACAAGCTCCGGATTGCGGCGGAAGCCGTCGGCCGAAGCCACCTCCATCACCGGATAGTTCTCCCACAGGCCGCCTGCGTCGCGGAAGGTGGATATTCCGCTTTCGGCGCTCATGCCGGCGCCCGATGATATCACTAATCTTGGTTTTCCCATATTCATTCGTTTTTAGGAAGTTGATATTGCCCCGGGAGAGAAGCGCGGATGATATTGCCGCCGCCCAGACAGGCCGCGGAAACGGATTCCCCTGCAGAGACGGGCGAAATTAGCGTAAAAAAACGGATTGAGGTGTAAAATTGCACTTAAAAAAATATGAATGTGCAATAATTGACAAACTTTCGCGAGGATTTTGTAATTTTGCGACATGGAAGAAGAAGATTTCGATATCCGCGGGCAAGAGCCACGCGACACCGAAAAAGATATAGAGAAAGCGCTCCGCCCGCTGGCGTTCGACGACTTCAGCGGCCAGGAGAAGATCATATCCAACCTGCGCGTATTCGTGCAGGCCGCCCGTCTGCGCGGCGAGGCCCTCGACCACACCCTGCTCCACGGCCCTCCAGGACTGGGGAAGACCACGCTGTCGAACATCGTGGCCAATGAGCTCGGCGTAGGCTTCAAGGTGACCTCCGGCCCCGTGCTCGACAAGCCCGGCGACCTGGCAGGCATCCTCATGAGCCTCGAGCCCCACGACGTGCTCTTCATCGACGAGATACACCGCCTGCACCCCATAGTAGAGGAGTATCTATATTCCGCGATGGAAGACTACCGCATCGACATCCTCCTCGACAAGGGCCCGGGCGCCAAGAGCGTACAGCTCACACTGGCACCCTTCACCCTTATAGGAGCCACCACCCGCAGCGGACTGCTCACCTCCCCTCTGCGCGCCCGCTTCGGCATAAACTGCCATCTCGAATACTACGACCACGAAGTGCTGCAGGGCATCGTGAAGCGCTCCGCCGGACTTCTCCGTGTGGGGATAGCCAACGACGCGGCCCAGGAGATCGCATTGCGCAGCCGGGGCACCCCGCGTATCGCCAACGCCCTGCTCCGTCGTGTGCGCGACTTCGCCATGGTGAAAGGGAACGGTTTCATAGGCATCGACATAGCCCGGCATGCTCTCGAAGCCCTCAACATCGACCGCTACGGCCTCGACGAGATCGACAACCGCATCCTGCTCACTATAATCGACAAATTCAAGGGGGGCCCTGTGGGAATCTCGACAATCGCCACCGCCCTGGGCGAGGACGCCGGCACCGTGGAGGAGGTCTATGAGCCCTTCCTGATAAAGGAGGGGTTTCTGAAACGGACGCCACGCGGACGCGAGGCCACCGACCTGGCCTACACCCATCTGAAACGCACGCGCCCCAACATGCCCGGATCTCTTTTCGACGAATGACAGCGCGGGGAGCCGGCATCCCGGCACCCGCGACCTTACACAGCAAACAAACCCGACTGATATGGCTGGAATCAAATCATTGGTGAAAGACACCGCCGTCTATGGCCTGAGCAGCATTGTTGGCCGTTTTCTAAACTGGTGTCTGGTGCCGCTCTACGTATATCTCTTCCCAAGCGAGGAATACGGCGTGGTGAGCTATCTCTACGGCTTCACCGCGGTGGCCCTCGTGATCCTCAATTACGGCATGGAGACCGGATTCTTCCGGTTTGCCAACAAAGAGAAAGACCCGGAGACCGTCTACACAACGTCACTGCTCTCCGTGGGCGCCACCTCCCTGCTCTTCATCGCCCTGATAACCCTCTTCCTTCACCCCGTGGCGGAGGCCATGCTGCTCCCCGGCGACGGACTGTTCATATGGCTCCTGGGCGTCACCGTGGCTGTCGACGCCTTCTCCAATCTTCCCTTCGCCTATCTGCGCTTCAGGAAGCAGGCCTGGAGGTTCGCGGGGATAAAACTGCTCAACGTGGCCCTCAACATAGGGCTCAACCTGTTTTTTCTGCTGCTATGCCCCGTCATCGACCGCCACTGCCCGGAATGCATAGCCTGGTTCTACAATCCTCTCGGAGGCGCCGCGTTCGGCATCGGCTGGATATTCCTGGCCAATATAATATCGTCGGTGGTCGTGCTGTTCTGCCTTATGCCTCAGCTCGCAGGGCGACGCTACCGTTTCTCCGCCCCGCTCCTGCGGCAAATGCTCACCTACAGCTGGCCGTTGCTAATACTCGGTGTGGCCGGAATCCTGAGCCAGAACATGGGGCAGCTGATCATTCCATACCTGTTTGAGGGACATGAGTCCGAAGCGCGTTCGATGGTGGGCATCTACGGCGCCAACATGAAGATCGCCATAGTCATGGTGATGTTCACCCAGGCATTCCGCTATGCCTACGAACCTTTCATTTTCTCCCATGCGAAAGAGGAGGGTGAGGGGAAAAGCCGCGCCTACTGCGACGCCATGAAATATTTCGTGGTCTTCGGGCTCTTCATCTTCCTGGGAGTGATGTATTTCCTCCCCATACTGAAGCATTTCATCGCGCCTGCCTACTGGTCAGGTCTCCGCGTAGTGCCTGTGATGATGATGGCCGAGCTCTGCTTCGGAGTGTTCTTCAATCTCTCGCTGTGGTACAAGCTCACCGACCGCACGCAGTGGGGCATGTATTTCTCCCTCTTCTGCTTCGTGCTCATGCTCGGGCTCAACCTGTGGCTCGTGCCGGCCATCGGCATCCCCGACGGCTACATGGGCTCCGCATGGGCAGCCCTCATAAGCTATTTCACCGTCATGGCGGCAAGCTATCTGGTGGGGCGCCACTATTACCCGTTACCCTACGAAATGAAGCGGATGGGGCTCTACACACTGCTCGCACTCGCGCTATATCTGACAGGCGAATATTCGGCGGTGTTGCTGCCCGCATGGGGAGTCTATCCGTTGCGGATCATCCTCCTGTGCGTCTATGTCCTGACCGTGGCCTTCTTCGAAGAGATACCCTTCCTGACACGACGGCTCAGGCGGCTGGCGGGGTGTAGATAAGTTTTTTCCGCCACTCATACAATTTAGCGAATTTAAATTTGTTAATTGTTTACAATTTTAATTAACTTTACACCTGGAAAATAGAGAGTAAAAAAACTGAGGAAAGATGCCTGATTCCGCCTACCATATCCCCGCGCTGCTGCCAGAAGCCATACAGCTGCTTGATATAAAGCCAGATGGCACATACATCGACGCCACATTCGGCGGCGGAGGGCATTCGCGCGCCATCATCGAGGCGCTCGGCCCGGAAGGGCACCTATACTCTTTCGACCGGGACATCGACGCCTATGCCAACCGCATCGACGATCCCCGGTTTACATTCGTACACTCCAATTTCCGTTATGTAGAGAATTTCATGAGGTATCACGGAGCCGGTAAGATCGACGGCATACTCGCCGACCTGGGCGTGAGCTTCCATCATTTCGACTCCTCGGAACGCGGATTCTCATTCCGCGCCGACGCCCCCCTCGACATGCGGATGAACCGCAAGGCCGACCGCACCGCGGCCATGATCCTCGCGGAAGCCGACGAAGAGACAATAAAAGACACTCTCCGCGCCTACGCCGACCTCAAGCGCCCGGGCAACGTTGCCAAGGCCATAGTCAAGGCCCGCGCCCAACATCCGGTCCAGACCACTTTCGAACTGGCTGACGCCGTACGCCCGGCCCTCGACCCACGGCAGGAAAAGAAAGAGATGGCCCAGGTGTTCCAGGCATTGCGCATCGCCACCAACGACGAGATGGGCGACCTGCGCAGGTTTCTCGAAGCCACGGCGCGGATACTCCGCCCGGGCGGACGCCTCGCCGTGCTCACCTACCACTCCATAGAAGACCGTATGGTGAAGAATTTCATGAAGACCGGCAATGTGGAGGGGCGCGAGGAGAAAGACTTCTTCGGGAAGACTTCCTCACCATGGCGCCCGGTGACCCGGAAACCCGTGGAGCCTTCCCAGCAGGAAGTGGAGGCGAACCCGCGGTCGAGAAGCGCCAAACTCAGAGTGGCAGAACTGATATGAAAGATATGATAAAATGAAGTCCTGATCAATTTCTCTCCAAGATATGGCTGACAATAAAAAAGACAACGATAAAAAGGTAAAGAAAGAGAAAACAAAGAGAACGGCGCCCTCATGGGTGTCAGACGTGCGCTACGGGCAATCGCTCTCCGTGGAATTCTTCAAGCGCAACGCATGGCTGCTGATGATCCTGATCATGGCGATGCTCTCGCTGATGGGCCTGCGCTACAAGACAAAGACCCGGATGGAGGAGATAAAACGGCTCACAACCGAGCTGCAGATAGCAGAAAGCTCCAAGCTTCAGGAGAAAGCGGCCTACATGTCGCTGATACGCGAGACGGAGATGAAACGGCTCGTGGAGGAGAAAGGGCTCGGCCTGCAGTTTCAGGAACAGCCCCCCTACGAACTCGTGATCGACGACCGCTGACCCGCAGCCAACGCAACGACAACGACATAGAAAGGCATCTCACTCAAAATGAAACAGAACAACAAGACACACATACTTTTCCGCTACGGCATAATAACACTCGCCTTCTTCGTCTTCTCGCTCGGAGTGGTGGTGAAGCTTTTCGAGACCACCGTGGTCACCGCACCCGACTGGAACAAGCGCGCCCACGAAGAGCTGTCGAAAACCTCCGTCATATCGCCGGAGAGGGGCAACATACTCGCCTCCAACGGCAATATCCTGGCCTGCAACCTGAAAGTCTACGACATAAAGCTCGACCTTCGTCACAACAAAGTGATGAAGCAGTCGGTGATACCCTGGGCGAAGATCGACTCCCTGGCCGACTCGCTCGACTATCACTATCCCAGAGTGCGCAATCTCACCTCACACCCCGACACTTTCAAGAAATACTCCTGGCATACGCGCCTCAAGAAGGAATTCGATAAAAAACCGGAAAAACGTCCGCGCGCCCTGCGGCTCGCGGCAAAGAAAACCCTCGAGGATTTCGCCAGGATCCGCAACTTTCCGTATCTCAAGGATTTCAAGGGTGCTGGATTCCGCATCCCGGTCTATAAGGAGGAGAAAAATATCCGCATATATCCCTACGGACGCATGGCATACCGGAGCATCGGAAGGGTCAACGAAAGTCACGCCACAGGCGAATTCCACGGCTACTCGGGTCTTGAGAAAGACCTCGACAGCCTGCTCTACGGCAAACCCGGCACAGCCAAAAAAGTGGCACTCACCTCAGGCATAAGCAACTGGATGAGCAAGCCTCCCAAAAGGGGATTCGACATCCACACCACCATCGACATCGACCTCCAGGACATGCTCGAGCAGGAACTCGCCACCATCTGCCAGGAATCGAAAGCCGAATGGGGCACGGCCATACTCATGGAGGTGGCGACCGGTGAGATCAAGGCGATATCCAACATCGAGCTCCTCGACGACGGCACATACGGAGAAGCTCTCAACAGGGCCGTGCAGGCATTCGAGCCGGGGTCGGTGATGAAACCGATATCGCTGATGATCGCCTTCGAAGACGGGCTTGTGAAAAGCGTCAACGACATTATCGACTGCAGCCCTTTCCAGCGCACCAGCGACCCGCATGCCCCGGGAGTAAAAAACATGAAGCAGGTCATCGAAATGTCGTCAAACACAGGAATAGCACGCGTTATATTCCGTGGATATGCCGACAATCCGGCTGCTTTCCACGACCGTCTCGACTCCATCGGATTCTTCGAGCCGATGCATACGGGCATAGCGGGAGAATGCGTGCCCCGCATACGCAAGCTCCTCCCCAAAGACGCACGCGGCAACAACATAACCCTGACCTCGCGCCATCTCGACCTGGCACGCCAGGCTTATGGCTACAACACTGAGATACCCCCGCTCTACACCCTCTCCGTCTACAACGCCATAGCCAACAACGGGAAATATGTGCGTCCGCATCTTGTGCGTTCGCTCACCGACGAGGAGGGGCGTGACTCCGTGATGCCCATAAGCTACATCCGGCCGCGCATATGCTCCGAGGAGACAGCCGCCAAAGTCAGGGAATGCATCCGCGAGGTGGTCTGGGGCGAGCATGGCACGGCGCGCATGGTGCGCGACGACCGCGTGGAGGTGGCCGGAAAGACGGGCACCGCCTACCCTGTGGAGCACGGAACCTACAACACTGCCAAACGCCGCTATGCGTTCGCCGGCTTCTTCCCTTATTCCAATCCGAAATACTCCTGCATGGCCCTGGTGCTCGGGCCCTCCGGCACGAGTGCCAACCGCACCTCCGGACAGGTGGTGAAGAACATGGCCGTCAGGATGTATGCCCGCGGTATGTTCGACAATTCCTCGTCGTTCACCACCGAGAGAAAGGAATCCATACCAGTGTTCGCCGCATCTGAATCGGTGAAAGGGCCCTCCCTGGGGGCGGCCCTCGGCATAACCAAAGCCCGGAGAGTTAAGGCCTCGGCTCCCGAGAAATCGGTGGGAGCGGTGCCCGACGTGACAGGCTACGATGCCCCCACGGCGGTGAGGATACTCGAGCAGTGCGGCCTCAATGTCAGGCTGCGCGGCACGGGGCGTGTCGTGGCCCAGTCGCTGCCGCGAGGCACGGCCATACGGCGCGGCGACCGCATAGTGCTCGACCTGAGGATATAGACAGTCTTCCCCTATGCGGGGAGCGACGATTTGATAATGAAACATAACACAACCGAGATATGACCTCCAAGCTATCAAGCCTTCTCGCCGACATCGACGTCGTCGAGATAATCGGCGAGACCGACAGAAACATAACCTCTCTCGAGAGCGACTCCAGGAAAGTGGAGAAAGACGGCCTTTTCGTGGCCGTGAAAGGTGTGACCACGGACGGTCACAAATATATCCCCGTGGTGGCGAGCGCCCATGTCGGGGCAATCGTCTGCGAGGAGATGCCCTCGACATTCGAAAAGGGAATCACATATGTGCGCGTGGCCGACTCCGCCGAAGCCCTCGGACGCCTGGCTTCCGCCTGGTACGGACATCCCTCCCGCAAGCTGAAGCTCGTGGGAGTGACCGGCACCAACGGCAAGACAACCACCGCCACATTGCTCTACGAGATGGCGAAATTCGAGGGTTATAAGGCCGGTCTCCTATCCACCGTATGCAACTACGTGTGCGACCGTGCCGTGCCCACCACCCATACCACCCCCGACCCCCTCACCCTCAACGAGCTGCTGGCGGAGATGGTGGCCGAAGGCTGCGAATACGCATTCATGGAAGTGTCGTCCCACTCCACGGCGCAGCGCCGTGTGGCCGGCTTACGTTTCGCCGGAGGCATCTTCACCAATCTCACACGAGATCACCTCGACTACCACGGCACGGTGGAAAACTATATGAATGCCAAGAAAGCCTTCTTCGACATGCTCCCCGCCGACGCATTCGCCCTGACAAACGCCGATGACAAGGCCGGGATGTATATGGTGCAGAACACAAAAGCCAAGGTCTACACATATTCTCTCCGCGCAGACGCCGACTTCCGTGGCCGTGTGCTCGAGACGCGCCTCGACGGCACGCTCATGCTGCTCAACGGCCGTGAGGTGGAGGTGCGTTTCACGGGCAGGTTCAACGCCTACAACCTTACCGACGTCTACGGCGCCTCCATCCTATCAGGCTTCGATCCGGAGGAGGTGATTGTCAACATGAGCCGGCTCGTGCCCGTAGCGGGGCGCTTCCAGCCCTTCATGTCGGCCGACGGTGTGGCCGCCATCGTCGACTATGCCCACACTCCCGATGCACTGGTCAACGTGCTCGACACGATCCGCGAGATCGTGGGCGTCGACGGCGAGATCATCACGGTGGTAGGAGCAGGCGGCAACCGCGACCATGGCAAACGCCCGATGATGGCCCAGGAGGCGGCATGCCGCAGCGATTTCCTCATCCTGACCAGCGATAATCCCCGCGATGAAGTGCCTGAAGAGATCATCGCCGACATGAGGGCAGGCCTCAACTCCGAGGAACTCACACGCACAGAATGCGTCACCGACCGGCGCGAAGCCATCCGCAAGGCCGTGATGATGGCAAAACCGGGAACGGTAGTGCTCGTGGCGGGGAAAGGACACGAGACTTATCAGGAAGTCTGCGGCGTAAGGCACCATTTCGACGACCGGGAAGAGGTGGTCGAGGCTTTCGCCGCACGCTGATTCATGCACAACCATAAAATATGATCCACGCATAGCGACATAAAATGATCTACGCATTATTCCAACTGCTGAAAGACACCGATTTCCCCGGGATACACCTGATGGACTACATCACCTTCCGGGCCGGCACATCGTTCGCCCTCGCGATGGTGATCGCCCTGGTGTTCGGTCGCGACATAATCCACCGCCTGCAGCGTATGCAGGTGGGCGAAGTGATACGCAATCTCGGCCTTGAGGGGCAGATGAGCAAGACAGGCACCCCCACGATGGGCGGCGTGATAATCATCCTCTCCATTCTCATTCCCTGCCTCCTTCTCGGCAACCTCTCCAATATCTACATGATCCTCATGCTTGTGGCCACTGTATGGATGGGGTCGATAGGATTTCTCGACGACTACCGCAAACTGAAATATCATAACAAGGACGGTCTCAAGGGGAAATACAAGGTGATCGGCCAGGTGGGACTCGGCCTGATCGTGGGCATTACCATGTGGCTCTCTCCCGACATCGTCATGAGCGAGAACATGGAGGTGCAGAACATCGTCACCCACGAGACAGAGATCGTGCATTCCGTCAACACCGTGAAATCGCCGCAGACCACCATCCCCTTCGTGAAGAACAACAACTTCAACTACGAATGGCTGACCTCGTGGATCAGCGATGCCAACGCCGCCGAGACACTCGGCTGGCTCGTGTTCGTGCTCGTGGTGATAATCGTGGTGGCGGCAGTGAGCAACGGTGCCAATCTGACCGATGGTCTCGACGGACTCTGCGCCGGCACCTCGGCCATAATCGGGGTGGCCCTGGCCGTGATGGCATACCTTGGAGGCAATGTCATATATTCTGGATATCTCAACATCATGTATATACCCGGCAGCGAGGAGCTTGTGGTCTACGCGGCCGCCTTCATCGGGGCATTGGTGGGATTCCTGTGGTATAACGCTTTTCCCGCCCAGGTATTCATGGGCGACACCGGCAGCCTTACGCTCGGAGGCATACTGGCCGTCTTCGCCATCCTCATACGCAAGGAGCTGCTCATCCCCCTCTTATGTCTGATCTTCTTCATCGAAGATCTCTCCGTCATACTTCAGGTGGGCTATTTCAAATATACGAAGAAAAAATTCGGCGAAGGACGGCGCATCTTCAAGATGACACCTCTCCACCACCATTTTCAGAAGGCCGGCGATCCGGCGGTGAGATGCCTTGTGAATTTCCCGAAATCGCCTATTCCTGAATCGAAGATCGTGGTGAGGTTCTGGATTGTCGGCATATTGCTGGCAGCCCTCACCTTCGTCACTCTCAAAATACGCTGACGCCTCCGGGGCTCGGCTGAATCAACAAATTGCAACATGGAAATAAACAAACAGAATATCGATCTCTCCGGACGCCTGGTTGTGCTCGGCGGAGGGGAAAGCGGCACGGGTGCCGCAGTGCTCGGCAAGGCAAAGGGAATGGACGTGTTCCTGTCTGACATGGGGTCAATACCGCAGAAATACAAAGATGTGCTTGACTCACACGGCATCCCTTACGAAGAGGGCACGCACACGGAAGAAAAGATCCTCAACGCCACGGTCGTGGTGAAAAGCCCCGGCATACCGCCATATGCGCCCATGGTGCGGAAAATCACCTCTCTCGGCATCCCCGTGATCTCCGAGATTGAATTCGCCGCCGGATTTACCGACGCGAGGATGGTGTGCATCACCGGATCAAACGGCAAGACAACCACTACCCTACTCACCTACCATATACTACGCGAGGCAGGGCTTGACGTGGGACTCGCCGGAAATGTAGGGAAGAGCCTCGCCCTGCAGGTGGCCGAAGACCCGCACGAGATATATGTGATAGAACTCTCGAGCTTCCAGCTGGAGAACATGTATCAGTTCAAGGCCAACATAGCCGTGATAATGAACATCACTCCCGACCACCTTGACCGCTACGATCATAAGATGGAAAACTATGTGGCTGCAAAATTCCGCATATTGCGCAACCAGACCAAAGACGACTATTTCGTCTACTGGCAGGACGATCCCATCGTGCGCGAGCAGATAAAGCACGTGCAGAGCGAGGCGCTGCGCCTCCCGTTCGGAGTGGAGAAAGAAGACGGAAGCGCCGCCTGGGTCGACGATGGCATCGTGCGCTTCTCCACGCCCGGCGAGGTGTGGGACATACCCCGCGACCGCCTGTCCCTCCCGGGGCTGCACAACCTCTACAACTCCATGGCCGCAGGCATATCAGCGTCCGTGCTTAAGATTCGCAAAGAGACCATACGCCATGCCCTGGAAGACTTCGAAGCCGTGGAGCACCGTCTGGAGTATGTGGCCACGGTCGACGGCGTGCGCTACGTCAACGATTCGAAAGCCACCAATGTCAACTCCACATGGTATGCCCTTGAGAGCATGACCACGCCCACCATACTTATTCTCGGAGGCAAAGACAAAGGCAACGACTACTCCGAGATAGAACCGCTCGTGAAAGAGAAGGTGAAGGCGATTGTCTGCATGGGCCTCCACAACGAGAAACTACTCGATTTCTTCACCGGCAAAGTGGAAAACATCGCCGACACACACAGTCTCGACGAGGCGCTGCAGGCATGCCGTGCCTTCGCTTCGGAGGGCGACACAGTGCTGCTTTCCCCCTGCTGCGCAAGTTTCGACCTCTTCAAGAGCTACGAAGACCGTGGCGACCGTTTCAAGGCAGCCGTAAAGGCACTGACAGGAAAATGACTACTGACAATCCACTCTCCCGCACATAAAAACTCTTTCCCATGGAAAAGGTAACGGAAGCGCCCGAGCAAGGCGTGATAATCAAGGAAACTATCGACGGCGTAGCCGTCAGTAAGCCGGCCCGCACCACACGCGGCTCCGGCGGGAAGGATGTGGCCAAGCCGCGTCCCGACCCATATATCTGGGGCATATACATCATGTTGCTCATGGTCTCGGTCATCGAGCTCTTCTCCGCATCGAGCTCAGAAGTGTCGGGCTCCAATGTCTACATGCCGCTGATACGCCATGCCATCTTCCTTGTGATCGGTCTCGGACTCGTGCTTGCCCTTCAGAACACACACTACGGTTATTTCAGCCGATTCGCATGGTTCGCGGCGCTCATATCGCTCGGACTGCTGATATTTTCCAACTTCTTCGGTGTGGAAATCAACGGCGCCCAGAGAGCCATACGTGTGGCCGGATTCACCATACAGCCCCCGGAGATAGTCAAACTGACTGTCGTGGTGCTTCTTGCCACTATCCTGGGGCGCAACCAAGAGCCCCGGGGAGTCTCCAACAAAGGTATCATATGGGCAGCCCTCGTGGTTGTGATATTCGGTGCGTTCCTCTGGAAGAACGGTCTTACGAACACTATCCTGCTTTTCGGAGTGAGTCTCTCCATGTTCCTTATCGGCGGCATGAAATGGAAGAAATTCTTCATGGTGCTGGGTGTATACGCCATCTGCGGAGGGGTGCTCTACATGATGAAATACACAGGCGACAAATCGGAAGACCTCGACTCCGTGGGCAAGACCGAGATGGTGGCGCAGGCATCCGGCGACGGACGTGTGGACACCCACAAGGGACGCATACAGCGATTCCTCGACGGAGTCTCCCCCACCGACCCCATCAATGATGAGAACCGTCAGGTGATCTTCGCCAAGATCGCCCAGGCCAACGGGGGAGTGTTCGGGCAAGGCCCGGGCAACTCCCGAGAAAGCGCGCGCCTTCCGCTTGCTTTCTCCGACTATATCTATTCCATTATCGTGGAAGACACCGGATTCGTAGGGGGAGTTTTCCTGCTGGCGCTCTATCTCTTCCTGCTCGCCCGGGCGGGACGAATAGCCTATTTCTGTTCCAGGGCATTCCCGGCGTTCCTGATCATGGGATGCGCGGTGCTGATTGTGTTCCAGGCTCTGGTGCACATGGCCATCGTCACGGGGCTTTTCCCGGTGAGCGGACAGCCGTTGCCTCTGATATCAAAGGGTGGCACGTCGATCGTAGTCATGTCGATGGCGATAGGGATCATGCTATCGGTGAGCCGGTTCGCCGTGATCAATGGCAACAAAAAACAGATAAACGCCGAGCTCAAGGAACTTCCCGAAGACATGCAGGCGGCCAACTATTCAACACAGGTTACGAAAAATGACTGAAAAAAGCTATGACACGACACCACGCCGTCCGAGAGTGGTGATAAGCGGAGGGGGCACCGGAGGACACATATTCCCCGCCCTCTCCATAGCCGACGCCCTCAGGCGCCGCCTCGACGCCGACATACTCTTCGTAGGCGCCGAGAACCGTATGGAGATGACCCGTGTGCCCGAAGCGGGCTACGAGATAATCGGTCTTCCCGTGGCCGGATTCGACCGCAAAAGGCTCTGGAGAAATATTTCCGTGCTTTTCAAGCTCTTCAGGAGCCTCCGGAAATCACGGAAAATAATCAGCGACTTCAAGCCCGACATAGCGATCGGTGTGGGAGGATATGCCTCGGGACCGACCCTTAAGGCCGCGCAACGCGCGGGAATACCCACGCTGCTCCAGGAACAGAACTCCTATGCCGGTGTCACCAACAAACTCCTCGGAGAGAAAGCCGGGAAAATATGTGTGGCCTACGACGGCATGGAACGCTTCTTCCCCGCCGACAGGATCGTGAAGACAGGCAATCCTATACGCAAGGCACTCCTCTCCTACTCAAAAAGCGTAAAAGAGGCCCGCGAGGCGTTCGGGCTCGATCCGGAGCGCCCTGTCCTGCTCGTGGTGGGAGGAAGCCTCGGAGCCCTCACCCTCAACGAGAGCATGGAAAAGGGGATAAAAAGCATCGCCGACAAAGGAATACAGGTGATCTGGCAGACAGGGAAGAATTTCGGCGACCGCGGACCGGCGGCCGCCAGGGGAATAAAAGGTGTGGTGGTCACCCCCTTCATCTCCGACATGGCCTCCGCCTACAGGGCGGCCGACCTCGTGGTGGGCCGTGCGGGCGCCGGATCGATATCGGAACTACAGGTTCTCGGCAAACCGGTGATACTCGTGCCTTCGCCCAATGTGGCTGAAGACCACCAGACACACAACGCCCGCGCACTCTCGGAGCGCGGGGCCGCGGTTCTCGTGACGGACGCCGAGGCACGCGACATACTCGTAGACACTGCCATAGGATTGATAGGAGATAAAAAGAAACTCGCCGATATGCAGGCGCGCATCCTTGAGATGGGGATCGCCGACAGCGACGAACGTATTGCCGACGAAGTCTGCACCCTGCTCAACAAGAAACAATGATGAAGACAGAAAACAACGGCCGACCGGCAGACTCCGCGTTCGGCAACATATATTTCGTGGGAGCCGGAGGCATCGGCATGGCCAATCTCGAACGGTACCTGCTCAGCAAAGGGCACCGGGTAGCCGGATACGACAAGACTCCCTCGGCGCTCACGGCGCAACTTGCCGACGAAGGGGTCGGCATCACATACACCGACAGCGAGGAGGAGATTCCCGCCGCTTTCCGCGACCCGGCCGACACACTGGTGGTATACACCCCCGCCGTGCCTGCCGACAACAGGATATTATCCTGGTTCAGAGACAACGGCTTTGAAGTGATAAAGCGCGCAGCATTGCTCGGGCGCATCACGCGCACCACCTCCGCGATCTGCATATCCGGCTCACACGGGAAAACCACCACCTGCTCCATGACGGCCAATATCCTGCGTGACTCTCATGTGGGATGCAACGCCTTTCTCGGGGGGATACTCCGCAACACCGGGAGCAATCTCGTGCTCAGCGACACGTCGCCCTGGTCTGTGATCGAGGCTGATGAGTATGACCGTTCTTTTCATCAGCTCTCCCCTACCGTGGCCGTGGTCACCTCTACCGACCCCGACCACCTCGACATCTATGGTGACGAGGAAGGTTATCTCGAAGGTTTCGCCCATTTCACATCGCTCATACGCACTGGAGGAACCCTGCTCATGCACACAGGGCTGAAACTGCATCCGCGCACGGGGAATGAGGTCAACGTCCTGACCTACAGCGGTGGCAAAGATGGAGACTGGCATGCGGAAGACATAACCTACGGTGAAGGCTCGCTCTCATTCACCCTTTGCGGCCCGTCTACAAGGATCACCGGCATTGAGCTCGGTGTGCCCGTCGAGATAAACATCGACAACGCCGTGGCCGCAGGAGCCGCGGCACATATAGCGGGAGCCACCGACGACGAGATACGCCACGGACTGGCCACATTCAAGGGTGCCCGCAGGCGTTTCGAAGTGTGGCGCGACGGCAAAGACGGAGGCACCGTGCTCATCGACGACTACGGCCACAGCCCCAACGAGGTGAAAGCCTCCATCCGCTCCGTCAAGAAACTATATCCCGGAAGGAAACTCACAGTAGTGTTCCAGCCGCATCTCTACACCCGTACCCGCGATTTCGCGCCCGAATTCGCCGAAGCCCTCTCCGGGGCCGACCGCGTGATAATGCCGGAAATCTATCCGGCACGTGAACTCCCGATAGACGGAGTCGACTCCAATCTGATACTAAAAGACGTAAAGAGCCCTGAGAAATGCTTTTGTGAGAGGAAAAATTTGCTTAATCTGATAAAAAATAGTAATTTTGACATCCTTATGACACTGGGGGCGGCCGACATCGATAGGCTGCTTCCAGACATAGACAATATCCTCAAGAATCGCAAATAAAGAGAAAACGATGCGTAAGACCTTGATGAAGTGGCTGTTGCTTATCTTTCTGTTCGCCTATGTCACGGCAGTGACCGTCTGGGCCCACGGAGAGGCGTCGCGCCATGCCTGCAAAGGATTCGAGGTGGAGATAAAGTCTGTGTCGAAAGCCGACTCCGTCACTGAGCGTGGCGTGACGGAGGAGCTCATGAAATATCCGCGTAAGATCAAAGGAGTGCCCATGGCTGCGGTCAATACCCTCGACCTTGAGCGCTATCTCTCGAAGATGTCGAATTTCGAGGATGTGGAATGCACACTCACCACCGACGGCTTCCTGAGAGTGACGATAGTGCCTATGGTGCCCGAGATAAGGGTCTTCGACGGCCCCGACAGCTACTATATCAACAAAGACGGCAAGAGGATCGAGTCGAAAGCAAGCTTCTTTGTGGATGTGCCCGTGGTAAAAGGCACTTTCACCACCTCCTTCACCCCTCGCGACGTGCTCCCCGTGACCCGGTTCGTGCAGAACGATCCCGTGCTGCGGCAACTCGTGGCCATGACCGAGGCCCGCGACGCCGACAACATAATCCTCGTGCCCCGTATCCACGGCCACGTCGTGAATTTCGGCGACACCACACGTCTGGAAGAGAAACGGAAGGCCCTTCTGGCATTCTACAGGAAAGTGATGCCCTACAAGGGGTGGTGGGAATACGACACCTTGTCGCTTAAATTCCGCGGCCAGATTGTAGCGTCGCGCCGCGACAAGACTCCCAGCGTCCACGGCTTGCAGTATGAGGAGGAGGAAGATCTGGAGGAAGCTACCCTTCCGGTCGATCTTCCTGAAAAAACCGCTCCCGGCAACGGGAATCCTTAAACCAAACGGGCGCCCCCCCGTTAATAACAAAGAACTACAAACACCCATGAGTGAGGAAAGACATATAGCAGCGATTGAAATAAGCAGCTCGAAGATAATAGCCGCCGTTGGGCGCACCCACGGCGACGGCAAGCTCGAGGTCGTGGCCATAGAGCAGGAAAAAGCCGTCGACGCGACACGCTACGGCATAATAGCCAATCTGGAGGAGACATCCATGAGAGCGGCCAGGATCATCAAAAGCCTGGAACAACGCACGGGGGTGGCCCCGCGCCGGATAAAAGGCGTCTTTGTCGGTCTTTCCGGCCGGTCGCTGAAAAGCATACCCACGGAGGTGTCGCTGAGTCTCCCGGAGGAGACGGAGATCTCCGACGAGGTCATAAACCGTCTGCGCACCGACGCCATGCGCGCCGCCATCGACAACACCCTGGAGGTGATCGACGCGGTGCCACGCGAATTCCGTGTGGGGAAATCGGTGACACATGCTCCCAAAGGGATGATCGGCAATTTCATCCAGGCCACCTACGACCTGATCGTATGCCGGCAGGAGCTGAAACGGAATCTCACGCGCACGATCTCCGACAAACTCGGGCTGCGCATAGAAGGTTTCGTGGTGACGCCTCTGGCCGCCGCCCATCTCATCCTTACCCCCGACGAGAAACGCCTCGGCTGCATGCTCGTCGACATGGGCGCCGAGACAACTTCGGTCAGCATCTACCGCAAGGGAAGCCTATGTTATTTCGCCACCCTCCCCTTCGGAGGCCGCAATATAACCCGCGACATCACCTCGCTCAACGTGCTTGAGGAGAATGCCGAAGACATCAAGATCACCTCCGGCAACGCCATACCTCGCGACACTGTCTCCACACTCAATCTCAACGGCGTGAAACTCTCCGAAGTGAGCAGTCTGGTCGTGGCCCGCTCGGAGGAGATCGTGGCCAACATAATCGAACAGATCGAATACGCCGGTCTCAAGGACAAAGACCTCTCCGGAGGCATAATATGTATCGGCGGAGGCTCCAGGATGCAGGGCATGACGGATCTGCTCGCCCAGCAGAGCACGATGCCCGTGAGACGGGGCAAGCTCCCGCCCTACGTCACAATCGACGAACTGCGCAACTCCAGCCTCGACTGCGAACAGGTGGTCAGCGTCATGTATGCCGGAGCCACACTGTGCGACACCGAATGCCTCGAGGAGCCGACACGCGACGATATCCCCGCCATAGGCGGTATCCCCGCGGCGGATCCGGAGCCTGAACCGGAGCCTGAGCCGGCTCCGAGAAAGAAAAGCAGGCTGATGAGTTCTTTCACACGGAGAATCGCCTCCATGTTCGGCGGTGAGCCGACCGACGACTCCGAGCTGATAGAATGAACCTCCCCCACCGAAAGTCAATTCCCAACTCTCCAAAAATTATCCTTCTCCGAATATGGACGACGACAAAATCTACAACATATCAGACGATTCCACGTTTCTCGACGACCCCAATGCCTCGATAATCAAGGTCATAGGCGTAGGGGGAGGCGGGGGTAACGCCGTCAATTACATGTATCAGCAAGACATCCCTAACGTTAACTTCGTGGTCTGCAACACCGACAAGCAACATCTCGACATGTCGCCGGTGCCCACGAAATTGCTTCTGGGATGGAACATAACCCACGGCCGCGGAGCCGGCAACAATCCCGAGGTGGGACGTCTCTGCGCCGAGGAGAGCACTGAAGCGATACAGCAGCTCTTCGAAGACGGCACGGAGATGGTGTTCATCACGGCCGGAATGGGTGGTGGCACCGGCACCGGGGCCGCGCCAGTAGTGGCCAGGCTCGCCAAAGACGCCGGGATGCTCACGATCGGCATCGTAACCGTGCCTTTCATGTTCGAGGGAGAGAAGAAGATCCTGAAGGCTCTCGACGGCGCCAAGGAGATGCGCGAGCATGTCGACGCCCTGCTGATGATCAACAACGAGAATCTCATAGAGCTCTATAAGGACTACAATTTCTTCAACGCCTTCCAGAAAGCCGACGACACCCTGGCCAACGCGGCGCGGAGTATCTCGGACATCATCTCGGAGCGCTGCTACATAAACGTCGACTTCCAGGACGTGAAGACCACACTCAAGGATAGCGGCACAGCCATCATATCGACGGCATATGGCGAAGGGGAGCACCGCATCTCCGACGCCATCCACAACGCCCTCCATTCGCCGCTGCTCAAGGAGCACGACATCAACACCTCGCAGCGGCTTCTCTTCAAGTTCACATGTTGGAAAGACAGCCAGAACCCTCTGAGAGCCGAGGAGATAGCCGAGATCACACAGTTCACTTCCAAGCTCCCTTCAAGCATCGACGTGAAATGGGGCATCGGCGACGATCCCTCGATGGGCGACAAAGTGAAGATAACGGTGCTCGCATCAGGCTTCGACATCACCGTGGTCGACAAGAAAGGCGACGACTCGAAGGGTGGCAAGAAAGATGAAGTCATCACCTTCGAAAGCAAGAAAGACAAACAGGAAGAGCTACAGCAGAAGGAGGAATCGACAGAGAGGATCGCCGAAGTCTACGGTGCCGACAAGGTCATAAAGCAACGCAGGAACGCCGCCAGAATGAAATATGCCGTGCTGAAGCCCTCACAGTTCGACGATCATGAAGTGATCGCACTCATTGAAAGCGTGCCCACCTACAACCGCGACACCACCTTCAACAACGAGCTGCAGCGCATATCGGACGCAGCTGCCAGAGGACGCGATGACAGAGGCAGGAAACCGGAAGCCGGGGGCGACACTATCTCTTTCGGCGACTTCAACTACATTCCATAAGAATTTTAAAATCTAAGACCTCATACAACAAAACGCGGACAGGTGAAGACCGCCGCACTAACCGATTCAACAAAGATGGAAACTAAATTCCAGATGGTCGCCAAGACCTTCCAGGGCCTTGAGGATGTGCTCAGCGAGGAGCTTATAGAACTCGGAGCCGAGAATGTGGAGACAGGTCTCCGCATGGTCACATTCGAGGGTGACAACGAGACGATGTATCGAGCCAACCTCTGCTGCCGCACGGCCCTGAGGATCCTGAAGCCTATCGTCAAGTTCACTGCCGAGACAACCGACGAGCTATACGACTACGTGCGCGACCTCGATTGGGAACAATTCATGACGGTCGACTCCACCTTCGCGATCGACTCCACCGTGAACAGCGCCGATTTCACCCATTCCAAGTTTGTGACCTACAGGGTGAAAGACGCTATCGCCGACCATTTCAACGACAAATATGGGAAACGGCCGTCGATACGTCTCTCCGGAGCCGACATCCAGCTCAACGTGCACATAGCCGACAACAGGGTCACCATATCGCTCGACTCCAGCGGCGAGCCTCTCTCGAAACGAGGCTACCGCACGGAATCGACCGATGCTCCCATCAACGAGGTGCTCGCCGCCGGCATAATCATGAAGACCGGCTGGAGGGGCGACTCCGACTTCGTCGATCCGATGTGTGGCTCCGGTACTTTCCTGGTGGAGGCAGCCCTTATCGCGGCCAACATAAACCCGGGCATCTACCGCGAGCATTTCGCTTTTGAGAAATGGCCGGATTTCGACCAGGAACTTTTCGAGGAGATATACAACGATGATTCCGCAGAGAGGGAATATGCCTATAAGATCTACGGCGGAGACATCGATCCGGAAGCTGTAGGCATAGCCAGGCGAAACATCAAGTCGGCGAGAGTCGACGACATGGTGGAACTTACCTGCAAGTCTGTGACGGAATGGACAGACAACGCGCCCGAGGGGATACTCGTCACCAATCCTCCCTATGGCGAGCGTCTGCGGCCCGAGAACATCAACATGCTCTACCGTAGCATCGGATCTACTCTGAAAACATATTTCACAGGCTGGCACGCCTGGATAATCGGATTCCGCGATGAGCAGTTTGCAGAGATCGGCCTCAAGCCATCTGTGAAGATACCGCTCCACAACGGTGCCCTGGAATGCAGCCTCCGTGAATATGTGCTTTTCGACGGCAAATACTCCGAATTCCGTGCCGAGGGCGGATCCGTAAGCGATCCGGATGCCAGAAAGGAACAGGGGCCGAAGAAAGTGCGGCATATATCCGACGATGACTGGGAACGTCAGGCACGCAAGTTTAACAGCGGTAAGGGTATGGCCGACGACCGCAAGAAAAAGAAAAATTTCAGCCGCGACGACCGCAAGCGCACCTACGACAGCGCTCCGCGCGGAGGATACAGCCGCGACATGGGCGACGATGCCGACGACAGAAACGACTTCGGTTATGAGGAACGTGAGGATGCCATACGGCAGAGAGGCGAGTCGAGGCCGTCATACGACCGCGACCGTAAGCCATATGATGCTGACCGTAAACCCTATGATCGCGACCGTAAGCCATATGACCGCGACCGTAAACCATATGACGCCGACCGCAAACCTTACGACCGCGACCGTAAGCCGTATGACCGCGACCGTAAGCCATATGACGCCGACCGAAAACCTTACGACCGCGACCGTAAGCCATATGACGCCGACCGTAAACCTTATGACCGCGACCGTAAGCCATATGACGCCGACCGAAAACCTTACGACCGCGACCGTAAACCGTATGACCGCGACCGCAAACCCTACGACCGCGACGACAGTCGCCGTTCAGGCGGCGTGAAATACGATCCTGCGAATTCCCGCGGACCCAGACTTCCAGAATCTTCGGAGACCATAATCAATTCCGTCCATATGCGTCAGCGCAAGGGATGGAAGAAACAGGAGGACGAGGATTGACAGCCTACAGAGGTATAGGAAAAGCCGGCATGGCGCTCGCTGCTGCTGTAGCGGGCGCCATGTGTGTGCTCTCTCTGCTCGCCGCGCCGGCCACACGCCTGTCGGGCGGACAGGGAATCTGCCTCCCGTCGCCAAATCTCTGGAATATACCCGGATTATGGTCGTGGGCAGGAAACGTCGCCACGATTGCGGTGATGGCCATTGGGGCCATGTTGCTCAACCGCCATTATAACTTCATACGGTCGACACAACCCGTGCTGCCCGCCATGTTTCTGGTGCTGACAGCCTCCAATCCGATAATCAATGAATATCTGTCGGCCTCGACACTCATCTGCGCCGTCAATCTCATTGCCCTGACCATACTGTTCAGCTGCTACAGGCAGGACAACGCCACCCAGCAGATGTTTGTGATAGCCACCCTCATCTCGGTGGGATCCATGTTCCAGTATGCATTCATCCCCTACATATTCGCCTACATTATCGGGGCTGTGGTGATGAAAGCGTTCAGGTTCAAGGAATTCCTCGCCACATGTATGGGGCTCATCGCTCCATACTGGGTAGGAGTAGGCATGGGCCTTATCGATGTGGGATGGTTCAGTATGCCGGAGTTCACGGATCTGTTCAACGGATATGCGCAGGCTCCTGAGTTATTCGCACTCATGCTCAGCGTCGGAACCGCCATCTTCGCCGGTCTTCTCTTAGGAGTGAACAACAGCATAAAGCTCTATGCCGGAAACTCAAAGGTAAACGCTCTCAATCTGGCCATCGACCTGGTGGGAATCGTGAGCATCATATGCGTCCTTATTGATTTCTCCAACATGCTGGCCTACCTCACCACGCTCTATCTCACAGTGGCTGTGCAGATAGCCAATCTATGTGCCCTCTGGCATTTCCGCAAGGAATGGCTGATAGTTTTTGTGCCGGCCGTGATCTACACAGGCTTCTTCATAGCTTTGCTCCTCACCTGACAGCTCTCCTCCCGCCCGCGGACGCACCAAATACCCCACTGATATGAAAATAATTATAGACAGTAAGATACCTTTCATAAAAGGAAGGATCGAGACAGCGGCCAGCCGTGCCGAGACCGATGTGGAGGTCCTGTATGTTGATCCTGCCGACATCACACGCGATGCCGTACGCGACGCTACGGCACTGATCATAAGGACGCGCACAAGATGCGACGCCGCGCTGCTCGGAGGCTCCGGAGTGCGTCTCGTGGTCACGGCAACGATAGGGACTGATCATATCGACCTTCAGTGGTGCGCGGACAACGGCATTGAGGTGCGCAACGCTGCCGGATGCAACGCTCCGGGAGTCGCGCAGTACGTATGGTCGGCGCTCCTGCGCCACGGATTTACCATTCCGGGAAGCACCATAGGGGTTGTCGGAGCAGGCAACGTCGGCTCGATAGTGGCTGAATGGGGGAAACGATTGGGAGCGCGCGTGCTCGTGTGCGATCCGCCGAGGCAACGCGCCGGATATGCAGACCATGACTACGTGAGCCTCCGAGAAGTGCTGTCGGAGTCAGACGCCGTCACTATCCACACACCTCTTACTCACGACGGTCTGGATCCCACCTACCATCTGGTGGGAGAGGAGGAACTCGACGCCATGCGTCACGGAGCTATCCTGATCAACACCTCGCGCGGACCGGTTGTAGACAACGAAGCCTGGAGCCGCCATATAGCCGCCGGAAAGGGGAGGGCCATAGTCGATGTCTGGGAAGGAGAGCCGGCCATAAGCCGCGGTCTGCTCGCAGAAGCCATGATTGCCACTCCGCACATCGCCGGCTATTCGTTCGAGGGGAAACAGAGGGCCACGAGGATGGCTCTCCGCGCCGCCGGAGAATGCCTCGGACTCGACATACCTCTCGACGGCCTATGCGGCGATTATGTGTCGCCTGGAGAAAATCTCAAGCCGGAGAACGCGGAGATAATCGTCAATTCTTATGATCCCGGTGTGGATGATGCCGCGCTGAGAGCCGATCCCGCCTCTTTCGAGCGTCTGCGCGGCGATTATGACTACCGCCACGAACCATTTATCAGACAGTGATGGCGGCAGGGAAGAAATATTATGTGGTCTTCGCCGGAAGGAATCCCGGTGTCTACGACGACTGGAACGACGCCCGCGAGCAGATCGAGGGGTTCGACGGAGCACGCTATAAAGGATATGGGTCGGCTGCGGAAGCGGCGCAGGCTTACAGGAAAGCTTCAGGAAAGAACGACGGCGATCTGGGCCGTTTCCTCGCCGGAGCAAGCCGGAGGGCGCTCCCTAAACCGGGGCAGCCCGACTATTTCACTAATCCGGAGGTGGATCTCGACGCCTGGGCCGTCGACGCCTCATGTCTGGGGAATCCGGGCCGTATGGAATATCAGGGAGTGGAACTGATGACAGGACGCACGCTCTTCCGCATCGGGCCCTTCGACGACGCCACCAACAACATAGGGGAATTCCTCGCCATAGTCCATGCCATGGCGCTGATGGCGAAGGAGGGGAAATACCACAATATATATTCCGATTCCGTCTCGGGGATGGCCTGGGCACGCACCCGCAAGGTGAAGACACAGCTGAAACCCACTCCCCGCAACGCCAAGGTATTCGAGCTTATGGCCAGGGCCGTGACGTGGCTCAACACCCATCAGTTCCCCGCCAAGGTCATGAAATGGCAAACCGAGAAGTGGGGGGAGATCCCTGCAGATTTCGGCAGGAAATGACACAGGGTGCCAAGACATCATCATTAGATATGAAGGAGACCGTACGCCGTAAGATAACCGAAGCCGGGGCATGCGCCGTGGGCTTCGCAAGAGCAGGTGCCGTCGACAGCCGTGCGGCCGCGGGATATGCCGTATGGATAGGGGAGGGATGCCATGCCGGGATGGATTATCTCGGCCGCCATATCCCCCTGAAGGCTGACACTGAGAGTGTGCTCCCCGGAGCCGCTACGGTGATCTGCGCTGCGTTCAGTTATGCGCCGGATAGGGTGCGTGACGCCGCGCTGCCTGTCATATCATGCTATGCCTACGGTCAGGACTATCATGACGTGATCCGCCGTCGGCTCACGCCGGTGATAGCCTGGATGAAAGACACGTGGGGAGGCGACTGGCGCATCTGCATAGATTCAGCGCCAGTGGCGGAGAGATACTGGGCCATGAGGAGCGGGATAGGGCGTCTCGCGCGCAACGGCTCGGTGATTGTCGATGGATTCGGTGGTATGTGTTTCCTCGCTGAGATACTCACAACCGTCAGCATGGAGCCCGATACTCCGTCCGACCGTGTTTGCGAGGGATGCGGAGCATGCGTCAGGGCCTGTCCTACGGGTGCGCTGCGCCATGATGGCACTGTCGATGCACGCCGTTGCCTCAACTATCTGACAATCGAGCACCGCGGCCCCTGGGAAGGGGAGATGCGGGAAGTGATGGAATCGGAAGCCGGGAAGAAAACCCTCTACGGATGCGACATCTGCCAGCACATCTGCCCCCATAACCAGGACATCCCTCCTACAGAAATCGAGGAATTCCATCTCCCTGACAAACTCGCGGCCCTGACAGCCGCCGACGTCATCGCAATGTCGCCTGCCGACTTCTCCCTCTTCTTCAAAGGCTCCCCCATAAAACGCGCCAAATACGAAGGCCTCCTCCGCAACGCCCGCAACACTCTATCCTCTGATTGACAGTCTCGCCACGCCGAAGGAATTATTATTTCTTCTCCTGTTTCTTCTTGTAGGAATCTGACCATTTCTGCAGACGGTCGTATTCCTTCTTGGTGAGGGTCATGAAGGAGCCATGCTGCGGAGCCTTCACGCCACGGATATCCTGCGGATCGCGGAAGTTACGCATATTCTCGTCGGCGGTACAGATACGGTAATGCTTCGGGTTGGAGGAGTATTCGATGTAGGCTATTTTCCAGTCTTTGTCACCGAATTGCTGGAACGCAGAGACACCCTCGCATTTCTTATTTCCCTCGAAGTCCACATAATCTTTTTCATCAGGCTCGCTCCAGGGGCCATGGAGGGTCGGCGCGGTAGAAGTGAAAATACCCGGGGTCCCTCCCTCTTTTTTTATCATCATGTGATAGAGGCCATCGGTCTTAAGATAGTTTATGTCTGCGTCGATTGTGGCATAACCCCAGTCGAAGAGAAGACGCGGCTTTGTGAGTTTCGTAAACGATTCATCTGCATAGGAATAATACATGCGGTCATATTTCTCCCCGTCCTCCGGATTCCAGAGGGAATAATATATCATGTAGCCACCTTTCTTACCGTCTTTCCACACATAATCCGGATCCCAGAAAATCTGGGGAGCCCAGACACGCACGATAGTGGAGTAATTCTTGTAAGGATCGGGCGATTCAGGATCGCAGAAAATCTCCGGACCCTTGCGGAAATCAAAAGTCTTTGATTCCCAATTTATGAGATCCTTGCTTTGGAGCAGGTCTATTCCATAATTATGCCATTTCTTGCTTTTGGCGACACACATATCGGTAGTCACCATCAGGTAGCCTTTGTCATCATGCTTGCGGGTGATGTATGCGTCGCGTGTACCCCCTTCGATACGTGCGTGCTCGGCAGGGTCGAACACCGGTTTGCCATCGATGAGATCATGGAAATTCAGGCCGTCGCGGCTCAGGGCGTAGGCTGTCCATTCCCCATCGCCGCTCATATGGCAGTAGAGGTAGCCGTAGTCGCCTTTCTGAAAGTTTTGAGCAAAAGAAGGCACTGGAGAAGCGGCTGCGAGAAGGATACAGATTTTCAGGATATTCGAGAAAAACAGTTTCATGTGTCAGAATTTTTAGGAATTATTCAATCGAGCATCGGCTATGAGCTATAATATGAATCCATAAAGGTAATTGTCACACTTAAAGCATAGTCACACTTTAAGTATGGGCCCATACATATCCGATTCTTCTGCAAATTTACAGTATTTTCACAACATATCCAATTCCCCGTTCAATAAGTTCGCTCAAGCCAACACAAGCGATCTGTTGACGTGCATCGATATGTGGAGCAGCACCTACCGGAGGTGTCAGCCTTTCTCCAGCTCGAGGTCGAGGAATTCTTCTAATGCGGGTTATCCGATGATGTGCCGGAGGATTGATTCGCCGTTTGAGTAGGGGTAGGGCAACAGGCAGGCCGCGGCTAACAGGGCGATGAACACTATCGCTATTATCGCGTTGCCCCATCGTATTAGTGACGGTGGGATCTCGCCGATGAGCCTGCGCACTTTCTCAGAGCGCAGCCCGATCTTGTCGTGGGTGTGGTTTGAGGTATCCATATTCTGTACTTAGTTTCCGAGTTCAAGCTGGTTCCTCACAAGGTTATAGTATGCCCCTTTCGCAGCGATCAGCGAGGCATGGTCGCCGGTCTCCACCACCTTGCCGCCGTCAATCACTATGATCTGGTCGGCATTCCTCACTGTTGAGAGCCTGTGGGCCACGACCACCACCGTCCTTCCCTTGTAGAATCCGTCAAGGTTCTCCACGATCTCACGCTCGTTCCTCGCGTCGAGCGAGTTCGTGGCCTCGTCGAGGAAGATGAACGCCGGATCCCTATAGACTGCCCTCGCTATCAGTATGCGCTGCTTCTGCCCCTGGCTCAGCCCCACGCCGTCCTTCCCCATCTTCGTGTCATAACGCAGCGGCAACGACATCACGTAGTCGTGGATACAGGCGATCCTCGCCGCCCTCTCCAGACGCTCCGCGTCCACCTCCCCGTCGCCCACGGCGATGTTGCGAGCTATAGACTCCGAGAAGATGACACCGTCCTGCATCACCACGCCGCACTGCCGCCGCCACCATCTCAGGCTGTATTCATCTATGGGCCTTCCCGCTATGGATATCGAGCCCGACATCACTGGATAATATCCCAGCATCAGCTTTATCAGCGTGGTCTTCCCGCTGCCCGAGGCTCCGACGATAGCTGTGACCTTCCCTTCCAGGATATTTAAAGAGACTCCCTCAAGGGTTTTCTTCAATGCGTGCGGGTCATATTTAAAGTCAATCCTATCAATATTGATTGATCTGTCAGCTGCAAATCCAGTCGCATTATTCCCTTTTGTCTCCTCGTTCCTCCCCTCGTGTATCTCGTTGATGCGCTCAAGCGAAATCTTGACGTCCTGCAGGGAGTAGATGAACGACATGAACTGCGCCACGGGGGAGTTGAGCTGACCGATGATATACTGCACGGCGAGCATGGCCCCAAGGGTCATCTGGCCGTCTATCACTGCTGTCGCGGCGAGAACCGTTATGATGATGTTCTTCACCTCGTTGATGAATATGGATCCGGCCTCCTGCGTCTGCTGGAGCCTGAGCGACTTCATCTGCACGGCGAAGAGGTCGGCCTGCGTGTCCTCCCATTCCCAGCGGCGGCGCCGCTCGCAGTCCTGCAGCTTTATCTCCTGCATCGAGGTTATGAACTGGTACGTGCGGTTCTGGTTCACGGCCTGCCGCTCGAAGAGTTCGTAGTCGAGTATCTTGCGGCGCCGCAGGAAGGAGGCTATCCAGAGCCCGTAGCAGAGGCTCCCCGCGGCGAAGACGGCGAAGATCAGGTGGTTGTAGACGAAGAGCACGGCCCCGAACACCAGGAAGCTGAGGAGGGTGAAGACGATGTTGAGCACCTGTCCGGTCAGGAAGTCCTGCACGCGCGAGTGGTCGCCGATGCGCTGCAGCAGGTCCCCCATCAGCTTTGTGTCGAAGAACGACATCGGCAGCCTGAGCAGCTTGATGAAGAAGTCGGAGACGAGCGAGATGTTGATGCGCATCGATATGTGGAGCAGCAGCCACCGGCGGATGAAGTCGGTGGCCGTGCGCCCGACGACGATCATCAGCTCCCCGAGCAGTATGAGCCATATCAGCCCTATGTCGCGGTGTCGGATCCCGAGGTCGACGATGGCCTGCGTCAGGAAGGGGAGTATGAGCTGCAGCACGCATCCCAGCAGAAGGCCGAGGATGATCTGGAGGAAATACTTCCGGTACTCCCTCAGATAGCCTAACAGGAACCGGAACGACCGCCGCTCGCCGGCCTGAGGTTCCGTGACTTTTCCGAAGCGTGGCGTCTTTTCGAAGAACATGGCCACGCCTTTCGAGTCCTCGCCGTGCCCTATGCTTCCCCAATGCCGCAGGAATTCGTCACGTGAGTAAGTGACGAGTCCTTTTCCCGGATCCGCCACATGGAACCGCCTTCCTCCGTGCGATACCCTGTGGAGCACGGTGAAATGTGTCTGGTTCCAATGTAATATGGAGGGTAACGGACTATCAATGAGCTCACGGATCCCCACCCGTCCCGACACGTTGTCGAGGCCGAGTTCCATGGCGGCCCGGGAGATGCCGAGCATGGAGACCCCTTCGGCCGTCGGACGGCATAACGTGTCAAGAAAAGCCGTTGAGTAGGGCACCCCGAAATGGCGGCACACCATGGCCAGGGCAGCCACTCCGCACTGCATGGAGTCCTTCTGCTTCACGAATGGGAATCGCATGGCCCGGAATCAGTCTTTAAGGATAGAGGAATTGCCGTATGCCGCACGCCCGAGCTCATTGTCCGGTTTTGTCTTTTTCCCGTATCCGAAATTGAATGAGGCTGTCAGAGTGCAACAGGCATGCCGGTCAATACCCCATTCTGTCCTCCGTACGTCATAGACAGGAGATAAAAGAATGCTCTCCCCGGTTTTCCATGAGGTACGGAAGATATTGTCGAGCGACAGGCCGACCGTCCAGGCCCCGTGGTACCATGACGCTCCCAGGGAATAGGCTGACGGGATCTTGCTTTTTGCTCCGGTGACCGGGGAGAGGGACCTCCTCGGGGAGTCATATTCGGCGCGGAGGCGGAAATCACCGGTCCTGCAGGTGGCGGAGAGGGTTCCGTAAAAGGCGTTTATCCCGCCGATGCGTGTCCCGGATGAGAAATATCTTTCCAGACCCATATTCCCGTTCAGGGAGAGTCTGCCGCCGAGGATATTGAGCGCCGCCGTGATCCGGGCGTCGATGTCGCGGAATTCACCGGCATTGCCGAATCTGCGCAGTATGCCGTCGCCATATGCGGAGTATTCCCTGAGGATACGGTCATAGTAGCATAAATATGTCACGGAGGGTGATATGGAGAATTTCTCAGTGGCATTCCAATTCCAGGATACATTCCCCGTAAGAGTTTTTTCTACCTTAAGGTCAGGATTCCCTGTCATGTATATGATCTCATCCTGTCTTATGGTATCCGGCGTGAATGCGCTGTACGACAAGCCGCCCTGCTTGTACTGGACGTATCCGGAGAGGGCGCTTTTGCCGAGTGTCAGGTTGAGGTTCATGCCGAGCACGGGTTTGAATTCCGTGTATCCCCCGTTTTTCCCGTCATGACGGGTGCGGTAGGAATTCACTTCCCCGCCGACAACGGTCATAAACCTGAGTTTGCTGAGGTTCAGGGTGTGGCTGAGCATGAGTGTGCCGCCAGGGAAATCATAGCGGTTCCGTCCCCTTCCCTGATAATAGTCCACCCTGTTCATGATGCCGTTGAAACCTGCGGTCAGTGTCAGGTTGTTCCTGTAACCCATCCATTTGGAGATAACCGCCATGATATTGTATGACAAGGCGTCCTCCCTCGCAAGGTTAATGATGTCTCCGGAGTGTGATGAATAGGCATTCCGGCTGTTGTTGTGCGAATAGTTCAGGTTGGTTACAATATTTAACGAGAGATATCTGGGAAATATGAAGTAATACATCGCACCCCAGCTGACAACGTTCGACTTCTCGGAGATGTTTCTGTCATAAGGTTCTCCGATGGCCGCGGGGGAGGATGGATATGTATTCGTCCCCGAAATTCTTGAGTGCGGTGTCCTGTCGTGGGAAAACCCCAGTGTATGGTTCATGATGAATTTCCGGGTCGTGTAGGTGATCCTTGCCGACAGGGGTGCGTTCCATTCGCGGGAACCGAAGTCATCCACGGATGTCGCTCTCCGCGTCTCCACACGTCCCCTGATTGTCTCCGTGTTGTCGGAGCCTCCCCTTGGGATGTCACGGTATGTGCCGCCGGCAAACAAGGAGAAAGCCAGTTTTTTCCTTACGAGGTGGTTGAATACTCCGACAGAGGTTAGGTTTCCGTTCAGGAAGCTTTCTTTTGCGGAGATTCTGGTGAATCCTCCGATCTCGTCACGCAGCACGAAATTCAGCACATGCGGATTCCCCTGGAAACGGGGATCTCTCGGATGGTCAAGAAGCTCCGCATATCTTATCATTGACGGGAGCATCCCCTGTATCTCCTGAGGGGTGGCGGCTATGCCGTTGATGAATATGGCACAACTCTCTCCGTTAGACATCCTTACCGTATTTGTGCCTTCATCGATGGCCAGCATGGAAAGGTTCATGTTTGAGATTACCTGTATGAGGTTTGATGCGAGCCTTTTCTGCTCGGGAAGGGGTGTAAGCCTGTAGGCGCCCGGAGCGGTCATCCTCACAGTCCTGGCGGTTACGGTCAGTTCCTTGAGCTCCGTATGTTTTCCCTCAGTTTCCGTGACAGTGTCCGGCGTCAGGGTGCATGGGGCGCCGTATACGCTGCTTATGCAGGAATAGAGCAATAGAATGGACAGGATTAGTTTCATTATCATTTACGGGATTTGGTGCATGATCATCATGGCAGCGTTTACAGTTCATGAATATGCGGCGGAGCGAACGCACAGCGCAAATCGGGAAAATCCCAGTTGTCATCTCCGTATGCCTTGAGAATATCCGGATAGCACTTGTTGGGGAAGGACTGGCATTTGTCATACAGTTCACATGTTCCGCAAGGACTCTTTACCCCGATACTATTTTGGGGGAATCTTGTAAGCCTTGATGCCTGGGCACCCTGCCATATCTCCTGTATGCTGTTATTGAGTATGTCACCAATTATAAAGCGTGGATTCCAGTACAACTGTTCACATATTGTGACTTTGCCGTCAGGAAGTATGACCATATGGGTTATGTTGGCAGAGCAGCGAGCGCCCGGGAAATCTTTAGAACCTGTGGTGGATTTATTATAGGATTCCTCCTTGCCTTTATCCAGAGATATTGTAAATTTAGATTTGCCCTCTGCCTCTTCGTACCATTTGTCAAGCTCCGACTTAAATTCTTTGTTGACTTTCCATTTATTATAATCAACAGAAGAATATAGGGATGGGAAACCGATACGTATGGTCCATCTGTTGAGATATCCGAGGGATGATAGGTATATTCTCATCTCCTCAAGGTTTGCGATGCTGGCAGTCTTTTTTGTCAGCACACTTGCAAGCTGCATGTGTATCCTGTTTTTTTCAAGCAGCTCTATTCCATGTTTTACATCATCGATATATGAAGGTTTTACTTTTAGTGTCTCACATAAGGTCTGCCGGTCAAGAGAATCAAGAGAAATCTGGATCATCACCGGGGGGTATTGTTTTAGGGTCTCTACAATTTCTTCGGTCATAGGCATTTTAGTAGATATCATGCCTGGCCACAAATCATATCGGTGAAGGAGATCGAGGATTCTCTTCCATTCCGGATGAAGGAAAAGTTCCCCTCCGGATAGGAATATGTCGCGTATGCCGCTGACCTTGGCATCGGCGATGAATCTTTCGATCTGTATTGAATCCATCCATTTTTTTGCATGATTTTTATTTGCATAGCAATACACGCAGTCTGTCACGCATCTGTCTGTGACCACCCATACCAGTCCTACGGGAGCAACGAATATCCTTTGGGTCTTGAGATCTACAGGAGGTGTATAAATGAAATCCTCTGCAGAGTATGATTTCATGGCAGTATGTGCTTTATCTGCAGTCCCCTCCGATTTTACGAGCAGTTTTGGGGGAAATTCGCTGATCTCTCCTTGAATTGTCGATGAAAAAGGGACTTCCTCATTGATAAATGAGTCAATAAGCTTTTGCGCGTTCTCTCTGTCGCATTGAAGAAAACTCTGGCAGATTTCATACGCCTTATCTATTTCTGTAGGTTTTGTAAAATATGACAGGAGCATTGTGTATACCGGATGTACCCGAGATATCCATCCCGAGATGCAGGGATCTCCGTCGGCGGATCTTTTCTCAAAGATGATTGATCTGTGTCTGTCATTCCTTAAGATATAAGATGAATTCAAATGTATCATGGATTTTATGGTTTTACAGTGCGGGAAGGTCTTGCAAGACCTTCCCGCACACTTGTTTCATTCGCTTAGTTGGTAGGTGTAGGGGTAGGGGTTGGGTCCTCGGGTCTTGGGGCAGGTGGCACCTCCGGAATATAAGCCATGGATCCGCATGTGTCACGGCTCTTGCATGCCGTCTCCGCGGAACTGGCGGGACACGCGTATGTACTGCACCCTGCCGGATTGTCAACTGTACCACCTTTGATTTCAGGATTTCAGCAACTTCTTCGATGCTGAGAATCTCCAAAGGCATTAAGTCATTAAATGTCTTCATATAACATTAATTTGGATAAGAAAAATGTGCCTCAACTTATCGGGGATTGGCTTCCACGCTTTTTACAGTTGTGTCTGTTTATCAAATTTATTGTTCGTGATATGTAAAGACACCATACCATGACTTGCCATTGATTGTGATGACAAGTGTGTATTCCGTGCCTTCCCGGAGTTCCGGCAGGATAAATGTGTCGGAGGAGGATGTCTCAGACCAGACGGTCTCTCCTTCTTCAAATACCTCGACTTCGATATCACCCGAATATGGATAATCAACGGTGAGCATATTCATGTCTATAGTGACTTTAGGAATATAGACAACAGATCTTTTTATAGGTGGTGTTTTCCCAAGATCTATAAAAGTGACAGGAATATCCCGGGGGGTAGCCCACGCCAGGAACACATTCATAAGAAATGCGACAAATAATGTATATCTCATACGTCTTGAATTTAGGAAATCGTTATAATTCGGTCGCAAAGATATAAACGAGGCCTTCCAAAATGCAATAAAATCGATTTACAAAAAATTCACATTTTGATTATCTAATTTAGAGAATATTTACATATATCTCATATAAATATGAAATATAGCAGATTACACACTAAAAAATATAACCGCAGCCGTCTCCTTTTAGAGTGACTGAATAAAATCCGTGAAATTTTTGAAATCGTTGTCAAGGGAAAGCTTTTTCAATAATCGGGATCTTGAATTGGCTATCGCGGATGGAGTCCTGTGGAAAATCTCGGCACAGTCCTTCTGTGATATTCCTATTTTTATAAGCATGGAATCTTTAAAAGCTCTTGAACCTAAATTAAGCTCAAGCAATCGCGACATAAAACGCGGATATAAATGTGTCAGTGATTTTTCAAGATTCTTGAAATCGTCTTCTGTAAGCCGGCAATTGCCATCGGCGATTCGATTGATTATTTCCTGAATGGTGGTTTTATACTTTAAAGAATCATTCTCAGAAATTTCACCTTCATTTATTTTTTTTAGTGAGGCCTCAAGCTGAGGTTCTATCTCCGCAAGTCTACTCTCCAACAAATTGTTTTTTTCTTTTAAGCCTGCCAGACTGCTACGAAGATTGCTGTTTGTTTTCTCATAATTGAGTTTGTCAGAGTCAGAATTCTTCTTATGTTTGATATATAATATAGAGGCAGCTATAAATAATGCTGAGAAACATACGATGATGAGCCAAGTAATGGAATGACTGTCATTTATCTTTTGTGAGAGCAAAGCATTTATATCTTCAAGTTCTGAGATATCCGCAAGTTCCTCAATTCCATTTAATGACAGAGACGCTTCATTGGCGGAGATGGTTTCCGCCACAGCCCTGTATTTTTCCGTGAATTCAAGAGCCTTTCCAATATTTCCATTAGATTGGTAGATTCTTGCAAGATTACGATATGCACTTCTACGTGAATATATATTATCGCTCTCAAGCATTTTCCTACATCGCTTCTCAAGATCAGCATGTTTCTGTGTCCTCTCATCAAATTCATTGAGTATAATAGAGATGGAAGCTATGCTGGAGCTGTCGGTATTAATGGAATAATTACCTATCAAAGAGTCTGCTTCGGCAAATCTGTCTGTCTCCCTTAAAAAATCTGCAATCTGAGTCATGAACACAGCTTGTGTCGTAGAGTCATCGCTACAGGCAACAATCGGTATAAACTTACGATATATATATTCTGCACTGTCTGTCTCACCTAAAGTCCTATATACAAATGCTTGGAAAAGAGCTGAATTAACATTAAGGGAATCGCCTGCCTCCTCTTCACATGCAATCTGCAGTTTTGTATGTATTAATGCGTTGGCATAAGCATGATGGTGTAAGAAAATACCCGCTATCTGTGCGTGTATGCGGCTTTCGAGATCGGGATCTTCTCCTTGGCCAAGGAGAGCGAGGGCTTGCTTGAAACAGCGCAGGGCATCGGCCGAACGACCGAGGTCGGAGTAGGTGCGTCCGGCATAGTAGAGCACTGTGGGATGAAGTTGCCTGTCGTGGTTCCCGTCGATGTAATACTCCAGCAGGGTCTTTATAACGCTGTCGGATGTGGCCACCACATATTTCCGGTCGCCGGCCTCCACACGCAGGAGCCGCGACCGCATCCTGTCGCTCTCCGGGAGGCGGGAGATGCGGTCGACAGAATCGAGGATGGCTATGGCGGAGTCGGGGGAGGCGGCCACGACCGAGCGGGCGCGACGGAGCATGTCGCCCGAAGGCGACGGCGCGCAGCCATGCACGGCGACGAGCACGAGAAACAATATGAGATATGGCAGACGAATAATTTTCATGTCATGTAAGTGTCAACTGCTTACGCCGCAAAATTACGAAAAAAACGTCATATTACAAAATCCACATGCAAAAGGAGCCTGCGATTACGGCACACGGTAATTTCGATTGAATCAGTGAATAATATTGATGGAATATGGGATGTTTTTATTAATTTTGCGGCATGCAATGGATATCCGACATATTCCTCACCCATTCGGCCATGCAGGCCGTGATAGTACTCTCGATAATCATCGCGTGCGGACTCGCTTTGGGCAAGCTGAGAGTGAAGGGTGTGTCGCTCGGAGTCACATTCGTCTTTTTCGCCGGAATCCTCGCAGGGCACTTAGGTCTGTCGATCGATCCTACCATACTGCATTACACCGAGAACCTCGGCCTCGTGCTCTTCGTCTACGAACTGGGCCTCAAGGTCGGTCCCGGATTCTTCAGTTCCTTCCGCAAGGGTGGGCTAAGCCTCAATCTCCTTGGTCTCGGCGTCATAGCGATAGGCACCGTAATGACCGTACTGATCTCCCTGCTCTTCGACATGCCGATAGGCGACGCCGTAGGCGTGATGTGCGGCGCCACAACCAACACCCCCGCACTCGGAGCCGCGCAACAGGCGCTGGGGCAGTTCGGCATTTCAGCCAACGGAGCCGCACTAAGCTGCGCCGTGACATATCCGTTGGGCGTCGTAGGCGTCATTCTCGCAATCATCGTGATACGCAAATGCTTCCTGCCTCCCGACATGCCGCTGTCGAAAGAGCGCGACGATGCCGACTCCACGTTCATAGCGGAGTTCAAGGTCTGCAATCCCGCCGTGGTTGGGATGTCGGTGAAGGAGATATCAGCCTTGAGTAAAACGAATTTTGTAATCTCACGCCTCTGGCGCGATGACAATGTCACGGTGCCCGACTCCGCCACGGTGCTTGAAGAGGACGACCATCTGTTGGTGATCACCACTCCGGCCGACTGCGCGAAACTGAAAGTGCTCTTCGGGGCCCAGGAACACCGCGACTGGAACCGCAAGGGGATAGACTGGAACTCAATCGACAACCGCCTCGTGTCGCGAAATCTGGTGGTGAGCCGGGTGTCGATCAACGGCAAGAAGCTCGGATCACTGCGCCTGCGCAACCAGTATCACATCAACATCAGCCGCGTGACGCGAAGCGGCATGCACCTCCTGGCCACCCGCGACCTCGTGCTACAGCTCGGCGACACCCTCACGGTGGTGGGAAGCGAGCACGACATCGACAAGGTGTCGCGCATATTGGGCAATACGGCCGTCAAGCTCAACGACCCCAATCTCGGAGCCATCTTCATAGGGATAGTGCTCGGACTTGTGGTCGGCTCCATACCGATCCTCATCCCCGGCATCTCCTCGCCGATAAAACTCGGACTTGCCGGAGGCCCCATCATCGTGGGGATTCTGATAGGAAGGTTCGGACCTCAGTTCAGACTCGTGACATATACCACCCACAGTGCCAACCTCATGCTGCGCGGCATCGGTCTGTCGCTCTATCTGGCCTGTCTCGGCCTCGATGCCGGAGCACAGTTCCTCGACACCATCATGCGTCAGGAGGGACTGCTGTGGATCCTGCTGGGCTTCATGCTGACGGTCGTTCCGGTGCTCATAATGGGGCTCGTGGCCATGCGCTGCCTCCACCTCGATTTCGGTCTCACCTGCGGCATGCTCTGCGGAAGCATGGCCAACCCCATGGCCCTGAACTATGCCAACGACATAGTGCCCGGCGACTACGCCACCGTCAGCTACGCCACGGTCTATCCCTTCTCGATGTTCTGCCGCGTAATCATCGCCCAGCTCCTCATCATCTGCATGCTCTGACCCGGCCCCTTCCCTGTCAAGCCTCCGCCGCATTATAGACTCCAGTCCGGATTTCCAGATAATGACTATTCCACCATTAATCAGGCGGGAAGAGATGGCGGGTGGCGGAGCGGGCGTCGCTGACTCCCCGGGCCGACGCCAAGGCATACCAATAGGCGGCTGTATGTATATCGGCAGGCATCGGCTTGTCGCCATAGAAAGACCTTATCACACCCGATTCCGTCTCGCCCCTCAGCGCATCCGGGAAAACATCGAGCATCTCGGCCACGAAGAACTGGGCGGAGGGCTGTCCGCGCAACGCGGCCTCCAGAAAGCAGGCCACCGACCGGTCGTGGTCATAATCAACACCATTGGCACGGGAATAAGCATCGCCAAGTATAGCCAGTGCGTCGGCATTCCCGTGGGCCGCAGCGTCGCGCAGCAGCGCGATCCCGATCTCCGGAGCATTGCGTGTGTAATAACGCCGCCCGAGACGCATAATGGAGTCGGCCGGGAGATCCTTCCAACGCCGCTCCATCATTGACAGCAACTTCAGACCGGCATCCCGCAGACCGCTCTCCAGAGCTTTTGAATACAGTTCCGCGGCCTTGAGAGTATCGGGGGGAGTGCCCAGTCCCTCCCTGTACATGTCGGCAAGCTGGCTCTGGCCCACAGGCAAGCCGGCGTCGGCGGCGACAGTGAACCATTCAAATGCTTTCCCGGTATCCTGCGCCACATATTCCCCCCGCAGCGAGAGATAGCCCATATTGTTGGCGGCACGCGCATCGCCGGCCTCAGCGGCCCGTCTTGTCCAGTAGAGAGCCGAGTCCACGTCGCGGCGCACACCCTCGCCACGGAAATAGCGGAATCCGGCATCGCTCTGTGCCGGCACGTAGCCGAGCCGCGCGGATTCAAGACAGAGCGCGGCGGCACGCGCGGAGTCGACAGCGATTGAATCGTAGCCGCTGTCGTGGAGCCGTGAGAGCTGATAGAGCGCACGCGCATCACCGGAGGCGGCACGCTCCGCGAGTCCGCGAAGCGACAGGCGCCGCCTGGTTATCCCTTCCGCCCCCGCGGCTGCCATAAGGAACACAGCTATCATCAAGAGCGCGAATATATGTTTCATTCGGTTCATCATTCATCAAATTGTCTGAATTCCCCTTTTTGCTCACCGGCACTTTCCTCCACGGCTCTCTCCGCCTCGCCGATATCCCGCTCCTCGCAGAAACGGAAATAATCGTCGAACGACCGCCCCTCGCGCAGAAGGATGCTGAAATCCTCCGCGCTGATCACTATCGGACGCACGGCAGACGGAAGACCGACGTCAGAGGCCGCCAGTGCCTTACGATAGCGCTCCACATCGCGGAGATCCCTGAAACCCTTTATGACCAGCAGTCCGATGTCGGAAAACGACATAGGCTCCAGATCGAAATCCCTCACCACAAAGGAGGAGAAATTGAATCTCGCCACCTCGTAGAGCACGAGATTGGCGTTGACCGAGTCGCGGGGGAAAGCGAGCACAAGACACTGCGGCGAGCCGGGGTCGCGGGAGAAATGGAGCGAGTCGGGCGCGGCCACGCCGGCGGAATCTGTGGCGAGGCGCGTCTGCCAGATGATGCCGCGGCTGTTGGACAGACCGGCGTGCGGCTCCATCCCCCGGTCAAGACGCCGGAGGATGCCAGAGGCCATGGGGGTCATGTCGGTGTCGGGCCACCGCACGAGCAATTCCCTCAGGCGATCGCGGAAACGCGATGTCTCACCCTCCGTGAGCGCCGAGAGGGCATCGATAAATATGAATTTCGGAAGGATGGGGGAGAGGGGATAGTCTGTCTCCATCTTTTCGGTCAGTTCCCTCACCTTTCTATTGTCATCGGCGAGATAAGCCGAATAGGCGTCGGCATACATCTCCTCCTGCACCTCATGCATGCGCCTGAGATTGCTGAAATAGGAGGGATCGGCCATAGCACGGCCATAGGGGCTGTCGGGAAAATCCGCGAGGATGCGGTCACGCCACTGCTCCGCGAGAGACTCGTCGTCTTCACGCACAGCCATCAGATACATGTTGTAATAGACATCAAGACGGTAGACATTGTCGGGATACTCTCTGTCGAGCCGCGAGAAAGCCATCCGCGCCGCGCGGTAATCACCGAGCCGGTCTTTCAGGATAAGACCCATGTTGTATAGCCCATCCTGCACTATCTCCCGGGCCGCACGGATCTGAGCCGGATCGGAGGGTATGCGGCTCATGTAATACTCGATCTCATGCGGATCGTCGGCCGCCGGCACACGGCGCACGCTGTCAGCCCGGCTCACATCGTCGGAGCCTACCTCAGAATCAGTCCCATCACTATGGTCATCGGCAAGGGTGAAGGTGTTTTTGTCGCGTCGGCGCCAGTCATCCTCAAGACGCCGGGCACCCCACCGGCGCTGGAACTCGGCACGTCCGGCCTCGCGCACCGCACGGTTGTAGAAATACCATGACTTGTCGGCTCCGGACATCGCAGGCACAACCGCAGGCGCCGCAATAGCCTTCCCAGCCTCCTTCTCCTCCATATCGGCCATAAACGCCTCGCGTGCCGCTTGCTCGCGCTCAGCCTTTTCCCTGGCCAGAAGTTCGTCTACCATGCGGCGGCACACCGCCAGCTGCTCTTCGCGCGGCATCCGGGCAAGACGCAGGAGGGAGTCCTGGAGCTCGACATTTCCGGCATATAAGGCAAGCTCGTCGAGCACGTCGCTGCGGAGTCTGATTTCCTTGTAGCCCGGATAGTTGTCGGGCAGAAGGGGAACTGCCTCGGCATAGCACGGTTGTGCCTCAACATATTCTCCGCGGCTGAAGAGTATGTTGCCAAGGGCGAGCCGGGCGAGGGCCCTGTCGATGCCCGACGACTCCGACCGCTCCACGGCGAGCCTGTAGTTGCGCATGGCATCAAGGGTGTCGGCGCGCGACATATAGAGATTGCCTATGGCGTAGTATATCCTGTCGAGAAGTGCCCGGTTGCGCTCGTAACGGGTCATCTTCCTGAGCGACTCCACCTCTTTCGTGATGTCTGTGCCCGGAAAGACCTCGCTCTCCTTTATCCTGGCGTTGAACTTCATGCTGTAGGGGGTCGAGATTCCGGACCCCGCTTTCCTGAATGCCTCGAATGCCTTTTCCCGCTCTCCGAGAGCGGCGTAGACCTGTCCTGTGAGAAACCACAGCCGATGTCCCTGACGTCCCTTGGTGGCCTCGGCCGCACGGACAAGGTAGGGGGCTGCCCCGGCATCGTCGGAAGCGCGCAGAAGACAATCGGCCATAGCCAGGTCGTAGAGACGCCGCAGTTGCGGATCAGTGAGATCCTTTTCCCTGACAGTATGGAGCACGTTCTCGGCCTCATAGACCAGATCAAGGGCACAATAGCAGAGGGCCTGCCGCAGCCGGGCCTCTGTCACGACCTCCGGCAGCCACCGGAAATGACGCGAGATATAGAGGAAGGTGGTGGCCGCGCCGGTGAAATCACCGTCGAGATACTGGGCTTCGCCCATCATCATCCAGGCATTGTGGAGAAACGGGTTGAATTCCTCACGCTCACGAAAAGCCTTCTCCTGGGCCGATGATCCCCTTCTGCGGGGTTTGCGGGTGATGGAATGGAGCTGTATGGCTTTCTGCATCTTCTCGATTGTACGCCGGAAATCACCGGCAGGCTGTGGCCGTCGGCTGTCGGCACGCGCCTCCGCGGGATGGACGGGGAGGCGCCGGGTGAAGTCGTCTTCATATGTGTCTTCCATCGTCGCCAATTGCTCCTTGAAATGCTCGGAGCCGTTGAAGTAGACGTTGTAGCGCGTGGTGAAGGCCTGCCAGTTGCGCGACAGGGGCGTGTTGCGCTTTGTCCCGCATCCCTGGAGAAGAAACGCGAGGCAGAGAAAAACAAGAGCCCTGAAGGCACGGCGGAGGCATGGATCCATAAATAAATAACGCACGGATAAGCCAAAAATTTGACATCCATCCCGATGCTGTCAATTTCAATATCCACACGACGATGACAAATATTGATGTGCCGACGCGGAACAATAGGCGGGGGAGAGACGTTCTATCTTAAAAATCCCCGCACCCGACGTGCATCCCTCAAGTCTCCACAGCAATGAAAACAAGACATCTGACCATAATAGCGCTACTTCTCTGCCTCATCCCTCTCTTCAGGGCCACGGCCGAGAGTCGCTCCGCATTTCCCCGTCAGCTCGACGGCACAATGATGCCCTATGATTTCACAGCTACCGACACGGCTGTGCCGTGGGGCCCGGAGCTAAAGCCTGTCTTTATAAACTATGTGGCGCGCCACGGCGCCCGCTTCCTCTCCTCCGAGCATAAAGTGGCGGCCCTTAGGAAAGAGCTTGCCGAAGCGGCCGTAAAAGAGACGCTGACTCCGCGAGGGGAGGCGTTCATGAAGCTTATCGCAGAGGTGGAGAGAGCCACAGCCGACAACTGGGGTTCGCTCAACGCCACCGGTATTATGGAGGAGGTGAATCTCGGAAAGGATATGGCCATGACCTGCCGGCAGCTACTGAAAGAGGGGAGGATAAGGGCCGAAGCCACCTATGTGCCACGTGTGGTGATGACCATGTATGAGTTCTGCCACGAGCTCGCCCGATATTCGGACCGGCTGGAGATAACCACATCCGAGGGGAGGCAGAACGACCGTCTGCTGCGTTTCTTCACCACCGACACCGCCTATATCACGTATCTTGACAAAGGGCCCTGGCTCACCGCATACGTGAATTTCTTCAGGAAGACCGTGCCCGCCGGGCCTGCCGCCGGGATGGTGAAAGGGATAACCGACACCCACCGTCTGCAGAAAATGACCATGGACGCCTACGGCATACTCCAGTCGCTTGCAGCCGCCGGTATAGAGGCCGATCCCTCGCGATGGTTCACGGAAGATGAATACCGCCTGTGCTGGGAAGCGGCCAACCTCAAGCATTATTACCAGCGCTCCGAAAGCCCTTTCTCCAGTATGCCGGCCATATCGGCCCGTCCGTTGCTCAAAGCTCTTCTTGAGAACACCGACAGCGTGGTGGAGTCGAGGAAACGGCTAAGGCTCGCCGAGACGGTAGGAGGGAAGAAAGACCCAGCACTCCCGCTTAGGGCAGCCCTTTATTTCGGGCATGCCGAGACAGTGATACCGCTGTTCTCCATCATGAGGCTGCCGGGCTGCTATGCGCCATTATGCAATCCCGACGACGTGGCGAAGAGATGGAAAGACTGGCAGGTGGCGCCTCTCGGAGCCAATCTGATGGTCGTATGCCTCGAAGACAGCGCCGGACGCCCGTTCGTGGCCATGCGCCTCAACGGGAAATGGATCGAGACCGGCGGACAGAAAGTGACAGGATGGCCGGAACTCCGCGGGATATGGGAAAACCTTTTGAAAAAATGAATTCACCAAAAACTACATATTATGGAAAGCACAGATAAATCAGTCGACGCCATATTCGCGGAAGCGAAAGAGGCAATCGCCGCCGACATGAAAGCCCGCGGCATAGGTGCTATAATCTGGGATAACGCCTCCGCAGGGTTCCACCAGATTCCGGAAATTCTCCATCACTCCGACAAGGATCCCGATAAGACAAGGGTGGCGCGGATCATGGGCTTGTATTGCTATGAAGGCACACTCTATGAGATCGAGGAAGACCGCGCCCCGGTAAAGTTTGACGACTTCTGGGATAAAGATACGGAAGCGGCTCCCACCGTCGTGACCCTCTCGGAGGATATAGCGGTCAAGGACCTCGGCGATCCGGAAAAAACAAAGGGATACACCACTCAGGGCACGCTCGAGGAATGGACGGTGATAGCGGATTGCTATTTCGAAGCACTCGACGAGGGATAGCATTTCCTGCAATAAGCATTTAAATAGCATATCTATAGGTGAGATCCGGAGCATTCAGTTCCAGATCCCGCCTTTTACGCATATAATAATATAATAATTACCGGAATAGCATATATCCGGCATACAGCGGACATATGCAATCGATTTCATCTACGCAGACACGTCATAGATATTTTAAATGCAAAAATCGTGCATTTTAACATTTAAAACGTTTGAATTTAACATTTAAGTTTAACAACAAATTGTTTTTATGACTAATTTTGCAGTAGATACTCCGCCAGATGCAAGCTGGAGGAGTGTTACCCAGAATTCAAGATTATTCTGAGGTACCTACAAATACAAGTTGATAACTGCTTATAAAAGCGATTACGTCATTACAAAGGTTGTGAAACCATAGAATAAATTGCTTTTTACGAAACATTGGCAGCCTTCTTGTGAAAGAAGCAGCCTGTCTCCGGGATTGATACCTCGGAGATCCGTTTCACAGATTAATACTTGAATTTTGGTTATGGAGGGATGATGCCTTTGTGAAATGGCACCGTCCCTTTCCTTATAATAGGTAAAGGTTAAAGAGTAAAGGTTAAAGAGTAAAGGTTAAAGTGTTAAAGATTAAAGGTTAAAGATTAAAGGGTAAAGGGTAAAGGGTAAAGTGTTAAAGATTAAAGGTTAAAGATTAAAGGGTAAAGGGTAAAGTGTTAAAGATTAAAGGTTAAAGATTAAAGGGTAAAGATTAAAGGGTAAAGGGTAAAGTATTAAAAGTTGACAGGTTAAAGAAGGAGAGGTAAGGTTAAAGGGGAGGGAGAGAAGAGAATAATGCAGGTCATTGAGCCGGATGGCATTACCGTGCTACGGCTGAAAGCCGTAGTCTTCCCCGACCTTCCTTCTAAACCCTCAACTTCAACCTTTAATACTTTAATCTTTAGCCTTTAATTCTTTAACCTTTAATTCTTTAACCTTTAACAGGAAATACGACTGAAAAGCGCGTCAGCCCGTCGGGATCGGTGCGCAGGGAGAACTCGCAATGATGCTTGTGGAGCACATCGCTCACAAAGAGAAGGCCCAGCCCACGTCCATCGGCCTTTGTCGAGAAGAAGGGGATGAACAGTTTTCCCTGCGTGATCCTGTCTATACCGGCGCCGTTGTCGGCCACAATGAAACCACACGGTGACGCCTCAACCGAGATGACCACCTCCCCGTCATGACCGACACTCTCCACGGCATTCTTCACCAGATTGATCAGCACCTGCTCCATAAGCACCTGATCGAGCATGACCTCCACCGGCCGCTCCGATGGCCTGAACACAAGTCTTATGCCACATCCGGCACACATAGACTCGAGAAGGCTCAGCGAATCGCCTACAAACACGTTGAGATCCGTGAGCACCGTCACAGCCTCAGGTATCTTCACCATATCGGCGAAGGAAGTTATGAAAGAGCTCATCGTCCGACAGCGTGCCAGGCATACATCGAGCGCCTCACGATGCTCCACGTTGTCTGAGGTCATCTTGATAGAGTCGAGTATCGAGGCCACTCCTCCCATGGAATTATTGACTTCATGCGACATCATGCGGATCACCTTCTCATAAGCCCTCTTCTCCGCCTTCACCACCTCATGGGTGAGATGGTCGATAAGCAGGAAAGGGTGCGCCACGCCTTTGTCCATGAACGTCAGACGCGAGCAGTGGTAGATCTTCGAGTCCCCGAGCCTGACAGTCTCCCCCTTCCCGGCAGGAAGCGCCAGAAGGGCCTCAGAAAGCGCACTACCCAGATCCTCCAGCCTTCTCCCGGCCAGGCTTTTACCCGGCGCCTCACCCAGAAACCTCACGGCCGCCGGGTTGGCTCTGACTATTCTGTCGCCCATACCTAAGATCACGATTCCCATAGGAGAGGTATCGATCAGGAGATCAAGGAAATGGTTCTGCTCCCGCAGATGCAATTCCTCATCCTTGAGCCGGGCCATCATTTCGTTGAACATGAACACTATCCTGTCGGCCTCATGCTGTCCCACAGGTTTCAGCCGGCTGCTCAGATCATTCTTATAGAGCGAGTCGATATTGCCCGATATGGTGTCGAGCGGTCTCACCAGTCTCACATAAAAGACGTAGAGCATGATGAGACACAGAATCATTACCCCTTCGGAGATATAGAAAGCAGGCCCCTGCATATCAAGGGTATGATATATCAGCGAGCCTGAGGCTGCGGTCAGAAGCATCCCCAACGCGATAAAGAGCCAGTTGCGTCTCATGTCGTCAATCCGTATTTCTCGATGCGCCGGTAGAGCGACTGGCGCGATATGCCGAGAGCCTCCGCCGCCAGCGACACATTGCCGCCGCAGCGCCGCAATGCCAGCTTGATCGCGTTCAGCTCAATCTCATCGAGGCTCGATCCTATGGGAAGTGTCTCCATGGAATTTCCCGACAGCGTGGCGGCGTTGGCAAAATCGGTCGTGTCAAGACATTCCCCGGACGACATCAGCAGGGTACGCTCCACAAGATTCTTGAGCTCGCGGATATTGCCGGGATAGGGGAGACGGCCAAGATAGGAGAGGGCTTCGGGGGTGATGCGGGGCACCGCGCAGCCGTTGTCGCGGCAGAACCGGGCGGCGAAATGCCTCACAAGGGCCGGGATGTCGCCGGGACGTTCTCGTAATGGGGGAAGAGTGACGGTGATAAGGTTTATACGGTAGAAAAGATCCTCGCGGAAAGTGCCTTGCCTCACCATCTCGGAGAGGTCGGCGTTGGTGGCGCACACCACCCTTATGTCGACTTTCCTCGGGCGGCTCTCACCAAGCACCTCGAAAGTATGTTCCTGAAGCACCCTTAGCAGCTTCACCTGAGAATTAAGGTCGAGCTCTCCGATCTCGTCAAGGAAGATCGTGCCCTTGTCGGCCACGGAGAAGCGTCCCTCGCGGTCAGCGATGGCTCCTGTGAAAGCCCCTTTCCTATGGCCGAACATCTCGCTCTCGAAAAGGGAGCGGGAGATACCTCCGAGGTTCACCTTCACGAACGGCGCCTTGCGGCGCTGGCTGTTGATGTGCAGGGTCTCGGCCACGAGCTCCTTCCCCGTGCCGTTCTCTCCCATTATCAGGACAGGAGCGTTTGTCGCGGCAATCCTCTCCACGGTGTCGAGCACCTGCCTGAGCGCCTGACTGTCGCCTATGATGCGCGAACGGTCGAAAGAGGATGGTGAAGCCTTCTCCTGCCCATCCGACAAAGCCAGAACGGCCTTGATCCTCTCCAGCAGGATACGGTTGTCCCAGGGCTTCGTTATGAAGTCTACGGCACCCGATTTCACACCCTCCACGGCAAGCGGTATGCTCCCCCAGGCTGTCATGAGTATCACCGGCGTTTCCGGCTGAAACACTTTTATCTGCTTCAGGAGCGTCAGACCCTCGTTGCCCGAAGTTGAGTGTGTGAAATTCATATCAAGAAGCACGAGCTGCGGTTTCACCGCGCGCACCACGTCGATCGCCTCCGCGGGAGAGGCGACAGCCTTCACATCATGGCCGCTGTGGCGCAGCAGCATCGTGAGCGAGACCCGGATCGCATTGTCGTCGTCAACAATCAATATCATGCCTCAAAATTAATCAAAACTTTCTTCATATCAATGCACAAGTCATAATTCATAATGCATGACCTTCCTCTCAATTCACAATTCACCATGCATAATGCATTATGCATGATTTATAATTCAATAATTTATAATCATTACGCCCGCGACTTAACCTGCTCCCGGCCAGCCGGGATCATGACCTTCAGAGACCCGGCCTGTTATCAGATACAAAGGCTCAGCCGGGGTTTTACGCGACACCCTGAAGATCATACGCCGCGTATGGCCAGGCACAAGTCATAAGCCAATACATTATCCCTTATAAACCGAGAACTAACCGGCCACACGCAGCGAATAATCCCCATGCCGGGAACCTGTCAAGTCACGAGCTTAATGATTATAAATTACCGAATTACAAATCACTAAATTATTGAATTACAAATTACTGAATTACAAATTACCAGATTATGCATTATGTATTATGAATTATGCATTATGAACTATGCCTCGCCGAAAGGTTATTCATCTCTAAGCGCCACCGCAGGATCTATCTTCATGGCCCTCCATGCCGGGATAGAGATGCCGAGGGCGATCATAAGGGCGATCAGCAGATAGGTGACGCCTCCGCAAATAAGAAGTCTCCCCCATTCGAGATATTCCCCTTCATAATATTGGTTGAGCTCGGCGTGGGCTATGTTGAGGTCGGCGAGCAATGCCACAGGGGTGGCGATCGTGAGAAGCACAAGACCCTCGCTTATGAGCAGCCTGAATATATCTCCCTTCGTGGCTCCGCTCACCAGACGTATGGCTATGTCGCGTGAGCGCTGACGCGTGCGGAACCAGAACGTGCCCAGCAATCCGAGGAAAATGTTGACCAGGAGGAATGCCATGATGAAGATCATGTTGCGTATCTGTGTCTCCGTGCCGTGCTGATGGGCCTCCCGGACATCGTCAAACGACTCCACGTTTGTGATGAACAGATTCCCCGCGCGCAGCTGAGTGTCGGCATCTGCCATGAGAGCCTCTATGAAGCCTTCGTCCATGTTAGCCTTCACCCTGACTGAGAATTCACCTCCCACTCCAAAATAAGAGCGCGGTATGCCGGAGACAACCGTCCGGTTCATCTCTCCCTGCATATAGTCGTTGTAGCGCACGGGCACTATGGAGGCACCTACCGTCGCCGGATGCGCCGTGTCATAGTCGAGCACTATCTTGCGTCCCACGTATTCGGTCATCGGCCGCGGATTGTCAGTGCTGAAGTGGAGAAGGTTGTCGCTCACGAGCACATCACCGCGTTTGATGATCTCACCCAGTTCTTCCGGGGTCTCCCCCTTCATCCCTCTCCAACGGAACACCTTCGGGAATTCAGGAGATACGCGGCGACATATCACGTATCCTGCCGAAAATATAGAATCGACAAGATACCGCACTCCCGAATTGCTTCCGTTGTAGGGGGTGGAATTCATGGAGAGCGAGGCGGCCTCGACCTCCGGACGCAGCTCTATGCGCCGGCGCAGCTCCTCGTAATCCTCATATAGTTTCTCCCCATCACGGTCGGGGACGTAGTCTGAATCCTGCTCCGTGAGATGTCCGGTAGAGATTCGGTAGCAATGACTGATGTCGAATCCGCGAGGTTGGTTGTAGACCGAGCCTGTCACAAACAGATAGTCGATGATATACCAGAGCACTATGCTTATCACCGCCAGCTCCACCACCAGCCAGATGTTGGAACGCCATTCATTCTTAACCTGTTTTATCAATTTCTGATCCATGTCTGCTGTTGTTTTAGTGTTATTACTGACGGCCCTTGAGAGCGTTGACCACATCCGTGCGTGAGGCACGCCAGGCAGGGATGCCGGTGCTCAGCACGTTCAGCACGAAGCAGAAGAGCAGGGCCCAGAAGAATGTGGAGGGGCTGAGGAGCACCGAGATGTCGATCGTCGGCTCGGCCGAGAAGTAGGGATTGGCGAAAAGAAATGAACTGAAGAAGTAGGCGAAAGCGGCGCTCAGGAGCCAGCCTATCATGCCGGCGATGACAGTCACCACAAGGTTTTCCCAAAGTATCTGACAGAAAAGTGTACTGCGGCGAGCGCCAAAGGCGCGTCGCACACCAATCTCTTCTACCCTCTGGCGCAGACGGCTCTCTGTCATGCCATTCATATTCATGGCCGGCACAATCAGGAGAATCAGATAGACGATCAGACGCCGGCGGCGGTCTCCCTCCACATCCGGTTCGAGATTGGAGCTTTTGGATATTGAGTCCTTCTCCTGGGTATACGGACGGTTGCGGGTAATGAATTTCCAGCCCTCACTGCGCATACCCTTGTTCATCTCCTCCACTCTCTTCTCATATTCGTCACGGATTGTGTTGAAATCATCTTTGGATCGGGCAAGCAGCGTCACAGAGCAATTGCCCATCCGTCCGTTCATCCACGTATACTTGAAAGCAGGCGTCGTGCTCAGAGGCACCCACATATCCGCATAGGCGTGGTCGGCCAGGGTAGACACATCTTTCACCACTCCGGCCACCCGGTAGGGGCGATAGTTGACCGTAAACGACTGACCCACCACATCGGTCGACCCGAATATGCGGCGAGCGGAAGATGCGCTCAACACCGCCAGAGGGGAGGCGGCCTCAAAATCAGCCTGAGTGTATGGTTTTCCGGAGATGAACGAGAAATCGAATACTTTCCAGAAATTCCCGTCAGTACCCAGACCCTGAAGTCCAACTGAAGGACGTCCCGGGACAGCGGCAACAACGCTGCCTGCCTGAGAGGTATAAATAGTCACGGCTTCCGGAGTCTTAAGCCGCCCGAACTGCTCCATGGCTGTCTCATAGCTTATCGCGCCGTTATTTTGATAGAAATTGTCTGAGGCCGGTTTGTCATCGAGATTCGTGGTCATGCTCCCTGCGAGGGCGTGCAGGAAACGGTCGCGGTTGCTCTCAGGGGAGAAAGGCACCACCTTCACGTCCTGAATCATCACCACCACCATGATGAGGAAGATCGACAGGGCGGTGCCGGTTATGGCTATCACGCTCAGCATCCGCTGCGAGCGCAGCTGGCCGAACGTCTGCCGTGTTATGTCGAGTATCATATGCAGTCTCTTCTTAATTGTCGGTAATCGGTCATCACATCACTATCCGGCCGTCGAACATCCGGATTATACGGTCGGTCATCCCGGCCTGCTCTTCGTTGTGGGTCACCATCACTATCGTGCGGCCATCCTCCTTGTTGAGGCGGTGGAGGAGTTCCATCACCTCGGCTCCCATCTTCGAGTCGAGGTTGCCGGTAGGCTCGTCGGCAAGGATTATCTCCGGATTGCCGGCTATGGCCCTCGCTATGGCCACACGCTGGCACTGGCCGCCGGAAAGCTGCGAGGGCATATGGTTGACGCGGTGGCGCAGGTCTACCCTTCCGAGCACCGCCAGGGCCATCTCCCTGCGCTCCTTGGCGCCCATCCGGCGGTAGAGCAGGGGTATCTCCACATTGTCGACCACGTTGAGTGAGGGGATAAGGTGGAAACTCTGGAACACGAAGCCCAGTTTTCCGTTGCGGAAACGGGAGAGGGCGCTGTCGTTGAAAGAAGCCGACGATATGCCGTCGATTGTCACCGTGCCCGAAGTGGGGGCATCGAGAAGGCCGATGATGTTGAGAAGCGTCGACTTTCCGCATCCCGAAGGACCCATGATGCTGACGAACTCACCCTTCTCGACCGAGATGTTGACATTCTCGAGAGCCGTTGTTTCGACCTTGTCCGTGCGGTAGATTTTGTTCACTCCGCTAAGTTCTATGATTGCCATATCTGTGTTTGGTTTATGTGTGCCATTGTTGTCGTGGAGCGGCATCCGCTGTGGAGCCGTGTCCGTCAGGACTACAGACATGGAGCGTGCCAAAAACTTAAACTGCTGCATATCAACAATCCGCGATTTTCATACTGTCCGATAACGGACAATTCTGTTCCCATTCGCGATAATTACCGGATCGCAGCCGGGCGCATAAACAGCAAAGGCACGCCGTCGGGCGTGCCTTTGTGTATGAATCATTCTATCGGGAAGACAGGAGACTATCAACGCATCTCCGAGTAGGGGAAACGGTCCTGGTCGGTGTAGTCGAGGTTCTCGCCTCCCATGCCCCAGATAAACATGTAGTTGCTTGTGCCGGCGGCGCAGTGGATGCTCCATTCGGGAGAGATCACGGCCTGCTCGGGATCGAGCCAGATAAGGCGGTTCTCCTTGGGCTCTCCCATGATGTGGCAGATGCGGTTGCCGGGAGTGAGGTTGAAATAGTAATAAGCCTCCACGCGGCGGTCGTGGGTGTGAGCCGGCATAGTGTTCCATACAGAGCCCTCTTTGAGCTCCGTCAGACCCATCTGAAGCTCGCAGGGGCCCTCCTCCAGCACATTGTTGACGATGAGCTGGTTGATGACACGGTCGTTGCTCTCGGCAAGCGATCCGGCCTTGATCTGGTTGGCCTTGATGCTACCCTTGCGGCCGTCGATGGTGATGAGCTGCGTCTTATAGTGCTTATGGGCGCGTGTGGAGTTGATGTAGAACTTGGCGGGATTCTGCGCATCCTTGCTGCGGAAGGTCACCTTCTTGTTCCCCTGGCCCACATAGAGGGCATCCTTGAAGTGGAGCTCATAGTCCTTGCCGTCTACGTTAACTATGCCGTCGCCACCGGTGTTGATCACCCCGAGCTCACGGCGCTCCAGGAAATACTCTGCCTTGAGCTCGTTGAATGTCTCGAGCTCAACGGTCTTGGCCACAGGCATGACGCCGCCGAAGATCAGGCGGTCATACATCGTATAGGTGAGATTGATCTTGTCGGCTTCCATCACCTTGGGCATCATGAAGCGTGAGCGGAGCTGCTCGTTGTCGTAGTGCTTCACGTCGTCGGGATGGCAGGCGCGGAGAATCTGGTAGCTCGTCTGGGCCTGCATGGCAACGCAGGCGCCGAGCATGAGGATTGATGCAAATAGTTTTTTCATTATTCTGTTGTTTTTACTGTTTTCTTATCATTCAGTGGTCTGGATACGGTCGGAGCCGGCCTTGACCATTGCTTTCTGGTTGCGGACAATGAGGATACGGTTCCACACGGCCATGCCAAGGGTCAGAATCACGAGGATGCCGGCGCCTATCCATTTGAGATTGATGGAGCACTGATAGATCATCCATGCCAGAGGACTGGAGGCGAAGTCGAGCGCGCCACCCTCGAAGCCGGCGGGTATGGCCACGGCGGCGTCGCCTGTAGCCTCAAACACGTCGTGGGCGGCCAGCGTGAAGGCCGGAGCGATGTTGGTCACCATATATAGGCCGAGCACAAGCACCACAAGGCCGACGATGAAGGTCTTCACCACGCTCCCTTTAGTGAAGGGAAGCACGAGGGGGAAGAGATAGAACATTCCGGCCAGCGACGCCAACGGCAGGAACTGGTTGCCGGGAAGCGCCACTGCAAGAAGAAGAGCCACCGGGATAAGCAGGATTGAGGCCACAAGAGTGGTGGGATGACCGATGACAAGCGCGGGGCTCATACCGATGTTAAGACCGTCGGCACCTTTGAACTTGCGGGCTATGAGCTGGCGTGTGGCCTCGGAGATAGGTTTCAGTCCCTCGATGAAGAGAACGGTCACACGGGGGATAAGTTCCATGACGGCACCCATCTTGATGCCGAGTCCGAGGATGTAGGGAATCTTGTCGACAATCTCCTGAGCGCTCGTACACGTGAGGCAGCCTATACCGACACCCACGATGACGCCAAGGAACAGGGGCTCGCCGAGCACTCCGAATTTCTTCTTGAGGCCCTCGGCGTCAATCTCCAGGCGGTTCATGCCCGGGATCTTGTCGAGCACCCAGTTTATGCCTATCGCGAACGGCACGAAACCGGCGCAGAAAGGCTGGGGAATAGAGATGCCGTCCATACCGTTGTAGAAATTCTGGAATTTCTTGGCTGTCATGTCGGCGATCACAAGGGTGATGATATAGCAGACTATGGCGGCGAAGAAGCCCCAGGCAAGCGAATCACTTGCAAAGAACACCACGGCGCCTATAAAGGCGAAATGCCAGTAGTTCCAGAGATCGATGTTGACCGTGCGCGTGGTCTTGGTGAAGAGCATGAGCAGGTTAACTCCGAGACACACGGGGATTATGAAGGCTCCGACGGCCGTGTTGTAAGCCACTGAGGCGGCTGCGGGCCAGCCCATGTCGAAGACTTTGAGCTGGAGGTCGTAGATCTCCACCACGGTATTGAGCGCCGGGCCCAGAGCCGAGGTGAGGAGGGCCGTGACGATGGAGAGGCCGATGAAGCCGACTCCTACTTTGAGGCCTGATTTGAGCGAGTCGCCGAATTTTATGCCTATGCAGAGGCCGAGGATCGTGAAGATCACCGGCATCATGACGGCGGCGCCAAGCCCTATGATATATTTGAAAACTTCTTCCATGTGAAGAAAGGAAAGTAAAGGTTAAAGATGAAAGGTTAAAGGTTAAAGGTTAAAGGTTAAAGATAATAGGTTAAAGGTTAAAGGTTAGAGGTTAAAGATAAAAGGTGACGGGAGAAAGAGTATAAGGTATTTCCTTAAGCTCCTTAAGCTCCTTAAACTCCCTAAGCTCCCTAAATTCCTTAAATTCCCTAAACTCCTTAAACTCCTTAAAAAATTATCTTACGGAGACGCGGAGAGGGTGGCGCAGGCAGTCCTTCTTATGGCGGAGGGCTTTCTTCCATTCCTCCATCGTGGGCATCCCCCCTTTGCTCCAGCCTGACCCCCAGTAATAGCTGAAGGGTTTGCCGTTCTCCACGGTTGTCTTGAGCACGGCGTGTCCCACGGCGTCGCCCACGGGTTCGGCAAGAGGCAGATATACCGGCTCAGCGTCGTCAGCTGCCACGGTGCCGACAAATATGATGCCGTTTCCGGCCTCGGCATTCTCCGTCAGGTCGGCATATGCCGTAATACCATTGGCGGAGTCAAGCTCATATCCTTTCGGATTCTGGCGGTGAACCACCTGTCCGGCCACCATCTGCCGGGGTTCGGTAAGGCCGTGGTAAGTCACGTCCGTACGGTTGAGCCAGTCGCCTGCGTCAAGGGTTATGACACGCTCCTCGGCGGCGGGAATCCCTTTCTCGGCAGTCATCGGCGGATAAAGCAGACGCACCTGGAAGCGCAGCGGACCCTGTTCGAGAATCTCAAATTCAGAATAGGCCCACGGATAGAGAATCGAGCCGTCGGCATCAAGCAGCGCGTTTGTTCCCCCGCCGAGCGTCGGACCGACGGTATAGACGTCCATTCCGTCGCCGTGATCGCGATGGAAGGATATATTCTTACGGTTGTTGAGAATGTAGCGTTTCTCCAGTACGAGATCTGGCACGGATTTGGTCCATATGTCATAGCCGAACGCGCGCTCGCCGTTCTTCTGAAGCTTCGGGCCATATGCGCGGTATGCCCCGCGTTCGTTCTCCCAGGTCATGTCGTCGGCACGCTCGCGGAAAAGACGTCCGTAGACCTTGGGGGCGACCGCGGCGGGAACTCCCTCCTCGGTGTGGAACACGGCTGAATCGCCCGCGGCGATAGTGACAGGGAATATTATCTTGCCGTCGTGGGTCTTCTGCCAGGGCACTTCGTTCCCCTTGCTGTCGCGGAGTATGAAGAAGGGCGTTCCTATGCGGTTTTTCACGGCACTTTCGTCAACCTCCACGATCTCGTCGGTGCGCTGGAAATCTCCCGGGTTATAAACAGAGATTTCCACAGTCTCCGCCTGTGCGGCGAGCACACAGGCGAAGGCCATGGTAATCGTTGATCTACGCATTTGTATCAAAATGTCGGTATTATAATCGTTCTGGAATCAAGACTCTGCCACTCCGTCACTGGGGCTGCTTGCCGATGTAGGCGAGGATACCGCCGTCTACATAGAGCACATGGCCGTTGACGAAGTTCGAGGCATCGGAGGCAAGGAATACTGCCGGGCCCATGAGGTCTTCCGGAGTGCCCCAGCGTCCTGCCGGAGTCTTGGCGATGATGAACTGGTCGAAAGGATGGCGGCTGCCGTCGGGTTGGATCTCGCGGAGAGGAGCCGTCTGAGGTGTGGCGATATAGCCGGGGCCGATGCCGTTGCACTGGATGTTGGCCTCCCCATATTCGGAGCAGATATTGCGGGTGAGCATCTTCAGGCCGCCCTTGGCTGCGGCGTAGGCGGATACCGTCTCGCGTCCGAGCTCGCTCATCATCGAGCAGATGTTGATGATCTTGCCGTGGCCTTTCTTGATCATGCCGGGGATCACTGCCTTCGACACGATGAAGGGGGCCACAAGGTCGATATCAACTACGAGGCGGAAGTCCTTGACATCCATCTCGGTCATGGGCGTACGGCGGATGATGCCGGCGTTGTTCACCAGAATATCGACAGTGCCGTATTTCTTCTCGATATCGGCAACCATGGCCTTGACGCCCTCTTCGTCGGTCACGTCGCAGAAATAGCTGTCGGCGTCGATACCGGCCTCTTTATAGTTCTGGGCGCCCATTTCAAGAGCCTCCTTGGTGTTGGCGTTATAGATGATCTTCGCGCCGGCGGCGGCGAATGCCTTGGCGATTGCGAAACCGATGCCGTAGACCGCGCCTGTGATCAGGGCGACTTTCCCTTCAAGGGAGAACATTTTTTCCATTGTCTGTAGGTTTTAGATTTTTTGTTCAAGACGTGCGTTCTGACATGTCTTTCTAAATATTATTCGTATTCATTGGCAAATATACTCAGTCTGAACCGTATTTTCCAATGAAAAATCACAAAATAGGGAGAAAAAAGCCATTTTCACCCCTCAATTGGTCTATTTTCAAACATGCGTGAGGTAGATCGTCCTCAAGCCACCTTTATTTTTCCAGATAGCGCACATATTCGCATGCCGCGAGCAGAAAAGCCCCCACTCCGAAGTCGGCCGTGGAGTTTCTGTCCACCACCTGACCGGGTATGGCCTTCTCGCCGATCGGCTGCACATAGCCTATGCTGCCGTCCTGCTGCAGCGCCGTGCCACGCAGATAGTTCCAGCCTTTCTTGGCCGCGTCCTCATATTTAGCCCCCTTCAGATAGCCGTTGTTGAGCCCCCAGAGCAGACCATAGGTGAAGAAAGCCGTGCCGCTTGTCTCCGGGCCGGGAGCATGTTCCGGGTCGAGCATCGACCTGGTCCAGTAGCCGCCGGGCTGCTGTGAGGCTACCACGGCATCGGCCAGACGGCGGTATTTCGTCTCAAAGAAATCGCGGTGGCCGTAGTCGGCGGGAAGGTCGGCCAGGACCTTGGCCAGACCCGCGAGCACCCATCCGTCGCCACGGGCCCAGAAATCCTTCTTGCCGTTGACGCTCTTGTGCTTGGGCCACACGTATTTGCCGTCGCGGAAATAGAGCCCTGTCTCATTGTCGAGCATGATGCTGTCGCTCACCAGGATATAATCATAGAGCTTATCGAGATATTTCTGGTTGCCCGTTATCTTGTATAGCTTCGTCATGACGGGCATCACCATATATAATCCGTCGGCCCACCACCAATAGTCGTTATGAGGGGTGTTCATCTCATATTCCATCACCTCCCGAGCCCTTTTTATGCGGTTTTCCTCCTGTTTGACGTTGTAAAGGTCGGCATACGTCTGGAAGCATATCTGCCAGTCGCCGAAGAGCACATGGTCGTCGGTTTCACCGTAGTTGTATTTCCATTTGGAGCGGTCGTCTCCTTTAGCCCCTTTCCACTGGTTATGGTCGGCCCATGCGAGGGAGTAATCGAGATACTCAGGCTTTCCCGTGAGTTTATACGCCTCCATGTTGCCGGTGTGGTAGGCGGCGACATGCCAGAAAGACCATGCCTCGGGTTTGTGGGTGGTCTGCCAGTGGGTGTTTACCTTGTCGATGATGTTGCGCACCTGCGAGGCCTCCTTGGCCTGGCGAGGAGTTGCCGCCATTGCGGAGACGGTGAGCGTCAGCGCCGCGCCGCACGCGAGCAGAAGTCTGGAGATTGAGTTCATGTCAGGTTACTGTATTGGTATATGATTGTTGTTATTTTCTGAACGTTCTCCGGCTGGATATTATTATAATATCAGCGGGAGTATGCAGTATCCGGGCGTCAGTTTGACAGGAATGGACACATCATTGCTGCTTCCCGTGATAGTTTCGGATATATTGCGACGGAGCGACTCCGAATTCTTTCTTGAAAAGACGCCGGAAATGCCCCAGATCGTTGAAGCCGCTTTCATACGCGGCGTCGGAGACCGTGCATCCCTTCTCCTGAAGCAAACGTATGGTGTGGTTGAGCCTTACTTTCTGGATGAACTCGTTGCCGGAGATCCCCGTAAGCCCCTTTATCTTGCGGTAGAAGGTGCTGTGGGTCATGTTCATCCTGTCGAGTATGAACGACAGGTCAAGCTGCGGGCTGGAGATGTTGTCTTCCACGATCTTCGTGAGTGTCTGGAGAAACTCGCGGTCGAACCGGCCGAGGGCGGAGAGCTCCGGAAGCGGGGTTGACGCCACGCTTTCCGTGTCGGCAGAAGGATGGCCCGCCACCTCTGCCGACCCGACGCCCTGCCGGAGCTGGGCGGCCAGCGCGTCCTTCATTCTCTGTCGCGTCTCGAGGATGTTACTTAGGCGGCTATGGAGAAGTTTCGCGGAGAATGGCTTTGTCAGATATGAGTCGGCTCCGTGGAGATACCCCTTCTCTTTGTCGGAGATAGAGTCTTTGGCAGTGAGCAGAACCACAGGGATATGGCTCGTGAGGATATTCCCCTTCAGCTTCCTGAGCATCGTGATTCCATCCATGACTGGCATCATGACGTCGGTCACTATTATGTCGGGATTCTCTTTCAGAGCCGTCTCGAGCCCCTCCATGCCATCGGCCGCCTCCACCACATTGTAATCGTCGCAGAGCGACTTGCATATATATTGCCGTATGTCGGGATTGTCTTCGACCAGCAGCACCTTGGGACGGTTGTCGGCATTTTCCGCTTCCTCCGTATCTTCCGCATCCGCCGCACTTTCGTCAGAGTCATTGTGGAGAGCGTCCGGATAGATGTTGCCTGTGAGTATCCTGAAGCGGAACGTGGCACCCTCCCCGGGCTTGCTCTCCACCTCCAGCTCACCTCCGTGAAGCTCCGTGAGCGACTTCACGAGCGCCAGCCCTATGCCTGTGCCGGAGGCCTGATGCTTACCCTTGGCCTGGTAATAACGGTCGAATATATGAGGCAACGCGTCGGCTTCTATGCCGTAGCCCGTGTCGGCCACCGTGATCTCGGCATATTCCAGGCCATTGATATCCCGCTCTTTGAGAGAAAGCGTGATCCGGCCCGCGGGGGTATATTTCACCGCGTTGCTCAGAAGGTTGTTGAGCACCGTGGTGATCACATCCGTGTCGAAATAGATATCATCTGTCATCTTGTCGACATCTATCACAAACTCTACTTTCTCATTGCGGTTAAGCTCCTTGTAACGCAGACCGATCTCGGTGACGAAGCTGCCAAGGTCGCGGCGGCTCACTGTCAACGTGCGGTTCTGGGTCTCCGTCTTGCGGAACTCGAGTATCTGATTGATCAGATTGAGAAGCTGCAGTGAACTGTTGTGGATCACCGCGATCTTCCCCTTGTAGGCCGGGGGGAGTTTCCGGTCGGTCATCAGATCCTCAAGCGGGCCGAGAATCAGCGTCAGGGGAGTGCGGAGCTCATGGGTGATATTGGTATAGAAACGCAAGCGTTCCTCGTTGAGTTCCTGCTGGTTCTGATTCTTCTTGCGTTCTATTTCCAGTGAGCCGTGATAGTTCAGACGGCGTTTGTAGAACTTTATCCATATCAGAATGCCGGCTATCACTATCGCGATATAGACAAGTGTGGCCCACCAGCTCTTCCAGAAGGGGGGAGCGATATTTATCCCCACCGACGCCATGTTGGCGTTGTCCCATTTCTGGTTTGGCAGACGCGACCTTACCTTGAAAGTATATTTGCCCGGAGGGAGATTGCGGTATGTGATTTCATTCGTTTTCATGGGTTGGCTCCACCCCGGATCCATACCCTCGAGCATCACCGAATATTCAATAGATTTGGAATAAGCGAAATCGGGAGTAGTGAATACAATCCTCACCGACGAATTGTCATATCCCGTCTTGATCTCATTCATCGGTGGCCAGACGCGCCGGTCGGCTGTGGCATTCCCTTCCGCTGCCGCGGAGCACTCCACGATCACCGCCGCCCCCGGATTTCTCGACATCCTGACAATCTCGGGGTCGAACATGCAGGCACCCTGGATCCCCCCGAACACGAGGACTCCCTCCGGCCCTACACAGACAGCCCTGTCGTTGAAATTCGACAGCGCGAGTTCCTGGCCTGACTCAAACGACAGGAAGCTTCCCTGACTGTTGTCGAACATGTGCAATCCGTTGTCTGACGACACCCATATATTCCCGCTCCTGTCTTGTGTGATGCCACGGAAATTCTGGCCGCTCTTTTGCGACGGGGCGAGATAGCGGGTTATCTTTATAATACCCCCCCCAATCTTGCCGCTGCGACGTAGGCTCGCTATCCCACCCTTGTTGAGCACCCATACGCGGCCATGCGAATCAAGGCACATCCCCTTCATCATCCCCCCTTTGAAATGGTTCGCGTCTATATGCGCCATTCTGGAGAGGGTTCTGTCGAAGATAAATATCGAGTTGCCGAGGGTAGAGACCCACAAAGTGCCGTCCAGATGCCGGAAAACACCGCTGACGGAGAGTCCGCGTATCGCGGCGCTAACCTTGTCCATGCGTGAGGCTTTGCCGTCGCGATAGCACCATAGCCCCTGTGAGGTGCCTATGAGGGTGCCAAGCTCCGGATCATTGTAGATCACGTTGATGCCGAGGTCTTTTTTGCCGAGATCCACGCGCGACATGGCTCCTGAATCGCGGTTGAGTCGCAGAAGGCCGTCATCGTAAAGCCCGACAAGGATATCCTCGCCCGAGCGTCCCAATGCCGTGACCCTGGAATAAGTCAGCCCGAGTTCCCTGGGGAAACTGATGACGCGATACACATTGTCGCCGTCGAAAAGGCCTATGGAATTGGTGGCGCCGAGCAATATCGTGCCGTCGGTATCGGTGAAGGTAGACCATATCACGGTGTTGTCGAGTCCCTTTGTGGGAGAGTCGAAATAGGGGATATGGCGGAAAGGAGACTGCGCATGGCTGATGAACTCAAGGCCGGCGCCGTAATTGGCAACCCATATGTTTCCATCCCTGTCTTCGAAAACGGAATGTATGTTGCCGTTGGAGATGCCTCTGGCATCTTGCTTGACGTTGTGGTTGGAGAAACTGATAACGCCGCGAAGCACGGCGCCCGGATCGGCAGGGTTGAAGATGCTGACGTTACCCATGTCGCAACCGGCCCATATCAGGCCGTCGCTGTCTTCGGAGAGGGAAAACACGCGGTCGCTCGACAGGGAGGCGGGATCGGAATCGTTATGAGAGAAATTAAGAAACGTGCCGCTCTCCGGCAGGAAGAGGGTCAGGCCATGGTTGGTGGCGAACCATATATTGCGGTGCAGGTCGACAAGGATGTCATTCACACGCCCCTCGGGCATTGCCTCGCATCCGGGCAGCCCGGGGCTGTAGTTTCTGGCCGTACGCTTCTTTAGGTCGATTATTGATATGCCGTTTTCCGTATGGCCTACCACAAGATGACCGTTGCCGTCGTCGGCAGCTGTCGTGAATGAGTCGGGGAGGCCTGGGATATCGGCCACGGAGAGGACATCGCATTTGCCGTCGGAGCCGACATGCGTGATGGTCGTGTAATGGTTCACGATCCATACGCCACCATCGGACGCGGGGGCGATATCCGATATATTGTAGGTCAACGCCTCCTGGGGAAGAGCCGGATCGATGAATGATCCCGTCAGGAGGTCGAGACATGATAATCCGCTTTTGGTGCCTATCCACAGACGGTCTTTCTCCTCGTCATAGCGGATAGAGGTAAGGGTGTTCCCGGCCATGCCGGGGATATCGTCCGAATACCGGGTAAACGAATGGCCGTCGAAACGGTGCAGACCCGCCTCGGATGCTATCCAGATTATACCCCGCCGGTCTTGCGCGATGTCGGTGACATAGTTCGACATGAGGCCCTGGCGGCGTCCGAAACGTTCGGCTGTGCCGAAGTCGGTGGCGCTCATGCCCAGCCATGCCGAAAGGCATAGGGTCAATGTGAGTATTACCCTGACATGATGACAGCGTCGGGAAGTGGGAGTATATCGGGATCTCATAAATTAAGAGTTGAGAGTGTGTTAACAAATTCACAATGCATAATGCACAATGCATGATGCATGATGAGCGATGTGTGATTTCGGTTGATTGATCTCCGACCGGTCTGACTGGTCTGACTGGTCTGCCTGGTCTGAAAACCAAAAACCGGAAACCGAAAGAGAAAGGGAGGGGCCTGAGCCCCTCCCCCCCGAATCGGAAGTCCCGGCTTACAAACGGTACATTTCCGTGTTAAAGTTACAAATATATTTCCATTGCGCCAAATCTGCGCGATGATTCTCAATAATTGGTCTCGTCGGCAACGGCCTCCTCCCAGTTGGTGAACATGGGCACGCTGGCGTCATAGCCGTCGTAGCCGTAGTTCTGGCGCAGCTTGGCGCCGATGTTGGCGGTTATCACCGAGTTGGGTACGGGCCAGAAGAGGTTACGCTTGTCTATCTGATAGTTGAGGGTCATCTTCGACAGGATAGGACCGCGGTTGAAGATGTTGTAGTGCAGGCAGCGCTGATACCAGTAGCTTCCGCCGCTCAGGTCGGTGCCGCTCTGCTTGTCCCAGTTGTCGAGGGAGTAGGTGTTGCCCCACTCGTCCGGTTTGCCGCTGCGGGCGAGACACCAGGAGATACGGGTCAGCTCGGGCTGGCGCCACTCCTCCATGTAGAGCTCACGGCCGCGCTCGTCGGCGATATCGCCGATGGTGACGGTGGTGAACATCTTCTTGGCATTGGCGCGCTTGCGGATCACGTTGACATCCTGTGCGGCGCCGGCGGCGTTACCCTGGTAGAACTTGGCCTCGGCGCGGAGAAGGTAGGTCTCGGCGAGACGGAAGAGATACATGTTGCCGTTGGAACAGGTCGAACCCTTGGTAGCGCCGTTAAACTGGTTGGCCCACCAGTTCTCCTCGGCGATCTGGTCGAGGATATACATCTTCCAGAGGGGGATGGGATACCAGCTGCGGATCGTGTCGTTGCAGAGGAGCTGACCGGCCTTGATGGTGGTCTCACCCTTGTCGTTGACATAGTCCTCGGTGGCGTAGAGACGCATATGCTGGCCATAGAAGGGGGAGTTGGGGCGGTTGTAGGTCAGGTCTTCCATCTCCACCCAGTTGCCCATCTCGCGGTTGTGGCGCAGGTCCTGGGTATCCTCCTCGCCATCCTGATACCAGATGGTGGAGTTGTAGTGGTAGGAGGTGCGGAAGCAGCCGATGCCGCGGCCGAGCACGCGAAGCCAGTCCTTGTCGCTCGAGTAGTTGCCGTCTCCACGTGAGAAATTGTAGGTCGGCGAACCGAGTCCCGAGGGATCCATGATGTCGCCGTTGCTCCAGTGTACGCCGAGCGCACGCATCGTAAGATACTGCGTGAAGTTCTCGTCGTGGTAGTTGAGGATCGGGAGGATAGTCTCCTTGTTGGCGGGGTTCACGATGTTCTGTCCGCGCATGAGGTCCCACATCACGTTGCGCTTCACTTCCCATGTCTCCTCGTTGCCGGAGGGTACGAACTCGCCGAACGGCTCAGTCATCAGCGCAAGGCCATGGTTGTCGATAAGGTCGGTGGCCATCGCCTCCGCCTTGGCGAACTCGCCTACAGCCAGGTAGCACTTGATGAGAAGCTGCATGCAGGCCTCCTGGTTCACGGCGCCCCAGTAGGGCATATCCTTCTGTCTGGGCACATGCTGCACGGCGAACTCAAGGTCGTGGACGAGCATCTGGAAGATCGCCTCCTTAGAAGTGGAGGTATAGTTCTGCTTCGGCACTGAGATGATCTTAGTGATCAGAGGTATGTCGCCGAAGAGAAGTACCATGTGGTAGTATTTGTAGGCTCTGTGGAAATAGGCGCGCCCCTTGTATTCGTCGCGTGTCTTATCGTCGAGCCCTGCCACCTGATCCACGTAGGAGAGCACGGTGTTGGCGAACTTGATGCCGTTGCACGACTCATTGTAGAAACGGATCATGGCGTTTCCGTCGCCACCACCTGCCATACCCTGTGTCGGGGAAATCTTGTTGGCGAAGTCGTCCATGAATCCACCGCCCATGTCGGTCTTTGCATAGAGACCCATGTCGGTCATGAAATAGACGGATGCGATCGGAAGCACATTGCCGTTGCCGTCCATGAGCATTGTCTTGTAGTGGAGGTCACACTGGGCGAGCGCCGACTGCAGGCCGGCCTCCGTGGTGTAGGTCTTCCCTGGCTCGAAGAAGGAGAGGGGATCCTGGGCGAGGAAACTGTCGGAGCATCCGGTGAAAGCCGAGACCGCCGCAACCGCCGAGAAGGCCTTTATGAGGTTTGATTTCTTGAATATCATGATGTTTTTTCTGTTTAATTGATTAGAAGGTTACGTTCACGCCGAAGTTGAATGTGCGGCGTGCGAGACCGCCTGTCTCGGGATCGCCGTATTCCCAGCCGGAGATGGTGCAGACATTGTTGCATCCGGCTGTGAAACGCACTTTCTCAAGCATGATCTGGCGTGTCCATTTCTGGGGAAGTGTATATCCGACCGTGATGTTGTCGAGGCGCACGAAGTTGCGGTTGTATAGCTTGTTGACACCGCCGGCAAGACCCGTGTTCGGGCCGACAGCCATGAGGCGGCAGTAATCATTGGTCGGGTTGTCGGGAGTCCAGTATTCCTTCGCCGGAAGGTTGTTGGCGTTGGTCACCTGTGAGCCGCCGTTGTCCTGGTTCAGCCAATAGCCTGCGGTGCTCTTGTGCCCCATGTAGGAATAGAGGGAGAAGGAGAATGTGAGGTCTTTCCAGAGAACGAACTCGTTGCGGATGTTCCAGTAGATCGGCGGATTGGTGGTGCCGAGATATACCTTATCCTTGTCGTTGTAGACAGGCACGCGGGTGCCGTCTTCGAGAATCTTGTCATCTTCGGTATAGTTGTTCTTCACTTTCGGGTCACCCGGTTTCTGACCCACAAGAGCCGCGGCTGCGATGTCGGCGGGAGTATTCTGCCATACGCCGTCGCTCTCATAATACCAGATCTCACCTATAGGATGACCGATATACCAACCGTTGGAGGTATCGTCGCGCTCCACGCCGTTCTCGTCATAATCGTAGTAGATATGGTTGATGCGGTTGCGGTTGTAGGAGAAACCTGCGGTTGTGGTCCAGGTGAAGTTCTCCCTATCCATGTTGAGCGACGAGAGGGAGATCTCGAAGCCGCTGTTCTGCACCTCGCCGAGGTTGGCGGCGATGGAGCCGAAGCCGGTGAACGACGGCAGACGCTGCGACATGATCATATCCTTGGTCTTCTTGAAATACCAGTCGATCGAACCGGTCAGACGGTTGTTGAGCACTCCGAAATCAAGACCTACGTTGAAAGCCTCCGTGCGCTCCCAGCGGAGGTTGGGGGCTGCCAGACGATCCATGTAGAGGCTCTTGACCACTGTGGAGTTGCCGTTGTTGTAGTAGACCATCGATCCGCCGATCTGAAGGTTGGCAAGGGTTTTGTAGACGTCGCCGAAGTCACGGTTACCGTTCGTACCCCAGGATAAGCGCAGCTTGGCGTTGTCGAGCCAGTCGCGTGTGCTCTCCATGAATTTCTCGTCGGAGAAATTCCAGCCGAGACCTACGGAGCCGAAGTTACCCCAGATGTTGTTCGCGCCGAAGCCGGAGAAACCGTCGCGACGGAACGATGCGGTGATCATGTAGCGGTTGTCGTAGCTGTAGAACACACGGCCGAGATAAGAGGAGGCGGTGTAGTGGTCGTCGTATGTGCTGAAGTTACTCTGCGATTTGTTGGCGCCGGAAGTCCAGTGGAAACCGAGCACATCGGTCGGGGAGATGTTGCGGGCCTCGATGCGGTCTTTCCAGGTCTTGTGGTCCTCAGCCTCCTGAACGAGGGTGACGGTGAAATGATGCACATCATTAAACTCCTTGTCCCAGGTGAGTGTGTTGTTGAGGTTCCACTCGAAAAACTTCTTATGCTCACGGTTCACGCCGCGGTCAGCTGCCGATGCATTAGGCAGGTCGGCGCTCATGTGGTAGAAGTCGTGGAACCACTGGTAGCGCGGCGAGATGTTGAACTGGTAGGTGAAGCCGAAGGGGAGGTTAAGCTTGGCATTGAAGATCGTGTTGAGGTTGGTGTAGCCCTTGTCAAGATCGTAATACTGACGGTCGAAGAAATAGTTGTAGCCGCCGTTGGTGACTTTACCGGTCATAGGATACTGCTCGTAAGAGCCGTCCTCGCGGTACATCGATGCATAGGGGGAGTTGCGGAGCATGTTCGCGTCCCAGTAGTTGGAGCCGAGCGATACCTGGATATCGCCGTCGCTGCGATCCTGGAAGTTGATGTTGGCGCCGAGCTCGAGCCAGTCGGTAACCTTGGCGTTCAGTTTGGCGCTCGCGCGGAATGCCTCATATTCGTTACCTCTGACAGCACCCTCGTTCCTCATGTAGCCGGCCGAGAGATAATAGTTGATATGGTCGGTGGCTCCGGAGAGGCTCACGTTATAGTCCTGGTTGAAGCCTGTGCGGAAGGTGGCGTCATTCCAGTCGTAATACTTCCCTGCGAGGAAGTTCTGGTATACAAGATCGGCGTTGTTCATCTCCAGGCGGCGTGCGTAGAGAGAAAGCGCCGTATCCTCATTGGAGGGACCGAAACCTGCGGCGCCGGTGTTGTTCATCCAGGCATTGCGGTCGCTCTCCGACATACCCATCGGGTTGTTGAAGTAGCCCTGCGGATAAGCGAGCTGACCATCTTTGTTCTTGACGTTATAGTAGCCGTAGAGGCCGTTGTCGCCCTTGTCGTAGGTGTAGTTCATCATGTAGTAGTCCTCACGGTAGCGCATGTATTCATCCACATTCATGTAGTCGCGGTAGGCGCTCTTGCTTGAGACTCCGAAGTTTGCGGTCAGGGTCACTTTCGGTTTCCCTGTCTTTCCTTTCTTGGTGGTGATGATGATGACGCCGGCGGCCGCGCGCGCACCGTAGATGGCGGCGGAGGAGGCATCCTTGAGGATGTCGATCTGGCCGATGTCGTCGGGGTTGATCTCGGAGAGCTCACCGAAGAAGGGCATGCCGTCGAGCACGATCATAGGGCTGACGTTGGTGCCGAGCGAGTTCTCGCCACGGAGCTTGATCGAGGCGCTCTGACCCTTTGCCGAAGCATCGTAGCCGATCTGAAGGCCGGGGGTGCCGCGGAGAAGATCCTGCACTGAGCCGGGATTCTGGTCGGCGATCTTGTCGGGGTTGATCTGCGTCACCGCGCCCGTCAGGTCTTTCTTACGCATGGTGCCGTAGCCGACAACCACCACATCCTCAAGCACGGCCGAATTGATTTCGAGCGTGATCCTGAGATCGTTGGTTGAGGGACCGACCTTGATTGTCTGAGACTTATATCCGATATAGGATACAAGGATGGTCTGGCCGTCGGCCGCCTTAAGCTGGAAATTGCCGTCGATGTCGGTACTTACACCGATCGATGTTCCTTCCACTTGCACGGTGGCGCCTATGAGGGCCTCACCCGTCTCATCCAGCACGACGCCTTTTATCAGACGTCCTTCCGGAGCTGCCATGGCACTGAGCGCGAAGAGCTGCACAATGACGAGGCAGAATGCGAAAATTGTTTTTTTCATCTGGTTTAAGTTAGTTATTATGATTTTATGGTTCTACTGTCTTCCCTCTGCAGGGAAGGTTGGGGGTTGAAACTAAAAACATTCCTAATTACCTTGAGCTTTTCATATCTGACGACTTATCTTCCGGCGCCCCGCGCCGATATTCATGACCTGAGTTTTCATCCGGGGAGAGAGGCGGCATCCGTGGCAACGCGGCCTCCTCGGTTCCGACGGCAAAATTAGGCAGCAGCGCACGATCTGTAAAGTGGCATTTATTGCAAAATAAGGTGGCTGATTGTTCACATGAACAATCAGCCACCTATCTGAATAAAAAGTCTATATAAGAGCGAAATCGCTCATTTATAGTCCATTCTAATTATTAATTCGTTTGAAGGTCAGCGGGTAGTAAGCCTGCCGCCGCCATCCATCACTTTATTTTCCGGCCTGCTGTCTCAGCAGATCGCGGATCTCGGTGAGGAGCACCTCCTCCTTGGTCGGCGCGGGTTCGGGAGCGGGAGCCGGCTCCTCCTCCTTCTTCTTGAATTTCATTACAACCCGTATGGCCACGAAGATGGAGAACGCGATTATGAAGAAATCGACGATATTCATGATGAAGGTGCCGTAGTTGATGGCCACCTCCTCAACAGCGGCCACACCGTCGGCGGTGGCCGGGGTGCCCTCCTTGATCACATATTTGAGATTCTCGTAGCCCGATCCCCCCGTCACCAGGGAGATGACAGGCATGATGATATCGTTGACCAGCGACGACACGATCTTGCCGAACGCGCCGCCGACGATTACGCCGACTGCCATGTCGACCACGTTTCCCTTAAGGGCGAACGCCTTGAAATCCTCGATGAATTTTCCCATAAAAAATGCTTTTAAATATACTTAAAACGATTCGTAATGCGAAACTACAGAAAAAAACGCTAAAATCAGCAATTTTGCAGTATTAAAAACATGATGCCGTTAAAAAACGTTCAAAACTGCTTGACATACCGATTTTTTTTTATAATTTTGCATTGTTAAAACATACGGGCTCCCGCCCCGGGCAGGTCATGAGGTGTTTTAGGTTCTCACAGACTGGCAACCCGCTTCTATATAAAGGAATAAAGACAGATATTTTATAAAAATATTAGCAACCCAAACAACTGATTAAGCAATGACAAAGATTGGTATCAACGGCTTCGGCCGTATCGGACGCTTCGTGTTCCGTGCCTCCACAAAGAGAGACGACATTGAGGTAGTTGCCATCAACGACCTCCTTCCTGTTGACTACATGGCTTACATGCTCAAGTATGACACAATGCATGGCCGTTTCGACGGAACAGTAGACTACGATATGGAGAAGAGCCTCCTGATCGTCAATGGCAAGGCTATCCGCGTGACCGCTTGCAAGAACCCCGCAGAGATCGCTTGGGGCGAGGTTGGCGCTGAGTACGTGGTTGAGTCAACCGGTCTCTTCCTTACTAAGGAGAAAGCACAGGCACACATCGAGGCTGGTGCCAAATATGTGGTTATGTCCGCTCCCTCCAAAGACGACACCCCGATGTTCGTATGCGGTGTGAACGCTGACACTTATGCCGGCCAGCAGTTCGTTTCCAACGCTTCCTGCACAACCAACTGCCTCGCTCCTATCGCCAAGGTGCTCAACGACAAGTTCGGCATCAAGGAAGGCCTCATGACTACCGTTCACTCCACAACCGCTACACAGAAGACTGTCGACGGTCCTTCTATGAAAGACTGGCGCGGTGGCCGTGCTGCTTCCGGCAACATCATCCCCTCTTCTACCGGCGCTGCCAAGGCTGTGGGCAAAGTTATCCCCGAGCTCAACGGCAAACTCACCGGCATCTCGATGCGTGTCCCCACTCTCGACGTTTCTGTTGTCGACCTGACCTGCAACCTCGAGAAGCCCGCTACTAAGGAGCAGATCTGCGCCGCCATGAAAGAGGCTGCCGAAGGTGAGCTCAAGGGTGTGCTCGGATACACTGAGGACGCTGTGGTAAGCTCCGATTTCCTCGGATGCCCCCTCACCTCTATCTTCGACGCCAACGCCGGTGTTTACCTCACCGAGAACTTCGTGAAGGTGATCTCCTGGTATGACAATGAGATCGGCTACTCCAACAAGGTGCTCGACCTCATCGCCATCATGAAGAAATACAATGGCTAATCAAGGCAAGCTTTGAAGCTTACCGACAATCCCCAACAGGCGGGGACGACCTATCCGGGCCGTCCCCGCTTATTTTTTACGTCAGTACCCGCGCCCGGACTCCATTAATTGCCGCCAAAATACGTTTTTATGGGAGTTTTTTTGACTCATTCATCTTTTTTAGTTAATTTTACATACGTTTCCCCCTTTCTCCGAGGGCGAGGCGCTTCATCTTAAGCACCCCCTATTATGTTTACTCTCGACAACCACATTCTGTTTTGGCTTGAAAACGACTTGCTTTCGTTTGCCATCTCCGCAATTCTTGCCGGAATTATCATCCCTAAAATCATCCTGATCGCCTTCAGGAAGAATCTTTTCGACGAGATGAACGAACGGAAGATACACCACAGTCTGGTGCCACGTCTCGGAGGCATAGCGTTCTTCCCCGCAATGCTCTTCTCCGTGCTCCTCATCATTGCCATAAACCTCCGTATGGAATCCGGGATAATGAGCCTCGCGCTCACGCCAAAGCTCGTGCCCGTGTTCTTCGAGATCTGCGCCATAATTCTTCTATACCTTGTAGGAATCGCCGACGACCTTATCGGCGTCAGATATATGGCTAAATTTATCGTCCAGATCATCTCGGCCATTCTTCTCGTGTGCTCCGGCATGTATATCTCCAACTTCTACGGAATATTGTGGATTCACGACATGCCGATGTGGCTGTCGCTGATCATCACGGCATTCATCGTTGTCTACGTGGTAAACGCAATCAATCTCATCGACGGCATCGACGGCCTCGCATCAGGCCTGAGCACCATAGCCCTGATTTTCTACTCCGTGGTCTTCTTCCAGGGAGGGGAGTATATCTACTCGATAATCGCCGCGGGAACCGCCGGAACGCTTTTCCCGTTCTTCTACTACAACGTCTTCGGCGACGCTAAGAAACAGAAAAAGATTTTCATGGGAGATACCGGAGCGCTGACCACCGGCATGGTGCTCGTATTCTGCGCCATCGCCGTAATGTGTGCCAAACCCGACTTCCTCGATGTGGACTATAATCCCGCCATCGTGGCTCTATCCCCCCTCATCATTCCATGTTTCGATGTTTTCCGCGTATATTTCCACCGCGTGCGAAAGCACCGCAACCCGTTCCTCCCCGACAAATGCCACATCCACCACAAGCTCCTTGCCCTGGGTTTCAACACGACAGCGGCCCTTCTCCTCATCCTGGGTGCGTCTGTGGCATTCATTGGCGTCAACGTGCTTCTCTCACCCTACATCAATCCCACACTGCTTCTCCTCTGCGATGTAGTGCTCTGGACCGGAGGCAACATCCTCCTTACCCGCGCCATCCGACACCGCGAGTCCAAAACAGGCCTCGACCTCTACCATTAAAATAATCAAAGCCGCAAGTAAAATAATCAAAGCCGCAAGCCCTGCAAAAAGCGGCAAGATCATAGAAGCTACAAGATCATAGAAGCTGCAAGCCCGCTTTAAACCAGCAAGATCATAGAAGCTGCAAGATCAGCAAAACATCCCTGTTCCCCATGAGCGGCCTTGCCGCTCATCGTGTGCCGCGCCCGAAATGGCGCGGTTGCCGTATCCACCCCCTCCCTCCCCACTAACCCTAACTTACCAATCACCCACGTCAAATTTAATATTTATTAACAGACAAAACAATAGTTAATATTTGTTATTGTATTAAATTTGCATCGAATTTAAAGAATTTATCCATTATTTCGATATTAAATATTAATTTTTGCCACCAAATTGAGACATTCAATTACAAATTGCCCGATAGGTGGGAATAACAAAAACAGGTAAAGGTATGAGTTTCTTACAGGTAAAAAAGATCAACGGGGCATGGCTGACAGTGTTCATCCTGATGTTGGCCATAAGTGTGGCCGGGTGTTTTATGAGTCCGGGAGAAGGTATCTTCGACATGCCGAACAATCATCTCTTCGCAAATGTGGCCTGGATGATCACGGCCACGATATTCGTGCTCATGATGACTCCCGGACTGTCGTTCTTCTACGGCGGAATGGTGAGAGTGAAAAACGTCATCTCCACCATGCTCCAGAGCTTCATAGTGATGGGGGTGGTGAGTGTGATCTGGGTGGTTTTCGGGTTCAGTCTCGCTTTCGGCGATGACATCTGGCACGTGATCGGCAATCCCTTGGACTTCTTCATGTTCGACGGAGTAGGGGTCAGGAATGTCACCGACCCGTCGGCTGAGACATCGCAGATCGGAATCGTGACAACCACCATCCCGCTGGCACTTTTCGCCCTCTTCCAGATGAAATTCGCAATCATCACCCCCTCGCTGATCACCGGATCATTTGCCGAGAGGGTGCATTTCACCGGATATCTCCTTTTCATGGTCCTTTGGACTGTGATAGTCTACTGTCCACTGGCCCACTGCACATGGCATCCCGACGGACTCTTCGGAATGATGCACGTGCATGACTACGCCGGAGGCATCGTAGTGCACGCCGCCTCAGGCATCGCGGCCCTCGCCGGAGCCATCTTCCTGGGGAAACGCACCGAGAAGGGTCTCTCACGCCCCGCCAACGTCCCCTTCGTACTCCTCGGGGCCGCTATGCTATGGCTCGGATGGTTCGGATTCAACGGAGGTTCATCGCTCGCGGCCGACGGGATAGCCATATCCGCATTCCTCAACACCAACACCGCCGCCGCCACAGCCATGATCGTGTGGGTGGCGATGGACGGCCTGCGCGGACATAAGCCATCGGCAATGGGAGCCGCCATCGGCGCCGTAGTCGGTCTCGTGGCCATCACGCCCTGCGCCGGATGGGTATCCGTAGGGCAGAGCGTATGCATCGCCATGATAATAACCATCTGCTGCAACATGGCCTGCAGTTGGAAAGGATTCGGCCATATGCTCGACGACGCACTCGACGTATTCCCTACCCACGGTCTCGGTGGCATAATCGGCACCGTGCTGACCGGCATCTTCGCCTACGATTTCTTCGCAAAAGGCGATCCGGAGATGATCTCACGCACCGAATTCTTCTGGAACCACATACTCGTGCTCCTGATGGTGTTCGTATACACATTCGCCATGAGCTATGCCCTCTACTGGATCACCGACAAGATCGTGCCCATGCGTGTGTCGCGAAGCAGCGAGCGGATTGGTCTCGACCGGTCGCAGCACGATGAGATCTACGGTGGCGAGACCGGTATCGCCGAAGACTCCATGAGTCTGGAAGACTGGTATCGCAAGATGGAATAATTTTATTAACTTCGCGGCATGGAAAATGAAATGACATCATCTCAGCATCATGCCGCACCCGTCGGAAGATTCGCCCCGTCACCCACGGGAAGAATGCATCTCGGCAACGTGTTCGCGGCCCTCATATCCTGGCTATCCGCCAGAAAGAAAGGGGGGAAATGGATACTCCGCATAGAGGATCTCGACCCGCAGCGCTCGCGCATGGAATACGCGCGGCAGATCGAAGACGACCTCGACTGGCTCGGCCTCGACTGGGACGAGGGAGGAGTCGACGGGAAAGGACCCGACGGGCCATACTGCCAGAGCCTCCGTTCCGACATATATGAGGAGGAACTGGAAAAACTGCGCGCCTCGGGATTGACATATCCCTGCTTCTGCACACGCGCCGACATAATGGCCACACAGGCTCCGCATGAAAGCGACGGAAGAGTGGTCTACGCAGGCACCTGCCGTCCGGCCAGGCTCGGAGGGGAACTCTCCCCCCAGGCCGAAGCCGGACGGCAGCCTCGTGCCATACGCCTCTTCGTACCAGACACCACAATCCGTTTCACCGACCGTCTCTTTGGTCCTCAGGAGGTGAATCTCGCCCGACATTGCGGCGACTTCACAGTGCGCCGCGGCGACGGGGCCTGGGCCTACCAGCTCGCCGTAGTGGCCGACGACGCCCGCATGGGTGTGACGGAGGTGGTGCGCGGATGCGACCTGCTTCTCTCATCGGCGCAACAGATATATCTCTACAGCCTCCTCGGTTACCCCGCGCCGGAGTTCGCGCATTTCCCGCTGCTCTGCAACGCCGCCGGACAGCGACTATCCAAACGCGACAGCTCCCTGAGCCTCGAACAGCTTCGCAAAGACTACACCCCCTCCCATCTCATCGGCCTTCTCGCCTGGCACGCGGGCCTCCTACCCGAGCCATTCCCGATAAGCGCCAGCGGCCTCCTCCCCCTCTTCTCCTGGTCCGCCCTCCCCGCCGTCAAAACCATCACCACCGACTGAAAAACCGCCCCGAAAGCCCACCGCAAATCCCACCGCAAAAGATGACAGCCGGATGGCATTGCCGTGCCGAGGCTGCAGGCCTCGGTTCCCCAAGCCGTTTCCCCGGTTCCCCTCGAGAGAAAGCCTCTCCGCCTCCGATCCTCCGGGCGCCCCATTTCCTGCCCCTTTATTCGTTTCTTATAGTCTCTTATGCCACCGGATTTGGCTTGCGGCCGGATTTTTTGTAATTTTGCATTATGATTCAAGGGGAAAACGATACTAAAAGGCTGACTCTCCGCAAAGGGGAAAAGCTCCGCCACCGTTCTTTGGTCGACCCTCTCTTCCGTGAGGGCCAGAGCCTTTATGAATATCCATTGCGGATAGCCTGGAGGGCTCTCTCTGAGGAAGAACTTGACAAGACATTCCGCGATCACGTGCCGGATCGCATCGACTCCCTGCAGATGCTCATAACGGTGCCCAAGAAGAAGCGCCGGCATGCCGTAGACCGGGTGCTCATGCGCCGCAGGATACGCGAGGCATACCGCCTCAACCGCCTCCTGCTCAAGGAAGCAGTGGAGCGAGACCCGCGGCTCCGCACCCTCTCCATGGCCATAATATACCTCCACGACAAAAACCTCCCCTACTCAACAATAGAGCAGAAACTGGGGTTATTATTCAAGAAACTGATGCGCAAAGTCAGCGATGCCGGCAAGACGCACGATCAACAGGAAAAGCCATGACCAATCCTCTGACAATGCTCCTCGTGGCCGCCATCCGCTTCTATCAGGGAGCCATCTCGCCGATGCTGCCCGCGGCATGCCGCTATCAGCCCACATGCAGCCAGTATGCAATAGAGGCCCTGCGCAAGCACGGACTCCTGAAAGGATCCTGGCTCGCCGTGAAAAGGATAGCGCGTTGCCATCCCTGGGGAGGAAGCGGATACGACCCTGTGCCGTAGCCGGCACTCGCACCCAATGACTTCAACGCTTTAAATCTTTCGGATATGCACAGGATTCTTGACATACACACCCACCGCACGGCCCCGCAGTTCGAAGCCGTGGTCAATGTCTCCCCGGAAAACTTCCATCCATTGGAAGGACAATATTATTCCGTGGGAATACATCCGTGGGCCACGACTGAGGAGATAACCGGGCCTGTCTGGGAGGCGCTTGAGAAAGCCGCGGCCCATCCCGCCGTCGTGGCGATAGGGGAGTGTGGCGTGGATCTTCTTAAAGGGGGTCCGCTCTACAGGCAGATGCTCGTGATGAAACGGCAGGCCGAACTCGCGGAGAGACTCCGCAAACCGCTGATCATCCATGATGTGCACGCCCACGATGTGATAATAGGCATGAAAAAGGATTTCCACCCGAGACAGAGATGGATGATACACGGTTTCAGAGGGAAACCGACCGTGGCCGAGATGTTTCTCCGCGCCGGATTCATGCTCTCGTTCGCCCCTAAATTCAATCCCGCCGCATTGCTGGAAGTCCCGGAAGATGCGCTCCTGGCCGAGACCGACGACTCCGGAGCGACGATAGACGCGGTGATCGCATCCCTCTCCGCGGTGAGAGGGAAAGATCTGACAGATATGATAGCCCGAAATTCGAATGTGTTTCTCTCCTCTTCCACTACGGAGGAGGATGCGGACAACAAAACCGACAGATAATTATGAAAAGAATTATTCTGACACTAACTTTAGTCATGGCCGCACTGCAGGCCATGCCCCTCACCCTGGAGCCGATTAAATTCGGCGACTTCTCACAATGGGTGACACGCGACATTACGGAATCAAAAGTGCTCGGAGGCAAGCAGAAGACCATCTACGCGATAGGCCCGACCGCACACATCACCGGCAACAAGGCATACACCAACACCGGGGGTTCCCCGTGGGCCACAAGCAACGTATACGCAAAGGTATCGGGAGTGGTGAAGGGGTCTAACACCGTCTCCCCCTGCGATGTCAACGGCAACCGCGTGGCGAAGATGGAAGCCAAGATGGAGCATGTGAAAGTGCTCGGGCTCATCAACATGGATGTGATGGTGGCCGGTTCGATATTCCTCGGAAGAGTATTCGAGCCTATAACCTCGACCAAGAGCCCATACTCGAAAATGGAAATGGGGATACCGTATGCGAAACGACCGAAAGCGCTCGTATTCGACTATATGGTCGACATGCCTGAATCTGACACGCGAACCAAGTCCACGGGATTCTCCTCTAAGAAGACACTCCCCGGACGCGACCATGCCGAGGTGTATGTGCTGCTTCAGAAACGCTGGGAAGACGCCAACGGCAAACTCTACGCCCAGCGCGTGGGCACCGGACGCGAGCGTTTCTCCAAGTCGACACCCTGGACCAAAGGTCATCAGCTCCCCATCCATTACGGCGACATAACCAAAGAATCGTTCTACCAACCCTGGATGGGTCTCCTCAATGGCGAGCGGGCCTACTACGCACGCAACTCCAAAGGTAAGCTCGTGCCTGTGGAGGAGGTGGGATGGGCCCCCGCTGATGCAACCCCGACACATGTGCTGGTCATGGCCTCGTCATCGTGCGGTGAGGCCTTCATAGGCTCCGAAGGACTGACCCTCTACGTCGACAATATGGCTTTCGGCTTCTGAAACCCACATCCCATAACATAAAACCGCCATTCCCACGTTAATAATAAAGATTAAAGTGGAAAGATTAAAGTGGAAAGGTTAAAGGTTAAAGAGAAAAGGAAAGGATAAGGATGAAAGAGAAAAAGGATAAAAAAGTAAAGGCGATAGGGTAATGCAGCCATTTGAGCCGGATGGCATTACCGTGCTACGGCTGAAAGCCGTAGTCTTCCCTCCAACCCTCAACCCTAAACCCTAAACCCTCAACCATAAACCCTAAACCCTAAACCCTCAACCATAAAAATCAAATGAAAATAGCAATCATAGGATACGGCCGCATGGGCCATCTGATAGCGGAGATCGCCAGAAACCGCGGTCACAAGATAGTATGCACCATCGATGTCGACAATGCCGACGCCTTCAACAGCGAGGAGTTCCGCAGTGCCGACGCGGCTATAGAATTCTCCACACCGGGAACAGCCGTAGACAACATTCTGCGCTGCTTCGCAGCCGGGGTGCCCGTGGTGAGCGGCACGACCGGCTGGCTCGACGCGCTCCCGGAACTCCGCGACATGTGCGACAAAGGGAAAGGCACCCTCCTTTATGGTTCGAATTTCTCGATCGGTGTCAATGTCTTCATGGCCGTCAACCGATATCTGGCGAAAGTCATGAATGATTTCCCCGACTACACCCCTTCGATGGTGGAGATACACCACATCCATAAGCTCGACCATCCGTCGGGCACCGCCATAACCCTGGCGGAAGACCTGGTGCAGGCCGTGGGCCGCATCGACGCCTGGGAGGAGCCTGAACCGGGAAAAGAACCCGACACACACAAGCTTCCCATAGAGCACGTAAGGGAAGGAGAGGTGCCGGGCACACACATCGTGACATGGGATTCCCCGGTCGACAAGATCACAATCAGCCATGAGGCCAAGAGCCGCCAGGGATTCGCCCTCGGCGCGGTGAAGGCCGCCGAATGGGTCAAGGGACGCAAAGGCTATTTCACCGTGGCCGACATGCTCTCCGATCTTACTCATACCTCCGGCCTCTTCTCTTGAGCCACCGTTGTGAAATCACGGACAACCGGCTCCCACAAGCAAAAATAAATACTCAAAGCATACAGACAAACCTTACATGCCGTCAACCAACACTCCCAAGGCCGATCCCACCGAGAAGGGGATGAAAAGCCTGCGCCAAAGAATTAAAGAGATAAAGACCACACGCTGGATACGTTTCGGGGTGGTCTCGGTGCTGTTCTTCCTCTGGGTAATCTGGATGGGGAATCCATGGCTATCGATTTTCTGGCTCCTTCTGCTCGACATTTACATCACCGCCTACATCCCCTGGACCTGGTGGAAGAAGACAAAAGGGCCCACCCGCACGGTCATGGGATGGGTCGACGCCATCGTCTATGCACTGGTGCTCGTCTATTTCATCTTCGCCTTCATCGGGCAAAACTACAAGATACCCTCCTCAAGCCTTGAGAAGTCGCTGCTGGTGGGCGACTATCTCTGGGTCAACAAGACTCTGTTCGGCCCACGTGTGCCACAGACACCCCTCCATTTCCCCCTCGCACAGCACACCATGCCTGTGATCGGGACAAAGAGCTATCTTGACAATCCTCAGCTCTCCTACCACCGTCTCCCCGGCATCAGGGAGATCCGTCGCGGCGACATCGTGGTCTTCAATTATCCCCAGGGCGACACTGTGGCCCTCAAGATACAGAATCCCGACTATTACCAGATAGCCTACGAGCTGCGCCGCAGCGGCATCGAGAATCCCAGGGAGTTCATGGAGCAGAACAGAGACAGATACGGAGAGATAGTGTGGCGTCCCGTAGACCGCAGGGAAAACTATGTGAAACGCGCAATCGGCCTCCCAGGCGAACGGCTTATGATCCGCAACGACTCTGTCTTCATCAACGGCCGGCCAATTGCCGAACCTGACAACGTGCAGTATAACTACATCATCCCCGTCAGCGGCCCCGTCAGCGAGGAGAAATGGAGCGAGATCGGCGTACGGGCCGACGACCATGGCATGGCTCCCGTGGGTGCCGACATAACAGGATTCAGCTTCTACGACGTCCCTCTCACGGGCGCGATGAAGGCGCAGGTGGAGAAATGGCCTGAAGTCAACGGCCCCCTCCGCAAGGAGAGCTCCACAGGTCTCTTCGATCTCTCCGGCATGTTCCCCCTCGGCGCCGACTACGGATGGACGCGCCCCGACATGGGTGAGCTTTGGATACCCAAGCGCGGAAGCACACTGCATCTGACCCTCGCCAACCTTCCCGTCTACGAGAGGGCGATAAGGGTGTATGAAGGCAACGACCTCCAGGTGCGCGACGGCAAGATATACATCAACGGTGAGCAGACCGACTACTATACCTTCAAGCTCGACTACTACTGGATGATGGGCGACAACCGCGACCGCTCGGCCGACTCGCGATATTGGGGTTTCGTGCCCGAAGACCATATCGTGGGTGCTCCGATGTTTGTCATAGCGTCGTTCGATGAGGAGAAGGGATGGTTTGACGGCAAGATAAGATGGAACCGCATACTGCGCGACGCCAATCCCGACGACAAATGGTGATACCTCCCTATGCTCCCTCATTCGCATGGTATGTCGAATGGGGGAGAGGCATTGCCGCGGGACTCTCCGACAGTGAGGCTATACTCCGCGCCAACAAGGCGCTGCATATCGGCGGCAAAGACTTCGCCCGCTGCCTGACAGCGGGCAACACAGGATCGATGACTCTCAGCGTGCCTGTCGCCGGAGGATCGCACGCACTGCGACGTCATGGCGCGGAACTCACAGCCACACTTTCCGGCCATGGCAACTGGCGGCATGTGCATGCCGGCGCCATGGACGCCGTCTATGGGCGCACACCTTTCTTCCAGCACCTCATGCCGGCACTCGGCGCTGTGCTCGAGGAAGAACAACGGAGTCTGGCTGACCTGAACCTGGCCATCCATCATGTTCTGGCCGAATTTTTATCTCTCCCCGCGACGTACGGGGAGCTTCCGGAATCAGTGGCAGAAAGAGCTCGCGAACTCTCTGCAGAGATCGATCGCGGCAAGAGCATGGTCGACGCCCTTATGCGTCTCGGACGCGACACCGTCCTGGCCTTGTTACATGAGATATCTGACGGTGCATGAAGATCTGATGAATGGCATGATAAAAAATAAGAAGTTGTTAAAACAACCTCTAAAATTTATGTCGTATTAAGACGTTATATAGTTGAAATGAAACGGGGTCTGATAAAATACATGCTGTGCGCCGCTCTCCTGCTCCTGCTGGGGAGTGCGACGGCATATGCCGACCCCCCGCAACTTCCGCAACTCTCGGGCACTCCGGAGATGAAAATCAAGGGATACCGGGGATTCTACCGCTTCGTTGACGAATATGGCGACACGTGCCGTATGACGGTCTTCAATGATTTCTACGTATATCCTCCCCTGAAATTCAAGAACAAGAAGCAGGAGGAATTCTACTGGCGCACTGTGCGCGATGTCCGCAAGACGCTCCCATACGCCAAGCTCGCGTTCGCGGCCCTCACCGAGACCTACGAATATATCCAGACCCTCCCCGACAAGAAGACACGCGAGAAGCATCTCAAACGTCTGGAAAAAGACATTGTTAATCAGTATAAGCCGGTGGTCAAACACATGACCAAAGGACAGGGAAAGATATTGCTCAAGTTAATCACACGGGAGACAGACCAGAACTCCTACCACATAGTCAAGGCTTTCCTGGGCTCGCTTCGCGCCAGCTTCTATCAGGCCGTGGGCCGTTTCTTCGGCATGAACATGAAAAACGGATTCAATCCCGCCAAAAACGAGGAAGACGCCATCATCGACCGTATCGCCACCCTCATCGAGCAGGGTTCGCTCTGATACGGGCCATTTCCTCAGCCGGACTTTCCCCTCCTCCATAAGCAGCCCTCCTGTCAATCAACGCACATAACCGAGTCAAAACACAAATAAACGACAAAGCCTGCCGGCACGCCCGATAATGCGCACCGGCAGGCTTCATCGTCTGTGGAACGTCCACAATCAGTCTGCGACACGATACACCCCGATCGCCTCTCACACTTCATCACATAAGTATATCGTAAGACGACAGAGACGGCTCCGGACAATCCGGAGCCGTCTCTTTTATTGTGGCGTTTACGCGTCGCATTATGCGCGCTCTCACGTCAATAGGCCTATGAAGATCTGGGCTTAGAGGCTGTTGAGGTTGAACTGAGCGAACTCAAGGTCTTCCTTAGCCTGCTTCAGCATGTTGCTGTCGAGGCTGATGGCCTTGCGGAGGTTGCTGAGCACAGCGCTCTCGTTGTTGGTGCGTGCGCCGATAAGAGCAGCGATGTAATAGGTCGTTGCGTCGGGGTTCTGGATAGCGGAGATCACAGACTGTGCGCCGGAATAATCCTTGGCAAGAAGCTTGGCAAGAGCGGCGTTGTTGGTCTTGGCGTTGCCGAAAGCTGTATTGGCCTTGGCTACCTCGCCCTGTGTCAGATAGTATACGCCGAGAGCGTCAGCTGTCTCAGGCACACCGGCAGCGGCGCCGAGGAGCTCGTTAGCCTTGCTGTAGTTGCCGTCGAGGAGCTGCACGAGACCGAGGTTCATGTCAACCTCCTTCGAAGAGGGATCGAGTTTCTTGGCCTTCTCGAAATCAGCCTTGGCTGCCGCATAGTCGCCGGCCTCGTATTTGGTCATACCGAGGTTGTTGAAAGCGCGGTAGCTGTTGGGGTAGATCTGGGTGGCCTTGTTGTAGACCTCCATCTTACGGGTGTTGTCGTTGGTAAGGGTGGCTACGTAGAGGATCTCGTCTTCTGTCAGCTTGGAAGGATCTGTGTTGAAGAGGTTGATGAGCTCCTCATCGCTCTTGCCGATCACGTTGATAGAAGCCTGGATCTTCGAATAGCGGAGCTGGGGAAGGATCTGGTCGGCGAGCTCGTTGAATACGCCGGAGAGGTTACGGATCTCTTTCTCGCGCTCCTCAGGATCCTTATACATCTTCAGTACGCCGAGGATGAGGTCCTTGTCCTGGATGTTGCTCTTCGACACGAGCTCCTGGAAGCCCTCCCAGTCCTCGGGAGTGAATGATGATGTCAGTTCGCCGAACTCGGTGATCTTATCCTTCTTGAGCTGGTTCTCCATGAACTTGGTGGTCACGTTCTCACGTTTCTCTGCAAGCTCGGTGTTGAAAGCCAGTGTACCATCAGGAGAAGCATACGAAGCGATGTTGACGCCTGCGATCTCACGGTTGGGAGCCTCATTGGCGGCAAGAAGCTGCTTGTTGAGGTCCACATACTGCTCGGATGTGATCTGGTTGTTGCGGATCTTTGCCTGATTGATGAGGAAGCGGATGTCGGCGGTATATTTCTCGTTGATGACGCGCTGGAACTTATCCTTGGCCACAGCGGGCTGAACCGTAGCGGCCGAAGCGAGTGTGGAAGTGGCGATGATACCCTCGCCAACTTTCACGCGGGGAAGTCCGTAGAGTTTGCCGTTCTGGTCTACCTGGAAGTCGAGATAGAGATTCGACTCAGCCATCTCGGGCTTGTATTCAGTATTGAAAGGGATCTGCACAGTTCCGCCGTTGTTGTAGCTTACTACCTGACCGTTGGCGCGCACGTTCTCGCCCTGGATGGTCACGGGCGTGCCCTGCACGGAACCTCCGGCATACTCAAGCACGGGAGTGGCTGTCACCTTGGCATTCTTTACCATGAATTTTGCCGGGATGTTGCCGGTGATGGTAGCCGGCACGTTCTGACCAACCGTCTCCAGGGGAGTCGGAGTGGTGTTGAAATAGTTGCTCTGGAACTCGCCCAGCTTCTTGGAGCAGCTTGTCGTTCCCAGAAGGGCTACGCCGAGAGCAAGATAAAGAACTTTACTGTTCATAACTTGTGATTGATATTAAGGGTTAAATCTAATATTTCGAGCTATTTACAAATTAGTCTTTATGAGGAAGAGCATTCCACGGTGATATGTTTCCCAATGGCTTCGACCATGAAAAAGCACACACCACGGAATTATTGTGTAAAGTTAACGAAAAAAAGCGATTGACAAGCTATAAATATTAAAAAAACAGCCTTTATTTCGTTAATTTGTAAAAAATCTCAAAAAATTCTCCGGAAAATTTGCACACAATAAAAAAAAGTCCTAACTTTGCACTCGCAAAACGGGAACAACACCAACCCCCGCAAGCAAAGAAAATGACTCCGTGGCTCAGTTGGTAGAGCAAATGACTCTTAATCATTGGGTCGTGGGTTCGAGCCCCACCGGGGTCACAAGACAAAATGGCAAATCGCCGCAAAGCACTGAAATCACCTGATTTTCAGTGCTTTTTTAATTTGCTAAAATTTCAGTTCTACGCAGAATGCAGAGGTTGTGAGTGAGTCATTAGTGAGTACTCACGTTTGTGAGTAATTCGACTCACGGTTAGGAGAAATCATCAGTGAGTCGGCTGAGTTATCGGCTGTTAGCCCTTTATCAAGCCTCTCAAAGTGGGGTTTTGAGCGCAGGATGGAACCTTTGACCCGGTTGAGGTCGCAATTTTCAGAGTTTATAAACACTCTTTAACTCTTGAAATATTCTTTAACTATAAATCCTGCCTAAAACAACTTCATGACGCTGATTGCCGCACTTTGCGCTATTTTAATCAGTGAGCCCGGCTCACGGTTTGCACACATATAGAGCGTGAGTATCCTGAATGACTTGTATTGCTATGTCAGATGATTTTCTCAGTTTTGATATGTCGGTAAAAATGATTATATTTATATAACCATTAAACCCACAGAGAAATGACATCCGATTCTTATTTCACCCTGACTTTCTACGCCAGAAAGCCAAAGACCGACAAGAGCGAATATCCGCTTTACGCCCGCATCTCGGTCGGCGGGCAGATGACCGAGTTTACAATCGGCCGTTCCGTGAATCCAAAGCACTGGCACCAGAAACGCAACATGAGCGACGGCACATCGCGCCGCGACAAGGAACTTAACAAATTCCTCGAAATTGTGCGTGCCCGTTTCTGTGAAATCCACAATATGCTGATCCGCGAGAACAAGCTGGTCAATCCCGCAATCCTTAAAGCCCATTATCTCGGCACTATGGAAAAGCCGAAGATGATGTGTGAGGTGTTCCGCGAGGCTAACGAAAAACGCAAGGAGGAACTCGACCGTGGCGACATAGTTAAGCCCACCTATCAGCGCTGGACCCGATGCGCCGACTATCTGGAGGATTTCTTCCAGCTCCAATACAATGTCCTCGACCTCCCTATAAAGGAGGTAACATCCGGTATGCTTGATGATTTCGAGCATTTTCTACGCATGAAGAAAGGATGCGCCAACAATGCAGCCGTCCGTTATCTGCGCTGTGTAAAAAATGTGTTGCAGTATGCGCTGGCACACAAGTGGATCTCCCATGACCCGTTCATCGGAAAAAAGTATCAGCGCACATACAGCGAGCGCCAGTTTCTGACAGAGGCTGAACTCAAGGTCATTATGGATCTTGACCTGAAAGAGCTGCCCCGTCTGGAGATAGTACGCGACACTTTCGTATTCTGCTGTTTCACCGGGCTTGCGTTCTGCGACATGAAGGCCCTTACATACGACAACATCCAAGATGATGACAAGGGCAACACATGGATACGCAAAGCCCGCGCAAAGACAGGAGAGATGTGCATCGTGCCCATGCTGGAGGTGCCTCGTCAGCTCATTCTCAAATATGCCGGGCATCCCGTTGTCAAGGAAAAGGGAGTGGTGATGCCTGTGATAACCAACCAGAAGATGAACGCATATCTCAAAGAGATTGCTGATCTGGCAAAAATCAAGAAGCATCTCACCACTCACGTTGCCCGCCACACATTCGCGTCTATGTCGCTCTGCAACAACGTATCAATAGAGGTTATATCCAAGATGCTCGGTCACAGCGATATAAAGACAACGCAAATCTACGCGAAGATGCAGGATCAAGCCGTGTATGATGGCATGGCTACGATGCGGAGCAAGTTCAACACACTTCAAATCATCTGACAACAACTATCCTAAACAGAAACGCGGTCATCGGGAAATTCCGGTGGCCGCGTTTCATGTTCAGTATCTGGGTCTATAGGTGGATTTCAAAAATGTTTCCACATCGTCGTCAGCATATAGTATTTTGCCGTCAAGCCGATAGTAGGCTATCAGTCCGCTGTCACGGTATTCCTGCAAGGTACGCCTTGAAATGTTGAGTTTTTCCGCAAGTTGGGCATCTGTATAGAATCTTTTGCCCAAAAACAATGGCTGGATTCCTTCGTTCAGTCTTTCTACGATTTCAAGTATCGCCAGACTGTCGGCATAGAAATTCTCAATATCACATTTACGAATGTTGTCCTTCATCAGAAATAGCTTCTACTCGTTCAAGAAGGCGAAAAGCATCATCGGCGAGATAAAGATAACTTTTGCCGCTTTTTACAAATCCTATACGTCCGCTTTTCTTCAGAGAACGTGCTTTTGAAGGAGAGATATTGAGAAACTCGCAAAGCTGTTCCAGCGTAAGCCAATCATCAGGTTCTTTGTTGCGTACTCGCTCGTAAAGGCCCGTTATTACCTTGCGCAGATATGCAGTCCGATCGAGAATCTCCTCCAATACAGACCTTTCAATCTGGATAAATTCTGACATAAATTTCAGGGGATTTAGTGGTGGATTGATAAGGGTTGTAAAAAGGCAGCGGGTATCCCTCCCGCTGCCTCACCACTAAATCCACAATCAAAAATAAAATTTATGACTGCGATTCAGTGGCAAAGTTAGCGATTTCTATCCGATTTTCGGCTATGGTTGGCCGGTTATTTTTGATAGAAATGCGATTTACAGCGGTTTATTCTCCGGCTTCGGGGTCGATTGTCTCTACCATACACAACAGAGAGCTGGAGAATCCTTCGATTACGGAGCGTCCCGTCTGGTCGCCTTCGTAGAGGTCGTTGGCCTCGAACTGCCATGTGAGCAGCATTTCGGCGAACTCGCGGCCGGCAAACTCGTCATAGACATACTGACCTTCGGGCGAGAGATACACATCGTCGCCGTCAAGGGTGACGAGTCCCTTGCGTATGAGGCTGTCCAGTGCGCTGCCGTAGTCGCCGGTTTCCAGCGTGTACGGTACGTTGGTGTGCATCATTTCATCGACATACTCCGCTTTTGAGGTCACGGCGCACATCACATCGGTGAAGGCATTGGATTCGGCTACCGGGGCATCGCAGGGATATACCGCCGCGTCTGCGATTGTAACGCCTGTCTGGAACGTGCCCGTATCGGTCACTGCATACGCCTCTCCGGTAAGCTCCCACTGGCGGTAGAACACGGCTTCGCCTATCTTGAACTCGACGGTGGCATACTTGCGGCTCGGCTGTTGCTCCACCACCGCTTTCATGCGGTTGAATATGAGCCAGTAGAGCTGCTTCTCCTTTTCGGGGAGTTCCTGATCTATGGCGCGGAGGGTGATTATCGCGTGGTGGTCGATGGTCGCGTCGTTCTCGCCCCAGCGGTAACCGGGCGTGTCGGGGAATACCGTCTGGATATGGCCTCGGAGTTTTTCGGGCAGATGCGAGCAACGTGTCAGGGGCGACGAGATAAGCCCCTTGTCATAAAGGCTCTGTGCCAGCCTGAGAGTCTGGGCGGGCATGAAGCCAAGATTGTTGAAGGCGTCCATCTGGAGCGTGAGCAGTGTGTGGAAACGGATATTGAAGCGGTCGGTCTCGTCAACCGTCAGCGTGGCCGATACCGTCTCACCGACAGGGATTTCTTCGGCGACTGCGAGGGCGTCTTCCTCGGCCTCCCAGACGGCTTCGGATTCAAATCCTTCGCCGCCGTTGACATTCACACGGATTGAATGTCCGTCGGGGATACCGTTATAGTTGTCGAAACGGCCGGTAAGGTCGCCCACATAATCGAGGGCGATTGCCTCCTGACGGGTAAGGTCGTATTCAGGTAGGCCGATATGGAGAAATGTCTGGTTGATGTTGTATATGAACATCAGATCCATGCCTTTCGACACAAGTCCGGTCTGTGCGAGGCGGTGCAGGTGTCGTCCGGCCTCGCGGAAGTGGAAGGCTCCGCGTATGGCGCCGTAGCTGAGGCGCGTGAGCCACATTCTGCTGCGGGGGCATCCGACACGGAAGT